>Ga0182027_10008126_pt1 | contig 15337 bp, 14 predicted proteins | sample 712E1DmetaG_FD_121300 | JGI IMG/M metagenome (GOLD analysis project Ga0182027, IMG submission 121300) | Permafrost microbial communities from Stordalen Mire, Sweden - 712E1D metaG (Illumina Assembly) | ecosystem: Environmental > Terrestrial > Soil > Wetlands > Permafrost | place: Sweden... | reverse complement strand
GCTCGAAGCGCGGGTCGGCATCCACCCAGCCCGCGAATTTCCTGGCCATTGCCACCTGCGAGCGAATGGCCGTGCAGATGCCCTCGCGCCCGAAGTAGCGCATGACGAACCACAGCTTCAGCGCGCGGAAGCGGCGGCCCAGGGGAATGGCATAATCCATCAGGTTGATGGCGCGCGGGTCCTCATCTGTCTTCAGGTATTCCGGAACCAGCGAGAAGGCGCGCCGAAGAATGTCCGGCCGGCGCGTATAGAGAACGCTCAGGTCCATCGGCGTGAACAGCCACTTGTGCGCGTTCACCACCACCGAGTGCGCGCGCTCCACGCCCGCGAAAACGCCGCTTAATTCGGGCACGATCGCCGCGCCGCCCCCATAGGCGGCATCCACGTGCAGCCACAGCCCGTGCTTCTCCGCCAGGTCGGCGATCGCCGGCACCGGGTCTACGCTCGTGGTCGACGTGGTGCCCACCGTGGCTACCACGCAGAAGGGGCGCTTCCCCGCCGCCATGTCCCGCTCGATGGCCTCCTCGAGCACGTCCACTCGCATTCGGAACTGCGCGTCCACCGGAATCTTGCGCACGTTGCGGCGCCCGATCCCGAGCGCGATGGCGTCCTTCTCAATCGAAGAGTGCGACTGCTCGGAAGTGTACAGCGTCAGGTACGGCCGGGCGCCGTTCTCCCGCGCGTCCGGGTCCGCCAGTTCGCGCGCAGCAGCGATCGCGTGCAGGCTGCTCACCGACGCCGTGTCGTAGATGATGCCGAAAAACTCGTCCGGCAGCCCCAGCCATTGCCGCAGCCACCCCAGCGTCACCTGCTCCAGTTCGGTCAGCGCCGGCGAGGTGACCCAGTGGATTCCGTTGGTGTTCAGGGTGGCGATCAGCATCTCCGCGATGATGGCCGGAGTCGAGCCGGTGCACGCGAAGTAGGCCATGAACCCGGGGTGGTTCCAGTGCGTCACCGCCGGGAGAATCAGCTTTTCGAAGTCTTTAAAAATGGCGTCGAACGGCTCGCCGTTCGCGGGCGCCGAAGGCGGCAGGGAATCCGTCAGATCGCCGGGCCTCACCCGTGGGAAGACGGGATAGCACCGCGGGTCCTCCAGGTACTCGGAAACCCAGTCCACCGCCTCGTGCGCGGCGCTTCGAAAATCGTCAACGTATTTGCTCATTGGTTCGGGGCCGAATATCTAGGTTACACCGCATTCCTTCAGCATCTGCGGCAGCCACCCGCGGAACCACTCCCCGAACTCGTCGAGCTTCCGCCTCGCGGACGGCGACGGCGGCGCGGCGGGAGGGCCGGGACGTATGCCGCGGACCGCGGCGGCCTCACGGATCGCAACCGGCGCGGGAAACTCCCCGACCCACGCCACGAACTCCTGCAGGCGACGGTCGAGCGCCGCGGCCCGCTCCGCTTGACCGGCCACCAAAGCGCGGTCGAGCGCCACGTGCAGCTCGGGAATCGCCGAAGCGATTCCGGAGATCACTCCATCCGCTCCCGCCAACCGCGCCCGGGCATAGAGCACGTCCTGCCCCGCCATCAGCGTGAACGGGCACCTCTCCCGCACCTCGCGGAGCGCCTCGAAGTCTTCCCAACTTTTTGTCGAATCCTTGATGCCCGCGAACAACCCGGTCGAGAGCAGCTCGCCCGCGAGCGGCGCCGAGATGCCGGTCGTATAGGACGGAATGTTGTAAAGGTAAATCGGAATCGTGCCCTTCAACGCCTCGGCGAACTGCACGTAGAAGTGCCGCACGTCCTCCTGGGCATAGGCGAAGAAGTAGGGCGGCATCAGCAGCACTCCGGCGGCGCCCGCCAGGGCGGCCTCCCGCGCCAGCGAAAGCGCGCCATCGTACGTCGAGTGGCTCACCCCGGCCAGGATCGGCACGCGGCTGCGCCGCACCGCGAGCGAGATCAGCCGGCAGCGTTCGATGACGGGGAAGTGCAGAAACTCGCCCGTCGAGCCCATCAGGGCGATGCCATCCACTCCGCCCCGGCCCAGGAAATCCAGCAGGTCAAACACGCCGGCCAAATCGATCCCCGGCCCCTCGCGCCGGGGCGTAATCGCGGCGGCATACACACCCGAGACAGCGCCCATCAGACCTTTTAGCATACGACAGCGGCGCCGTTTTCGCCTTAGCACCGCCGCTCTACATTTATGTGTTTTATATCAATGTAGGCTCTCATAAATTCCGCTTGCTTCCCGCCCTGAAACCGGTATACTCAGGCTTTAGGGCATCACACCCCGGAGACCATCATGGCTGCCACTGATCTTCTGGCACTACCCGGGGCCAGCCGCCTGTTGGGCGAATCGCCGGACCCCAACGCTGAGCTGGCCCAAAGATTCCACCACTTCATGTTCCTCATGAGGGAAGTCGAGGAACGCATTGAAAAGAAGCTCTACCGGCAGGGCAAAATTGCCGGTGGCGTTTACGTCGGCCGCGGCCAGGAGGCAATCTCCACCGGCGCCGCGCTGGCCGCCGACCCCGACGACATCCTTTTCCCGTGCCACCGCGACATGGCGGCCTACTTCATTCGCGGCGTCCACCCCAGGCAGGTTTTCGCGCAGTACATGGGACGTGTCGGCGGCCTCACCCAGGGGCGCGACGGCAACATGCACATGGGCGACCTCCGCTTGAAGATTGTGGCCATCATCAGCGCCATCGGCGCGGCCATCCCGGTGGCCGCGGGCGCCGCCTTCGCGCAGAAATACAAGGGCGACTCCGGCGTGACCTTCTGCTTCTTCGGCGACGGCGCCACCAGCCGCGGCGATTGGCACGAGGGCGTCAATTTCGCGGCCGTCCTCCGGCTGCCCCTGGTCCTGATTTGCAACAACAATCAGTACGCCTACTCCACCCCGCTCGATAAGCAGATGGCCTGCGCCAACGTCGCCGATCGCGGTCCCGCCTACGGCATTCCCGCCGAGATCGTGGACGGCAACGACGCCTTCGCGGTATACGAGGCCACCCAGCGCGCCGCTCAGCACGCGCGTGCCGGCCTGGGGCCCTATCTCCTCGAATGCAAGACCTTCCGGATGACCGGTCACGCCGCCCACGACGCCGCCGGCTACGTGCCCGAGCACCTGTTCGCCGAGTGGGCCGCCAAGGACCCCATCCAGCGCGTCGAGCACCTGATGATCGCCAAGGGTTGGAGCACCCGCGCCGAGCTCGACGCCGCCTGCGCCGCCACCCGCCAGGAAGTCGACGAGGCCGTTCAGTGGGCCGAGCAAAGCCCCTACCCCGACCCCGCCACGCTTCTCGACAACGTTTACGAGTAACCCATGCCGACCACTTATCTCGAAGCCATACGCCAGGGAATCTGGGAAGAGATGGAGCGCGACCCGAACGTGTTCCTGCTGGGCGAGGACATAGGCGCCTACGGCGGCGCGTTCAAAGTCACCGCCGGCATGATGGAGAAGTTCGGCGAACGGCGCGTGGTCGACACGCCTCTCGCGGAAGCGGCCATCGCCGGCGCCGCCATCGGGGCCAGCATGTTCGGCTTGCGCCCCGTGGCCGAGATGCAGTTCTCCGACTTCATCACCTGCGCCTTCGACCAGATCGTCAACTTCGCCGCCAAGAACCGCTACCGTTGGAACGCCGGGGTGCCGATCGTAATTCGCGCTCCCTCCGGAGGCGGCAACCGCGGCGGCCCGTTCCATTCCCAGAACCCGGAAGCCTGGTTCACCCACGTCCCGGGCCTCAAAGTCGTCACCCCCGCCACAGCCTACGACGCCAAGGGGCTGATCAAGGCTGCCATTCGAGACAACGATCCCGTGCTCTATTTCGAGCACAAGGGGCTCTACCGGCGGATCAAAGAGGATCTGCCGGAGGCCGAGTACACCGTAGAGATCGGCAAAGCGCGCGTCTACCGTGAGGGTACGGATGTGTCGATCATCACGTACGGCGCCATGGTATACGCGGCTCAGGAGGCGGCCGAGACGCTAGCCGCGGAAGACATCTCGGTCGAAATCGTCGATCTGAGGACGCTCGTGCCCCTCGATGAAGAGACCATCCTGGCCAGCGTTCGCAAGACCTCTCGCGCCATCGTGCTCCATGAGGACACCTTGACGGGCGGATTCGGCGGAGAGATCGCCGCGCGCATCACCGAGCACGCCTTCGACTGCCTGGACGCCCCCGTGGTCCGCATAACGGCGCCGGACACGCCGGTCCCCCACAGCGCGCCCCTTGAGGACGCCTTCCTGCCCAATGCGGACAAAGTAGTCCAGAAAGTCCGCTGGCTGTTGGCTTACTGAGTTGCCGGGCGGGGCTTCTCCTTGCGCCCCCGCTTTAGCAGCGTGCGCGGGTCGAACAGGTGCTTGGGACGAAACCTCCGGCGGTCCCACCGAAACCCGTCTTCGAACCGCACACCAATGAAGTATCCTGTTTCCCGGTAGACACAATAGCGCACCCGCCCTTCAAACGTGGCTCGTGGGTGCGCGATGTGCAGCAGCGTCTCCGAGGGCACCGGGGCATCCACCTGAAGGCACGCTCCCGAATTGGAGATGTCCTCGAGATTCGCCAAGCCCTTGTGCGTCCGGCCGGATTGATCGACCCACCACACGTCGAGCAGATCGGCGCACATCAAGCGCGGTTCAAAACGCCTGTCCTCCATACTAAACCCATCGGTCTGGTCCGCCGTTCTATTTAGCGGTAACATCCCCGTCTCACGGCAGGGAAAGCACCCAGCTATAAGGCCTCCTGGTCCAGTGTACGCCCACTTACCGAACCGCGACCGTCAGGGAGCGCACCCCGCCCCCACCCCGCGCCCCCTTACCGAGCCGCGACCGCAGGGAGCGGTCCTGCCCCACCCCGCGCCCCCTTACCGAGCCGCGACAATAGGGAGCGGTCCTTCGGCCCCCCCAACCTGTTATGCGAGAATACGTATAAGTTCGCGCCAAACTGACAATTCTCATGCTCTTGCGTCTGATCTCACTCGCCGCGTTCACTTTATGCGCAGGCCGCGCCCAGCTCCCTGGCACTCGGAGTCCGTTTCAAGGCGGCATTCCCACCGGCCAGGTGAGTGCGACTCCGCTCGCCCTGACCCTGCAGGATGCCATCGCCCGCGGACTCCGCCAGAACCTCGGCCTCTTCCTCGGCCAGCAGGGCACGCGGTCCGCCGAGGCCGCTCGCCTCACCGCGCGCGCCGGCCTTCTGCCCAACGTTGCCGCCACCGTCTCCGACATCGGGCAGCAGATCAGCCTGAAGGCGTTCGGTTTTCCCAGTTTTCCCGGCATCGCGCCGATTGTCGGCCCCTTCAACGTGTTTGACGCGCGGCTCTCGGTCTCGCAGGCGATCCTGAGCCTGAACTCGCTGCACAAGTCGCGCGCCGGAGCGGAGAATCTCCGGGCGGCGCAACTCACCTATCAGGATGCGCGCGACGTCGTGGTGCTGGGCGTGGCCGGCCTGTATTTGCAGGCCATCTCCAGCCAGGCCCGGATCGAGGCCGCGCAAGCCCAGTTCAAGACCGCCCAGGCCTTGTACCAGAGGGCGGTCGACATGAAGCAGGCCGGCGTCGTGCCCGGCATCGACGTGCTCCGCGCGCACGTGGAAATGCAGGCGCTCCAGCAGCGCGTGATCTTCGACGAAAACGAGTTCGAAAAGCAGAAGCTGGGCCTCGCCCGCGCCATCGGACTCCCGGTGGCCCAGCCGTTCACCCTGGCCGACCAGGTGCGCTACACGCCGCCGCCCCCGCTGGCGGTCGAACAGGCCCTCCAGCAGGCCCTCGAGAACCGGGCCGATTACCGCAGCGCCGCCGCCTCGGTCAGGGCCGCCGAATCCACCAAGCGCGCCGCGCTCGCCGAGCGCCTTCCTGGCCTTCAGTTCGAGGGCAATTACGGAGCCATCGGACCGCGGCCGTACGACTCGCATGGCACCTTCGCCGCCGGCGTCACCTTGGCCGTGCCGATTTTTCAAGGCGGGCGGATCCAGGCGGATATCCTGCAGGCCGACGCGGTCCTCGAAGAACGTAAGGCCGCTCTCGCCGACCTCCGCAACGGCGTCGAGCAGGAAATCCGCGTCTCGCTCCTCGACCTCAAGGCGTCGGGGGACCAGGTGGCGGTCGCCGAAAGCGCCGTCAACCTCGCCGGCGAACAGCTCAAGCAGGCCCAGGACCGCTTTGCCGCCGGCGTCGCCGACAACCTGGAAGTGGTGCAGGCGCAGGAGGCCGTAGCCACCGCCAACGAGAACGACATCTCCGCCTTGTTCGCGTACAACCTGGCAAAGGCATCGCTCGCGCGAGCCCTGGGCGGCGCGGAAAAAACCTATCTGCAGTTTCTGGGAGGATCTCACTAATGGCGGATGCCGCGCGCACCGAACAACACGAAACCGAGGGCACGGCGCGGGCTGAGCCCCAGCGCTCGTTCTTCCGCGAGCACCCCAGCGCCAAATGGCTTCTGCTGGTGCTGCTGGTGGCGCTGGCCGTGGGGATCTATCTGCTCTGGGGCTACTACTCGACGCGCGAAAGCACCGACGACGCCCAGATCGACGGCCATATCGATCCCATCAGCGCCCGCGTGGGCGGCACCGTGGTCGAGGTCAACGTGGATGACAACCAGGTGGTAAAAGCGGGCACGGTGCTCATGCGTATCGACCCCAAGGACTATCAGGTCAGCCTCGACCGCGCGCTGGCGGACGCCTCCGCTGCCCGAGCCAACGCCTCCGCCGCCCAGAGCGGCGTGCCGATCATGGAGACCATGTCGCAGAGCCGCGTCAACACCGCCGACGCCGGGGTTCTGGCAGCCCGGGCCGGTGTCGAGGCCGCACAGAAGGAAGTGGCCGCCGCGCGTGCGCAACTCGGCGCGGCCCAGGCGCGCCAGCGGGAAGCCGAGGCGCGCAGCCAACTGGCCCAGCAGAACCTGGCGCGCATGAAGCAACTGGTGGCCCGCGACGAAATCTCTCAGCAGCAGTTTGACGTGACCTCGAGCGATTCCCAGGTGGCCGTCGCCGCGGTAGATTCCGCACGCGCGGCCGTGGCGCAGGCCGAGCAGGCGGTCGCAGTGGCCCAGAGCCATGTCGCCCAAGCGGAGGCGGCCGTGTCTCAGGCGCAGGCCAGCGTCCAGGCGGCCCAGGTGCGGCCCCAACAGATCGCTACCAGCCGGGCTGAGGCCGGGTCGGCAGACGCTAAGCTGCAGCTCAACCAGGCCGCCGTAGAGCAGGCGCAGCTCAATCTGGGATACACCGTGGTGCGGGCGCCCGTCGACGGCATCGTCAGCAGGAAGTCGGTGGAGTTGGGACAGGTGATCCAGGCCGGCCAGCCGCTGCTGGCACTGGTCGAGCTCGAAAGCATCTGGGTGACGGCCAACTACAAGGAGACCCAGCTTCGTCACATGCAGGTGGGCCAGCAGGCCATCATCAAGGTGGACGCGTTTGGCGGCCGCGAATACGACGGGCACGTGGAGAGCATCGCCGCCGCGACCGGCGCGCGCTTCAGCCTGCTCCCGCCGGAGAATGCCACCGGAAACTACGTGAAAGTCGTGCAACGGCTCCCGGTGAAAATCGTCTTGGAGAAAGGGCAGGATCCGCAACACATGCTTCGGCCCGGGATGTCGGTCGCAGCGACCGTGCTTACCAAGTAGAGGGCGCATTGGGCAGCATCCGAGTAATCACCATCGGCGGGGAGTACGGCAGCGGGCGCGCTCACATCGCCCAGGAAGCCGCTCGCGTGCTGGGCTGGAACCTGGTCGATGGCTCGCTGATCGAATCCATCGCGCGCGCCGCGCATGTGGATTGCGAAACCGCGCGCCGCTACGACGAGTGCATCGACTCCTGGTTTCACCGGCTCCGCAAGGCGCTCTGGCACGGCGGCTACGAAGGCGTGGCCACATCCACCGAAGCGGGCTTCGACGCCGAAGCCATGGCAACGCTTGCGAACCGGGTGATCGAAGAGGCGGCTCACCAGGGCAGTTGCGTCATCGTGGGACGCGGCGGGCAGTGCGTTCTGCAGGGCCGCCCCGACGTCTTCCACGTTTTCGTCTACGCTCCGCGCCACGAACGCATCGAGCACATCCGGCGCGAAAAGGGTCCCATCGCCGATGTCGAACAGTTGATGGACGCCTCGGACCGGCGTCGCGTGGCCTACATCCGCCGCCACTTCGGCCAGGAATGGACCAATCCCCACTTATACGACCTCATGCTCTCGTTGAGCATGGGAGAAGCCGCCGCGGTGGCCGCCATCCTGGCCGCGGTGGGGCGGCCCTGATCCATGGCCACCGGCACCCTCCAGTCCCCGCCCTCCACGCCCGTGATCAATCCCTGGCTGATCGCCGTCGCGGTCATGTTCGGGACCTTCATGGAGGTGCTCGACACCACCGTCGTCAACGTCTCTCTTCCGCATATTGCAGGTAGTCTGTCGGCCACGGTGGACGAGGCCACCTGGGCCCTCACCTCCTATTTGGTGGCCAACGCCATCGTCCTTCCCATGACCGGATGGCTGGCCAACTACTTTGGCCGCAAGCGCTTCCTGCTGTCCGCGGTGATCGGCTTTACCACCGCCTCGGCCTTGTGCGGTCTCTCGACCAGCCTGCCCATGCTGATCTTTTTCCGCATCGTCCAGGGCGCCACCGGCGGCGCCCTTCAGCCGCTCTCGCAGGCGGTGATGCTCGAGGCTTTTCCGCCCCAGGACCGCGGCAAAGCCATGGGCTTCTGGGGCCTCGGAATCGTGGTCGCGCCTATGCTCGGGCCCGTGCTGGGCGGATGGCTCACCGACAACTACTCCTGGCGCTGGATCTTCTACATCAACATCCCCATCGGGGTGATCTGCATCATCATGACCAAGCTGTTCATCTTCGATCCGCCCTACATTCGCCGCGGTTCCTCGCGTGTCGATTACTGGGGTATCGGGATGCTGGCGGTCGGGATCGGCGCCCTGCAAGTGCTGCTCGATAAGGGGCAGGAGGACGATTGGTTCAGTTCCGATTTGATGCGGACCCTGGCCCTGGTCTCCGTCACCAGCCTGGTCGCGCTGGTGATCTGGGAGTTGCGCACCCCGCACCCCATTGTGGACCTGCGTGTGCTCAAGGTGCGCACCTACGCCGCCGGTGTGTTTATGATGACCATGGTGGGCTTCGTTCTCTACGGAAGCCTGGTGCTGCTGCCGATCTTCCTCCAGACGCTGCTCGGCTACCCGGCCTTGCAAGCCGGGATTGCGATGGCGCCGCGGGGCCTCGGCTCGTTCGTCGCCATGCCCGTAGTGGGTGCGATTCTGGGCCGTTTCGATGCCCGGAAGATGCTCGGCATCGGCATCGTGGGGGCCAGCGTCACCCTGATCGCCCTGTCCTGGCTCAACCTCAGCGCCGGCTATTGGGACATCTTCTGGCCGCAGTTCCTCCAAGGGATCGCCATGGCGCTGTTGTTCGTCCCCCTGACCACCACCACCATGGACCCGATCCCGAAGGAACAGATGGGCAATGCGACCAGCATTTTCAATCTGATGCGCAACATCGGCGGGAGCGTCGGGATCGCGGCGGCGACCACCTTTCTGGAGCGGCGCACCCAGGTCCAGATCAACATGATCGGTTCGCATGTGACGCCCTATAGCGCCACGGCCCGGCAGATGCTCCAAGGCGCCCGCAACGGGATGATGGCTTCGGGCGCCGACTCCGTGACGGCCACCCGGCAGGCCTACGGAATGGTGTTCGGCACCGTCCAACGGCAAGCCACAATGCTGGCGTTTTTGGAGACTTTTAAACTGCTGGGGGTGGTGTTCCTGATCCTGCTACCCTTCCTTTTGGTGATGCGTCGGCCGGCGCAAAGGGGCGGGGCCCCACCGGCGCATTGACGGGGGCCCATTTTTTGCCCTGTTGGTCCTGTAGGTTGTGTTACTATAGCTTTCTTCGTCACCCCGTTTGGGGCAAACCAACGAGAGGAAGCCAGAATGAACAAACAAGGCTCTTCGTTGTGCGCCGGGCAACGTATCGACCTACCTGCTCTGCGCCAGCACAAAGGGATCTCGCTTAGAGACATAGCGGAAACCACCAAGATCAGCATGCGTTTCCTGCAGGCGATCGAACAAGAGGACTTCGACCAGCTTCCTGGCGGCATCTACAATACCAATTACATCCGCCAGTACGCCCGCGAGATCGGCTGTGAAGAAACCAAGCTGCTGGCATACTACCGCTCCGTGGTAGAGACCGCGTCCTGAGGCCCCCCCCACACTAAACCTCCCCGCCCTCCCAACCGATAAGAGAGTGACACGGAGGAACCACTCGATGAAGATCAACCAAACCCCACTCGATTCGCCGGGGGTGTCGCAACTGGGAAAGACGTCCGATGTCGCCTCTGGCGCGGCTGCAAGAAGCGCCCTGGCCCGCTCCGATCGGGACCGGCTCCAACTCTCCGATTTCTCAGCTCGTCTGCTGGCTGCCGGAGACAGCGGCGCCTCAGATCGCGCCGCCCGCGTGCAGCAGCTTTCCGCGACCGTCCGTGGCGGGACCTACCAGGTCGATCCCATGGAACTGAGCCGCCGCATGGTCAGCGAAGCGATCCGGCAATGACCAGCGAAGCAGCCCTTCGGGTGGCGCAGGCGGCTGCCGAGCACGCGCGGCGGCTGCTGCTGTTTCCTTCGGCCGCCAACCTCGACCGCAGCCGCGCCCTCCTGGAGCAGGCGTATGGCAGCATCGAGGCGCTTCGCCGCACCTGCGGCGAAGCGCCGCGAGCGCGGAAGCCGGAGTTACGCGCCGGCCTCGCAGTCTTCGACCGCACGCTACGCCGCGTCGCCGCTCTGCTCGAGGGCGCGGCCCGTTTTCGAGCCGGCTGGTTTCAGGCGCTCACGGCGGCGACCTCTACCGGCTACAACAACCAGGGCCAGCCGTCCCAAGCCTCGACCCTGCGAAGCCTCTCCGTGGAGGGTTAACTCGCATGCCGGGTCTCTTCACCACCCTGACCACCGCGGCGGACGCCATGGGGGTCTACGCCAAGGCCCTGAACACCGTCAGCAACAACGTTGAGAATGCGGGAACCGCCGGATATGCCCGGCAGGACTTCAACGTCGTGGCGCAGCCCTTCGATCCGAGCGCCGGCCTGCCGGGCGGAATCGCGGCGGGCGAGATCCAGAACAGCCGCGACCAGTACGCCGAGCAAGCCGTGTGGACCGACCAGCAGGGCTTCGGACAGGCGGATCAATCCGTCACCGAGCTCTCCGCAATCGAGCCCCTGTTCAATGTGACGGGAGACTCGGGCATACCCCAGGCTCTCAACGCATTTTTCGGCTCCCTCTCGGCTCTGAGCGTTTCGCCCAATGACAGCGTGACGCGCAACAACGTGCTCTCGAGCGCGACGCAACTGGCGCACCAGTTCAACAGCGTCGCCACCGGTCTCGGCAACGCTTCGCTTGCCCTGAACCAGAAGATCACGAGCGCGGCCGATACCATCAACGGTCTGACCCAGCAGATCGCCGCACTCAACGGCCAGATCGGTAACGATGCCAGGACCGGCACGGACCCGGCGGTCGACGCCAGCATGCACAACGCCCTCGAGAGTCTGGCCGAGTACGCCAACATCACGGTCTTGAAGCAGCCGGGCGGCGCCGTCACCGTGCTCATGGACGGTCAGACCCCGCTGGTGATGGGCAACCGGCAGTACCTCATATCGGCTTCGGGCGCGACCGGGACCGCGGTGGTCAAAGACTCGCTCGGCAACAACGTCACGGCGCAACTGCTGGGCGGCCGGCTCAAGGCGTTGGCCGACATGAAAAACACGGTCATCCCGGGATACTCGAGCAGCCTCAACCAGCTCGCCTCGGGCATTTCGGACCAGGTCAACAACACCCTGCTCAACGGAGTGGACACGTCGGGAAACCAGGGCGCTCCGTTGTTCGGCTACAACAGCCCGGCGGATGCCGCCGCGACGATGCAGGTGAACGGCATCACCACCGACCAGTTGGCGGCTGCGCTGCCGGGCGCTCCCGGCGGAAACGGAAACGCCCTCGCTCTGGCCGCGCTGGCCAACTCCCCCGAGATCGGCAGCATGACGTTTACCGATGCCTATTCGAGCCTGGCGTCTCAGGTAGGGCAGTCCCTCAACACCGCCACACAGGACCAGACTACCCAGCAGGACTTGCTGGACCAGGCCCGCAGCACACGGTCCGACACCGAGGGCGTCTCGCTCGACGTGGAGGCGACGAAGATGATCGAGTACCAGCGATCCTACCAGGCCACGGCGCATATGGTGACGATCCTGAACGACCTGACCCAGTCGGTGATGGACATGCTGTCGGCAACATGAGGTGAGCCATGATCCAAGGAGTCAGCCCCGCCGACGAAAGATTCCTGAGCGCCTTGAACAAGGCCGAGAGCCGCGCCGCAAAGGCCGAGGCGGAGATCAGCTCGGGCACCAAGCTGAGCGTGGCGTCCGACTCTCCGGACACCATCGGCCCCGCGCTTGCTCTCCGGTCCCAACTCGAGCAGACGCTGCAGATCGAAACCAACCTCGGAATGTTCAAGTCCGAGACCGACACCGCCGAGCAGGCCATCAGCAACGGCGTCCAGAGCCTCCAGAATGCCAACGCCCTAGGCGCGCAGGGCGCTACCGAAACCCAGACACCCGCCCAGCGCCAGGCGCTGGCGGGCCAGGTGGACGGCTTCCTCACGCAGATGGTGGCGTCCGCCAATACCGTGTCCGCCGGACGCTATCTCTTCAGCGGCGACACGGACCAGGTGGCGCCCTACTCTATCGACGCCAGCGGGAACGTGAGCGCCTATTCCGGCTCGGCGTCGACGCGCCTCGCGATGTCCTCCAACGGAAGCACCTTTGCGATTGCCCGCAGCGCGCAGGAGATCTTCGAAGCGCCGGGCGGGAGCGCCCTGGGAGCCCTGGCCGACCTCAAAACCGCTCTCGAGAACGGCCCCACCGTCCCCGAGGGCGACCCCCAGTACGACGTCCAATATCAGGCCCAGACCACGGCCATCACCAGTGCCCTCGCCGAGATGTCGAAGGCCAGCGACCAGTTGAACCAGCAGCTCGCCTTCTATGGCACCGTGCAGAACAACGTGGCCGACGCCACCTCGGCCGCTCAAACGCAGGAAGTCAACCAGCGCACTCAGTTGAGCAACTTGACCGACGCCGACATCACCACCGACGCCATCCAGTTGACCCAGGCCAACACGCAGCGCGACGCCGCCCTTTCGGCGCGAGCGAAGCTTCCCACCAACACCTTGTTCGACTACCTGGGATAAGCGGCCCGCTCGGTAGTGTCTGAAAGCAAGGCTCCGGTTTCGGTATGATGGCCGTTCGGAGGCCTGAGCGGATGCCCTACGTTCCAGAAAAGACCGAGATGCGGGAGTTCACCTTCCGCGCCGTACTGATCGGCCTGGTGATGACCGTCGTCCTGGGCGCGGCCAACGCCTACCTGGGCCTGCGCGCCGGCATGACCATCGCCGCAACCTATCCCGCGGCGGTCATCGGCATGGCCCTGCTGCGGTTGCGCAAAGGGTCGCTGCTCGAAGAGAACATCGCGCGAACCGTCGGCTCGATCGGCGAATCGGTGGCGGCCGGCGCCATCTTCACCATCCCCGCCTTCGTGATGTCCGGGGCGTGGGGCAAGTTCGACTCCTGGGAAGCCTACTGGAAATCGACGGCGCTGATGCTGGTGGGCGGCATCCTGGGCATCCTGTTCGTGACGTTGCTGCGGCGCGTGATGGTGGAAGATCCGGAACTGGTATTCCCGGAATCGGTGGCCGCCTCGCAAATCCACATCGCCGGCCAGCAGGGAGCGCAAGCGGCCCGCGTGCTCTTCTACAACATGGCCTTCGGCGCCGGAATCTACCTGCTGGGCGCGTTCAACGTCTTCTCGGCGAGCAACTCATTCCTGTGGCGCATCGGCGACATGGGCCGCAGCGCCGTCAAGCTGGTAACCAAGGGATACACGCAGAAGGTCGGCGTAGGGGGCATGACGCTGGCCACCGGGCCCGCGATCAGTCCGGCCTACCTGGGCGTGGGCTACATCATCGGCCCCAAGCTGGCGGCGTTGAATTTCTCGGGCGGCGTGGTGGCCTGGGGTCTGCTGGTGCCACTGCTGGCCTACTTCCTCGGCCCCGATCTGATCAAGGCGAATCCAGGGGCGAACTGGGAACAGGTGACCGACGCCATCTGGAAATCGGTGGTCAAACAGATCGCGGTGGGCGGCATGCTGGTGGGCTCCTGCTACACCCTCTTCCGCATGCGGAAAAGCCTGGCGAGCGGCATGCGCCGCGCGGTTTCGGACTTCCAGAAAGCCCGCTCCCAGAGCACTGGGACCAGCCGCCTCGATCGCGACCTGAGCGTGCGGACGGTATTCGGAGGACTCCTGGCGGCCCTCCTCTGTATGGTTCTGCTCTACACCTATTTCTCGGGAACCTTGCCGGGAGGCCTCGTCGCGGCGCTGGTGATGGTGATCCTGGGGTTCTTCTTCGCGGCGGTCTCGGGGAACCTGGTGGGACTGATCGGCTCCTCGAACAACCCCGTCTCCGGCCTGACGCTGGCCACGCTGGTGGTCTCGGCGCTCTTGATGGTGGCGCTAGGCGTTTCGGGTGCCGGCGGAGTGGCGGCTGTGCTGGGCGTGGCGGCCGTGGTGTGCGTTTCTTCCGCCGTGGCGGGCGAGATGCTCCAGGACCTCAAGGTCGGGCACATCCTGGGCGGCACGCCGCGCAGCATGGAGATCGGGGACATCCTCGGAATCCTGGTGGCCAGCGCCGCGCTGTACTTCCCCCTGCTGGTGTTGCACAAAGGGTTCGGAGGCTTCGGCAGCTCCGCCATCCCCGCTCCGCAGGCGGGCCTGATGGCCTCGCTCGCGCAGGGCATCGTGGGCGGCAACATGGCCTGGCCGTTGATTGGAGTGGGCGTGATGATGGGCCTCGCGCTGATCATGCTGCAGGTCCGCAGTCCCATGCTCTTCGCCATTGGGATGTACCTGCCGCTCGAGACCACCTTCGCCATGTTCGTCGGCGGGCTGCTGCGCTGGGCCACGGATAAGCTGCGCGACCGCCGCGGATACAACGACGCCCAGAAGGCGCGCGTCGAGAACGCAGGCGTCCTGACGGCCTCGGGCCTGATCGCGGGCGAGGCCATGGCGGGTCTCGCGATCGCGGCCTACCGCTTCCGTTACGCCGCGGTGGCGAATTGGAAGATGCCGAAGGTTTTCGCCGAAGATTCTCCGGTAGCCCTGGCGCTGGCCGGCCTGGCCCTGGTGGCGCTGGGATTCATCCTGACCAAGACCCCCCTCGCCAACGCCGGCAGCCCCGACGAGCCCGCGCCGCCGACCGCGATTATGTAGGCTCTTACCGAACCGCGCGCGTCAGCAAGCGGACATGTATACGCCACCAGTCAGCTCGTTTTCTCATTCGTGTGCATTCGTGGCTCCCTTCTTCTTGGCGTTCTTT
>Ga0182027_10008125_pt1 | contig 15338 bp, 14 predicted proteins | sample 712E1DmetaG_FD_121300 | JGI IMG/M metagenome (GOLD analysis project Ga0182027, IMG submission 121300) | Permafrost microbial communities from Stordalen Mire, Sweden - 712E1D metaG (Illumina Assembly) | ecosystem: Environmental > Terrestrial > Soil > Wetlands > Permafrost | place: Sweden... | reverse complement strand
CAAGCAGGAGAGCGGTTTTGAAACCCCGCTCCTTGTACTTCATCAGTTTAGGAAGCTTATCGTTAACTGCGCGCCCAAGTCTTTCTCTTTGTAAAGCTTTCTGGTTCTCTGGTTGTTGAGGTATGCGCCCGACATTTCCATTCATCTGCGCGCCATCCCCACCGCACGTAAGTGTTATCTTATGCCCTTCATATTCAGTCTGTTCGGAATTGTCCACCAGTAGCAGCTTCGGGGCGGTCTCCACTACCCAGGAAGAGATAGCTCTGACAAACCGCTCCCTACTCTTCCCGACAAGGGAATCCACTATTATTGGAGGAGCAGTAAGAATATAATAACGATCGCGGGGAAGTTGCTTTCTACAGCAAGCATTGATCGAATCGGCGATATCGTACGATCTGTTCACATACTTAATCTGCCCTTCGAAAGATTCAACCCTGGTATGCTCAACCGCAATCTTGTCATTTTTGTTGCTTCTGGAGAACAGAAGGAAGTCAACGTCACGAGTGCTTCGATTTACCTCATCAGGCGAGTCAGACTTCCAGTCTTCTATGCCCGTGAGAGACCTCAGAATGGTAATAAAAGCATCGCGTGCGTTCAGTTCATTCGGTTTTTTCTCGTTCGGTTTCTTCATAATCTTGACCGGAATTTCCATTTTGTTTTCCTGGCGACGACAGTATACTGCCAGTTGCCGCCTACCGCTGCTTCGGTCATTGTGGCTTTGCCTGATGCGCCTCAAACCACTGCCGCACCCGCTCCTGAACCCGGGCAAGATCGGCCGGCGTCAGGTGAGATGCAACTTCGTCTCGATCCTTCATGGTCTGTTCCGCCAGCCAGGCGCTCAGCTTGCCAGCAGCCGCTACATCAAGCCAAAAGTAGGCTTCCGCGAAATCTTGGGGCACACCTTGGCCCTTGCTGTACAAAGTCCCAAGATCAAGCTGCGCATGGGCATTGCTCTGCTCAGCCGGCTTGCGCCACCAAAAGGCCGCTTGCGCGTAGTCCTGGGGTACACCCTGGCCCTCGCAGTACAAACCCCCAAGGCCGTATTGCGCGTCGGCGTTGCCCTGTTCAGCAGCCTTGCGCCACCAAAAGGCTGCTTGCGCGTAGTCCTGGGGTACACCCTGGCCCTTGTAATACAAAAGCCCGAGGTTGTATTGTGCCGGGGCATAGCCCTGCTCAGCCGCCTTGCGCCACCAAAACGCCGCTTGGGTGTTGTCCTGGGGAGCGGGATCGTCTTTGCCTCCTCCGATGGTGTACAGACACCCAAGCTCGCTCTGCGCGTAAGCGTCACCTTGCTCAGCCGACCTGCGGTACCACTCACGCTTCCGCTTCTGCTCCTCCGACCATTTCCGCCCCTGCTCCATATCGCGGGCAAAATTCGATTCGGGGCGGGTAAGCGGTTCGCGGAAGAGCCAATATCCTGACCATCCGATTAAGAGAATGCCCAGGTACAGATCAATCTGTTGCCACTGTGCCCGCTGCATACGAACCGGCAAGAACGGGTTCAATAGAAGCGCAACCGCGATAAATATCCACGTCCAAACTTGCTGGCCTGCCTTGTATACCCTCCACGCCCAATAGACTGCGCCAACCGTGATGACAAGCCGGAGCACCATGTGAAAGCCGTAAGGATGCTTGCCGGTCGCTGCAATGAGCAGCAATACTGCGCCGAGCATCGTCAGAACTACTTCTAAGATTCGTCCACGGCTCATGGTCGTACCCGTTGACCGGGATTTCCATTTTGGCCTCCCGGTCGCGGGAAGTATACGCTCGTGCACCGGCGGGTGGCCCGCCCAGTTCCGGCCACTGTCCTCTACAATTCCCTCATGAAGATCGGATTTTTAGGACTCGGCAAGATGGGGACGGCGATGGCCCGGCGCTTGATTGCTGCCGGGCATGAATTGCGCGTATGGAACCGGAGCGAGGGAAAAACAGAACCCCTGCTGCGCGAAGGCGCGATTGCTGCGGGTACTCCAGCGGAAGCGGAACTGGGCGCCGACGCCGTCATCACCATGCTCTTCGACGATGCCGCCAATGAAGAGGTGCTGTTTGGCGCGAACGGACTGATGGACGCGCTTTCACCGGGCGCGCTGCACATTTCGTGCAGCACCATCAGCGTGGCGCTGAGCGAGCGGCTAACCGCCGAACACGCCCGCCGCGGACACGAATTCGTCGCCGCTCCGGTCTTTGGCCGCCCCAACATTGCCGAAGAGGGCCGCCTGTGGATTGTGGTGGCCGGCGCAGAGACCGCCATCGCCAAAGCGCGCCCAGTGCTGGAGCCGCTTTCGCGCGGCATCTCCGTGGTGGGCGCTGAGCCCAAGCAGGCGCACGCCGTCAAGCTGGGAGGCAACTTCCTCATCAGCGCGATGATTCACTCGCTCGGCGAGGCCTTTGTGTACGCAGCGGGGCAGGGAATCGATCCAGGGACCTTTCTCGAGACTGTCAACAGTGCGCTCTTTCAGTCGCCGTTTTATGCAGCTTACGGCAAGGTGATGCTGCACCCGCCCGAGCAGCCGAGCGCGACGATCGAGTTAGGCGAAAAGGATCTGCGCCTGTTGCGCGAGGCCGCGGCCAGCCGCAACACGCACCTGAGCCTGGCCGACACGCTTGCCCGAGTGTTTGCTTCAGCCAAGGCCGCCGGCCTTGGGCAGGAAGATTGGGCCGTGGGCATTTACCGCGTGTCGCAACAGGGCAACGAAACGTGTGTAAGATAAAGGGCTAATGGGCCTGAAGGGAAAAATCGTCTTCATTACCGGTGCGAGCGCCGGCATTGGCGCAGCCACGGCAATGGTTTTTGCGGCCGAAGGCGCGCGGTTGCTGCTGGCCGCCCGCCGTGCCAGCAAGCTTGCCGAAGTTGCCTCGAAGGCGTTGGCTCGGGGCGCCGCTGCGGTGCACTCCATCGACCTGGACGTGCGCAGCCGCCACGCCGTGCAGCGCGCCATTGACGAGCTGCCGCCGGAGTGGGCGGAGATCGACATCCTGGTGAACAATGCCGGCCTGAGCCGGGGCATGGAGAAGCTCTACACCGGCAGGATTGAAGACTGGGAAGAGATGATCGACACCAACATCAAGGGGCTGCTCTACGTGGCGCGCGCCGTGGTTCCGGGGATGGTGGTGCGCAGGCACGGCCACGTGGTGAACCTGGGCTCGATGGCAGGCGAAATTGTTTATCCCAATGGAGCGGTCTATTGCGGCACCAAGGCCGCAGCACGCGCGATCAACGATGGCCTGCGCGAGGACCTGCTGGGCACGCCGGTGCGCGTCACCAGCGTCGATCCCGGGCTGGTAGAGACCGACTTCAGCCTGGTTCGCTTCCACGGCGACGCCGGCCGGGCCGCGAAGGTTTACAAGGGCATCACGCCCCTCACCGCCGAGGACGTGGCCGATGTGATTCTTTGGGCCGTGACGCGGCCCGAGCATGTGAACATCGCGCGCGTTTCGCTCACCTCTGTAAATCAGGCCAACACGCTGCTTATTCACCGCGAACCGTGACCGGCGCGATTTGGCCGGAGAGCGAGCGGATGCACAAACCCGCTGCTTTTGGCAGCGAAACAAGGCATCCTCGCGCAGGGATTGTCTGTGGGAGGCGCAGGACTGTTTGCTTCCAGCTGCCGCCGGTTCTATCCCATGGCCTGAATCTGCGTCTCGATTTGGGCCAACGCGGCTTCAAGGGCGGCGCGGCGGCCGGGGTTCGACGTCTTTTGCGAAAGGACATTCTCACGTTGCAGGTTGAGCACCTGTTTATGCCGCTCTTGCGCGGCGTGGTGCAGCTCGGCAGTACGACGGTCCTCTTCACTTATGAAGTTGTCGTCGCGCCCCAACCCCACGGACACCGGCTCCGAGAGCCACTTGTTCTTAGGAGCCCCGGGTTTCGCGCCCGGGTTCTCCGGGGCATTTGCCATCTGATCCTCTACCGATTTACTTTCCCATCCACGAGCCATATCTCCATTCTACGAGGAGATTGTGCGAGCGCGTCCCGCAGAATGACGAGGGTGGAACCGGAAAGGAAGAGAGGTTTCCCATGCGCGCCTGGCAAGTTTCGGCGTTTGGCGTTGATTCTTTGGAGTTTGTGGAGCGGCCCACGCCCGCTCCAGGTCCCCGTGAGGTCCTGGTGGGGGTCCGAGCGGTTTCCTTCAATTATCGCGACCTGATGGTGGTGAAGGGGCTCTACAACCCCAAAATGAAGCTGCCGCGCATTCCCTGTTCCGATGGCGCGGGTGAGGTGGTGGCCGTGGGCGGGGAAGTGACCGCGTGGAGGCCTGGCGACCGCGTGGCCGGCATCTTTATGCAGAATTGGCTCGACGGGCCACTGACCGCTGCCAAGACGCGCGGCGCGCTGGGCGGCGACATCGACGGCATGTTGGCCGACTACGTCGTGCTCAAGGAGGCCGGTCTGGTCGCGGTTCCCGATCATCTCAGCTTTCAGGAAGCGGCCACGCTGCCCTGCGCTGCCGTAACCGCCTGGAACGCGCTGGCGACAGGAGAGATCAAGCCGGGCGCAACGGTGCTGATTCAGGGCACGGGCGGCGTGTCAATCTTCGCCCTGCAGTTTGCGCGGCTGAAGGGCGCGCGCGTGCTGGGCATCAGCTCGAGTTACGAGAAGCTGGAGCGGGCCAGCGCCATGGGCCTGGATGCCGGACTGAACTACCGCGACAACCCGGATTGGGACCGCTGGGCTCTCGACCAGACTGGCGGCGAAGGTGTGGACCTGGTGGTGGAGGTAGGCGGCGCGGGCACACTGGCGCGCTCGCTGAGAGCCATTCGTCCCGGCGGGACAGTGGCTCAGATTGGTGTGCTGGCCACAACCGCCGAACCGTTTCCGATTCCACTCATCCTGCACAAGATGGCGCGGATTCACGGAATCTACGTAGGCTCCCGCAAGGATTTCGTGGAGATGAACCGCGCCATGGCGCTGGCCGAGCTGCGCCCGGTGGGCGAGGAGTTCGACTGGAGACAGGCGCGCGAAGTCTTCGAGCGAATGGAAGAAGCCAGCCACTTCGGCAAGCTGGTGCTGACGGTGAATTGAAGAAGAGCAGCGGAGTTAGCGGGGTTCGCGGGGTTAGCGGTGTTAGAAAATGAGCGAATCAGCGAGTCAGCAAGTCAGCGAGTCAGCGCACCCGCTCCCGTACCCCGTACCTTCGGTTCGCCGCTGCGAATGAAAAATATTGGGCGACCGCTACGCCGGCTGACGAGCATCTCAGCATGCCGGAAGGTTTTTGGGAACAAAAAGGAGGGGAAATGAAGCCACGGACTTACTTGCGCATTGCTTCTGTGCTCACCCTGGTGCATTCGGCGATGCACACCATTGGCGGCGTATTCGGCACGGCGGCGCCAGGTCCGGCGAGCGTGGCCGAGGCGGCCATGAAGGCAAACCAGTTTCAATTCATGGGAGTCACGCGGACGTTCTGGGAGTTCCATCGCGGGATGGGCCTGGCCCTGACCATCCTCCTTACGGCCGAAGGATTGGTCTTCTGGCTGTTGGGTTCGCTGGCCGAACGGGATGCGGCCGCTCTCCGGCCGATCCTGGCGGTGTTCATGCTGGGATATCTCGCGTTCGCGGTGGATTCGGTGGTGTACTTCTTCGCGCTGCCGGTTGTGTTTGAGGCGCTGATTGCGCTTTGTCTGGGGCTTGCGCTGGTTGGTGCTAAAACCGCGCAGACCGCGCGCCCGCTGCGATAGATTGGATTTGTGACGACGTACGAGGAGATGCTCGCCGTGGCCATCGAGGAGGCTCGACTGGGACTTGCCGAGGGGGGCATTCCCATCGGCGCGGCGCTGTTTACGCGCTCGGGCGAGTTGCTGAGCCGGGGACGCAACCGCCGTGTGCAGCAAGGCGATCCCAGCGTTCATGGCGAGACCGACGCCTTTCGCCGCGCCGGCCGCCAGCCGAGCTACCGCAACCTGGTGATGGTGACCACGCTCGCCCCATGCTGGTACTGCAGCGGGCTGGTGCGCCAATTCCGCATCGGTAGGGTAGTGGTGGGCGAGAGCCGCACCTTTTTGGGAGGCCTGGACTGGTTGCGCGAGAACGGCGTCGAAGTGATTGACCTCGACAACCCCGAGTGCCGCGAAATGCTTGAGGGCTTTATCGCCGGGCATCCGGAGATCTGGAACGAAGACATTGGGGAAGACAGGGAATAGGGAGTAGGGAGTAGGGAATAGGAACTGGGGAGCAGATCAACGATGTTGGAGCAGAAATCCACTTTCGAACTGCACGGCCATTCGATCGTTCACGGTGAATCGCGGACGGGGAGCGGGATTACGTTTCACGGCGTCGACCCCACAACCGGCGCTCGCCTCGAACCCGTTTATCATTGCGCTTCGCTCGAGGATTTGAATCTCGCGGCTGATCTGGCCGAGGAAGCGTTCGCGGCCTATGGCAAGCTTGCTGGCCGGGAGAAGGCCCGCTTCCTGCGTCACATCGCGGACGGCATCGAGGCGATCGTGCCGGAACTAGTGGATCGCGCCAACCGTGAGACAGCGTTGCCGGAGAAGCGTCTGCAGGGCGAGGCCGCACGCACTATCAACCAGCTTCGCCTGTTCGCGCAGGTGGTCGAAGAGGGTTCGTGGGTGAATGCGCGCATCGATCCCGCGCAGCCCAATCGCACGCCGCTGCCGCGCTCCGACATCCGCTCGATGATGAAGCCGCTTGGTCCAGTGGCCGTCTTCGGGGCCAGCAATTTTCCTCTTGCATTTTCAGTGGCCGGTGGAGACACGGCTGCCGCCTTTGCCGCAGGCAATCCCGTCATCGTGAAGGCACACCACGCGCATCCCGGCACGAGCGAGATGGTGGGTCAGGTCATCGCCCGAAGCGTGAAGGAGTGCGGCCTGCCACCGGGCGTCTTTGCACTGCTCTTCGGCGCGGGCGCGGAAATTGGCGCGGCGCTTGTCGAGCACCCCAAGGTGAAGGCTGTCGGATTCACGGGCTCGCTTTCGGCTGGCAAGGCGCTGATGCAGCGGGCCGCGGCGCGGCCGGAGCCTATTCCGTGCTTCATGGAGATGAGCAGCGTGAATCCCGTGTTTGTGCTGCCGGAGGCGCTGTATACGCGTGGAGAGCAGATTGCGAATGGCCTCTTTGGTTCATTCACTTTGGGAGTGGGACAGTTCTGCACCAAGCCGGGACTCGTCTTTCTGCCGTGCAATGCGGATGCCAACGGATTCGTTGCCGAGCTCAAGGCGCAAACCGAGCGCGCTACCGCGTCACCGATGCTCACTGACGGGATATCGAAAAGCTACCGCTCGGGCGTGGCGGGGCGGCAGGCGCACGGCAACGTGGAGACGGTCGCGAAGATGGCGTCTGGCAGCTCCAACAGTGCCTGTGCCGAACCGGTTGTCTTTCAAATTGCTGGCGCAGATTTGCTCCGCGATCCCGAACTGGCGACCGAGGTCTTCGGGCCGAGCACACTGGTAATTCGCTACCAGAACCGCGAAGAGTTGATGGCGCTGGCGCGCTCGCTCGAGGGCCAACTGACCGCAACGCTGCATGGCACCGAGAGAGATCTGGCTGCGTTTGCCGATCTGATTGCAGTTCTGGAGCGAAAGGCGGGGAGGCTCATCGTCAACGGCTTTCCTACCGGCGTGGAAGTCTGCCACGCCATGGTGCATGGGGGGCCGTATCCGGCCACCAGCGACAGCCGCGCCACGTCTGTGGGCACGTATTCGATTTATCGCTTCGTGCGACCCGTCTGCTATCAGGATTTCCCGCAGGCGGCGCTGCCGGACGAACTAAAAGACGCGAATCCGGTTGACATCTGGCGGCTGGTGGATGGACAATTCACGCGCGACGCGGTTCCTGGCCGAGCTTAGGCGGCCGCAGGCAAAGCGTGATCGCGCTGGAGAGCACGAGCGCGACCGACATGCTGAGATACCCGGCGCGCGAATTTCCCGTGAGCGCTTGCAACCCTCCCACCAGCCATGAGCCGGCAAATCCGCCCAGCGCCCCAAAGGTATTGATCAGCGCCATCACTTTTCCGGCCACTGACTTGGGCAGCATCTCCGGCACGATGGCGAAGAATGGGCCGTAGGGCGCGTACATGGTCCCGCCGGCGACGATGAGCGACGCGTACGCCAGCCAGAAATTCGAGGCCGCCGTTGCATAGGAGCCGAAGAGAGCGATTCCCGAGAGCGCCAGGAACGGCCAGACGAAGTTTTTTCGCTGCAGCGCGCGATCGGAAAAATGGGCGACCCCCAGCATCAGGATCACGCCCAGCAAAAACGGCGCGGCGCTGAGAACGCCGACCATCCCGATGCCACGCGTCGAGCCGGAACGGATCATCTCCGGAATCCACAACACGAGCCCGTAGACGCCGAAGCTCCAGAAGAAATACTGCACGCACAAAAGAATCACGCTCGGGACGCGGAGCACGGCAGACAGATTTCCGTACTGCGGAAGCGCGGTCTGCTCGAGCTCCAGCGCCGCTTCAAGCCGCTCACTGCTTTCCGCGCTCAGCCACGACGCCTCATGTGGCCGGTCGCGCGCGACAACGATCCAGACAAACGCCCAGAGAATCGATGGGATTCCTTCGAGGATGAAGGTCATCTGCCATCCCAGGGCCTTGATCAGGAATCCCGTGACCGCAGCCATCCAGGTCACAGTCACCGGATTGCCAAGAATCAGAACTGCGTTGGCCCGCGAGCGTTCTTCGCGCGTGAACCAATTGGTCAGCAGGATGAGCATGGAAGGGAGGATGAGGCTCTCTGCCACGCCGAGCAGCAGCCGGTCAACGACCAGGAGCCAATAATCGCGGATGATGCCGGTGAGCGCTGAGAATGTGCCCCAACCGATGAGCGCAAAGAAGACCAGCCTGGTTGCGCTCCTGCGCACCGCGTAAGCAGCGGCAGGCACCTGGAAGAGGAAATAGCCGAGAAAGAAGACCGACCCGAGAAATGCCGCGCGCGATTCGGTGATGTTGAGCGATTTGGCCAGGCCGGCAGCCGCGCCGAAGCCGAAGTTGGAGCGGCCAAGATAGGCGAGGCTATAGGTAATGAAAACCACTGGCATCAGGTAAAGCCAGCGCCGGCGGAGACCCGCCTCGTGCTGCGTCGTATGTTGCGACTGTTCGCCGGGCACATCAGCTTTATAGCATCCCGCTCGGCAGGTGCTCCAACTGGAGGTCAGCCCGCACTCTCCATCCTGGTCAGCGGAAAGGGCCGGGCCCCTTGTGACTGACATCACGCCTCCAAGGCGAAGGTCAGAACTACTCTTGCTGTGTCAGTTGGCAGCGGATTTGACGGGAGCGAACGCACGATCCTGAAATTGATATGCAAGCATGGCGGGGGCCGGAAAGCCTGCGCCGGAAGGAAGATGGATGGCAAAGCCTGACGAGATTCAGAGAATCAAAAAGGTCGCATGGGACCTCAGAGCTGACGTCGTGAGGATGATCGGTGTCGGCAAGGCGGGACACCTCGGCGGTTCGTGTTCGCTCGCCGAGATCGTGGCGGCCTTGTACTTCGCGAAAATGCATTTCGATCCCAAAGCGTTGAAGGATCCATTCCGAGACCGTTTTCTCGTCAGCAAGGGGCATTCCGTTCTTATCCAATACGCGGCTCTGGTGGAGCTAGGCGTCATTCCGCGGGAAGAGATGGGGAAGTTGAAGACCCTCGCAGGCAAACTGCAAGGTCATCCCGATATGATGACCCCCGGGATGGAGGCGGTGACGGGCTCTCTCGGGCAGGGACTTTCCATCGCCGTGGGCATGGCGCTCGCACTGCGACTCGCGAAAAGCCCTTCGCGGGTTTACGTCGTCATGGGAGACGGCGAGCTTGCCGAAGGCCAGCTCTGGGAAGCGGCAATGGCCGCCTCGCGCTACAAGCTGGATTCCATCACCGCCATCGTGGATAAGAACCGGTATCAGGCAACGGGCTCGACGAAGGAGATTTTCGACATCCCCGGCATACCAGGGAAATGGCGGGCGTTCGGATGGAACGTGTTGACCGTGGACGGACACGACGTGGGCGCGGTCCTCGATGTCCTGGATGAGGCGGCCGCGAACAAAGGGGCTCCTACCGTGATCGTGGCGGGAACCATCAAAGGGAAGGGGGTCTCTTTCGCAGAGAATACGTCGGCCTTCCACAATGCTGCCATGACCCAGGAGCAATACGACAAGGCGCTCCTTGAAATCGAAGAAGCCGGGAGGATGCTCAAATGACTTCGCCGAACCTGAGAAGCGCGTATGGGGCCAGCCTTGTCCGGCTGGGAAAAAAGGATGGGCGCGTCGTGGCCCTGGAGGCGGACCTCGGGAAATCCACGCAGTCGGCGATGTTCCAGGCGGAGTTTCCGGACCGTTACTTCCAAATGGGAATCGCGGAACAGAATATGGCGTCTACCGCGGCGGGATTCGCCCTTGCGGGAATGATCCCTTTCATCCATTCCTTTGCCGTGTTCGCTACCGGGAGGGTCTACGACCAAATCCGCAATTCCATCTGCATTCCGAACCTCCCTGTCCGGATCTGCGGGTCGAGCGCCGGACTTTCCGACTTCGGTGATGGAAAGACGCACCAGGGCGTGGAGGATGCAGCGCTCATGCGGGCCCTTCCCAACATGACGGTTCTGTGTCCCGCGGACTCAATCGAGGTTGAGAAGATGATGGACTGCCTCCTCGATTGGAAGGGGCCGGTGTATATCCGGATCAACAGGAACGATCTGCCCTTCGTGTATCCGCCGGAAGAGCCTTACTCCGTCGGCAAAGTGACCATGCTGCGAGATGGGAGCCATGCGGCGATCTTCGCTTCGGGCATCATGGTGTCGAAGGCTCTTGAGGCCGCGACGGCGCTGGCTTCAGAGGGGATCTCGGCGCGGGTTCTCGACGTCGGCACCATCAAGCCGCTGGACCGCGAGGCGGTGATCCGCTTTGCGAGCGGAGTAGACGCTATCATTACGGCTGAAGAGCATTCCGTGATCGGCGGGCTCGGTTCCGCGGTGGTGGAGGCGCTTCGGCGAGTCACTCACGCGCCCGTGGAGTTTGTGGGCGTCCCGGATAGTTTCGGCATATCGGCGGAGGGCTATGACGATCTGCTCGCGCATTTCGGGCTCACCTCGGACGCCGTCGCCAATGCCGTAAGAACGCTTTTGAGAGGAAAAATGAGATGAACATCGGCTTCATAGGACTGGGCATCATGGGCAAGCCCATGGCGAAGAACCTTCTCAAGGCGGGCCACACGCTCGTCGTATACGACATTGTCGATGCGCCGGTGAAGGAGCTGGTTGAAGCGGGCGCGACGGCGGGCTTGTCTCCGAAGGACGTGGCCTCGCGGAACGAGTTCATCATCACGATGCTGCCCAATTCGCCTCACGTGAAGGAGGCGGTATTGGGGAAGAACGGCGTGATCGAAGGGGTGAAGCCGGGAAGCGTGCTCGTCGACATGAGCTCCATAGCGCCCCTTGCGAGCCGCGAAGTGGCCGCCGAGCTCGCCAGGAAGGGTGTAGAGATGCTCGACGCTCCAGTATCCGGCGGCGAGCCCAAAGCCATCGATGGGACGCTGGCCATCATGGTGGGTGGCAAGGAAGCCGTTTTCGAGAAGGTAAAGGACGTATTGCTGAAGATGGGAGCGAGCGCTGTCCTCTGCGGAGACATCGGCGCGGGCAATGTGACCAAGCTCGCCAACCAGATTATCGTCGCGCTGAATATCGCCGCGATGTCAGAAGCGTTCGTCCTCGCGACCAAGGCGGGAGTGGATCCCGAGCGGGTCTTCAACGCCGTCAAGGGAGGCCTGGCGGGAAGCACGGTCCTTAACGCGAAAGCGCCCATGGTTCTCGAGGGGAATTACAAGCCCGGATTCCGGATCGAGCTGCACATCAAGGACCTGCAGAACGCGCTCGATACGGCGCACGAGACTGCCACTCCGATCCCGCTCACGAGCCAGGTCATGGAATTCATGCAGGCCCTCAAAGTTGACGGGAAGCAGCGCGACGACCATGGAGGCCTCATCCAGTTTTATGAGAAGCTCGCCGGAGTGAAGGTCCGCAAGGGAGGCGCGAAGTGAGCTCGATGCGTCTTTCGGGGAAGACCGCACTGATCACGGGCGCCGCAGGAGGGATCGGCGCGGAGATCGCCCGAAGGTTTCAAGAGGAAGGCGCCGCAGTGTTCGTGGCGGACACGAACCGCACGGAGGGGGGAAAAACGGCCGCGTCCATGGGAGCGGTCTTCCTATTGCTCGACGTCACTTCGGAGGAAAGCTGGAAGGCTGCGCTTTCCGCCGTGCTGGAGCTGACCGGACGCCTCGACATTCTCGTGAACAACGCGGGCATCAACGTCAGGAAGAACATCGAGGAAATGCCGGTGGAGTCCTTCGACGCCATGATCGCGGTGAACGTCAAGGGACCGTTTCTCGGAATCAAGCACTCGCTGCCGATCCTGAGGGCCGGGGGCGGGGGCGTCATCCTCAACATGTCCTCGATATGCGGTCTGGTCGGCCACAAGTACACAAACGAGACCTATACGACGACCAAAGGCGCCGTGACTATGCTCACGAAATCGGTGGCAGTGAGATATGCGAAGGACAATATCCGCTGCAACTCCGTCCACCCCAGCACGGTGGAGACCGCCCTCGTGCAGGCAATGCTCAAGGACCCCGAGCGCCGGGCAGAGAGACTCGGCGAAGTGCCTCTGGGAAGACTCGCCAGCACAACAGACGTCGCGAATGCGTTGGTCTATCTGGCGAGCGACGAGGCTTCGTTTATCAACGGGGCCGCAATTCCTATCGACGGAGGCCTCACGGCGGGGTAGGCGGCCTCACTCCGAGACGGGTGCGAATCGTCGCCGGGCACATGAGTTTTGCGGCATCGCGTTAATAGCATCCGGCTCGGTCGGGGCGCCATTCGGAAGCCGGGCTAAGCCCTCTATACTGGTCTACGGAAAGGCCTTCCCCATCGTAGACATTCCACTCAGTTCGGTGCTGGAGACGGACGACGCCCACCTGCTTCAAGTGGCCACGCACGCGCCTGGCCCTCAAGGAGCGCTGCCGCTCACGGCCGAGATGCTGCTCACCGAACCGTCGGGGAATCTCTTCGGCCTGACGCAGAATGCCGGCATGGGCTGGGATCCCGCCCGCCTACTCGATCCCGAGTTTCTGATTTTGAGCACGCATGGCGGCCTGCGGGCCGAGAACGGCGCGGCCATCGCGCTCGGCTTTCATTCCGGCCACTGGGAGGTGGGCCTGTTGGTGGCCGAAGCCGCGCGGGAGTTGAAGTCTCTGCGCGCAACGCCGTTTGCGGGAGCAGTCACCGATCCCTGTGACGGCCGCACACAAGGCACCACGGGAATGATGGACTCGTTGCCGTTTCGCAATGATGCGGCGATTGTGCTGCGACGGCTGATGCGCTCACTGCCCACGGGCAAAGGCGTCATCGGCGTGGCGACGTGCGACAAGGGGCTGCCCGCGATGATGATGGCGCTGGCGTCGTCAGGAAAGAACCCGGCGGTGCTGGTACCAGGGGGCGTGACGCTTCTGCCGGAATCGGGTGAGGATGCGGCGAAGGTGCAAACCATCGGCGCGCGCTTTGCGCAGAACCACATCACGCTGGAGTATGCGGCCGAGGTGGGCTGCCGAGCCTGCGCGTCCCCGGGAGGAGGGTGCCAGTTTCTGGGCACCGCGGCAACCTCGCAAGTGGTAGGCGAAGCGCTCGGACTCTCACTGCCGCATACGGCTCTTGGGCCCTCCGGACAACCGGTCTGGCTCGACGCCGCACGCCGCTCGGCCCGCGCTATCCTGCGGCTCCATCAGCTTGGCATCGGCGCCTGTGACATCCTCTCGCCTGCGGCCATTTACAACGCCATGATCGTGAAGGCCGCCTTCGGCGGATCGACCAACCTTCTCATTCATCTGCCGGCCATTGCGCATGCAGCGGGCTTGCCGCGGCCTTCGGTTGCAGATTGGGTCGAAGTCAATCGCCTGATTCCGCGTCTGGTTGACGCGCTGCCCAACGGTCCGCGCAATTTCGCCACGGTGCAGGTATTCCTGGCTGGCGGAGTGCCCGAGGTGATGCTGGAACTGCGCGCGCATGGCCTTTTGGATGTGAAGGTGAAGACGGTGAGCGGCGAAACGCTGGGCGCATGCCTCGACTGGTGGCGCGACAGCCCGCGTCGCGCTGCGCTGAGACGCATCTTGAAGGAGAGGGACGGAATCGATCCTGAGGATGTGATTATGTCGCCCGATCGCGCGCGGTCTCGGGGGCTCACGTCGGCGGTTTGTTTTCCCATGGGCAATCTCGCGCCGGAAGGATCGGTCGTCAAGAGCACCGCGATCGACCCATCGCTCGTTGGCGAGGATCAAGTGTACCGGCATGTGGGTCCCGCACGGGTTTTTGTCACCGAAGCTGCGGCGATCCAGGCGATCAAGTCCGGCGAGATTTCCGAGGGCCATGTGATAGTCCTCATCTGTGGAGGACCCGCAGGCGCGGGCATGCAGGAGATCTACCAGATCACCGCGGCGCTCAAGGAATTGCCTCACTGCAAGCACGTGGCTCTGATAACCGATGGGCGCTTTAGCGGTGTGTCGACCGGGGCGTGCATCGGCCATGTCTCGCCTGAGGCGCTTGCCGGCGGCCCCATCGGCAAGGTGCGCGACGGCGATCAGATTGGAATTGTCATCGATCGCGTACGGCTGGAGGGGCGAGTGCATCTGGTGGGAGAAGGCAGCGAGATGTTCAACGCTGAAGAGGGCGCACGACGGCTTACGCAGCGCAGTCCCCGCGCGGATCTCGCCCCGCATCCCAAATTGCCCGAGGACACGCGCCTGTGGGCCGCACTCGTGCAGGCCAGCGGCGGTGTGTGGGGCGGATGCATCTACGATGCCGACAAGATCATCGCGAAATTGGAGAGACCCGCGTGAAACTCTATCGCACCGATGTGGGATGTTTCGTTGAAAAGGACGGCCGTTCTTACCGCGTGCCGTTGACCTCGTTCGATGCGCTCGTTACGCTCGACGATTTGCAAGGCTATCTGCTGTCGACGATTGAAAAGAGCGACGGCGCGGATTTTGCTGTCTCCGAGCATGATTTTTCGTCGGCTCGGATTCTGGCGCCGATCGGTAGCCAGGAGGTGTGGGCTGCGGGCGTGACCTACTACCGCAGCCGTAGCGCACGCATGGCCGAGGCGAAGGACGCGGGTGGAGGCGACTTTTACGACCGTGTGTATTCCGCGGAGCGCCCGGAGCTGTTTTTCAAAGCCACAGAAAGCCGCGTGGCAGGCCCCGGAGGAAATGTGCGCATTCGCAGCGATGCCAAGTGGTCGGTGCCGGAGCCGGAGCTGACGCTCCTGATCAACCCGCGCAGCCAGATCATTGGCTACACCGTGGGCAACGACATGAGCTCGCGCGATATCGAGGGCGAGAACCCGCTCTAT
>Ga0182027_10008124_pt1 | contig 15339 bp, 11 predicted proteins | sample 712E1DmetaG_FD_121300 | JGI IMG/M metagenome (GOLD analysis project Ga0182027, IMG submission 121300) | Permafrost microbial communities from Stordalen Mire, Sweden - 712E1D metaG (Illumina Assembly) | ecosystem: Environmental > Terrestrial > Soil > Wetlands > Permafrost | place: Sweden... | reverse complement strand
GGGGCGGTAGCGATGGCCTTGCCATTGATAGATAAGCAGTAACGAATGGTACGAGTGCCAGACTGCGACCTTCTGAAGATATCACCGGGTTCGAATCCCCGTGGTTTTTCAAGCTTTTGCCTATGAGATGCTCAAGTTGATCATTTTATAGCCCATCTTAGTGGGCTATAATTGGGCCATATTGAGAAAAGCGAGCCACTTTTCGGTGCGGAAAGTGAAACTGCAGGCCAACGGGCACACCAATTTCGCGTGGAAGATGGATGGCCGGATCAATGGCATCCGGCATCGAAGGTTCTTCTCCGATCGGGAGGAGGCGGAAGCGCACAGGGTCGTGAAGGAAATCCAGGCGCTCAACGAGGCGAAGCTGGTGCGCACGACGGCGAGCCATCCTTTCTGGCGAGCTGTTCCGTGATGCGGAGGCGGCACTCCAACCTCTCCAGGGCCGCTACTCACTGGTCCTGGCGGCTGACTGGCTGCTGCGCACCTTCCGGGATACTCTCACCCAGAAGACATTTGCCGAATCGTTTCCGCTCTTTCTCGATGAGCGCCGCGTTCTTCCGAAGGCTTTGAAAGTCGTATCAAGAAACAGACGAGCCCTGCACTTTCCGCGCTGCACAGCACCACAGGTGAAGAACGCCTGCTAAACGTCGGCTTCGACTGCTAATTGGCGCTGGACACACAGGTTCGAATTGCCTTCCGGGACTTGGTTCGAGCGTGAGCGGGTCGTACTGCTGGCACCAAACGGTCGGATGACCACCGCCATCGAGAATCCGAGTGCCGAGAACTCTGCTGACCCCGGCGGACAACACCCCGTCGCGGTGCTCCCGCAGTGGTTCTTGAACGAACGCGAATTTAAATTGCCTCATAGCGATACGTATGCGCACCCACGGCTTCGTCCATTGACAGGCAGGGAAATACACAATTGATTTCAGTCGTCGTTTATCTCCGGCGGTTTGCAACGGTCTTGGGCGCTTTGCAACCGGCACCGATGTTGCAGATCTCTTGAATCGACCCTCTCCAAACGTCATCGAATCTCCCGCTGGCATTGGGTGCCGTCGGAGGACTTCCCAATTGGATGGCTCAGGCCGGTCGCGCACCTTCCGTTAGGCCGATTGACCGGATTCACTTCTTGCTCAAATCCGGCCTTGAGAGATGTCAAGATCAAAAAACTACCCAAATTTGGGTATTCTAAGAACTTCCGGTAGTGAGGGGATTCGTCTAAATCGGATGCTAACCCAAATTCCCTCCATCAATTATCCCTACGAAGGGTTTCGCTTGATTATCTGCGATTGCTTTTTCGCATGTGCATCACCGATTGGCAGGGCCAATTCGGCCTTGCGCGCTCCGGCACCGGCGCCCCCGACGACCGCTTCCGATTTCTAGCCCTGGCTTCCCACGACATGCGCGCACTCATTTTGCAGTCGAACCGACTCTACGGCCAGCTAATGGGCGAGCTCGTGAGAGAAATGTGTTTGCCTGTCGAGGTTGTAGTCTGCGATCGCGCTCGCGTGGCGCTGAAGATGATGAGGATTGCTCCCGTGGCCTTAGCCCTCGTCGGAGTGGATGTACCGGATGTGGATGGCATGGATTTCATCCCGAGGATCATCATTTCAAAGTTGAGTCTTCAGACAATCATTCTCACAGAGCGCACCGACAATCGGACCTTGTCGGCTTTGCGCCGCCTCAACTACGAGGGCTTTGTCGATGCAACCTCAGCAGGCTGCGAGGAACTGCGCACTGCCTTGCGATGTGTCATGGACGGGAAGCGGTACACGAGCATGAGCCTCGTTGCCCGAAATTCAGAACCGGGGCTTCCTAAACAGCACTGCCTTTCCCTCCACGAAGAGGCTATTCTTTCATTGTTGGGTGAGGGGTTGGACGACGAAGATGCAGCAAATCAACTCCAACTCGCGCCCCGGACGGTCGAGAGCCATAGGTGCAGGATCATGCGCAAACTTAATCTACATCACAAGGGCGAGTTGATCGACTACGCACTGGCCAATCTTTACGTCCGCCGCAGTTCTGAGGGGACACTCCATCCCGGATTTGAGAGCATCCTGGGAAAGATGAAGTGCGATGAGCATTCGGTTGGGGAGTTCGATTGGGTCGGTTCCCAAACGGTGGAAGATATTGCGCTTGCCCTGCACCCTGACTGTGGGCCGCGAAGCTCGAATACTGCGCGGCGCATAAATAATGCCAAAACAGAGAATGGCATTTACGTAATTTTACGTAATCATCGATCTGGGAATTTGCTCGGTGCTCCTCCATTCCCTCTTGTCTTACGCGGGCCAGAGACGAGCGCTGTACCTTGAGCAGGTCGCTGCTCAAACACCATTTGGTCACAGCCAGACCAGCCTCACAAATAAATCCCATCCCTCCCCATGAAACAGTTCCTAAATGCTAAGTCGAGTGTGCCTGCGTTGGCGACAGCCCTTCTCATTTCAACTGCTTCGATCTCGGCAACCATTGCTGCCGAGGCGACTGCTCCGGCAGTCGGGACGCCGGCTGTTTACGTGGGCGCAGTCGCAGCTGCCGCAAACTGGAACGATCAAACCGGGCAGTCTGCTCTAGTGGTGCGGGGCAATGGTAGCCGCATATCCATTCCCCATCACAGTCTAGTGGGCGAATCGCAAAAGAGATTTCATCGGCTCCAAGTCAACCCATCCGAACGATTGCAGGTACAAGTGTATGGCCCGGAAATCCCAACTGGAGCAACTGCTGTTGTTGTGGCGCTTGACGGCGGGCAGTTGGAGGAGGCGAAAGGTGAGCAGTTCTTCCAGATCACAGTAGGAGCGGATAAGAAACTCCCGTTCACCTTCGTCGCCAGCCAGAGCCCCGGTTTGCATCGGGTGCTTGTCCATTTCGGGAATCAGGAGAGGCTTTTCAAGTTCTGGGTCGGTCCGGAACTGCCGGTAATCGTCCGTAACCCATCGGCGAGTGCGCAACCATAATCGTCGTCCGCTGCAACCTCGAATCTCAGATTCCAAATGAACACCTTTCTGCGCCTCTTCTTGCGGATCGCCTTCCTCGCCAGCGCCCTTCAGCTTGTCTCCTCAGCAATAGCGCAGCCAAGCGATTACGGAAATAGCAATCCATACGGTTCCACTGCACCGATCTCACGCACGAGAATCATTGGCATCAAAGCCCCTGCACGCTCTGTCAACGTCTACACCGGAGATCAATGTTTCACGACCGAGGATCTAGATGTGTTCGGCACGCCCGGACGGAAACCCCTCTTCTGGGGTCGGACGGCGCATAGTCGAGGATCTGGCAGCGGTGAGTTTGGAGTAGCTCATAGCTATGTGGACAATTGGACGTGGAGTATCACTAATTGCGGCAACAACTCCTCGGGCCAGCCGGTCGAAGCCATAAACTATCCGGACGGCTCAGGCGTAGATTTCACCTATGTCAACGGCGCTTGGGGCGCTCCAGGCGAAATCAATGAGATCCTCACACAGAGCGGCACAACTTACACGCTGCAATTGAAGAATGGCGATCGCGTTGTATTCAGTGGAACCAACAGTGGAACTGGCACAGCCCAACAATATATAGACGTTGTCGGCAACGTCTACACATACACATACAATAACAGCCTCTTAAGTCGAATTACAGCCCCAGGCGGGACGTATTTGCAGGTAAATTGGGAGACACTAAGCTATCCTTGGGGAATCTATATAAACGGAAGGTATTGTCCACAGTCGCCACAGAATTTTACCGTGATTGCAAGCGTACAGTCAGACGATGGTCGGGTGGTTAGTTATAGCTACACTGGTGTCCAGTTAACCAATCCTGGTCCTCCGTTAGCCTGTCTCACAGGAGTGACTTATCCAGACGGAACTACTGCGAGTATAAACTATGTGAGCACTGGAGGAATGTTCAAGATGGTATCCTTGACGGATCCACACTGTTCGACCGCTCAATGGAACGACACAACCAACTATCTCACATCCGGAAGCGCTCCGGTTGGTTTCGTCAACAGCATTACCAGTGGGGGCTCAACCTTTTGGGATTGGAAAGGAACTACGTCGACTCAGGGTCAACGGCGTTTCCAAAGCGACCTTCAGACCGGAACGAGTAGTTCGACCAACTTCCAATATGGGACCTCGGGCAGCAACAGTACCGCAGCCGATCTACAATCCCGGACCGACGCCGATGGGAATGCATTCACCTACTCGGCTTCATTCTCCAGTACTGGTAGTACTTACAACGAGTCGCAAGCAAACAACGCATCGCTCCCATTTCGGACAGAGATTACTGATGCTCACGGGAACGTTACGCAAGTCCAGGTCCCGAATACCAACGGCCCTGGACTGATAGTCTGGCAGACTACCCGCAATTCCGTAGGCCTGCCGACAGCGGAGATCGATCCCACAGGGATCAGCGTCAGCTATACCTACGATTCGAGCAATCGGCTGACAAAGGTCACCTATCCCGACAACACCACGAACACCTATTCTTATAACAGTTTCGGACAAATCACACAGCATGTCGCGCGCGACGGCACAACCACGAATTACCAATACTCAACAGCTGGTCTTCTTACGCAAATCACTGATCCTGCGGGAGGGGTGACTACCTGCAGTTATAACGCTCAACATCTACCGTCGAGCGTGACCTATCCGCGGAGTCTGACCACAAACTACAATTACAATTCGTATGGGAAATTGACGAAGGTGACATATCCTGATGGAAACTACTCTTCGTATACATACGATTCAGCCGAGCACTTGGTTAAAGTGGTAGATCCCACCAATATCACAGTATATCAGGCAAGTTATGACTCTTATGGACGGATCGCAACGACAACCAATGCAGCTGGGGGAGTTACGTCATACAGCTATTCGACAAGCAGTAACGACGCGTACCCTTCCCTAGTCACTCTACCATCCGGGCAGGTTATAACTTATAGCTATGATGCGCAGGGGAATAAGCTCTCAGAAACACATGGATATGGTACAGTAGACTCAGCGACGGCGAGCTATGGTTACGACGCATATTCTCACATCACCTCGATCACGGATCCGCTTGGGAATGTCACACGGAAATTCTATGACGCTCGATCACGCCTGACGAGTAGCCAGACCCCTCTCGGTAACGCAACTACCTATACTTATGACAATGGGAACAGAGTCCTCACGGTGACCGATCCATTGGGTAAGAATACAACCTATACGTACGACATCGCAGGTAGGCAAAGAACGACGACGGACGCAAATGGCGGAGTGACAACAAAGGGCTACGATGCGGCCGGTCGGGTGAATTCAATTACCGACCCTAAAAACAATGTTTACAACTTCAATTTTGATGGCTTCGGAAGGCAAACATGTATGAAGTATTCCGATGGCAGTAAGGAGACTTGGACATATGACGGCGATGGTAATGTCTATCAATATACGGACCGAGCGGGAGAGGTGCTTACACACGTATATAGCAACAGAGACCTCGAGACTTCCTCCTCATGGTCCACTAATGGTCTGGCGATTACACGTACCTACGACGCGGCCGGAAGACCGACCGGTGTCAACAACGGTAATAGCAATGTCACTTGGGGTTATGACGGAGCCGGGCGGATGGTATCGGAAACGCAAGATCTATATCTGCCAGCACTCGGCCTTAACCCTGCAGCACGCACAGTGCAGTACGCCTATGATATAGCTAACAGACTTACGAAGCTGACTTATGGCGACGGCACGCAACTTACATATGCGTACACCCACCGCGATATGGTGTCACAAATCACACTTCCAGGTAGTTCGGGGCTAGCATCTTACATCTATGATAAGAACGGAAATCGAACGAACATACCCTTGCTGAATGGCGTTGGGAGTGCCTTCACATACGATGCAGACCAGCGTTTGACAAAGCTCGCGATTCCAACGCTGACCAATGGCAGTCGCGCTTTAAACTACACATTCAACAACGCTGGAATTCCGAATGAACTCACTCGTGACGACGGTACATTTGAACAGTACGGCTATGACAATACGTACGAAGTGACTTCTGTGGGTTATAATAACGGCACAGTTGGGCTGAGTTACGATCTCTCGGGTAATCGTACCCAGGTTAATAATTTTGGTGCGATTACTAATTACACGACGAATACGCTTAATCAATATACTCTGGCAGGCGCGACATCGTTTTCGTATGATTCGAAGGGAAACATGACGCAGAACGGACCATGGACGTACACTTATGATGCGCAAAGTCGACTTATATTCGCTTCTGGTTCTGGTACAACAGGGGAGCTTTTCTACGATGGGCTGAATCGGTGTGTTGCGCGGCAGATAAACGGCGTTACAACGGTACTTTATTACAATGGCTGGAACATCACGGAGGAGTTTGATGGGAGCGGAGTGCAACAAGCGCGTAACTATTATGGAGCTGGGGTAGATGAGATTCTTGCGATGTACAGGGCAGGCAGTTGGTACTATTATCAACGAGACCGTTTAGGCAGCATTGTTCGATTGACCAATGCAGTGGGCCAGGAGCTTGAAAGTTATACTTACGGAGCATTCGGTACTCCAAACGGAGTTTCAGCGTTTGGGAATAGGTTCATGTACACCGGACGGGAATGGATAGCACCGCTAGGTCTTTACGATTATCGTAATCGAATATATTCACCTAGTTTGGGGCGTTTCTTGCAGACGGATCCCATACGCTTAGAGGCTGGAGATGCGAATCTGTATAGATATGTGCGGAATAGCCCGACCAATTCTGTGGATAGCAGTGGTGAGTTGGGGATAGTTTGGGTGATCACGGCTATTATTCTAATAGGTGTACTGACTTACGAAGCTGTTATACCACATCCGACGCCTCCACCCCCGCAATCGACACCTCCACCTCCTCCACCCGCAGCCCAACCGCCCCCTCAACCTCCCCCTGTCCTCGGCCCCGAATTGCCTGGAGGGGCACAGGATCAAGATCTTCCGAATCCGTTTGCAGATCCCGGGAACCCTAATGATTGGGCTCCTCCTGCACTGCAGGATGATCCTGCCGACTGGTGGAAGGATCCTCCTTCCCCTACTCCTGATCCACCTACGCCGAATCCTCCTCCCCCGCCTCCTGATCCGCCGTCGCCGGAGCCCCCGCCGCCGGAGCCGCCACCTCCTGATCCGCCGGCACCGGAGCCCCCGACGCCGGAACCGCCGCCTCCAGCAGAGTGACTCTGCACTCTGATGGTTTTGGATGCGGTGTAAGCCGGGATTCGCTTGAATAATGAACAGGGTGCTCATTTCCGGCTTCACGTGCATCGAGCCTAACAGAGGACGCGACCCACCGGCGTTGGGATTTGGCCTATTTGGGCAGCTTGTGCTTCATGCCCAAATAGGCCGGAATCGATTTCAGAACCTGATGGGCGGTTGTTCCTGACAGGTTCTTTTACGCTCCTCGGCCCCATCAGCTTTCTGCGCAAGCTGCATTATTCGCATTCTAGCAGGCAGTAAGTCGATGATAGTTACAACAATGCATTGGCCGCCGCACCTGTCGGATGTAAACAACATAACGCATGTTACGCCCAGCCATCAGCTTTCACATTCGAGATGGTCTGAGGACACGGCATAGTCGCCGACATACCGAGCGTGGGTCGCGCGTCAGGCCGTTACAGCGAAAGGAGTTTGACACAAGTCGTATGTGTGAAATCAAGGTAAGACAAGACGGCTAAGAATGATCCGAGTTATTCCTCTTCTAGCACTCATTGCATCACGTAGAGTAAGCTCACTTCTCGAATATGACCCCAGACCATGTTTCGTTCACGATGGACGAGTTCGCCCGATTTCTGGCGACAATCGCAGACTTAAAAGCAGCGGGGCGATGGGAAGAAATCATCAATCTCATCGGTAAGAGATTGCGCCATCTCATGGGGGTCAACCTTAAGGAGTTTCGTGATCTCACGGAGTCCGGTCTTTTTTCGCAGCTAATAATAAATGGGCCTATGGCGACGGTCTGGGTACCTTACAAACAAATCATGCTTATTGCATTACTGAAAGAAACAGGTGACTATGCTGCGATGAGAGAGCCTCCGGAGGGGGGTAATGGTTGGTATTTAAGAGCACTGGATTTGCTACTTGACGCTTTGTCCAACGACGAGTTGCGCCATTATTCCCATTTGGCCCCGACAGTTGAAGTGCTTCTAACTTCACTTGGAAATTCGCCCCTTCCCGTGAGGACGCTAACAAGTTTAATCCGAGAATATAAGAGAAGAGGACTTTCCATTGAAACGATAGAAGAGTCAATGGCTAAGATTATTGAAAACCCGAGAACCTAAACACTAGTAGTTTAGTGTATTGTTTTGTAATTAGCGTTACCGACTGCCCAAGGCATTTTTGTCAATGACTAGCGACTTATTTTGTCATACTAACAGTGAGACACTACACTAGAAGATCTCTCGGAGGATGATCGAAAGAGCACTTTGGAGATTCGGATCCAAAACCTATAGAAATCTATCACTATGAGTACTCATGCGGCTCTCGACTGCATTGTCATGGCTGGTTCTGTTATGCTCGGTTTTCACGCCTTTGATAAGAAACGTGTAATAGCGCGTTGGGCAAGAATGTCTTTCGTTATTTTCGGCGTTGTCGGCACCATAACAGGGTTCGTCGGGTTTGCTTGGGATTTGGGCTGGATCATACTCACTTCGGAAGGCTGCCGCCTGCTCGGCAATTCCCTTATAATGGGCCGGGGTGCTTTGGTGGGCCTTTTGATTCCACTCCTTCTCTCGCAGCAGTTTATGAGAGAGAAGAAAGAGAACCAGCCAGCCGATAGCGATCCTGAAGCCTAACGATGGTCCGAATATGTCCGATCTGAGACGCGCTGACGCAAAGCATGGAATATCAGATAAACAGCATTTGTTTCGCTGGCATTAGCGAAAGTCGCTATATAAACAGGGAGCGTTGCGACAATGTGGAGAAGGCAATACCGTTCGAATTTCCCTTGATATATAGGAATGGAGATTCTGATGTTTGAAGTGGATGCACTTTACTCTGCAGTAACGCGGTGGCGATTGGGATTTGCGACGGCCAATGAGGCGGCAGCGGTTCTTGTGTGCCTTTTACCGGTAGCGTGGCTGCTTGGTATGGCGTCGAGTGTTTGCAACCGAGAGTCTCGGTTTGTCAGGCAGTTTTGGCGGGCGTTGGCGTTTGTTGCGAGCGGTCTGCTTTGGTACACCTTGGCGCGGACAGGATCGCGAGGCGGCTGTATCGCGGCCTTATTCGAGGCTGTGGTTTATGCTATTTGGATGAGGATTAGTCAAACAGCGCCTAGCTGGAGAGTTTGTTCGTCGGTGGAAATGCGCTGGCTTTTTGTTCAGTTCATCTTGGCGGCAGGATCCTTGCTGGCGAGTGGAGAAGTTGGACGAGTGTCACCCTGGTTTTCGGCGGCAGATCGCTCAGTATTGAATCGCGGCGTGCTTTGGCGTGGTGGAATCGAGCTGGCAGCTGACGCTCCAGTCTCCGGTTGGGGAGCGGGCGAAGCGGGTAGTGCGTTCATGAATTGGACTCAGCCTCTGGATCGTTCAGAACGTTATTCGACGATGGTCAATAGCTTTCTCCACTTGGCAGTCGAAAGGGGGTTACTCTGGTTTGCCATTATCATTGCCGGGGTTGCGTTTCTGGTGTTGTCCCCGATAAGCCTTCTCCCTACGCGCGGCATTAAACCGGCGGCCGTATTTTCAGATGCCTCGCCACTTGGGCCGGAGGGCACAAGTTTTGGTTGGTGGGATGTTGCTGCCTTTGCCTCGTGTGTATGGACCGGATGGGGCGTCGGCAACGTGTTCAGCACCCTCTGGATCGAGGTACGTCTTTGGATCTTGCCAGACTTTGCCGCTCTGGCGGGTATTCTTGCAGTTCTCTGTGGTGGAAGTGGAAGACGGTCTTTGGGAATCGCCGGTTTGGCGCTATGCTTCGGAGCGCTGGCTGCCGGACTTCTCTGGACCACTGGAAGGTTCATAGCCTGGAAACGGCCGTGGCTTTTGGAAAACCTGGCACCGGGTGTCGTCTCCCTCAAAGTCCGTGTGGACGAAAGAATGGGTCGTAGGAGGGCGGAATTTGTTGTCTGGACCGACAAAACTGTTTTCGGCGATACCCCAGGAAAAGAAATGCGGCGTTGGATGGAAGACCGTTCTGGGCCGCGGCGTATCACGGCATGCGATCCACGCTTGGCTGGTGATGCAGACGTAATTATATCGGAAAAGGCTGCCTGGGTTTTAGTCGGCGACCAATGCTGGCGCCTGGTTTTTGCTCCAGCTGATGCAGAAGTGGTCTTGCTCCATCCTCGCGGATTGCCTCCAGAGGCAACCCGTAAGGATCTCATTCTCGTACTGCCAGAATTGGACCAAGAAGGAACGAATCCGATTTGGCAGTCGTGGGCGAAGGCGAGTGGAAATCGAATTGTGTACAGCGCTCAATCCGGCGAGGATATCAGGCCCGCCTGGCCTGGAGTGATCGCCAAAGTGAATGAGTAGTTCACCTACTAAGGAGCATTCTGTGAGGAGCCACGCTCTTGTGATCTTAGCAGCGATGTTCGTTTTGCAGGCGCTTAAGGCCGCAGATCCGAAACCTGCGCGATGGGCGGCACCGAATGCAGAGCAAGCTAAGACGCTGGGCCGTTGCCGAGTCGATGGGAATCTTCATTGCACGTTCGATCTTGGCATTCTCGATCTAGGAGGAGGATTGCGAATTCCGTTCCGTCTCATCCATGAGTTGGAAGTGTCGAGCGAGCGAAAGGCGCGCAGCGTGTGGCGAGTCTTAGGATTGCAGTCGTTCGTCGTCCCCTCAGACCGGATACGTCTGCTTTGGTCAAGTCCGACGATGGGTCGTGTTGAAATCGAGCGGAAACTCGCCGGTCCGGGTCTTGCTTTCATCGGGCATGGAGCATGGATGATTCGCGAACGGGGTACTGGGGACTGGGATCTTCGAGACGGCGATGGCGGAGTTTGGTCATACCGCCAAGGTGCGCTAACCGAAATTGCGACTGGGCTAGGTTTTGGCGTGCAGGTGACCGCGCACGGGGGGCGTATTGACTCCTATCGCGTTGAGCGCGGCGGCGAAGTGCTCCATGCCGTGTCAGCTAATTATGATGCGTTTGGTCGGCTCATTAGGATCACCAACGATGGCGTGACTCATAGGTTTAGCTATGATGGAAGGGACGAGGCCATGACTACTTGGTCCGAAGAAAGACTCGGACAGCCTGCCGTAATTACACATTTCGCTTATCGTGACATGTTGGTGGCTGAAATCCAGCCGGGAGGCGGCCCTACGATCCCGCTGCGATGGACCGCAGTCAAAGACGCGCAGCGCGCCGATCAACTATGGCCAGTGCCGGTACAACTCGCCGAAGACGACCAGTTTATCTTTGAGCACGAGTTACGGCAAGAAGGATTCGTGCTTATCGCACACCCGAAGTCGGGCGGTCCCACGGAGGAAGCGGTGTTTAATCCCCGTCGCGGGCGAATTGTCCGTCGCCTAAATGGGAAGACCACAGAGGTAATGACGATCGGCGTTCGATTGGGAAAATGTGACTTTCAGCGCGTCAACACGGTTGAGGACGGCAACGGACATGTGCTCCAAAGCCTGTGTTATGGCGAAGGCGGCCGGCTAGAACGCATCGAGTTCCCTCAAGAGCCGGGAAGTTTACCCGTCCTCCTCATATACGATTTGCAGGGGCGTATGATGGGTGCCATTCGCGGAGGCAAACCATGGCATCCGTAGCGAGAAAAGGCAGCCCCAACAGGAGATCCTCTGATGAGAAAACCTACCAGACCATGAATCGTGCGCGTTGGGGAAGACGTTTTGCTCAGCCTTTGAGAAATGTTGCGGTGCCAAGACGGCACCTCCTTCGGATAATCGTGCTCGCCACTCTGGCGATCGTACTTGCCGGCGGTGCGAGTGGAGCCAGGTATCCCGTTGACGAGGCTTTGCCCCCCACAAGTGGCACACCGGCTGACAGGGTTCCCGAGTTGGTCTTCGATGGAGCAAAAACTATTCAGGATGTGCCTAAGTGGTTAGTGATCGGCCCTTTCAAACAATCGAGTAATCAAACGGTTGATCGATGGTGGGATTATCTCGCTCAGTATGTGGGGAAATCGGAGAACGCAATTACCATCGCCGAGCTGGAGGGGCTCGCTAAACAACTAGGGACAACTTCACGCGAGAAACCGGATGCGTTGCTGGCTGTCCAAGCGGGTGGGCCGACCAATCAGATCTATTTTAGCGATGCATTGGGTTTGCCGGACAAACCGGCCGCGGGCGAAGAAAGAGTTGCGTACGCTTTCTGCCAGATTGTGTGCCCAAGGCCATACGACGCGGCGCTTTTTACGCGGGGCGATGGCCGAATTCGGATATGGCTGAACGGCGAGGAACTGTTGAGTCATGACACACCTGGCGACGAATATGCCGAGAAATTCCGAGAGGTTTCAGTCATTCACCTCCACAAGGGATCCAATCTCCTTGTCGCCCACGTGGCATACGATTCGGAGGCTTGCGGCTTTTGGGCCGCATTGAAGTCGGCCATTCCGGTTGCTATCCAACAGGTTGCCGATGCGCCGGACCAGACCATAGGCAATGCGTGGTATTTACGCGCTGGGAGTTCGATTGCAGTCGATGTGCCGGTCTACGGCGTCAAACGACCGACAGTAACGTTTCTTTGGCACGGGCAGGCCGAGGGCCGGGCAAAGGCAGGCGAGTTGCTCGCCATTCCCGCGGGTTGGAAAGGCGCTGGCGTGGGTTACCTCAATACTGAGATCTGCGGCGTGACCTTCTCGCAACCAGTATTCGTCGGAGATCCAGCGACGGCCGTGAAGCGTTACCAGGAGGACTATACCTCCGTTGAAAACAAGCCGGGCGGCGAGCATCTCTACGCCGCGTTGTTTCGGTGTGAGCATCTTGTGGAACCAGAGTATCTGAAGCCGGAGGATCCGGATTGGCAGCGCAAGTTCGCCACGCAAGCGGCCGTCTTCGAGGAGGGGGCGGAGGAGTTGCGTCGTGGCGTAAATCCGTTTCGCGGTCGGGTTGGGAAGTACTTTCGGACTTACCGGTCTGCCATCGACGGCTCGATTCAATATTGCCTGGTTTACGTCCCCCGCCATGCAAGTCGGGTGGGTGGAAAGCTCCCAGTCGTCTTGGAGACGCCGGCTGTGTTGCAGAACGTGAGACCATTCCTGAGCAGTTTATACGCAGCTCACGGGGCTGATTGGGCCGCGTTCCGGATGGCGGAGCAGTTCGGCTGCATCGTCGTCCTTCCGGACGGGCGGAGCAACGCTTATGGGAATCCAATCGGCTTGGCTGACATGCGAGAAGCCGTTAGTTCGTTAGCTGGCGACCTGCCGGTCGATTTGAATAGGGTGAGTATCCAAGGTTGGTGCTCGGGAGGATTGTATGCGCTCATGCTGGCAACTTTCTATCCGGACGACTACACAGGGGTAGTGGTCAGCTACCCAGTGACCATGCGCGATAAGAACATGTACCCGGCCGGCTCTGAACGACTGCCCTTCCCGGTCGCAAAGGACTGGATTGCCGCCAACAATCCGTTCCACTTCTCGGCCAATCTGGATGGGGTGCCCCTTCTGATGGTGCATCATGACGTGGAGGAAGGCCACTACAATGAACCGGCTTTCGCGCTGCAAACGCCGCGTTATGCAGTCGGAATGAAACGCACAGGATTGCCGGTCACTGTACGCTGTTTCCATCGACCAGGTTATTACAGAGGCGATGAAATGGAACTAACGTTTCAGTGGTGCCTTGCTGCGAGAAAAATGCCGCAGCAGCAGAAGGCAGTAATTGTTGCGGCTCAAACCAAATACGGGGAAGGACACGGCATTCGTCTCGAAGAACAGGATCACTCGCTGGCAATGAGCCGGATCGAGGCCACTGTTGCCAATCCGCAACGTCTTGAACTTGTGACGTGGAATGTTCGCCAGGTAGCGATCGATTTGAAGCGGTTCGGATTTGTCGACAACGCCTCTGCGACTTTGACTATGGACGGACGGGTCGTGAAAGGAGAATCACTGGTCGATGGATGGATTCGATTACGGACGAACGCCGAACCTGCCAACCAGTTTGGTAAGTCCGCCGGACTAGAGGGGCCGCTATCCCATATGCTCGCTCGACCGTTTATTGTTTCCGTCGAAGGCGGAAACGGTGATGCTGCCCACGCACCCCAACGATGGTGCGAGCAATTCCGCAATCGGTGGCGGGCGGACTTCTTCTGCGACTGCCGATTCAAACCCCTAGAAGCACTAACCCGTGAAGACTGGCGGAATTCCGATGTGCTGGTGTTTTCTGGCGATCCTGAACGCGCGTTACCGGGCGCGGGGGCACGAGATCGCCTCAGCATTGCGCAGGACGGTATCACAGTCGGCAGAAGTAAGTTCAAGGGAGCGGCTGTCGGCGTTCTCGCGGTTTGGCGCAATCCGCAGTGGCCGGATCACTATATCGCGATCGCAACTGGCAACGATATCAATCGCTGCGATCTGCCTGACGTGAATTTCGCGTTCGAAGGCTGGTTCGATTATCTCGTCTGGCAAAATGTTGACGCAAAGAAGACCCAAGTGCTCGCAGCGGATCGATTTGATCGAGACTGGCGATGAGTAGTTTCGCAGATGGAATGAATCTTAGTGCCCCTTCCAGGGTGAAACGGCAGGCATTCCCATCGAACTATGCCGGAGAAATCCACAGTGCAAACTACCGGAGATGGATGGCGCAACGGCCAGTTGGACGTAGGCGTCGGCCGGGGTCCTGCGATCACATCACGGCCGGCAGCTATTCACGATTCATCTCGGCTCCAGCGCTGCGTGGCCATCGACAACAATTCTCTCTGGTAGGACGGTGCGTCCGGAGGCATCGGTTGCCCTAATGTCCTCACGGCCTTCCGTTCTGCTCATTCTTGCTCCTACTCTACAAGTCATTCCGGCCAAACAAGGAGACTAGCAAATGAAGGAAAACTTTAAAGAGGCGAACCCGCCACTGCGGATGCCGGCTACCTAACATCCAGCGCGTGCGCACCTCAGTGAAAGAAGAGCCGAACCCGCCACTGCGAATGCCGGTCAGCGGCACGCCGGCTGCTGACGCACCCGCCGAGCCACGGTCCGGCTCTCTGAGTCAGTGACTCCTTGTCAATCGTGAGCGGGAAACCAAAGAGAAGAAAGATTCTGAGGGACGACCAGGGCGAGTATCATTTCGAAGTCTTCTTCGTGAACGGAAAACAGAAGAGGAGGAAGGTGCGCCTGATCGATGGGATCCCGGTCAGTGAGTTCGTGGATCGGAACGCCGATGACATCTTTCTCCTTCAGTCCGGTCTGTATGAGATCCTGCACGAGCGAGAAATGCGACGGTCAGCGGACCAGCCGCC
>Ga0182027_10008122_pt1 | contig 15339 bp, 18 predicted proteins | sample 712E1DmetaG_FD_121300 | JGI IMG/M metagenome (GOLD analysis project Ga0182027, IMG submission 121300) | Permafrost microbial communities from Stordalen Mire, Sweden - 712E1D metaG (Illumina Assembly) | ecosystem: Environmental > Terrestrial > Soil > Wetlands > Permafrost | place: Sweden... | reverse complement strand
TGGCGGTCGAAGAGCGCGCGGGCGGCGGCGCGAATGCATGTAGATTTGCCCGATTCGTTCGGGGCCGCGAAGATGTTCAGTCCGGATGTGAAAGGGCCGATTCGAACGCGACTGCGGAAGGGTCCGACATAGTTCAGCTCGATGGCGTGGACGATCATTGTCGAACCTCCTGCATCGCTTGGAGCAACATCTGGCGGAGCTGGGCAAAGAATTCAGGCGTAAGCCGGGCGAGATCGATCCTCGATGGAGCGAGCAACTCCTGGGCTTCGGACAACGTAAGAGTCGATCCAATGACCGCCTGGACCTCGGGGGTACCGATCTGCGCAGTGGGCATTATGCCAGTGGCGAGAGTCTCCAGTCGGTCAATGTCGGCGAGAACCTGAGTGAAAAGGGGATGGCGGGCTTGGAGGTCGGCGAGTTCGACTGTGCTTAAGGCGATGCGCGTACGGTCTACGATCTGGCCGACGAGGAACGAGGCCAGAACCGGTTCTAGCCAGCCCCTGACGGCGGCGAAGTCGGTCGGCGAGGCGGTACCCTCAAGGGTTAGCCGGAGGATCGTGTGGCTGGCACGAGGGGCGAGTTCCGCAAGTGCAGCCTCCACGGTGGCACGGGAAGCTTGCTGAGAAATGAAGTCGAACGCCAGCGAGCGCCAGGCGAGTGAGGCGACCGCCACCGGCTGAACATTGGGCAGCTGACCGTGGCCGGCGAGTTCAACAAGAGCAACGCGGCCGCTGGCGTCGCTGCCGAAGCGGTCCGGCTCCGGCGTGCCGGGCATGACGATCCGGCCGCCATCGATATCTGCCAGCCAGTTGTGCCAATGGCCGACGGCGAGGTAGTCGAGTCCGGCGCGTGAGGCGGCGTTAAGAGCGATCGGGAAGTCGTTTGGCTGGTGCTTGGCCTCGATGGCGAGGGCTCCGTGCGTGATGCCGATCTTCAGGGACTCGGCCGGCAGGCCGGCGGCAAAACCTATCAACTTCTGGCTCGGGTCGGTGACGGAGAGCTTCTGGCGGATCGGTGAAGCCAGCAGGAACGCGTTGCCACCAAGGTCGGTAACGTCGTCCTCGGTTAGGACGTGAACATTCGGCGGACAGTTAAGGAAGGCTTTACGCTGCCAAACGGAGTCAGGCCCGGTGCTGGGGTCGTGGTTACCCGGCAGAATGTAGATCGGAAGCGCAGGATGGGCTCGGAATAGTCCAACGACGGAAGAGACCAGCGCGTCGTCCACTTGGTTGTCTTCGAAAAGATCGCCGGCGATGAGGAACGCGGCGGCCGCGCGCTCCTCCGCCAGCGCCAGCGTTCGATTGAGCGTCTCTACGCGAGCCTCGCGTAGGCGCGCCCCAGCGGACCCAAATTGCGAAAACCGAGCGCCGAGCTGCCAATCAGCGGAATGGACGAATCGAAACATTTGTCTTGAAAGTGAGAGGCTCGGCTATTGGGCAGGAACTCACGCGGTACAGACGATGGGGATGCGGGGGCGGAAACTTTTTCAGAATAACACGGCCTCGGCATTGTAGCTAGCAATTCTTCAGTGACGATTTTAGGTCCCTGATATCTCAGGATCTTTCGCCCCGGCGTCTAGTCCTTTCACACACGGTTATCGGATTGCGCCGCTCGGGAGATGCTGCTTTGCTGTTTTCGGCGCCCCGGTTGTGCAGGGACCCGGCGTTGAGCATGTCCCAATGTCGGGTCCATTTCTCGACCGGAGCCGAATGGTCGGCAGGTCATGTGTGCCTCACAGCCCTCGGGGGCACGCATAGCCCGGTCGGCAATTGGCTGATTCGTGTAAGGTCCGTAAGGACCTTAACCACGATTTAACCACGCGAGTGGTATTCTGCAGATCTGCAGTTCCGCAACTCAGGGGCGCCACCTATTTTTCAGCTGTGCTAACGACGGACAAATCATTTGAGGAATATTTCGCCGCCCCGGAGATTATCGATGTTCTCTGCCTCATAAGGGTCCGCCGATCAAAGGTCCGGCACAATACCCTTTTCCACCGAAGACTGTCCACCAACGCGCCCGCGCCACGCCACTACGACAAGTTCAATGAGTGTTTTCCTGGGAGAAAGATCTGGCACCGTTTCCGCCCTCGGGTCCGCGAAGCAGCATCTAGTCAGGAAATCCACCTCCACTCACTGCGCCGTGCTGTCCGTGCGCTGGGCGATGCAACGCCGCGCCCAGCATGGGCCGCCAAGCTCGATGCTCTTGTTGCACGAATCCGCACGTCCGCTCTGATCGGTACAGGTCACGTCTTCTCGGCACCCGCCATTTCGGCACAATCCAAGAGCGGCAATGAGTACCGCCCCATCGCCTCATTCCCCGATTTTGCAGACAAAGTGATCGATTCCATTGTCGGTCGCTATCTGCGCGAACACCTCGACGTCGCGTTTGAGCCTTGTTCGGTTGCATTCCGAGCCAGTCAACCCGCCGGCTTTCGCCTAGATCGCGATACTGCGATCGCAGCTATTTGTGAGTTTAGGCGGAGGCATTCCGCGCTTCCGCTCTATGTTGCGGAGTGCGACATTCGAGGATTTTTCGACTGTGTTTCCCACAAAGTGGCTTTGGCCCAGCTCGAACGAGTCATCGACACCGCTACGGCCCGCAAACCAGGGCTACAGATTGACCCGCGCGCAATCGCCGCATTTTCCAACTACCTCCGTTGTTATTCCTTCTCTAGCACGGTAAGGAGCGACGAGATCGACCTTAAAAGGCGTGTCAAGAACCCGGAGGCACACTACAAATGGCCTGAATCTGGCCCGAATTCGCTGGCTGACTATTACGCTGACCCAGCGTCACGCGACGACATCGGTGTCCCGCAGGGCGGCGCTTTGTCATGTTTGGTATCAAACCTTATTCTTGATTTCGCTGACAAAGAAGTTCGGCTTGCAGCTCTCCGATGCGGCCAGGAGATCCTGTATTTTAGGTATTGCGATGATATGGTTATTATTACGGCCGAGGCACGGTCGTGCACGATCGCATTCTCGACATATTTATCCACTCTTCGATTCCTTAAGTTACCGTTCCACAAGCCCGAGGATTGGCACACCTACGGTGTCGCGTTCTATGAGAACAGCAAAACCAAAGCTCCATACGTGTGGCACGGACTCGCTTGGTTCAATTATTCCCCGTGGATTCAGTTCTTGGGCTATCAGATCCGCTACGACGGTCTTCTGCGTATCCGGGAAAAGTCTATCGAAAAGCACAAAAAGCGCATCAACGAGATTCTTCGAGATGTTATTGCCAATGTAGATCGACAGAATTCCCGCGTTAATCGCGGGCGACTGCTCTATCGACTTCACCAGAAGCTAATCGCAGTTTCAGTAGGCCGAATTCGAATCAATTCCCCAGTTTCGGGCCCGAAGCCGATGTGCTGGGCATCTGGATTTCGCGCTTTGCACGAGCGCCCGTTTATTGGCCACTACCTGCGGGCCTTTGACCGCCTGCGGGCTGCCAGCAAATACACCCTGGGCGAACTTACGGCGGGACTCAAGCTAACAGACCGCAAGCCCTCGATTGAGTTCGCGAGGTTGCATGATGAACGGAGCTATCATGGTCGACCGTTCAGCTACGACGGCCAATTTCGAAATGCTGGCGGACAGGACCTAGTCTTCGCACCTTACCGCCCTTCTTTGGTGGAAGAAAAGGTGCTGATTCCCTGTTACCGCTGTTTTCGGCGGCAAGTTGCTCGTGCAGCGTCGTCGATTCAACTAAAGAGCCGGCGATCCTCATCCAACCAGCTTCCCTAAGTGTCCGTCCTGCCAGTAACGGAAACTCTCTTTTCCCGGGAGCTCGATTCCAGCCTTGTTGAATGCGACTTTTACTGAGTGTCCACCAAGCAGGTGTTGCCCGAGGAAGGCCTGCATAAACTCTGATGCTACAGCCCCGTGCACGGACTGAAATGGGGCGATGAATGCTTTGCAAAAACGTGCACGCGAAATCGGCCTAGCGAAGGCCTTTCTACCCGTTTGGCAGCATAACGACAAGACGATTTTAGGTTCTGGATTTGGTCGTCCCAGTAGACTGACAAAATCAGCAACTCTAACATCTCCATCCACGGCGAACTCAAGTCCAGTTTCGCTGCCGTGTGCGATTAGAATGACATGGCTATAGGCACGGTGCTCCAAATTCCAGTAGTGTTCGAGTTCTGCGGTGCTGCGCACAAAGCGATGTTGAAACGCATCAGGAGGCAATAGCAGACTGCAAAATGATGTAATAGAGGAAGTGAGCGGCGACAAAACCGATGTCTCCGTACGATAATCGCCTATCGTGATTACATAAATAGCAAGGTCTTTGTGGACTGAGGAGGACGGGACATCGCAGGTTCTCCCTTCTGCTTCGGGCACGTCTACGGTCAAGGTCCTTTTGTGGCGAGCTTGTACTTTGGTTCTCACGAGCGCCGAGGGCGCGTCTGAGTCCATGCCAAGCCTGCTTCGAGGTACATAGATATTGTCGCCAATGTTGATCATTTGAGACTCCTAATCACCATCTTCGGAGCTTCTTGGGGTCTTGCGCAACGCTGCCAACAGAGACGACGCCTTTGTCAGGCAGTTGAAAAACCTCGGCGTAGGCGCTTTCTATCGCAGCGATTTCTTCGTTGGTGAGCTCTTCGAAGCGTTGTTTCCGCTTGTTGTTGGAGAGGTGCCCGTTGCTCTGGTGGATCAGCACCAGCAGATCCGCGAGCCGGCGATCCAGCAGATCAACCACATCCTTCGCGCGTGCGGCCAACGCATCGTATTTGGCAAGGTAAGACACCTCCTCGGCGACCATGACAACGGCCGCTTTGAGTTTGCGCCCGAGGTATTCCACTTGGGGCGTGAGATCCGGGTAGCGCCAAACCCATCCGGCACCTTCGGCGTTCAAGATCGCAAGCTCTCCGCGGTCGTTGAGTTTGTAGTCGACCAGGACGCTGACGGTTTTCGAGAATGCCTCCAGCGCACGGTCATAACCCGGTATGTCCTCCAAGATCGCTGCGGACACCGGCAACGCGAGGCCGCTGGGCATCAGCCGGCTCCTCGCCATGAAATCATGGAGCAGGTAGCGATGCAGGCGCCCGTTGCCATCATTAAACGGGTGATGAAAAACCAGACCGAAGGAGGCAACCGCCGCCTGTGCCAGGGGCTCTGCGTCCAACTGGGAAACCGATTGCGCCAAGCCCTGCATCAAACCGGGCAGGTGCTCCGGCGGAGGTGGAATGTAGTCGACGACAGTCTGCCACCGCACCACCGAGCCGACATAGTTCTGATTGGACCGGTAGCCACGTTCGGCGTAGCGGGCATCCACAATCAAGTTCTGCAGCCCGGTCAGCGCTTTCTCGCTCAACGCATCTGAAGATGACCCTTGGCCCGCCTGCTTGAGCACCTCGACAAAGCGTGCCGTACGCGTCTCAGACGGCGTTTCCCGCTCAATCTCAAAGGAGGAGCGGGTTTCCTTGCGGTAAAGATAGTTGAGGGCGCGCTTCAGCAGCCCTTCATTGCCGCTCTGGACTGCGAGCGCCGCGGTCGCATCTTGATGCCAGTCGTGCTTGAGCGTCTGTTCCACGGCAGTCGTGCGTTCGATCATCGGCACGTATGCGCGTGAACCAGGCAGATTATCGAAAATGCGCCACCGTGCGTCCCTCAGAGGCTCACCGGTCACCAGCTTGGCCGGATCGACCAGGTCGGCGTAGTTGCCGCCGATCTTCACCTCCTTCAGGAGAGGCGTGAGATCGTTGCCGGTCAGAAACTCGTAGAGGAAGCCAATCCGGCGGGCATATGCGCCCGTAGGAGACGCCGCGACATAGGCCGCCACCTCCGTAGGAGGGAGTTGCCGAAAGACGGCCTCCAGCAGGCCGAAATGCGGCACCTCATGCTTGAGCGCAAAGGCGACTTGTCCGAGAACCCCATCCCCTGCTGGCGGGGCATAGACGGCAGGCAAGTGCCGTTCGGTTCGCTGAACACCATCCTCATCACGGATCAATTCGCGTTCGCGCGAGCCTCCGACATAGGTTAGGCGCCGTAGCACCTGTGCCGGCTGTTTGAGCCCGACCGCCCGTGCCAGAGCGAGATTACCCAAGGGCTGCAAGGATGTTGATTTGGGAGCAGGCACCTGATGAGAATCGATTTGCCGCGATTAAAAATGATTAATAATCTATATGGATGCATAAGAACGATTCGTTCGCAAGCTTCATCCTCCCGCGTGTCTCCGGTCTTCTCGTTCCACGGGGATCTAGAGCCCGGAATCGCACTTGTCGAAAATCGATTACTGGCGGAGAAAAACGATTCGATCGTCATACAGGTGCCCCAAAGCGATTCCGCCGTCGCATGATTCCAAGATCCTCAATCCGATTCCAGCCTTCACACCGGGTGCCTGGGCAGCGATTGGGCCGGCTGCAAAGCCTGCGCTGAAATGGTTGGCTGCGCCAAAAAACACGTTATCTCATCCGCTTCAGGATATCTCTGGTCAGATCAGGCCATTCGGCGGCGGTGAACAGCTCGGGGGGCATGGGCGAGAACGCGGTCGTCTTAGTTATTTCCCGCGCCGGAGCGCCGCAAGGTTTGCAATTCTCATGCGTGCCGAGCCTGCGGGCCGCGTGCGGCGACGCCACGATAAATCATCGGCAACCGAGTATCGATGTGCGAACGTTCCAGCATCGCCCGCATGTTTTCGTACTGCGGGCATCGATGGGGATCGTGTGGCACGATGCCATAACCCCAGCCCTGATCCTTCAACAACTGCGCGTCGATTGCGGCTGTTGCGACGAGGAGACAGTGATTCGCCTGCATGGCCCACAGAAAGCCCCGCTCGTTCTCGACGGTGGTACCGCGGGTACGATCGAATAGCTGGCGCGTCAAACTGAAGCCCCAATCGCGCCCGGTCGCTCTTGCCACCTCAACAAAGAAATCCTTCGGACACGGCGGAATGTCGCCATCGCGCACCTGACGAATTCCCACGAGCCATTCGTCACGGACGGCGGCGGAGATTCGCGGACTCTTGAATTGCTCGTTCAGTTGGAGCGCGCGAACCACCGTCCACCAGCCTACAAGGAATCGCTCGCGTTCCAGCCATTCGTTGAGGTACGCCGACCATTCCGCCACCGTGTTCGGTGCCACCAACGGACCCAGCAACTTACTCACTCTACACTCTAATGCGTACCCGAGTGAATTGTTGCAGGCGGTACAAAGATTCCGGTGCTTCGCGGCACGCGCACAGCCGCGGTTCGCTTGGTCTTGGATGACACCGGCCGCCGCCGTGCCAATCATGATGGGCGCTTTGCCTTGGCCCGTCACCTCGGAGAGCCACAAGGGAATATAGTGTTCCAGGCTATCAGCGGGTTTTTCGCAGAGGAGGCAGGTGCGCATGGGTACAAATCCCTTTGCATTCGGCTAACGAGCTGTTCGCTTTTTGTCAAAGGCACCGCAACGAGGAAGAAGTGCGGCCTAAATCCCCATTATCTCAGCAGTTCCTTCTTCGGGAAAAGGTCTTTCCCCTCCTCGCGAGCCCGGGGCTCTACGGCGTAACGCCCTCGACAGCGGCTCCATTGATGACTTCAAAGCAACGCCTGCTCAAGCGGGGCGTTGCAGTTCTTCCACGGCCGCGATCAGCGTGGCGATGGTGTTATGCCGCTCAAACCACAGGATGAGTTCCCGAACCTTCGCCGACTTGCGGTATCCGGGGAGTTCGTCGAAATCGACGCCGAAAAAGAAACAAAAGCTCTTGAACTCTTCCAAATCGATGGCCTTGCAGATCTGATTGTGCAGCACTTTACGATACACGACATTATCGGTTGGAATAGCGCGTGTTTCGCCAGGCCATTCTCCTCCTGAAGGTGCGACAGTTCGGCTGTCGATCAGCGCGCGAGTATAGGACGCCGCGACGTCGGCTGCATAAGCCTGCCAATCGTCGTTCTTGCTCGCGTCAGCGAAACCGCAGATCGACCGGATTGAAATGAAACCAATTTTGGAGAACGCACTGAAGGCGGCCGAGGCGACCCCTGCGCTTGCCCTTTTCGATCGCCTACAGATTGGGTTCAATATTCGTTAGCTGTGCGACCGGTGCGCCGGACGTTCGGCGAGGCGGCGCAGTTTGGTTTAATTGCGCAGGTTCGGGAGCGAAGGCTCGGGGTCTTTCAGAAGAATCCCACTCACAGGTGAGCGAATCACGTTATTGAATGATTCGAACGATTCGGTGACCTCGTGGCGCCCTCGCCGCCGAGCTGTATCGAGGGCCGCCAAGCCGCAGCGGAAAGCGAGGTGACAGGGAATTGTTGGATGCCATGCTGATGGCATGCTCCAAATCTCCTCCGGAAAATTTTATGAATCCACCGACCGTCATATTTCCGACGGGCATGGCGTCTTCTACTCGAATTATCTGTGGGTAGCGCCAATTGAGACCAAGGCTGGCAAGTTTGAACCGATCGACCTGCGCTCGGCATTCACCGCGTACCTGTTTTCTTATAAGAACCAGATGGAGAATTCGCCCGGGAATATTCTCGTGCGTGTTGGTGACGGCGAGATTCTCGACCAGTTTCAGGCCATCGCATGCTTCGGGATTCGTGCGGTTTTTTCTGAGGATCGCAGTTGGATCGCGCATGCGTGCCGGGCGCGTAGTGTCGGCGCCGGCGACCTTCGGGTCCCACGCGCGGGCGGCTTCAACGACCAAACAGCGCACAAGTTTTTTTCCGGCTTCTTGTCGATGCTCGCGGATACCCTCGAAACTGACGAGCCTATGCAGAACATTCCGCTTCTTTTGGACGCGGTCGAAACACTTGCGCCGATAGTCAAGAAAGAGACGCGTAGGCCGATGCTCGCATTGTACGCGATTTTCAACAAGAAGGTTCCGCTCGAGTTTCGGCGACCGAATGCCGATCAATTTCTGAAGAGTTATCAATCGGAGTTGAATGCGCCGCATATTGAATCCCTCGCGGTCGACGTCTTCCTCGCCGACGTGTTTCCATGGAGCCTCGCCGATTGTGAGAAAGCGTTTGCAGCATATCTCAAGGTCCGCGGGCGCAACAATCGCTTGGTCCTTCCGCCACGGGTTGAAACGGCTATCACTATCGCCCTCGCTAACGGAAACGGACATGATCGCGAGAGCGCGGCTGCTCGACGAGGTAGTGCTCAACACACCCGGAAATTCAGAAGTGCAACAGCTGGCTCGAGAGGCAAAAGCGAACGACCGCGTTCTCAGCACCCAAGTCGCATTGCCTCGTAAAGAACGCGCACCTATTGCCGAGCCGCTAGATCCGGAATTGCAGGCAGAGGGAAGTGGTATCTAGCCGGGTTGTGTGCATGTGCTTCGCGGCCGTGAGCATCTTGTACGAACACCTGTCAGACGCTTGCCAATTCTCCGCGCGACATTCAGCAGTCAGTAGGCGATAATGACGACCGATGATGGCTACGCCTGACATCGCCCGGTTGCTCGAACGCTATGGAAGGCCAACAACGCCACGATAGGGAAGCGCGCAGGCGCGGTGTATCTGCGGCCTGTGTCACTCTCGTTGCGACTGACGTTTTTGGTGGCCAGCTCGATTTTGACGCTGCCGTTGCTGCCCTCCGGACTTTGAACCTTGAAACGGCGCTGGCGTCGCTCGCGATGCTGAACGCAGGCACATCAGCGTTGCTCGAAAGGCCGCGGCTCCAGGACAAAGTGGGCGTGCGACGGATCCGCGGGCTGATGCGATTCCTTCTTGACGATCAACATTATCGCAGCGCGGAAGATGTCGCGAAAGGCCAGGTCGGGGAGATGTTTTTGCCAGCATCTCCACAGGGTTGCGCTGCGATGACCGAAGCCTGCCTACGATATTGCCCGCAAGGAAGCGGACGCGATGTCTCGCACCCGAGCACAACACCCGTGTTCGCCCATATTCTGCTGACGTTACAGCAGTACTTGTTGCCGGCCGAAGCCTTCGAGGCAGAACTCGATTTTGCGAACTTGGACGAACGCCAGTTTGCGCTTTTTGCGTGCAACTTTCTTGGCGCAAACTATATCCACGCTCTCGGCGCCCGGCCCACACGCTTCCACCTCATGTTTGAGCACCGAAATCCCGCAAGCGAAATGCTGCGCAGGGCCGGTTGCGAAGCGCGTGAGTGGTTCGACCGCATCCTTCAAATCGATCCGTTGTTCTTCAGGGTTTTGGCGCTCGGATTGTTCGGCAAGGCCCACGGGTTCAACATCGACCAACCGGAAGGCCGCAGCCTAGTCGTGGATTTTCGCCGTTTTCTGGACAATCTCAAGCCACCCATCGCGGCAATCTGCCGGGGAATCCTACAGCGATCCGTTGTGGATTTGGCCGAGGTCCGACGGCTTCCTGCCGTTTCCACATGGGAGGACGCCGTCTATCGATTCAACTATCTACGTAGAAAGCCGCTTTGGGAGTTCTCCGATGGCCGCCACCTCATGCTGCACCAGCGGTTCTTCGTTGAGAAATTCTTCGAGGGCGTTCTCCATGTTTTGTCTGAGGCGGTTGTCTCGCGCGCGCCGCGTGGTTGGCCGGACCTAGCTGAACGGCGAATGGCGCAGGTGCGCAGCGAATTCGGATACGTGTTTGAAGATTACTGCCGCGCCGTTGCGCGAACACTGTTCGCCGGTCCATCGAGCTGGTTCGCTTTTGGCTACGAGGTGAACGGTCAGGAGCGGGACGGCATCGTCGCTGCTTTCGAAACGGTCCTTCTCCTCGAATTCGTCCAGCACCCCATTAGTGTCGCCGAGCGTGAATCTGGAGAAATTGGGCGGTTTCTCCATCACTTGCGCGACAATGTGCAGAAACTCGCGAGCGCGCGGGACGAGATCCTCGGGGGCCGGGCGGTAGCCGGGCGCATATTCTTTACCGAGTGCATCGTCCCGATTGTGGTCACGTCGGAGTCATTTCCTGTGAGCCATCTCACTGCCGAAGCGTTTGCCCGCGGGCTAGCAGGTGCGGTGGGCGCGGACGCGGTCAACGCGAAGGGGCGCGCTCTGCCTGTCCAGACTCTCGGGATTGAGCAGTTCGAACACCTTGGTCGGACGAGGCCAGCTGAACGCGGCGCCGAAGGTATCCTTGAGTTCCTGCGTGCCCGGGCGACCGATCCGTTAGAACGGTTCACGGCCAGCCCTACCTGCGGCTTGCCTGGTAGTTCGGTTAACCTGTGGCAGGGTTTCGACGACGCTGCTGAGCGGTCTATGATGAACCAAGCCGCTTTGATCTTCCGACCGGAGACTCTGCCGTCCGACTGGCACCTCGGATGGCGTCGCCCGCATCGGCTGAGAGGAAGCCCGCCTGAGTCGCCCTGCTAATGATGGCGAAAGATGGATCGTCAGCGCGGGCGGATCCATGCAGCATCAAGGAACCGCTCCACCTCGCGCCGGGCATAGACTTTCGTCCGCAGATACAGCAGCGATTTCAACAGGCCGCGTTGCTCCAGCCGGTAGATGCTCACTTTGGAGATGCCCAGTTCGACGCTCAGCTCCTTCAGGGTGAAGGCCAGCTTCTGCGGCAGCGCCTTTTCATTCTTCGGTGGTGGTGCCGGCGGAATGGGATTACGGGGTTGTGCAGAGTCGGTCAGTCGTCGTTTTACCAGGAGCTGGACGACCTGCTGCGCGATCGCCCCCACGTCTTCATCGGAGAGTGTTCTTCCCATGTGGCACAGTTTTCGATTGCGGCGGAAGACGGCAACGCCTCGTCGCAGGCATTTCGCGGAAATTACTCGGCGGTAGCCTCCTGTCCTGCGCGTCGCAATGATCACCATTGCGACAGATTACCTTGTCGCATGGCTCATGAATAGGAGGTCGCCGGTCAGTCGTCGGCTGGCGCCGGCTGGACGCTTACCATTCGCCGACCCAGCGAACTGAAAGGCAGCCGAAAAGCTGCGGCGCCGGAGACTCAGATTCACACAGGCCAACCGGCGATGGCTCTAAGAAGTAGATGCACGTTTGCTTAATCGCGCGGTGCGGGATCCCGGTCGCGGAGACGGAATTCCATGGTCTTTAAGTCATTAACACCTGTGAATGGCAAAGAGCTTACCGGGGGAAGAAATGTGCTCCCTTTTTCTCCCTGCGGGCCTCTCGGCCCTTGCGGACCAGTGGGTCCCGGCGCTCCGACTGGGCCGGGCGCGCCCTGGGGGCCGCGGAGCAATTCCAATAGTGTCGGATCAGCGCGTAGTTTTAGAATCAACCGATCTTCACGACCTATCCGACCGATGATCGCGAGCGCAACGATCAATAGAGCAGCGGTGAACGAGACCATACACAGCCTCCTGCCAGCCTTGTAAACATCGACAAGAAACCCGTTTCGAAGATCGTTACTGCAGACTGCCTCAAGCAGGTCGCGAACATACCAGGCTTTCTTCTGGGCGGGCGAAGAATCCAGGAATCCCTGATCGATGGATGGCATGGCCATGTTTCCAACCCCAAGAAACTTGAAAAGGAACCAACCGGTGCAAAGGAACACGATTGCCGTGGCGACGAGAGCGACGTAAAAGACAGGATTCGAAGGGATGCCGATCAGCGAAAGTGACGCAAGTGATCCAGACACTGCGATGCTTGCAACGGTGAGCAGAGTACTCACCTTGGCCGCTACGGCTGAGATGCGGGATCGTGATTCTTCAAACAGGTCTTGAGCGAGCGATATTGTCTCATCGGTCACTTTTTCGCTGGTAACGTCTAGCTTGCGCCTTACTCCGACGGGTGCATATGCGCCCCGCCTAACGTCGTCCGGTGAGATATGTACGCCAGTGGCCACGCGGGCGACAGACGCAAACACCTTGGTAGCACAGTCGTCTGTCGCGATCCGTGCCTTAAGGTAGATTCGCAGTGCGCGATGCTTTAGGCGAAATGGCACAATTGTTTGCGACTTAGCCCGATTTAAGGGCATTGATCAGGGAATCGCGGGAATTGGTTGCACCTGCCATGTCCAGCCAGGCCCATTGGCCGTTGGGATTGATTTCCAGGAACACATAGTCGGATTGCCCAACCCACAGCATGTCAATAGCCGCAAATCGCAGGCCATAGGAGCGAACCAACCGGAGGATCTTTGACTTGAGCGTCCGCGGAAGCTCCGTTCGCTTATACTTCACGTCAAACATGTTATTGCGCCGGATATCGAGTCTGGGCTTTCCGTCATCCAGAGCGGTAAGTTCGACCGCCTGAACATCTTGGTCGACCACAGTAATGCGAATATCTCCCAATTTCGCAATGCGCTCCTGAAAAAGAGTCGGACAACGATCAATCTCCGCGGCGCGCGCAAGATCCCTCTCACGAAGTTGGTTCGTATAGATAAGACTGTCTTCGAAGGGTGGCTGACGCTCGATATAGCCGGTGGAGAGTGGCTTCAATATTACGTTGCCGTGACATTTCTTCCAGAAGCGGCGCAACTCTCCGACACGCTGGGTAACCAGCGTCATAGGCAGGCGAAAGCCGAACCGTTGTGCGCGGCGAACTTGTTCCAATTTATGGCCTGCCAAGACGTTTCGCGATGGATGATTAATCCATTTCGTTACGGGGACAAGAGATAGGAAGCCCTCGAGAGCGGCTGTGTACTCTGCGGCTGCGTGCCGTGCCACGGCTTTGTCTCTGCCGCCAGCGAAAATGATCGCTTTAGGGCGGCGATACCACACACCCGAGAAATCTTCGGGTGTGAACTTCCTGCCTTTCGTCCTGATGATAGAACCGCGTTCGGTAGACTCGATTTTTGCCGCCCCAGGCAAATCATCGGTGTCCAGCCTAAAGAACTCGGAGCTCCTTAACCGGGCGGCGACGAAATCCGCAGTTGCATCATCCTTACTAGTGAGAATCAGAATCACATCGCCAAGGGAAAACCCGGCCGCTCATCGGTGAAAGATCTGGGTCGGTCATCTCGCCGCGGACAGCTGTCGCTGACTTGGTCCCGGCTAAAATGGATGGATCTTGGTCATTGGACTCCGAACGGGCCCTTGTGAAGGTCGCTGTGCCTGCGCGGATGGATTCACTGTCGGATACCCGCTCCTTGAATCGGTGCAGGAGAATCATCGCGGGAAGACCGTCGATTGTGCTCCAGGCGCGTCCTCTGGCGCACCCTCTCGTTTGACTTCAGTGATTGTCTTCATCCGTCCCAAAATGTGCGGGTCTTGATCCGATTGCTCGGCGCGGACATTTGTTACGGAAATTGTCAACGCGGCTGGCACGGGTGCCGCTTCCTCGGAAAAACGCTGTCTGTATCGTTGGATGAGAATCATAACTTCAACTGGTTACCAGAATACCGCTCCTTTTGGGACGAATTTGCAATCGGGAAATTACAGTTCTTGATCAGATGATGCCTGCCAGGTTCCAGACTGCACCGCCAGCTATGGAAGATGGAATTGGACGGTCGCGCTTGAGCTTGGACGAATATCATGTTCGCCTCCGCGCTGGATGAATCCAAATCCGGCGAAGAGCCCGGCCCCAATGCTGGAAAGGGATACCGTGACGGTGCGGTGACAGTGATGGACGTCAGTGAACACCGGCGAACAGGGTGGAGGGCGGAATGCCCCACTTTCGGCCCCACAAGGGGCGAAATTCGAGTCAAGTCGTTGCGGGGCAGCGATGCGTCTTCGCGCTCATAACCTGAAGGTCGTTGGTTCAAATCCTACCCCTGCACCCAATTTGGATAGCTCTAAAGCCCGCTCTTAACGCAAGTTACGAGCGGGTTTTTGTTTTTGGCCAATCGGCAACGGAATGCAACGAAGTGCAATGAAATGAAGCCGTTTTGGCACGGGTTTGGCACGGGTAAATTGGATGCCGGTGAAAATCATGATCGGAGGGCATCCGGATGCTGCGCCGCGCTGTCCACACCTCCTGCTGTGCCTGCGTAGAGCGATAGAATCATGACTGCATCCGGCCTTACCAGCACTTCGTTCTGAACTCCGACCAAGCGCGGGCATCGATTTCGAGACCCAAAACCCTCCTCGAGTGCCGGTCAGTCGCCCCCGTTGGCGCTATTTGAATCACGCCTACCAGGTGTACAGTGAGCGAGCTTCTGAACTGGCGATGAAGTGCGAGGTGGCATCCGACGGACGATTGACCAAGCGAATTGAGCGCATTTTCTCCCCACGTCTTCATCGACGAGTTCCAGGACCTGGCCGGATATGACTGGGAACTCGTGGAATGCTTCCTGAAGAGCAGTTGTCACGTCGTTGCGGTGGGAGATCCCCACTTAGCGCAACGCCTCCAACAGGGACGACGCTCTGGTCAGGCAGTTGAAAAACCTCCGCGTAGGCGCTTTCTTTCTATCGCAGCGATTTCTTCGAAGCGTTGTTTCCGCTTGTTGTTAGAGATGTGCCCATTGTTCTGGTGGATCAGTACCAGTAGATCCGCAAGCCGCCGGTCCGGCAAATCAACCACATCCTTCGCGCGTGCGGCCATCAAGTTACGATG
>Ga0182027_10008121_pt1 | contig 15339 bp, 16 predicted proteins | sample 712E1DmetaG_FD_121300 | JGI IMG/M metagenome (GOLD analysis project Ga0182027, IMG submission 121300) | Permafrost microbial communities from Stordalen Mire, Sweden - 712E1D metaG (Illumina Assembly) | ecosystem: Environmental > Terrestrial > Soil > Wetlands > Permafrost | place: Sweden... | reverse complement strand
GCTGTTTTTCAGGTGCAGCGCGATGTCCTTGAGCTTCCGGATGATGGCGAAATTGTTCTTGGTCAGGAACGGATGAAAGTCCTTGAAGACAAAAATGGCCGGTTCCACCTGTTCGATGACCTGGTCCAGCGCCGCGAGCGGGTCCTTGGTGGCGGCGTTGCGGTTTTTCTGTGACTGGATGGACGTGCCGGCGGGAACAATGCCGGTGCTGTAAGTCCATTCAAAAACTTTTTTTTGCCGTTTCCGGGCGATTTCGACGACCGCGTTTTGCACGCGCAGTTCCTCGCTCGAAATGACATAGAGGATCGGATAACGCGCGCGTATCAGGATTTCGAGTTCAGTTTGGAAGTTCATGGTGGCAGTGAAAAAAAGGGGGTTCGGGAAAGGTTTTTCATCGGTTGGCTCCTCCAAACAGACGTTTCCACCAGGCCGTTTTCGGCCGGGGCAGATCGCCGGTGGATTTTTGAAGCCGTTGGGCAATGCCTGGCGGCACGGGTGTGTGTGCAGCGTCGTAGCGCAACAGCTCTTCGGCACTCGCAAATTCGCGGACGGTTTGTTGCTGCGCCTGCTGTTCAGCCGCCTGTTGTTGCTGCTGTTCCTGGGAAAGTTTGGTGTGGTGTTTCATAATTCAATTCAATTTCAGGCGGTTTTTTCAAAAAGAACGGCAAAGGCCTTGCGGGCGCGATGCAGTTTCCCGCGCACCGCGTCGGGGGATTGACCGACCAGCCCGCCGACCTGCTCATAGCTCAACTCCTCATCGGCCACGAGCAACAGCAGCAACCGATATTCGTCGGACAGCCCATCGAGCGCTTTCTGGATGCGCTGGCCCAGTTCCTTGGTTTCCAGAATGCGCAGGGGCGACTCGGTCCTGGCCACGGCGTTTTCCCACACGGCGTCGTCCGCGTTGGAAAACACGTGGCGGTCATGCCAGCCCTGGCGGAGATTCTGGCAATGGTTGACGGTGATGCGATACAGCCACGTGCGCAGGGACGCCTCGCCGCGGAACTGGTCCAGTTTGCGGAACGCCTTCAGGAAAACGTCGTGCGTGGCGTCCTCCGCCTTTTGCGGGTCGCCGAGAAAACGCAAGGCGAGGTAATAAATCGCGCGGCTGTTTTCAGCATAGAGACTGGAAAATTCCGCAGACGCCAGGTCGGCTGGCGGCTCTGCCACAAATTCACATTCTGCGGCCGGCTCGTTCATGAAGGTGTTCACCGCCTATTAGACAACGCCCCTGCGCCAATGTCACGCCGACATGGCGCCATTGTTGGAAAAGGGAATCGCGTTACAAGGGGCGCGGCGGGCCATGTTTCAATCCGATGTTCTGCTCATAAGTGCCGAGTTTCACGCCTTGGGATTCCGTGTGCCCTTTGAATTCAAGTTTCAGGCGGTTCAGCCGCACCCGCGCCATTTCCGCCGCGGCCCAATCCGGAAATCGTTCCACAATTTTCTCCAGGGTCTGGCGCACCGTGGCGTAATCCGCGCCACGGCGAACCTGTAAATCCGCGAGCAAATTCAGCCAATGTGCGACGCGTTTGGGTGGCTGGTTTGGCATCTCGATCAATTGTTCCAGCTCACCCGTCGCCAAATCCAGCCGTCGGTAGTGGTCTGCGTAAAGAATGGCGAGCTTTTCCCGGATTTCCATGTCGAGCGGGTGCTGTTCCAGGTGTTTCACGTAATCCGCGGCAAGTTTCTCCGGATCCATTTCGGCGGGGCGCAAAGGTTCCGAAGCTTGCCGCAAGCCGAAACTTTTCGGGCCTTCCGGCACGGCCATGGGCTGGCGGTCATGCGCCGCCAGCAATAATTTTTCCGCGCCGCCCAGATGGGCGATGCGTTGCGCGGCCAGCAGCGCCAGCTCGGTATCGGGAAATCGCGCGACGATTTTCTCCAGCGCGGTGCGCGCCGAATCCGCGTCCTGCGCCAGCTTGAGCTGCCAGTCGGCGAAATGGTTCATTGCGGCGGCGACTTGCTTCGGCGGCGGATGGGGCTGGTCGCAAAAATGGTTCAACGTGATTTCCGCCGATGCCAAATCCTTCAAGTCTTCCGCCTGGATTCCGGCCAGCAGCATCACGCCTTCGAAGTCGTTCGGAAAACGGGCCAGCTGCCGGCGAATTTCCATGACCGCCTCAAGAAATTTGCCCTGTTTCCGTTTGCTGATGGCGATGGAATAATACGGTTTCAGTTCCGGCTCTTCGTTGCCGCCATCGAACAGGTTGGTCAGGGGTTTGCACAGCCATTCTCCGATGTGTGGCACCCACACCACGGACAGGGAAACCCCAAGAATTATCATGACGAGCGGCCCCAAAAAACTGAGTTCGATGGCACCTATAAAACAGGCAATGACCAGTGGAACCGTGATTGCCAGCTTGAACAGCATCTTCGCCGGATCATCACTCCGCTTCAACATGCGGAAGAACCCCCAACCGATGACTCCGAGAATAACCGCAAGTCCAACCATTCCCTCCACGATTTTGTACGTTGTGCTCATGGTGACTTGGCAAAACCCGTTTCGTTCGCCGGCTCGTTCATGAGTGTTTTCATCGCTGATTGGACAATGCTCGCGCGCCGATGTCACGCTGGTATTACCAACCTTTGGCAGAGTGGCGGCGACGCCCCGTCGCACGTTTGCCTCGTCAAACCGACTCATGTCCACGTGGCGACGAAGGGGGTCGTCAACACCCCATCTGCGGCGGGGCGCCGCCGCTACGTTTCAGCCGTAACGATATGGTTTTGCCATCGGAAACGTGTTCGGCAGATGCCGGATTTCGCATACTTGGCCATCGGCCAAAAGCACCTCGACAATATCGAACCGGATTTTTACCTGCGGATTTTTCAGCAGCCGCAAATAATCCAGCGCGGTTTGCGAAAGCAACCGCCGCTTGCGCGCGTTGACCGCCGCCGCCGGGCGCGTCCAATCCTCGGACGACCGCGTTTTGACCTCGACGAATGCGAGACAATCATCGTCGCGAAAGACCAGGTCAATCTCGCCGCGCTTCGAACGGAAGTTGGCCGTGAGAAACTTCAGTCCCTGCCGCTGCAAATGACGTTTTGCCGCGTGCTCGCCCAGTTCGCCGCGTCGCAGATGCTCCGGCTTGTCTTTGCCGGTGAGCCGGTCTTTCAATTTTTCCAGCAGATTCATTCATTCCATCCCGTTTTTATCGTCCTCGTCCTCGTTCTCGTCCTCAATTTTATCCCTTCGATTACGAGGACGACGACGAGGAGGAGTATTATGCGTTATCAAAACAGTTCGCGTTGGACCGGTCGCAGCGGCGCGAAGCTGCGCCGATGGATCGGGCACGGGCCATGGGCGGTGATCGCCGCCAGATGTTGCGCCGTGCCGTACCCTTTGTGTTCGGCAAACCCGTATTTCGGCCATTGCCGGTCGAACTCCAGCATGAGCCGGTCGCGCGCGACCTTGGCCAGCACGCTCGCGGCGGCGATGGAATAGCTTCGGGCGTCGCCTTTCACGATGGCCGTTTGCGGCACCAGCATGGTCTTGACGGGCCGCCCGTCCACGAGCGCATGTTCCGGCGCGGGCGACAATTTCGCGAGCGCGTCGTTCATGGCGCGATGCGTGGCGCGCAGGATGTTGATGGCGTCAATTTGCCCGGCCCCAACTTGGGCGATGGCAAATTGCACTTCGGGGCACGCGGTAAGAAAGGCAAAGAATTTTTCGCGTTGCGCGGCCGTGAGCTGCTTGGAATCGTTCAAGCCCTCGAGTTCGGGCGGCAGGCCGGATTCCGCCCATTTCGACGGCAGGACCGCCGCCGCGGCGAAGACCGGTCCGGCCAGCGGGCCGCGGCCCGCTTCGTCCACGCCCGCCACGCGCGTCATCCCGCCTGCCCACAGCGCGCGTTCGAACTCGAAGCGGTCTGAATATTTTGCCGTCATTTCGTAGTTGCGCGAGCCTAGCGCGTTTTACGGCGTTGTCAGCCTTGATTTTTCCGGAGCGCGGCTGTGCGCGAAGCGCCAGCCGCAGCGCGTCCGCACACAGACCGCCCCAGACTTTCCAGGCATCAACCGTAATCCACGTGCTGCGACTGGTCCTGCGGACACAGTCGCGCTCCGGTTTTTGCGGTTGCAAAAAATCCGTGTTCATCCGTGTTCATCCGTGGTAAATCAAAACCATGAAAATCGAATCCCTGCATGTCGGCATGAACGTCCGCCATCCGCAATACGGCGTGGGCGTGGTCAAGACCATTTCTGAAATCACGGCGGAAATTCTCTTCGCCGACGGCAAGCGCGCCGTCGCGCCGGAGGCCGCCAGCCTCGAGCCCGCCGAACCGCAAACCGCCGTCAGCGGCTTGAACCTTCCGCTCAAACAATTTATCGAGCAAACCGTGGATGCCGCCGTGGTCCGGCTCGGCCTGGAAAAACCGGAGGCCGTGGTTGAAAAGCTCGGCGTCCGCTGGCACGGCGGCAAACTGGTCATGCACCCCGCCGACCCGGCATTGCAGCCCAAGGAAGTGCCCCTCGAAACCTTTTTCCACAAAATCGTGATGGTGCGGAACAACCTCCGCGTGCTGGAGCAGAAAATCAACGGCCACGAAAAGCTTACCGACGGCGAAAAAGTGGAGCTGCAGCAATACATCACGCGCAGCTACGGTTCCATGACCACGTTCAACGTCCTGTTCAAGGAAAAGGAAGACCAGTTTTAAGAGATGGCCTGCCGAGCCGCCGGGATAAAACGCCCAAGCTATTGTGGCGCGGCTCTCCTGCCATTAATTACTTGGTTTGCGAGTTGTTACCCTCTTTCTTACCCTTTTTTAAGGGTAATAATATACCTGTTACAACAAAGGGATGATGCGGCGGAAATGAGAAAATCGCGCTCCAAATTACTTTTTAGCTTCGCGCTTTTTCCTGTTGCTCGCTTGAAACTCGGCTAATTGTTCGTCTGATTGCCGCTTGCTGTTGGAAAGAATCGTTTTAACAGCGTTCTTAAAAACTCCAACAGGCGCGAGAACAATGTCGGTTTTTGATTTTGGTTTTCCCATATTTGCCGCCTCCGTTTCATTATTCTTGTGACCATTCCGTATGCCGGAAGCGTCCCATTTGATTCTAACGCTCCGACAGTAGGATGCTTGATGTCTTCGTCCGGCCCAAGTTTGCTAGTCCACTTGCCGTCTTCAAGTTGATGCGAAACATGCTCGAACCACCGATTGCTGCTGAATAAAGCAACTTTTTCAAATCCATCTTCAAGCGACGGATTGTCGCAATGTGAATAACCAAGCACTTCAAAAACTTTTACATAATTTTGAAACGAATGGTTAAAGGGAACCTCCTTTGGCCAGTAACACCCCGGCTCATTTAACGGCTCCCACCAGCGTTCTTGGTCACGTTCAGCAGCCCAAGCAACACAATTATAAATTTTGTCCTTTTTGCTTGTTACGTTATATCCGGCAGCATTTAGCTTGGGATATTGGGATTCCAGATCGTGGTTAAGCCTATCCTTCACGCGATATATTCATTCGCAATGCCCCACGCAACCCATCGGTCAACCGCTTCGTAAAAATTCACGGCGTCTTTTGCCGGATTCTCACCGGTCAGTTTTTCCAAGGCAGCAAACCACCTATCAGGATTGCGTTTTAGTTCATTTAGAATCAAAGGAATTGCCAATTCACGCATATCCAATATGGCTTTGTATGCTGGATTATCGTAACGCCTTGCAATTATCGAGAAGCGACCGGTTTCACGTTTCCATTGAGTTGCAAGTGAATAAAATTTTTCTGCCAGCACATCAGTTGATGCTGTTTTTGCAGAAGTTGCGATTTGAAATCCGTAACCCGCCGCAACCATTGTTGATTCTCCGATGAAAAAGGGAACTGCTACTGAGGTTGTTTCGTTTTTCGGGTTTCCTAAATAAGAAATTCCGGCTCCAAAAGCAGCACTATTCAATGCGAGAACACAAGAGGCAGCCGTAGTGCCTTGCGTCATTAATTGAATTGTTTCTGCTATTTTCACAAAATTATTTCCAAGGCCGTCCCTGCTGTATCGCTTCAGTTCGGTTGATAGCACCCTCAAGCCATTTGAGCATGATTTTTGCGGTCTCCAAGTTCATTACAAGGGTACATTCAAGTTCATTCTCGATCCCGTATTTCGCCACACGTTCTTTAACAATTTCATTGCCCGATGCATCGTTCGTGGCTTTCTCTGGCAATGGAGTTCTGCCACTAAAAACTGTCATCGTCATGCTGCCTAAAGCTGGAGCGGGTCCACCATACATTCCGTCAACATGTATCACGCGGAAATAATTACTTTTGGTATAATAAATTTGCGTGCCCGCCTGAGCCGGTGCTGGTTGAGGTTGTATTGGTTCGCTCATTTCGTTTCCCGCGTTGTTGTCTGGACATTCAGCCCAAACCAACGTTACCAGTCAACCCCTTATACGTCAAGCGACGCCCAACGATGGACGGCGCTGCCTTCAAAAATCGTTCGGAATCAGTCATTTCCCGCTCATTAAAGCGAAACGCCTGCTCGTCCAAATAACGAAACAGATGGAACGGCTCAACGCTGACATATGTTCCACGAATCCCGCGTTTTAGCAAACACCAAAAGTTTTCAAGCCCGTTAGTGTGGACGTTGCCGCGAACGTATTCACGCGCATGGTCAATCGCTTGATGAACGTAATCGGAATTTAATCCGTTGTATGACGGCAGCCTTCGTCCTACGTATTGGAAAGACTGGCCTGCCATCCGTAACTCGGAACTGTTGACGAGAGAGCCATCCTTTGCCAAGGCTACGGAGGACACCATCCTTCGCTCGGAATCTCCAGATGTCGGTTCCGAGCGAAGGATGGTGCGCGTTGCAGGTTTTGAACCTGCGACCCCCAGTGTGTGATACTGGTGCTCTACCGCTGAGCTAAACGCGCCCCGACTCATTAAAAGCCATAGAACCGGGAAAGATTCAATCTCAAAAGGGCGCAACCTGACGGCGCAATTCTCGCTGCCGCGCAACTTTCCCGGTTTGACGGAGTTTTAAACAATGACGATGAATCCGGTAATTTCCAAATCGGAAGGAATTTATGAATAAATTACACGTCATTTTGGTGGCGGCATTCTGTTCGCTTGCTTTGGCATCCCCGGCCCAGGACACCAACACGCTGAAAACCGACCTCGGGGTTTTCGAGGCCCGGACCGGAGCCGTCATCATCAAGGGCTTCGGTCAGATCGGCTCGGTATCCGTTGGGACGGACGTGATATCGGTGCGCTGCAAGGAATCCACGGACGTCAGCACCGGCCGCAAGGCCTATGGTCTGGCCATCGAGATCGCCGGGAACCCGCTACCCCGGGAAAGAATCTTTGTTGATTACGACGAAATTGATTCACTGCTCAGCGGTATCAACTACCTCAGCAAGATCACCTACGATGTCACGCCGTTGCCCAGTTATGAAGCCAGTTACAGCACCAAGGGCGGCCTGCGGGTTGTCGCCAACAGCGTCCGGCGGGAGGGTGGCATCCAGACTTTCCTGCAATACGGCGACGATCCAAGAATTTTGCTGACGTCGGTCCAGATGACGCAACTTTATGGATTGATCGAGCAGGCAAGGAACAACCTGAATTCCATCAGGACCGCCAAATGATGGCGCGCGGCGGAACCCGCCGACTCATTTCCGTAACACGGTATCGCGCTGCGCCCAGTCAGGGTTCGCCCCCGGGAAGTCCAGGTTGTAATGCAGCCCGCGGCTTTCGGGTCGCATCAACGCGCAGCGGACGATCAATTCCGCCACCGTGGCGATGTTGCGCAATTCGAGCAGGTCGCTCGTCACGATGAAATTCCAGTAATACTCGTGGATTTCCTCCTGCAAGTTCGCGATGCGCTTCTGGGCGCGCGCCAGCCGCTTGTTGGTCCGCACAATGCCCACATAGTCCCACATCAGCCGCCGGATTTCGTCCCAGTTGTGCGAGACCACGACCATTTCGTCCGGGTTGTGCGCGTTGCCGGATTGCCACAACGGGATTTTCAAATCGTTTTTTGGCGGTGAATTTTTTGTGACACGTTGTGCGGCGCGATGGGCGCAAACCAGGGCTTCAAGAAGCGAATTGCTCGCCAGCCGGTTCGCGCCGTGCAATCCCGTGCAGGCCACCTCGCCGACGGCGTAAAGCCCGGCGATGTCCGTCTCGCCGTCCACATTCGTCACCACGCCGCCGCATTGATAATGAGCTGCGGGCACAACCGGGATCGGCTCCTTCGTGATGTCAATGCCGTAACGCAGGCACGTCTGGTAAATGTTCGGAAAACGCTCGATGATGAACCGCGCCGGTTTGTGCGTGATGTCCAGCCACACGTGTTCCGCGCCGCTCTTTTTCATCTCGCTGTCAATCGCGCGAGCCACCACGTCGCGCGGCGCGAGCGATTTCAACGGATGACAGGCATCCATGAATTCGACGCCTTCGAGCGATTTGAGCACGCCGCCTTCGCCGCGCACGGCCTCGCTGATGAGAAACGACTTTGCCTGGGGATGATAAAGACACGTCGGGTGGAACTGGACAAATTCCATGTCCGCCACTGCGGCACCGGCGCGATAGGCCATCGCCTCGCCGTCGCCAGTCGCGATGTCGGGGTTGGTTGTGTAGAGATAAACCTTGCCGCAACCGCCCGTGGCCAAAATCGTTACCGGCGCGGTGAACGTCCAGACGCGTCCCGATTTTTTGTCGAACACATACGCGCCGAGGCAGCGGTTTGTGCCGACGTAGCCGAGCTTCTGGCTGGTGATCAAATCAATCGCGATGTGGTTTTCAAAAATCTGGATGTTCGGTTGTTGCGCCGCCGCCGCGAGCAGGGCGCGCTCGATTTCGCGTCCGGTCACGTCCTTGGCGTGCAAAATGCGCCGTTTGGAATGGCCGCCCTCCTTGCCGAGGTCAAGTTCCCTGGCGCCGTCTTTGCTGGGCGCATCGCGCTCGGAAAATTTCATGCCCAGTTCGATCAATTCCGCGATGCGCGCCGGGCCTTCCCCGACGATGGTGCGGACGACGGCTTCCTTGCACAATCCCGCGCCGGCCGTGAGCGTGTCGCGCACGTGCAATTCGAACGAGTCCTCCTTGCTGGTGACCGATGCGATGCCGCCCTGCGCATAATTCGTATTCGACTCCGCGCGGTCCTTTTTGGTGACGATGGCCACGCGCCCGCGCGGCGCGACCTTCAACGCGAACGAAAGCCCTGCGATGCCGCTGCCGAGAACGAGAAAATCGAATTGTTTCATGCGGACCGGAAGAATTTAACGCAAAGACGCAAAGGCGCGAAGAATTAAATGGCTTGGGCGTAGCGGCGACTCGGCAGAGCGCCGCCAACCTCCTGTTCTTGAGCAAAGAATGCGGCGCTCTGCCGAGACGCTGCTACGGGGTTTTGAAAGAGTCTCTTAACTTGCTTGGTTTCTTCGTTACTTTGTTGTTTTCACAATCGTCCGTTGTCAATCAACCGCGTTTTGCCAACGAACACCGCCAGCGCCAGGTGTGTGCCACGCGTGACTTTGGCAACCGGTACGAGCGTATCCGGTTCAAAAAATTCCACATAATCCAAACGCGTATCCGGCTCGCTTTCAATCAACCTTTTCAAATCCGCCTTCAGTTTCACCGGCGGGACAGCTTTTGACCTTTTCACGGCAGTTCGCGCCGCTTGAATCGCGCGCCAGAGCACAACTGCCTGCCGGCGCAAATCACCTGCGAGATATTTGTTCCGCGAACTCATCGCCAATCCGTCGCGCTCGCGCAGTGTCGGTGCGACGATGATTTTCACCGGAAAATTCAAATCCGCCACCATGCGCTTGATGATGGCCGCCTGCTGCCAGTCTTTCGCGCCGAACACCGCCACGTCCGGCAGCACGACATTAAACAATTTTGCCACGATCGTCGTAACGCCGCGAAAATGTGTTGGCCGCGATGCGCCTTCCATCGTACGTGACAAGCTTTCCTCAACGACGCAGGTGCTGTAGCCGCGCTTGTCAAAGCGCGGTTCGTCCGCCGATTCACATCGGCGGCTACTGGTCCCGCCCGGATACATTTCCTTGTCGCCGGGTGTGAACACAACATCCACACCGGCAGCGCGGCACAATTTCAAATCGCTTTTCAAATCGCGCGGATATTTTGAGAAATCCTCCTTCGGCCCGAACTGCGTCGGGTTCACGTAAATGCTCACGACTACGACGCCGCTTTTACCGACAGCCTGCCGGGCGCGTTTGACGAGGCTCAGGTGCCCGGCGTGCAAATAACCCATCGTCGGCGCAAAGCCGGTGCGTTTGCCGGCGCGCTGCCATTGTCGGGCCAGATGCTGCATCGCGGCGATGGAACTGACGATTCGCATGGTGAAAAAGTGCGGCAGCGGCGGCGGGCAATCAATGCAATTGTCAAACGGGACACCTGGCAAATTCCACAGCCCCGTCAGGGGCGAAATCTTTGTAGTCAACAAGGCCAATTTCACCAAAGCTCCGTGAGGAGCGGCATATTCCGATGTCGCCCCTGACGGGGCTTATGATTAAATCCAGGAACGATCTACAAAGATTCCGCTCCTGACGGAGCCTCTGATTCGGCCACCGTTTCCCAAAAAATAAACAAGGCGCGCAGATGACTCCACGCGGCTTTCGTTTGTAGCGGCGGTCTGCGACCGTCACAAAATTCAACATTTCAAGGAATCACCTGTGTAGGTGTGCGTTGCAGGCCTGGTTGATCGGCACTTCCGTCACGAGGTCGTTCGACTGCACGAACTTGTTCGCCAGCATCCACGCCTCGACCTCCTCGCCGCTGATGTCAGCGAGCATCTGGCCGTTGATCTCGACGCACGGACTGAGCATCTGACCGCTTTTCTCGACCATTTCCTGGCGCTGGGCCGGGTCATTGATGATGTCGCGGTCCTCAAAAGGCAGGTCATATTTCTTGAGCACGGCGCGCACGCCGTTGCTCCAGCCGCAGGTCGGTTTCAGATAGGCGATGATTTTGGGCGTTTCCATGATTTTGTATAAATTGTCTTTACGATGACAACAAAGTGCCACAAACCGAAGTGCGAGGCAAGTGTTTTAACCACGGGAGAAACTTGGCGGCAATAGCCGCAATCAAACGTCCGGAAGCCTTAACGCAGAGATGCAGAGGACGCCGAGGACCGCAGAGAAAATCAAACTCTGCGAATCTCTGCGTTCTCCGCGCCTCTGCGTTGGAAAGTTTGCGCAAGAAAACAAAATCATCTTTCCGTTTCCGTTTTTCGCGCGGCGAGGACTTTTTGCGACGGTTTGTAATTCGCAATGAACTCGCGGTAAAACTCCGCGAAGGTGCCGGCGGCAAGATGCGCGCGGGTGTCCGCCATCACCTTCAAAAACAGGTGCGAGTTGTGGACGCTCACCATGCGCAGGCCGAGAATTTCGTTCACGTTCAGCAAATGCCGCAGATAGGCGCGCGTGAAATTTTTGCAGGCGAAACAGTCGCAGCCCTCCTCGATGGGCCGGAAATCCGCCTTGTAGCTGCCGCCCTTGATGCCAAACGCGCCGCGCCGCGTGAACGCCGTCCCCGTGCGCGCGATGCGCGTCGGCAGCACACAGTCGAACATGTCCACGCCGCGCGCAATCAGCTCGATCATCTGTGCGGGCGTGCCGAGGCCCATCGCATAACGCGCCTTGTTTGCGGGCAAAAACGGCTCGGTGAATTCAATCGCCTTGAGCATCTCCGGCTCCGGCTCGCCCACGCTCACGCCGCCAATCGCATAGCCGTCGAAATCCATCGCGACGAGCGCTTTGGCGCATTCTTCCCGCAAAGCCGGATTCGCGCCGCCCTGAACGATGCCGAAAACCAGTTGTCCCGGCGCGCGCGGTTGATCGCGGCATTCCCGCGCCCAGCGAATGGTGCGTTCGACGGCGAGTCGCTGCTCCTTTGCCGGCGCATCGTGCGGCGGGCATTCGTCGAATGCCATCGCGATGTCCGAGCCGAGCACGCGCTGGATTTCCATCGCCTCCTTCGGGCCGAGGAATAGCGGCGAGCCGTCGAGGTGCGAGCGGAATTCGACGCCGTGCGGTTTGATTTTCCGGATTTTGGCGAGACTGAAAACCTGGAACCCGCCGCTGTCGGTGAGGATCGGCAGTTCCCAGTTCATGAACCGGTGCAGCCCGCCCGCGGCGCGGATGATGTCGAGTCCGGGCCGGATGTTGAGGTGATAGGTGTTGCCGAGGATGATCTGGGTGCCCATCTCGCGGAGTTCGCGCGGGTCGAGAGCCTTGACGCTGGCCTGGGTGCCCACGGGCATGAAGACCGGCGTGTCCACGACGCCGTGCGCGGTGGTGAGCCGGCCAAGGCGCGCCTTGGTGCGCGTGTCCGTTTTGAGCAGTTCAAACATCGCGCCAAGGTTTTAACGCAAAGTCGCAAAGTCGCAAAGCCGCAAAGGAAAAAATTTCACTGTTTTCTTCGGTGCTATCTTCCAACATCGTCATGATCGGCGAAGATTTTCCCGGAGCGCGGCTTGTCTCAAGCCGCAGCGGAACCGGATGCGAAGGGAGGTTGGGATTGACGAATGGCTTGCCGCGCGCGCACCCGCTGCGGGTTGGGACAACCCGCGCTCCGTTTTGGTTGCGGCGCAAGCCGCGTCAGGCCTCTGCGTTACGGTGTTACTGCGAGTTGCCCGCCACATCCAGCAAATTTCTCGCTTCGACGAGCAGCGTCCACCACCAGCTCAAGAGCACCCCGCCGCGCAAATAGAACGAGATGGACAGAAAGCCCATGACGATTCTGACGGCCAGGAGCGTCGCAAACAACAAGGATGGAATCGGTGTTGTCGAGGACTGATATTTGATTGCCAGGACAATGACGCCAAACAGAACGGTCAGGCAGGTTGCCACCCGCCGGTTGTGAAAAAGCCGGATGAGCCAGGCAAAGGGGGCGAAGACGAGGTACAATTGATTGAAGGCCAGGGAAAACAGCGCCATGGCCAGCCACTGCTTCACATCGGCCGGATATTCTTCCGGTGTTTTGAGCCGGAGCGATGGATCAAGAAACAAATGATACCCTGTAGCAACGACGATTCCAGCCACGGTCACAATGGCGAAGAGCCGGGGTTCGATCTTGAGGGTAAAGGCCGGCCGATGGGCGAATTGGGTGTGCCACGCAAAGACAAAGCTCCAAAGGATAATGGAGCAACAGAACAATATGGCCTCCAAATACCAGATTGGAAAGGTACGGTTCAGCCAAAAGGACAGGCGCGGATAACAGGCCAGCGTCGTGGCCAGCGCGGCGATGCCGGCCAGCATCAAAACCCGGGGTTGGGCGAGATTGCGCACGTGTTCACCCGGCTGGTCTCAGTCCGCAGGCTGCGCTTGTCTCCGGCGAAAAGAATTCAACCGTTTCCATGGCCGCCGGGGATTATGACTGGTTGCCGAGTTCCGCAAGCGAAACATCCACGAGCAAATCGGCGGCGATTTTTTCCAAATCCGTTTTCAGCGCGGCGAGGTCGCAGCCATCGGGCAGTTGCAATCGGGCGATGGCCTTGAAAAGCGTTTCGCCGGACATTGGCGCGCTGACACATTCGCTGGAAAATTCCTCGACGTTCACATTCGCGCGCGCCAGGGCGCTGGTGATTTCGCGGACAATGCCCGGACGGTCGTGTCCGACAATTTCGAGTTTGGTTTGCCGGCCTTTGGTCGCGGCCGCCGTGGCTTCGTCGGGGCGGACGACGACGGTAAGACCGCGACTTTGGAGCGATTGCAGAGCACCGAGCAGTGTCTGGCGTTTTTCGACCGGAAGCTCGATGCGCAAAATGCCGGCGAACTCGCCGCCAAGGCGGCACATGCGGCTTTCCAGCCAGTTGCCGCCGTGATCGGCCACCACCCGCGCCACCGATTCAACCAGGCCGGTGCGGTCCGGGCCGATGATCGTCATCACCAAGGGGACTTGCATAATGTCTTGTTAAACCTTTGCCGCACCGGGCGCAAGTGATTCTCCATGCCGGGGATGCAGTTTGAGTCAACCTTGGTTGGGTGGACGAAGACAGAAGACTGAAATCCTAATTCCTAAATCCGAATGACTAAAGAATGCTCAAATGACGAAATACCCAATAGGCGAGGAGCATTACTCCGCACCCTGCACCACGCCCGCCCATTCGTGCTTCTTTCGTCGTTATGGTTTAGTCATTCGTCATTCGACAGTCGGGCCGGCTTGTGTTAGAAAAGTCAGGCAACGAAAGGTTCACTATGATGCTCGAATACGCGCTGGAAAAATTTCCGGTCTCAATGAAACTGCGTGACGGCACGGAATGTGTTGTGCGTCCGTTGGGCAAACGGGATGAAGCCCGCCTGCACAAATTTTTCCTCGCGGTGCCGGAGGAGGAGCGGCTGTTCATCAAGCAGCCGGTTTTCGACCGCGAGATGTTCAAGGAATGGTGCCGGCACGCGGATTTCGAGCGGAACCTGCCGTTGTTGATGTTGCACGGGCAGAAAATCATCGGCGAGGCGACGTTGCACCAGCGTTTCGGCGGCTGGAAACGCCACATCGGCCTCATCACCGTGCTGACACATCCGCAATATCGCGGGCGCGACGTGGCAAAAATTCTCGTGGCCGAACAGGTTGAAATTGCGCGCACGCTGGGGCTGCGGCGGCTGGAGGCGGAGTTGAACGGCGAACGCAAGGTTGCCATCCGCGCGCTGGAGCAGATTGGGTTTCAGCACCTGATGAAACTGGAGGATTACGTCCTCGACATGAAGGCCATCACGCACGATTACGTGCTCATGGGCATGGACCTGAAGACGGATGAGGAATACGCCGGCGTCGGCGGCTGAACTTCACGGCTGGCTGGTGATTTTTTGCCAGTTGACGCCCTGGGTCGTGGCGTAAGCGGAGAAGGCCTTTTCGTTTTGAATCAGCACGGCGCGCACGACGCTCGAATCATCCGCGCGGCCCAGTTCCAGGATGCTGTCCGGGATGATGCCCATTTTTTTATGCGCGTAGAGGAGCGCGAACACCGCCTGGGCGGTCGTGGCATACGGTAATTCCTTGTAAGCGCCTTCAATCGCGTCCTCAACGGCATCGGCCAGAAATTCCAGTTGATCCACCAGATGCGGAAATTTGGGGGCGTTGATTTGCGTGAATTCGAGCTTCCACTGCGGCAACTGGCGCAGGACTTTTTCCGCGATGGCCGGCGTGATGATCGCGGCGGCGTTGTTCACGAATTTCGCAATTTCGGGCATGACGGCGGTAATTTAAGGAAAGCCCCGCGCCAGCGAAAGCAAAAATGTTATGACAAACGCGCTTCCATTGGCGCCCCCATTCTTGTTATGAACAGGCCGTGCAAGACCTCATCGCCAAAGCCGAGACGCTGCTGGAAGCGCTGCCGTACATCCAGAAATTCAGCGGCGCGACGTTCGTCGTCAAATACGGGGGC
>Ga0182027_10008120_pt1 | contig 15340 bp, 10 predicted proteins | sample 712E1DmetaG_FD_121300 | JGI IMG/M metagenome (GOLD analysis project Ga0182027, IMG submission 121300) | Permafrost microbial communities from Stordalen Mire, Sweden - 712E1D metaG (Illumina Assembly) | ecosystem: Environmental > Terrestrial > Soil > Wetlands > Permafrost | place: Sweden... | reverse complement strand
CTTGCACAGACGGCCTCCGGTTTGTAATTTACCTTTCCTTTTTGGTGCACCCATAGCTCAATTGGATAGAGCGGCTGACTACGGATCAGCAGGTTTCAGGTTCAACTCCTGATGGGTGCGCCACTTATTTTGTTCAATGTTTTCAATAGTTTTATGAGTTTTTCACACCCAAGTTATTGAATCAAAAAATCCAACTGGGCCACTGCTAAGCCACTTTTCGGCATCTCAACACGCTTTTGACTTGGTTTCCGGCAGGGGCAATGGCTGGTAGGAGAAGGTGATCAAGCCGGGCCGGGCGAAGCAAATGGCACCCTCCTACTTGTGCGAGTTCAAGGTGGCTCCTGAATCATCCTGGCCGAACCTGGACGGGAGCCGACACAAATCCTGGCCAGAGCCAAGTGGCAAGTGCCATGCCCGCTGCGTTTCGGTGAACGTTTGTTTGAATTTGATTCTGGCAACGCGCACATTCGCTGCCCCGCCGTTTTTGACTGATGATCCAGTGCCGGTGGATTATCAACATTGGGAGGTCTATCTTTTCGCCAACGACGACCACGAGAGCGGCAATTACACCATCAACAGCCCGGCATTGGCTTGCGTTGAGTTTGATTTTTCATACCCCGCCTGGTGACCGGGGCCAAACCCGCAAGCCAATTCTTTTTCAACCCTCAACCATCAAACCGGTGAGACGCCAGTGCATAATTTTCATATAATTTTGCAAAAGAACACGATGTCACTCGCGGTGGTTTTATAAGAGTTTAGTTCATTCAAACAATAAACTTATGAGCCAATTTTTACCGCTGGGCAAATTTTCCTTCGGCATGGGTGACCGCTTTGCGCATCAGAGCAAGGCACAGCTTCGCGCTTGCATCCGCGCCACCGAACTCGGCGCGCTTTTTGTTCCCGTCTGGAACAAATCCAACCGGGAACACACTTTCGTCGGCAGCGACCCGTCCAGCACGCGCGCCGCCGCCGATGCCGCCGTCAGGGAACTCGGCTGGAACAAGCCCTATCATGTGGACGCCGACCATATCCGCCTTGAAACCGTTGACCGTTTTATTCCTCATTCGGATTTTTACACGATTGACGTGGCCGACAGCATTGGCAAACCCGCCAGCACGGCGGACGTGAAGACGTTCGTGGATCGCCATCCCGAACTCATCGGCACGATTTCCATTCCGCACGTTGACCAGCCGTTTGCCATCACGCGCGCTGAAGTCGAGCGCGTCGCCAACACATTTTTACTCGCCGCGCAGGACGCGGGAAAAATCTACCAGCACATCGTCAAGGCCAAGGGTGCGGCAAATTTCATCACCGAAGTTTCGATGGACGAAACCGACAGTCCGCAGACGCCGCCGGAATTGCTCATCATTCTCGCCGCGATTACCGACCAGAAAATTCCGATCCAGACCGTCGCGCCGAAGTTCACCGGCCGTTTCAACAAGGGCGTGGATTACGTCGGCGACGTGAAACAATTTGAAAAAGAATTCAACGAGGACCTCGCCGTCATCGCATTTGCGGTCAAGAAATACGGACTGCCTGCGTCGCTCAAGTTGAGCGTCCACTCCGGCAGCGACAAGTTTTCCATCTACGAACCGATGCGGCGCGCGTTGAAGAAATTTGACGCCGGCGTGCATATCAAAACCGCTGGCACAACGTGGCTGGAAGAACTCATCGGCCTCGCCGAAGCGGGCGGCGATGGCCTGGAAATCGTCAAGGAAATTTACGCCTCCGCCATCGGGCAGGTGGACGAATTATGCGCACCTTACGCGACGGTCATTGACATTGACCGGGCGAAACTGCCGGGGGCGGCGGTGGTGAACGACTGGAGTTCGCACCAGTTTGTTTCCGCGTTGCGCCACGACCAGAGATGCAAGGATTACAATCCCAGTTTCCGTCAATTGCTGCACATCAGCTTCAAAGTCGCGGCCCAGAAAGGCGATCGCTATCTCAACGCGCTGAAAAAGCACGAAGCCGTCGTCGCCAAAAACGTGACGGAAAATCTTTTCGAGCGGCACATGAAACCGTTGTTGCTGGGCCAGGCAAAGACCCCGCAGGCAATTTGTTCGCCGCGGCGCGAAACGGTTCCGGCTTGAAGGCTCATCGCGGACACCACGCACAGGCATTTATCCGCGATTATCTTTTCGCGGGTGTTTCCGCCGTCAATTTTTCCCCCAGCCACGCCATCATTTTTGCCTGAAAGCCCGGGGCAACCTTGTCCCAATCGGCGATGCGATGTGGCGCGTTTGTCAGAGTGATCAGATCGCAGAGAACGCCAGCCGCCTTCAATCTCGCCTGAAACTCCAGCGTCAGGTCGTAAGCAACCGTTTTGTCCGTGTCGCCCTGAATCAATAAAAAGGGCGGCAGCCCCGGCCGGACGTAATGGATCGGGGAAATTTCTGCCAATAACTTCAACGTCCCGTCGTCCAACCCATCGCGGCCCAAAAGTTTTTTCATCGAAGGCCATTGGTCCAGACTGCCGCGCCGTTGCGCGTCAGCGACCAAATCTGTCGGCGGCGCGAACCCGACGACCGCCTGCACTTGCGTGTTTCTTTTTGCCAACATCGCCGCGAGCGTCGCCAGTTGGCCGCCGGCGGAATAGCCCAATAGCGCGATGCGGTTCGGATCGCCCTTGAATTCCGCCGCATGTTGTTTCACCCAACGAATCGCCGTTTGCACGTCTTCAAAACATGCCGGCCAGCGGTTCGTCGGTGCGAGCCGGTAATTGATCGTGAACCAGGTGAAATTCGTCGCGAACGGCGTGAAGACCGGCACGAGGTCTGTCTCTTTGTCGCCATTGTCCCAGCCGCCGCCGTGAACGATGATCGCGACGGGAAATTTTCCTTCACCGTCGGGAACGTGCGCGTCGAGCAATAATTTTTCACCACCCGCCTCGCCGTATTCGATGTTCAAACGGTTGGCTCCGAACGGTGAATTTTGAGTCGCAACCGGATTCCAACCATCCCCGCCGCCAAGAACTTTTTCCAGCGTGATTTTTTCCGCTTCGGCTGGGGTCAATTGTTTGATCCAGTCAGGCCGGGTCGTCGGACTCGCGCCCGGACCGGTGTTGTTGAACTCCGCGTAACGCGCCGTGGTGTGCGCCCCCGGCTTTTTCCAGTCGTTCCAGCCTTCCGGGCGGACGACCCCGGACATTTCCGTGTTCAGATAAATCGTGCTGGCGTAAATCCGCCACGGCCGGCCGAGAAATGTTTTCACGTCCGGCTTTGCCCCGGTGATTTTGCAATTCGCGAAAACAAACCCAAAGGGTTCGTCAACCGGCGTCGAGGCGGCGGTGATGAAACCGCTGCCGGGACAGTTGATGTGGCATTTCTCAAACCATGCCGTCGCCGCGCCGAAAATAAAATCCACCGCGCCGGCGATGTAACATTTTTCAAAATACTGCCGTCCGCGATTGAGCAAAATCGTGTCCTGCCAGCCGAGGAAACGGCAGTTGCGGAAACTGGCGCGGTCGCCGTCCACGCGGATGGCCAACGCCTGCCCGACCGCGCCTGCGGAATTTTCAAACGTGAGGTTCTCCGCCGTGAAATCGTCCGCGTCAATCGTCGTCGAAGGCGTGTGAAAAGTTCCCATCGGCTTGCCGTCAAAGTTGGTGAGGCTGGCATACAAACCAAAAGTCAGCACCGTGTTCGTCGCGCTCTCGCCGACGAATTTGAAAAAACGCTTCTCGCGCTGTAGGTAAATCAGCTCTTTATAGACGCCCGGCTTGATGTGGATGATGACGGGATTCGTGTTGCTGCCCGACGGCATGGACATGACGGCTTCCTGCACGGATTTGAATGGCGCACTGCCATCGGCGGCGACCAACAGGTTCGTCTGCGCGTTCAGATGCGGACCGGAGAAAATCCAAACGCCCAGCGCGAGGGAAAACAGGCGGTTCATTTGGAGGATTTCGGAAAGGAACGTCACTTCTGGCCGGGTTTGTTTTTCCGAGCCATTTCATAGGCCAGTCCGAAGCCCGGGGTTTTTTTGCGAAATGTTTTGGCCGACATTCCCGTGACGCGTTTGAAAGCGATGCAAAAGCTGTTTGCACTTTGGTAGCCGCACATCCCGGCGATCGTCTCAATTTTATGGTTTGAACTGATCAGCAATTGTTTGGCCCGGTCAATCCGCACGCGCTGAAGTTCCTGTCCGGGCGTCCGCCCGAGATGTTCCAGAAACGCCATGTGCAGCCCGCGCCGCGACATCGCGGCGACCCCGACCAGGTCTTTGACGCAGATGGGTTCGTGGCTGTGCTCCCAGATGTGGCGCAGGCTCCGGGCCACGCCCTTGTGCGCGATGGTCAGGATGTCGCTGCTCTTGCGGGCAACGATTCCCGCGGCAGGGATGCGAATGGGATTGGGGGGCGCAGGTTTGCCGTTCATCAAATTGTCCAGCAGTTCCGCGCCGCGATAACCCAGGGTCTCCAGATTCGTGTCCACGCTGGAAATGGGCGTGCGCATGGCATCCGGCGCCAGCAGATAATTTTCCGCGCCGATGATGGCGACCTGTTCGGGAATGGCTATGCCCACGCTCTCACAAGATTCGAGCACGTCCAACGCCTGCTGGTCGTTCGCGGCAAAAACCGCGAGCGGCTTGGGTGCCCTTTTCATTTCCGCTGCGAGCCATTTGCGCTTTTGTTTCCATTCATCGCGGCCGGTCGTGAAAGCCGCCGACTGGTGCCAGCGGAGCCAGTTGGCGTGGTGTCCGGCGTGTTTCAACGCGTTGATGAACCCTTCGCCGCGCTCCTCATAAGACCAGTTGTCCATGTCGCTGTAGAAAAGAAAATGGGTGAAGCCGCGGGACAGAAAATGGTCGGCAACCAGTTGCGCTGCGTGCGCGTGATCTTCCAGCACGCGGGGAAAGTTCAATTGCGGACGCCGCAGGCTGAAATCCACCGTCGGCTTGTTGACGGCTTTGACAAATTCCGCGAGGTCGTCGCCCGCGCCGAGCCAGGCCAGAACGCCATCGCCTTCCCAGCCCCAAGGAATCACCTTTTCCCGGGCCATATTGGCGTAAAGATGCCAGCCTTGTTCCCGCGCATATTTCTCAATGCCCTGATGCAAATGGTAATCATACCAGCCGAGAGCCAGGAGGACGCGCTTTTGTCTTTTGGCCATATTTTGACGGCACACTAAAACGAAGCACCCGATTTTACAAGCTTTTCCGCACGCTTGTGCGCTTTTTTCAAATAACTTTGCAAACCTTTGCCATTTCCAAATGGTAAAATATGCGTTATTTTTGCTCATCGGTGTTTTCAGAAACAACTTTTTAAAATTTTTTGAAACTCAATGGCAGAAATAAAATGGTAGTTTTCAAGCAGTGAAAAATTTGAATTGTTTTTACAAAAAGACAGACCAAAAGGTCAACCGACTCGTGGCCTTTACGCTGATTGAACTGCTGGTGGTCATCGCCATCATCGCCATTTTGGCGGCAATGTTGATGCCGGCGCTCGCTCTGGCCAAGCGCAAGGCGTATTTGATGAACTGCACGGCCAACATGAAGCAAACCTGTTTGGCGCTGCAGATGTATTTTAACGATTATAACGATCAGTGTCCGCCGGGCCCGGGCTGCCGTGGAAATCCGGGTGTGAACTATGGACTTACTTATGGCCAGGTTCCGGTTTACAACGGCGTGCATACGGGGGGATGCTTGAAATGGTTGCCGGTATATATATGGCAATATCTAACCCTGCCGGATCCCAAAACTGTTGGAACCACTTCAAACTTTGTTGTCAAAGTATTCATATGCCCGTCCTGGACGAGCCTCTGGGGGCCGGCCAATATCGACTCAGCCTCCACCCTTGTGAATCCCTCTGATGATAATTATCAGTCTTATGCCCAAAACGGCAATGCGATGGGATCCTATGCCGTAAACATAGGCACCGGGGCAAACGGGGCGAAAGCATTGTTGGACGCCGCCTTTCCAAAAAATAATTCGATGGGCACACAGGGGTCCGAATTAGGTCCGGAACCGTTTGGTAAAAATGACGCCGCCGGCGGCTCGAACGGCCATGAACCGTTGAACTTGAACCAAATCAGACGTGCCGGGGTGTCGCCTTCTGATCTGTGGGCAGTTGGAGACGCTGACGAACTTGCCGACTCCTCATTAGCCAAACCGGGCGCTGCCAAAAATCCGGTGCATAAATCTGTTCGCAGCTTTGGTTATTTCGACGGCAGAGGGGGGACGGAGCAGGTTACTGGCAGTGGAGCTTATGCTCAATAAAACAGGTTTATAATAAATTGAACGGTACCCCAACTGATGGGGGAAAAACCCAACCCAACCCGAGTTATGAGAAAAAACCCAACCCGATTGTTTAAAAAAATCACTGGAATATGCGGCGTTCTGCTTCTTATTCAGAGCGCCCATGCGCAATTTACTTTTCCGGTCTATGAACCGTTTAGCGAATACGCGGAAGGCGACTGGATCGGGAAAGACACCACCACCCAGGATCCCTTTAATGACCCGGCGGTGTACGCCAATTGGAGCTCGGCCAACAGTATGAGCACCAATAGCAGCCCTTTGGTTAGTACCAACTATGCCTTGAGTTATATCGGCCTGGCTCCCGATCCGTATAGTCCTCGGAGAGGAATATTGGGACCCACAGCTGCCGGTCGCAGCACCGACGCACCGTTTACGCCACAGACCAGCGGGACGAATTACCTCTCATTCCTTTTGAACATACAAACACTGCCCGCCGCCGCCCGTCCCATTATTGGTGAGGTCGAGACCGCGACCGTCAGTTCAGGGAGCGGCGCAAGCGGGGTCTCCGTTTGGGTCACCCCGTCCGGCCAGTTGCAGTTTGATGTGCATAACAACTCATCACCGTTGACAAACACAACCAGTGCTTTGACCCCCGGCAGTACATACTTTATCGTGCTGGCCTACGTGTTTTCAAATAATATAACAAAAAATACAGGGGAGGTGGACCTTTGGGTCAATCCGAGCTCCTTGGGTGACGACGCCAACATTCCGGCCCCGACCATCTCTACCACAAACTCCAACCCCGGCAATCAAATCGGCGGCCCGCTGGCCATTCCGCCCACACTGCAAGGTTTAATTCTTATTTACGGCACCGGACAAGGCGGCGCAAACATTTCCACGAACCTGTTTGACGAGATTCGGGTGGACAATCATTGGGCGGGTGTGACGCCAGCGGGTCCTCCGCCCGGGCCCATCTTCAACGTGACGGGCGGTGGCGCCGGGTGTCCCGGCGATGCTTTTGCGGTTGGTTTGAGCGGCTCAGTTGCGACCAATATCTATTGGCTTTACGTCAACAGTGCATTCTCCGGGCAAACCGTCACCGGCACCGGTTCCGCCATCAGCTTCGGCGCGAAATCGGTTTCCGGGGTTTACACCGTGGTGGCGAGCAACACCGTCAGTGGCAATGTCGGCTGGATGAATACCAACGCCATCGTGTCAGTCCTGGCCGGACCGAACATCACCACCCAGCCGAGCTCGATAACGGTCGCTACCAATGGTTATGCAACCTTCTCTGTGACCGCCACCGGCAACGGGTTGAATTATCAATGGTATAAAAATGGAACCGGCCTGAGCAATGGTGGCAATGTATCCGGCGCCCAAACCAATATGCTCGTCATTTCTCCGGCGACCACTGCCGACGCCGCCACGGCCGCCAATGGTTATTATGTGATCATCACCAACAGTTGCGGTCTGGCAGCCACTTCAACTCCAATCGCGGCGTTGACCCTCGCCGCGCCGGCGAACCTGGTCTGGCAGGGGGGCAATCCCAATACGAACTGGGATTTGGCCACCACTGCCAACTGGACCAACAGTGCCGGCAGTGCTGTGGTTTTCAACGAGGGCGATAACGTAACTTTTGATGATTCTTCAACCAATCAAGTCGTGACCTTGGTTGGTGCTTTGGCGCCCAGCTCAATCAATGAAACCGCCTCCAAGAGTTATTTCATGAATGGCAGCGGCTATATTGCCGGGCCGGTTTCTTTGCTCATGAACGGTTCAGGCACACTGGCCGTCAGCAACGCAAACAGCTATACCGGGGGCACAATCATCAGCAGTGGCAGGGTGATTGTTGATGATTCCGGCCAGAGGGCCCTCGGCGTCGGCCCCGTGACGTTAGCCGGTGGAACATTGGAAATGGGGTTAAAATCGGGTTCAACAACTGTTGGCTTGAGCAATATCAATGTTACCGCCAACAGCACTCTCCAAATTGATGGAACCTCATCATATGCCTTTGTCATATTAAATGCATTGACCGGGTCGTCTGGTGCGACGCTCACCATTTATGACAAATGGGATACCAGTGCAACGGCGGATAGAATTCGGCTATACGGATTTTTTACCAACAATGCTCCGATTGAAATTACCACCGCTGGCAATGAAGTTCAGCTTGCGCCTTATAACGGCACCAATGGCGTTCAGGTTTACAACGGTCTCATTACCGGCACCGGTGGGCAGTTTGTGCCGCGCGGTAATGGGAGTGTCATCTTTAATAATGCCGCCAATACATTCAATGACAGTGGTGTGGATAATAATGGCAATGGGCCGAGTGGCTACAGCGTTCTACTTAGCAGTGGCAATGTCGGTGTGGGAGCAGATGCTGCAAATTGGCCAACTTCCAGTCCGTTGGGCACGGGCATTCTGGGCATTCAAGTAGGTAGCGAGGGTGGCGAAAGTCACTTGTTCGCCAGCGGGGGTGCACACACGGTTGCCAACACCATTGCTTATACCAGCGCTACAAACACCGTAACCTTGACCCTCAGCGGCAGCAACAGCCTGACTCTTGCCGGCTCGTTTATACTCTCGGGCGCGGACAACACTGGTCCCACCAACCGGACAATCAATGTGCAAAACACCACCGCTCCGAGCACAATTTCCGGCGTTATCAGTGATGCTGGCTTGGGCTGTGGCATCATACAGATCGGCGCCGGCACGCTGGTATTGAGTGCAATCAATACTTACGCCGGCCCGACGACCATCAGTAACGGCACGTTGCTGGTGAACGGACAAATTGGCACCAACACCGTAACGGTGGCGGGCGGCACGCTCGGTGGCTCCGGCACCGTTCTCGGACCGGTGACGGTGTCGTCCGGCGGCACTCTCGCCCCCGGCACTTCCGCCATCGGCACGCTTGCCCTGAGCGGTGGTCTCAACTTGAACGGCAACCTGTTCTTCAAACTTAACAAGTCGCTATCACCACAGTCCAATGACGTCGCGTCGGTCAGCGGCACACTGACCAATGGTGGCATCGGAACGTTGACCGTGACGAACGCCGGTTCGACTGCCTTGGTGGTCGGGGACAAGTTCAAGCTGTTTAACAAGGCGCTGACCAATGGTGCCGCGTTGACCGTGACCGGCGGCAGCGTGACCTGGAACAACAACCTGGCTACGGATGGCAGCATCTCGGTGGCTTCCCTCACCGTTGCCAAGCCGGTGATTACATCCATAATTCTCAGCGGCGCGAACCTGGTATTCAGCGGCACCAATGGTACTGGTAGTGCAGGCGGCACGTACTATGTTCTGTCTTCGACCAACGTGGCCGCGCCGTTATCGAGCTGGACACGCATATTTACCAACACCTTCATCACGGGAGGCGCATTCTCGGTTACGAACTCCATCGTGCCGGGTGTGCCCGACAGGTTCTATCTTTTGGACCTGCCTTAATCAGCAGATTTGCAAGACAAAGCCGCCGGTGGAGAAAACGCTCCACTGGCGGTTCTTTTTTGATGCTTTCTGCACGATTCGCAACGCTTCTTTTCTCGAAACCTTCCGTTGCCAAACGCACCCCGCTTCGATTGGTTTCATTGATATGCCGTTGGATTTCAAGTCGTCCATGCCGGTCCGGGAAACTTGTATGCGTGATGACTTCCGCTGCGCCAATGCGAAAAATTACCCGGCTTTCCGGAGTGACGGTTGACGTTCTTGTCAAAAAAGTCCGGTGCGGCCAGACGTCGGCATCAAGGAACGGCTGTGGATTGACTGCATATCAACCCAACCGGTTGTAAAATTGCCGACGTGGTTTGCAAGGAAAGCAGGCGGCATGGGAGTGCATTTTTTTAAAACTGATTTGCTCAAATTGGTGTGTTCAGCCGGGACCAATTAATGCATTTTACTTTCCATATGCGCTGGGTCAGCACCGTTACATGGGTTTTTCTTTTTTTGGCCATTTCGCTCCAGGCCGCTGACGGGTCAAAAGTATTTGATGTCCGCCAGTTTGGCGCGAAAGGCGATGGCAGGACACTCGACACCGCCGCCATTCAAAAAGCCCTGGAGGCTTGTGGCCGGGCCGGTGGCGCCACCGTGAAATTTTCGCCGGGAATTTATCTGAGCCAGCCGATCACCATCCGCACCAAAACCACGATGTTGCTCGAAGCGGGCGCCACGCTGCTGGCTTCGCCAACGCAATCGGATTTTCTCAAGGGCGGCGGTGACTGGCTCAAGGCCAAAAGCGGCGGTGATTTCATCCCGTTCATCAGCGGCAAGGATTTGACGGACGTGACTTTCACTGGCAAAGGCACGATTGACGGCAACGGCGCGGTCTGGTGGGAAGAAGCCGAGAAAGCCCGCCAGAAAGTTTCCGGTTACACGCTGCCGCGCCCGAATCTGATTGTGCTGACCCGCTGCAAAAACGTCCGCTTGGAAAACCTCACGGTGCAAAACTCGCCCAAGTTCCATTTTGTGCCGACGGAATGCGAAGGCGTGGTGATATCCAACGTGACCATTCTTGCGCCGGAACATGCAGCGAACACGGATGCGATTGATCCAAGCGCCTGCAAAAATGTTTTAATCACCAAATGCCGGATTGACGTGGGCGATGACAACGTGGCCATCAAGGCGGGAAAGAAAGTCGCCGGTCGCGAGTTCGCCAGCGAAGACATCACCGTGACCGATTGCACATTTCTGCACGGACATGGGATGTCCATCGGCAGCGAAACCGGCGGAGGTGTGCGCAATGTGACCGTGAAAAATTGCACTTTTGAAAACACCGAGAACGGCATCCGCATCAAGTCCCAGGCCGGCAAGGGTGGGGCTGTGGAAAATATCAGCTACAGCGACATCACCATGAAGAATGTGGACCCGGCCATCACGTTCACCTGTTACTACATGAACAATTCCGCCAAAGACGCTGTGCGGTCATCTCCCCCAAAAGAAACCAGCGCGCCATCTGCCGGTGGAAAAATTCCGGTTTATCGGAACATTCGGGTCAGCAACCTCAGGGCCATCTGTCAGAAATCGGCGGGCGTCATTCTGGGTTTGCCGGACAGTTGCATTTCGAACGTCATTTTTGAAAATGTAATTCTCTCGGCCAACACAGGCCTGACGATTCATAATGCCAAAGGCATCCAATTCAAAAATTCTTCGGTGACGGTGAAAAGCGGCCCGGCTTTTAGCGCTGAAAACGCCGAAATCGAGGGGTTGGAAAATCCGAAGAACTAAATGGGAATCAACAAACAGAAACGAACCATGAATAAAACAATTCCACTTTTTCTAATCACTTTGCTCGCAACCCCGCGGCTCCGCGCGGAGCCGGCTGGATGGGCGCAAGTGCCTGGAATTCTGGCGCGCATCCAGGCGCCGGCGTTTCCAGCGCGCGACTTCGCCATTACGAATTACGGCGCGGTGCCCGGCGGCCAGACCGATTGCACCCTCGCGATTGGCAAGGCGATTAACGCTTGTGCCAAGGCTGGCGGCGGGCGCGTCGTGGTTCCCGCCGGGGAATTTTTGACGGGAGCCATCCATTTGCAGAGCGGGGTGAATTTGCATCTCAACACCAACGCGGTGCTCAAATTCAGCACGGACTCCAAGGCTTATTTGCCCGCTGTGTTCACACGGTTCGAGGGCATGGAATGTTGGAACTATTCGCCGCTCATTTACGCCTATGGCCAGGAAAACATCGCTGTAACCGGCGAGGGCACACTCGACGGCCAGGCCGATGCGACGCACTGGTGGCCTTGGAAAGGCAGAGAAAGCCGCGGCGCGGAAGCACGGCCAGGCGCGGGCGCGCGGCTGGTCGAAATGGTTGCCGATGGCACGCCGGTGGATCAGCGACGTTTCGGTGAAGGTGACAATATGCGTCCGTGTTTCATCGAACCGAACCGCTGCCGCAACATTCTGATCGAGAGTGTGAAAATCCGCCGCTCGCCCATGTGGGAGATCCATCCGCTGCTCTGCACCAACGTGACGGTGCGCGGGGTGGACATTTTTTCGCACGGCCCAAACAACGACGGCTGCGACCCGGAAAGCTGCCGCGACGTGCTGATAGAAAACTGCCTGTTTGACACGGGGGATGACTGCATCGCCATCAAATCCGGTCGCAATGCCGATGGCCGCCGCGTCGGCGTGCCGTCGGTAAATCTGATCATCCGTGGTTGCACCATGCGCGACGGCCATGGCGGCGTGACCATTGGCAGCGAGATTTCCGGCAGTTGCAGTAACGTGTTTGCGGAGAACTGCGAAATGAGCAGCCCCAACCTCAATTGTGCGCTGCGGCTCAAATCCAACGCTGTCCGGGGTGGCGTCGAGCAAAACATTTTCATGCGGAACGTGAAAGTGGGGCAGGTGTCGGATTCCGTTTTGCAAATCGATTTTCTTTACGAGGAAGGCACCAACGGATCTTACCAGCCGGTCGCACACAATGTGGTGATGGAAAACGTCACCGTTGACCATACGCCCCGCGTGCTGAACGTCCGGGGCTTTCCCGGCGCCGAGATCAGCAACGTGCGGATTTACAACTCAACCTTCAAACAGATCGAGAAGCCGGACGTGGTCAAAGACGCCGATGTAAAGCTGGTGAACTGCTCGCTGGAACCGGCAAAGTGATGTAAGTCGTGGTATATTTTCAAGGAATGAGATTCGTCGTAAAAAATATGAAATTACCTAATCGCCTTCATTCCTTTGCTCCATACTTTTTGGCGATGATCGGTTATGGGGCATCCGCCAATCTGGCATTGGCGGTGCCGGCACTGCCGACCATCAACACCAACAACGTTATCACCATCACCAACTCGCCCTATAATGCGACGAATGACACGACCGACAATACCACCGCCATTCAGAATGCCATCAACGCGGCGGCAACGGGAGGTAATACCAATGGTTTTTACGGCGGCACGGTCAGGATTCCCGCGCCGGGCACGCCGGGCGCGTTTTTGTGCGGTCCGCTCACGTTCAAGAACAATGTCAACCTGCAGATTGATACCCATGCGACCCTGGCGATGTTGCCCTATGGCACATACCCGGGAGGAACATCGCCATCGGATTTTATCACCTGCTCCAGCATCACCAACGTCGAGATCAGCGGTTCGGGCACGATTGATGGGCAGGCCACCGCGACCGGTTGGTGGAGTGGGCTAAGCACCTCGCAGCGGCCCTACATGATCAGCTTGAGCAAATGCCAGCGGGTGCTGATCCAGAATGTCACCCTGCAAAACCCGCCGAAGATGCACATCGCCTTCAAGAGCGGCGGCGGGAACATCACGATTCAGGGAATCACCATCAACACGCCCGGGACTTCCCCCAACACCGACGGCATGGATTTGGTCGGGACCAATTGTCTGATCCAAAATTGCTCCATCAGCGACGGCGATGATAACATTGCTCTCGGAACCAGCAGTGCCGGCGTTCCCTCCTCTGACACCATTGTCACCAACTGCACTTTTGGCGTTGGCCATGGTGTGTCCATTGGCAGCAACACTGCTGGCGGCGTGTCAAACCTCACGGTGATCAACTGCACCAACATTGGCGCGGACTATGGCATTCGTATGAAGTCCAATACCAACAGCACCGGTGGCAGCGGTGAGGGTGGCATTGCACAGAACCTCTCCTATCTCAACCTAGGGATGACAAACATCCGTGATGGTGCAATTGTCATTTACAGCTATTATGCCAACGGCGGCCAATTCGGCACGCCCACTAGCGTCTCACCGTACTTCGCTTCAACCCAAGCCGTTACCACTGCCACTGTCCCGGTCTGGCGCAACATCACCATCAGCAACGTGAACGCGACGGTGGCCAGCGGCGGCGTCCCGGGCATCATTTGGGCGCGCATGGAAGTGCCCGCCACCAACATCCTTTTAAGCCATGTCAACATCACGGCCTCAAAATCCTTTGATGTTTACAACGCTCGCGGCTTCCAGTTTGCCGATTCCCAAATCATCGTGCCCAACGGCACCCCTACCTTCCTGTTGTACAACGCGCAACTCATCATCACCAACAGCGTGTTTGCCACCAACCTCGTCACGCTCGACGGGTTGACCACCAACGGTTATGGTAACAGCCTGGCTTTTTACAACGCCCAGGCGTCGCTCCAAAACACCAATGCCATTGATGATGGCCCCGTGACCCTCGCTGACAGCATCCTTACCATCAGCAACAATTTCATGTTGTTCCCCAGTACCGTGTTGAATTATGTGCTGGACCCCAACACCAATCGGGTGGCAGTGGTGGGCAACCTGGCATTGGGTGGAACCATCAACGTGACGAACGGCCCGGGGTTCGGGGTGGGCACGTATATCCTGCTGACCTACACCGGTAATTTAAGCGGCAACCTTCCCGTTCTCGGCTCGACGCCCGCAGGCTACAACTACGCCTTCGACACCAGCAGCACCGGACAGGTGAAACTGGTCGTGACTTTGCCCGCCCCTTCAGCCCCGACAAATTTCACGGCGACAGGAACGAACCTGTTGATCATTTTGAATTGGAATGCCGTGTCGGGGGTGACCAATTACAATCTCAAACGCGGGACGGCCAACGGCGGACCTTACCCTGCCATTTTCAGCGGCATAACGACAACCAACTATTCCGACGCGGCGGTGACCAACGGCGTGACGTATTATTACGTCGTCACGGCGGTCTCCGGCGGCGAGAGCACCAACTCCTTGCAGGCCAGTGCCACACCACTGCCTTCATCGGTGGCAACCAATATTTTCTGGCAGGTCGGCAGTGGCCAATTGCAATTGTCCTGGCCGCAGGATCATCTGGGCTGGCACTTGCAGATTCAAACCAACAGTCTCAACGTGGGTTTGGGGGCCAACTGGGTCAACGTCCCCGATTCCACCACCACCAACCAGATTTTCATCCCCATCGATTCAACCAACGGCTCCGTCTTCCTCCGGATGGTGTATCCGTAACCAGGGTCAAAATCATTTCGGTTTCCGTCCGGTAATCGCCGCGGCTGAAATACTTTTCCAGCTGATCGGCGTCGTGAATCAGGAAATTGTTCGCCATGCCATTCCCGGCCTGGTTGGGGATTGCGCTGTTTTTGCCGGTCATTCAAAGATGAGCAAGGATGATGGCTACGGTTGTTCGTGGTAAGGGGAATTGGCTTCATAGAGCTTGAGCTGGTTTTGGATGACTTCAGCCAGGG
>Ga0182027_10008119_pt1 | contig 15341 bp, 19 predicted proteins | sample 712E1DmetaG_FD_121300 | JGI IMG/M metagenome (GOLD analysis project Ga0182027, IMG submission 121300) | Permafrost microbial communities from Stordalen Mire, Sweden - 712E1D metaG (Illumina Assembly) | ecosystem: Environmental > Terrestrial > Soil > Wetlands > Permafrost | place: Sweden... | reverse complement strand
GGGTTGGTAGCTCAGTTGGTAGAGCAGTGCCCTTTTAATTCAAAACCGCGAATTTTAGCTATTTTTAGCAGGTTTTTATTCCCCTTTGTAAACATTGCAGAACCATTGATTTCATTGGCGATTCTCTATGTTTCGATGTTATCTCTTGTCATCTCAAAAAATCCAACATTTTTCAATCGGGTTACAAGTCGGGTGCAAGTTTTTTTGGTGCCTTTAAGGCACTTGCGCTACCTAAATTTGAAAGCAGCATCAAAATTTGATGCTGCCATGTGTGCCAATTCTATTCAGCCGTGTTTAAGAGTTTGATTAACTCGGTGCGCGGCACTAACAATTTTCCGCGAAGCACTCGACACGCTTTCAGTTTCCGCCGTTGAACCAGCCGATAAACGGTATAATAATTCAAACCGAGCATTTTGGCTGATTCCTCAATCGAATAGGCCAGACGTTCTGTGGTGGCTTCTGCTGGTTCCGGTTTATGTTCATTTCCCATATTTTTTCTGTTTTGGAATGATTGAACGATTCCGTTCAAATCCGCAATCGGTTCGGCATTGTGCTTCACCCATTTTATTGCGAATGAACACAAAATTTCACAGGCCAGAAAGGTTAATCGAAATAAAATTGCGATGCTGATTATCCGCCTGCGCGGTTGGTTGTGCTCACAAATTGGAAGCTGATTCCGCCGATTCCATTGTCAGAAATTTAATATGTTTTCCTGACAAAAATTCGCCTTAAATCCGAATGCCGCGACTCTGGCTTTGGGTGACTGCTCGCGTTTCAGAAATGGCGCGCGCCATTTTGATTTCAAATGATTCGACCACGATGCCCATGTCCTGACGTGGATATTTTTCGTCAAGGTGTTCCCTCACCTGCGCTTTCACGTCTTCCTTCCAGAGGTTCAAAACCTGCCGTTGGTCGTGCGTGAACGCTCGCAAAACATCCCTGACGCTATGGCCGCTGTTCAAAACCTCTTTGATCTCCCCGGACTTCAACGGCAGGCATTCGACAACGGCAAATTCCAAGCCTGCCACCGTGCGTCGGTGGCAAACGGACGTGACACTCGACAAATCGAGGTCATGCTGCCATTGCGTGCCGTCGTCGGTTTGGATGACACGACCGGGCGAAAGCAGGGCGGATTTGAGCGCGTCGTTCGCGGTTGTTGATAAATTGCATTCGATGCTGCGGAGCGCGTCACAGTTCGCTTTGAATTGGTTCAGGTGTTCCACGAAATGCTGTATGGCCTCGATGTTGGCCTGCTCTTGAAGCGGTGTGGGTCGTTCGTAGTAGTTCATAATTCACCTCATTCGGTTCCCAATAATTTCAATAATTCAGTTCGTGGCACGAGCAATTTGCCGCGCAAGGCTCGACAAACTTTTAATTTGTTGCGCTGAATCAACCGATACACGCTGAAATAATTCACGCCGAGCATGTCGGCGGCCTCTTGAATCGAATAGGCGAGCCGTTCGGTTGCTTTCGTCGCTTGTGATTCTTCAGTTTTTGGAATGGTTTCCATACGTCTCCACTGGTTGCGGGTGTTTCATTGGGAAAGAAATCAACTTTTCAATCTGTTTGCGCCAATCAACTTCGGAGAGGAAATCAATCGGTCGGATGCCAAGCGCGGAAGCCAGGTAACACACCTGCGTCAGATCAATTCGCAAGGAACCGTCCTCGATTTTGGAAACGGTGCTGCGCGAGGCGTCATGCCAACCCGCAAGCTGCAACTTGTCAGCAAACACATCCTGCGTCCAACCGCGTTGGTTGCGCCATCTGCTGACCAGCCGCCCGATGAAATTCCGCTGCTTCATTCTTCAACCGGCTCAATGTTTCATTCGTCCGCCATTTTTTTGTCCAGTTTTCTGGACGAAATGGCACTCTGGTTCATTTTCCCATGCGATTCAGTTCTCGCTGTGCGTTTTTCACACAAGATTTTATCGGCGTTTTTATCAAAATTCCGGTTTCCATGTTGTAATGAAATCATCACAACTTTTCTGGATTCAAAAACCGACTTCCCAAGGCATGGCAAAGCCATGCGATGGGAAGTGGGGGTCATCAAACTGACAGCAAAACCGGCGTCAGTCCTCGCCAATAAGCCTCAATTGAGGGAGAAAACAGGCAAAATTGCCTGACCCATTATGGGATGAAGGGCATTATCGCATCGGCTTTCGCCGACCTAGCCAAGATGGAGAATCAGGGTTTTTGCCCTGTCTCAACAAACCAATAACACAACCGAATCAAAACGCAAGTTGCAGAGAATGATTTGTTTTCAACCGTGAAAAATTCCTCGTGCGCGAAATCCTAAACAGCAACTCCCCGGAGCCGGGCGGCGGGTCAATGTGGAGGCGGGGGCAACAGGGCGCACTACATTGACGCGACGGTCGGCGACATATAATAAAACATTCGATTCACGCGCACGACTCAAGCTCATGCGATGTTGAGCACTTCAGGATTGACCATCCGGCTCAACCAATCGGTAGCTTGTATTCCGGCCTCCGCCCTTGTCTTGTATGAGAATATCTTGATCGAGCAAAATTTTAATATCCCTCAATGCCGTGTCGCCGGAGCATTTGGCGAGCTTGGCATATTTTGAGGTGGAGAGCTTGCCTTCAAACCCATCCAGCAGCCGGTTGATTACCTTGGGCAGCATCCAGAAGTGAACCTTCGATGGCGCTGGACTTGATGACATCGGAAGTCAGCGTGGTCAGACTGGCTTCCGCACGCAGCCGAAAGCCAAGGCCTTCCATCCGTCCGAGCAGACGCCCTTGCCGATGCCGGACATCCGCCAGCAACGGCAACAGCTTGGCGTTATCCCACCGCAATTTAGGCCAATCTGGATTTTGGTGAATGTAAGTCATGGCTCCATTCTCCGCTTAATCTGCGGCGAATAATGCCTTTATTCACCGCAAAATTACTGGAGGGGCCGAGGATGAACACCGACAGACACGGAGTTCGCGCAGGTGTCGGCGAGCATCCCGGAGCCGCCTCACGATTGCCGCAGTCGCGGCGACTGCGGCTCAATTCCAGCCATTTGCTCCACTCTTAATTGGAGATTTTCTAGGGGGTTGCGGGAACATTTTGAACGGGAACTTTTCAGATATTTTGGCGGAGTTTGAATCCATTGTTGAGCTGAATGCTTATGAACAGGTGTGCAACAGCGTGCAACGGTTACTTTTTATTTGCGTAAGCGGGTGTTAGCGGTGTAAGCTAACAGCACATGGCAACAAAGACTTTAGGTGAAACCATTCGAGAACTGCGTGGGAAAATGGACGTATCGTTGAGGGAATTGGCAAAAAAGCTGGATATATCGGCGCCGTTCCTCTCGGACGTGGAATTAGGCCATCGTTATCCTTCGGACGAAGTCATGGCGAAGTTGGCGAAAGCCCTGCATGTGCCAATAGAGGAGCTAAAGCAACACGATCATCGAGGGTCCATATCCGATCTTAAAAGATTAATTGATACCGACCCAGGGTTGGGCTTTGCATTTCGCACCGCCGTTGATGACGTTAAACAGGGAAAAATTTCGACGGAGCAATTGGCTCAAAGATTAAAAAAAGGTTCACACGGCAGTAAATCATGAAACGATTTCGATCCCAATCAGGTCCGTTTGAGGAACAGTTGCGTTTTGCTCCTGATGAGATTGACCAAATGTGTTCCGAGGCTCTAGGCCAAGCGAAATTGTTACCCGATAACCCTGAAGCAATTCGTATCGAGCGATTTATCGAAAAACATTTTCAATGTCGTGTCCGTTACGAAGATTTGGGCATTGGTGTTTTGGGCTGCACCATCTTTAATGAAAATGGGACTGTGCGAGATGTTGTAATATCGAGCAGCCTTGACGATGGCGCCAAAGCAGGCGAACGGCGCGTTCGTTCGACATTAGCCCATGAAGGCGGACATGCTTTAATGCACGCCAGCCTTTTTATTCTCTCGTTGAATCAAGGACGACTGAATGTTGGCGAAACATCACACGAGAATCTCGACTTCAAATCGCGCCGCATTCTTTGTCGGGAAACCGACATCAAACCTGTCGGGCAAAAACGCGGTTATGATGGTCGTTGGTGGGAATGGCAGGCCAATCGTGCAATCGGCAGCTTGCTTTTGCCTACATTTTTGGTGCGGAAAGCAGTGATGCCGCTTTTGGACAAAGCAGCAGTGACAGGGTCTCCGTCGCTACCATCTGTTAAACGCTCCGAAGCGGAGCGATTGGTCGCCGACACCTTTGAGGTGAACCCTGTAGTCGCGCGGATTCGGCTGGATGAACTTTTTCCAGAGAATAAAGGCCAAATCGAATTCTAAATTTTTTTTGACATTAGTGTAAGTCAGTGGTAGCTTACGTTAGCATTTTATTGATGCGTGCTTCAAATCAAGCCGAGTTGATAGGACTTCGATTGGGGTCTGCTCGGTCTCTGAAGCAAGATAGCCGTATTAAAATATATGAGCACTAAAATTAGTGAGGGCCAAGGCGACGACGCCTTGGAGAAACATGCGCCTGTTTGCCATCCCGCGCCCAAGTGGATGGCAATCGTGAACGATCAACTGATTCCGATGCCTGAACGACGGGTGAAAGTCGCAGTTATCAGGGAGCAAGCAAGTGTTCCAAGTGATTACGCCTTGTTGCGCGACCACGATTCACAAAATGACGTTGTCATGCCCGACAATGGGATTGCGGACTTGGGCGAGGGCAACGTGTTTTACACGGAGCCAGTTTGTGATGTAAAGCCGCGTCCAACCTGCTTGGAGCCTGCAAAGCTCGGCTATTCTGTTGACGACCGATGGGAAATCGTAATCAAGCCTGACCAAACGGGGCACACCATCCGCGACTTGTTTAATTTGCCAGAGGATGTCGAATTACTGCGGGATTTCCATTCGCCGCACGATGAACAGATTGAGAGCGATGAGCCTGCAAACTTCAAGGACGGTCCGGTCTTCGTAACCAAGAAAGCCGGTGTCACGGTCAAGGTGAACAACAATCCTGTGGAATTCACGAAACGGCATGTGACTGGTTTGGAAATCAAGCAAACGGCCATTGCTCAAAAAGTTGATATCAAAGAAGACTTCGTGCTTTACAAGGTCAAGCCCGGCGGCGAGTTGGGGCCGGTCATTAAAGATGGCGAAAAAGTGAAACTCCACGAGTGCGAGGAATTCCGCGCAGTGACGCCGGACGACAATTCGTAATCATGAACGCATCAGTGCAACAGTCCATTGAAGAAATTCGGATCGCGTTTCCCGGCCATCTGGTTGAAGCCGAATCTGACGAGCAAGATGGAGCCTTCGTGAAGGTTCATGACCTTCACGTTGGCGACCAATATGAACCGTCACAGTCGTGGGTCGCGTTCCGAATTACTTTTCAATACCCGCACGCGGATGTTTATCCGCATTTCTGCGTGGTGGGACTAAAACGCAAAGATGGGAAGCCGCTCGGCATCGAATTTCAGTCAAACAAACAGTGGCAGACGCCCACGAAACTGACGCCTGCAAGGAGCGAGGCCGCGACGCTGATTTCCCGCAGATCGAATAAATTGAACCCCGCGACTGACACGGCTGCGTTCAAATTGCAAAAAGTTTTAGATTGGATAAGGAGCAAATGAAAAAATTTACATTTAGAATTTCGAAGCCGCATTTTAATCGCCTAATGTCTCACCTGTTTCCCGGCGATGGTGACGAACACGGAGCTGTCATTGCCGCTGGGATTTGTGAATCAGGACAGGGGATACGGTTGCTGACGCGCGAGGTGTTTCTAGCCGAAGATGGCATTGATTATGTGCCGGGAAAATATGGTTATCGTGCGCTCACCGCTAATTTCGTGGCGCGGATTTCTGATTTCTGCGCCCGCGAGCGGCTCTGTTATTTTGCGGTTCACTGCCACGGCGGAAGTGATTCTGTGGATTTCTCAACAACGGACTTAAATTCACACGCACGCGGTTATCCTGCGCTGCTTGACATCACCAACGGTGGGCCAGTCGGCGCTCTTGTATTTGCACGCAATGCAGTGGCCGGAAGTATTTGGACACGAAATGGGGTTTTTTCGCTGGAAAACTTCACAGTGATTGGGGCAAACATTCAGCGGCTCTATCCGTCCCGCCGCAGTGTTCCACTCGCTCTTAATCCGATATATGACCGGCAAGCCCGCATCTTTGGGGCATCTGGGCAAGCGCTGCTCGCACAAACTAAAGTTGGCATCATTGGTCTTGGTGGTGCCGGTTCCTTGATTAGCGAATGGCTGGCACATCTTGGCGTTGGTGAAATTGTCGGTGTGGATTTTGAAAAACTTGAACCTACCAACCAACCGCGCGTCGTCGGCTCCCGTCCACGTGACGCACAGGTGTTCCTCTCGACCTCCCGTTGGAAACCCATGCAACGGCTGGGGCGACTGCTTGCGAAATACAAAGTGGATGTCGCTCGGCGGACGGCGCGAAGAGCCAATCCGCGAGTCCGTTACAATGCTGTCGTCGGCAATATCACACAACGCGATGTCGCACTGTTGTTGAAGGACGTAGATTTTCTTTTTTTGTGCGCCGATTCAGCACAGAGCCGTCATGTTTTCAACGCACTTGTGCATCAATATTTATTGCCGGGCATCCAGGTCGGGTCAAAAGTGCCAGTGGACAAAGCTTCCGGTTTGGTCGGTGAAATTTTCACAGCATCTCGCCCCGTGTTGCCTTATGCAAAAGGCGGCTGTCTGTGGTGCAATGAGTTGATTTCGCCCGCAAAGTTACAAGAGGAAGCAATAAGTGAAGGAGAACGTCGTCAACAGGCTTATGTGGAAGACGTTTCGGTTACGGCGCCAAGTGTTATCACGCTCAACGCTGTCGCTTGTGCGCCTGCTGTAAATGATTTTCTGCTCGGTTATTTCGGGCTGCTCCATGAGCGTGCGCGGAGCGGCTACGTCATGCAGTTTAGCCGCGACCGTGATTGGCGTTCCGTTGAATGCCGTGCTGAAGAAACGTGCCGACACTGTGGAACAAAAAAGACATCAGTATTTGCGAGGGGAGATCGGGCTGATTTGCCCTGCCGATAGATGACCTTATGCTCGTGAAATTGATACAATGCCGACGCGGAACTGCGAGTTCACGAACGAGAAACTAAATTTTACCTTGAATAACGACATTAAATATCGTCTTGGCCGCGACGCCAAGAATGAAGATGATATGGCAAGTATGAGTTTTGAACCACCGAGCAATGATTTAATTCAGGAAGCGTTTCCGCAAATCCAGAGCCTCGCGCTGCATGACAAAGGCGGGTTCAAAGCGGTCTATCGCATCGAAATTGGCGGCAGGGTTGAGGCATTCAAGTTGATTCTGATTCCATCGTATGAGGGAAATCCTGATGCGGATTCGCTGCGCCAGGAAAGTATAGGCCGTGTGCGCCGCGAGGTTGCTGCCCTGGCCAGTTGCGCCGGGCCGGAAATCGTCAAACTCGGGTCGTTGCCACTGGCGAGTGTGAAAATCGCCAACGTGGACTACGTTGGCTACTCGGAAGAATTTTTGGAAGGCAAAGATTTGTGGAATCTTTTTAACTCCGGGATGCCGAAGCCGCCGGAGGCCGAGTTGCGGTTGTTGTTCGCCACGCTGCTGAAAGCCATCCGCGAACTGTGGGGGCATGGTTACATTCATCGGGACATCAAACCCAAGAACGTGATGAAATTGAACAACCCGGCTCGCCAGTTCGTGCTGTTGGATTTGGGCATTGCCTATTCAGTTCAGGAAACTGGATTGACAGCGAATCCCGGCCAGCGAATGCCGCTGGCAACCTATCGCTATCTCGCGCCGGAAATGATGAGCCTGAACTTCCGTGAGACAATTGACTATCGGTGTGACCTTTATACCGCCGCGATGACGGTGTTTGAATATGGCGCGCAACAACATCCGCTGGCGCAGAGCAAGGACGACATGATGCGAACGATTTCACGCGCGCTCCACCAGCCCGCCGAGGCACTGTCCAAGTTGCGTCCCGACCTGTCCGCCGATTTTTGCCAATTGATTGACCAGATGCTCAAAAAGAAACCGGCGTTACGTCCGGCCAATCTCAATTTGTTGATTAAACGCATGGAGAATGGCCTATGAAATTATTTGCACAACACGGGGCATCAGAAGGCGATAAAATCAACGAGGGCTTTGCGCGCGACCTCTTGGATGGCGTGATTTATAGCCCGCGCGATGTATCGCTGGATTCCCTCCAGAGCAAGTTAGATTTTCTCGCAAAGGAATATCCCGGAAGCGAACGACTGATTGACCCCCAATACTACGCCATTTTTCTAAATGGCACGGAAGAAGCCAGGCTCGGGTATCTGCTGGAAAATTACGGTGATTATTTTCAAGCACGGCGGCGCGGCCAACTTGAACGGGAAAAACAGATTCAGCAAGACTTGACGGCGACGCTGAAGTTTCAAACTGGTTTGAAAGTCACAGGGATTATCGCCCCAAACATCCTTATCCCGAATTCGCTCAATTCCATCGAAGCGGTCATTGCGAAAAATTTCATTCGGCTGGCGGCGGAAGAACATAGGAAGTTGAAGGACCCACGTCCGTTATATGCAACGCTGGCCATTTCGCGGAATGCGCTTGGAGACAAACAGGAGCTGGTTGAATTTCTTAACGAAATCACGCTGCTGGACGATCCCCCGCAGGGGTTTTATGTGCTTATTTCCGCGCGCAACGCAGAAGCGCGTTCCGACATCTACAATACGGATGTCATCGCGGCGTGGATGTTCATCAATCACACGCTGACCGTGAACGGCTTTGAGGTCATCAATGGCTATTCCGATATGCTCACACCGTTCCTCGGCGCGGCGGGCGGCAAAGCGGGTGCGTTTGGCTGGTGGTCAAATTTGCGCTCGTTCTCGCTCGACCGATTCGCGCCGGCGGCTGGAGGCGGGCGACTGCCAATTCAGCGTTATCTTTCGCTCGCGCTTTTGAACCGAATCGCATATTACGAATTCGACCAGCTTCGGGAGTTAGTGCCTGGTGTCCTCAACAAACTGCCGACCGATTTGCTATACAATCAAACTGATCCAAAGGACCCGAAAATTAGGATTGGTTCAGAACCGCAACGGAATATGGAGGTCATTCAATCGTGGGAAGCAGTAAAAACGCTGAATGGCTTGCTTGTGACAGGGGAACAAAAAAAATCGTTAAAAAATTGCAGCGCGGCCGTGGCAAAAGCAAGGATGACTTACGAAGCGATTGAAGGCGTCTCGATCCGGCTGGATGGAAAATCGAACTCGGAACACCTGCAACCTTTGGCTGAAGGTCTCCAGTTATTTAACAAGCTTGCGGAACTTGAGTGACCGCTCCAGTGATTCGAGAGCCTTTTCCTTGGCTTTGGCGTTGCGCGGTTTCGAGTGGCGGGGCGTGAAAATTTTGCGAATTTTTCCGCTTGTTTTGTCGAAGCTCCAAAGTCCCAAATCCAATTTGCGGAACAATTTCAACTCGGCTTCCGCTGTTTTCGCGGTGTCGGGAGGCAGAACGACAACTGCAAGATCAGCAAAATAACTGTAGCGATAGGCTTGGCCAAAACCTTTGCGCCAATCGGTCAATTTCATCTCGAAGGCAGTGAGCTTTTGCCAGGGACGTTGAGATTTGGTTTTCTTGACGGACAGCGCAGTGCCGTCTTCAGAGTTGGCGGAGTGCCGCCAAGCCAGCCAGATGAAATCCGCGATACCGAAACCGGACAACGCAAACTCGTTAGTGCCGATTCCGTGCCGTGCGATGGAGGCAATATAGGCTTTGGTGAAGGCGGAAACGAAGTTCGACTCTCCGCGCTTGCGATTAACTTCGACAGGCAGATTCCGTCTCGGATGACGACACCGAGAATTAAATAAAGGTATTGTTTTCATCGGAGCCTGAAGGAATATAGAAACATTCGGCATATTGCTCAACTGGAAATTTGAACAAATCTTCGGATTCCCAACGAATCCAAAACCAGATGTGCAAACTCCGAGCGAGCCATATAATTGAAGCGCGAGGCACGCTCCGGTTCAAATCGCACCGGCCAGCAAATTACATTCAGTCCGACCACGTTAGTTTTTGGAAAGCGTTTTCATATTCGCTGAATTTTGGGCGAGGCTTCCAGCCATTCTTGGTTTTGTTTGCCAGCTTGATCGTGAGTTTTCCCTTGTTCTTACCATCCTTGGTTTTTCCGCCCTTGTTCACGTTGGCAAACCGAACCAAATCCAACGACGGCATAATCCAATAGGTTTTTGCTGTCTCGCTGAAAAAGATAAACCAAAAATGTTCGCGCGGTTCACGCACCGTCAGGGCAGCAAATGTGGCCGCGTGTTTTGCGTCTAGCGACCGTGCTTTGATCTGAACGTCGAGATAGCGAAGTTTGCCATCCTTCTCTTGCCGGACGACACAATCAATCTGCTGGTCATCCACCAACGTCATGTAAACATCAAAGCCACGCCGAAGCAGTTCTGCCACTGCAATGTATTCTTGCCGCTTGCCGAATGAGGATGTTGATCGGTGGTTCATGGTTATTTTCAGGAATTTTTCCGCGCCTCCCAAGTTTGCAACAAAAACGTGGCCATTGTCCCGGCAAGATTCACGGCAAGTTCTGCGTGGCGTGGTGCTGGCCGCACGCCTGCCGCACCTTTGCCATGTGCGTCGCTGTGCCGATTTCGTAATGCGCCCAATCCCTCCACGACTGTCTGACAGCCGCCAAGAATTTGTTTGAACAGTTGCTCGGTGTGCTGGCTCGGCGACAAATTGAGCTGTCGCGATGTTAAACCGTAGAGCTTCGGCAGGTCGGTGCTGTCGTCATACGTCACGCCAGCGCCATCGAGAATATGTTTGCACACCGATTCCAGCAATGTCCGCGCCGCGGTGATTGCGCCTTCCGGGTCGCTTGCTCTGCGCTCCAACGCCTTTTGCCAAGTTTCTTGGACATAGCTTGAGTTGATGCGAGCCACCGCCGCAGTGACGGAATCATCGCCGGGCGACCGGGCGACTGCTTCCAGCATCGCCAACAGCGGGTCAAATTCTTTGCGGATAAACTCTCGGCGCTCGTGGTAGTGGTCAAATTTTGGTTTAATAAAACCCCAAATCTCCTGCAAATTCCTGCACGTCTTGATGAAAAGTGGCAGTTTTTTGTTTATTTCAGAGTCGCGCATGAAACCCATTCGGATTGAACCGTAGTCTCGACTGTCATCGCGCGAACCTCCAACCGCACAGTTTGTCACCATGTTTTTCAACATCTCTGCCCGTTCCAGATTTGAAAGGTTCTCAATCATGTCAGGGGTAACTTGAACCCGGCCAGCTTGATTTTGAATTTAGTTAGCATTGTAGCCACCGTGGCTTTCGCGGCTGCAAAGTGCATTTTTCCAGTGCGTCTCGCGTTCAAGAACATCGTCCTTGTTGGCGTTGGTGTCGGCTGTTTCCAAAATAGAAAACTGGAAATTGTCGCTGTGAGCCAACCCCATCTTCTTGAGGATGCTTTTCAGATTTTTGTTGTGCCCGTGTCCAGACTCCGAATACGCCTTCCATCTTCCCCAGATGCCGCCTGCGCCATACGCGCTGCCAACGTAGTGCCGCCCGGTTTTGGTGTCGGTGATCAAATAGACTCCGGCCACACTCGACAGCGCCGATTCCCAAGACTCAATTTCCTGTGCCACAATGATGTCTAGTTTCGGCTTGGGCAGGAGGACATTTGAAAAGCCGGGGAAATCTTCAACCGCCAACCGGCGCGGCTTCACCTCGCTCACCAGCAATTGCTCCGCCCACCGCTCCGCGATTAGACGGCACTGACGGCCCGGACGTGGAAATTCAATAGTTAAACGCCCCGTAAGCGTGTCCAATTCCTGGACCTCCTTTGTATTGTAGTGATAGCAGCACCACCTTTTATTGTAGGTGCAGCCATGTCTGGAATGAACGCCGGCAAACAGCCATCTGCCATGTTCACCTATCTTGATCAGTGAAACGATATACCGCCTCTCAAAACTCTTGTGTTTCTGCCAGCTTTGCCAGTCGGGAAATTCTCCCGCCAGAAACACATCCAAAGGGTTTTCGCCGGCGTTGTTTGTTACGGCGAGATGCAACTTGCACTCCTCCGGTTTCAGCGACGGCATCTCAAGTTTCAGGATGTCGAAAAGTTTCACAGTCGGTTTCAGTTTGAGTTAAGCGTCTGTCTGGTTTGGAAAATCAATCGTTGCCAACCGGAAATTCGACAACAAGAGCGTCTTGTCGGATGCAGTCGCCGAATCGGTGCATTGCGTGTTGTCCAAAAACAGCGTGTAACATTTTCCATTTGGGACATTGCTGCTGTTGAAAACGATTCCGTCAATTTTCCGACCACTGGGAAAAGTGAAAACATGGCGAAAGTATTCCGCTACCACTTGTGTCGGAACGTAGAGGTAGTGCTGTGATTCGTCGTGCGGAACAGGTCCAGTCGCGCTCGCCTCGAAACTGTGCATAAAACTCAAGGCCGCGCGTGCGTGCGCTCCGTCAGGGTCAAAAAGACTTGGAACATCCGGTATCGCGGTCAAGTCAAGAACGGTCAATGGCCTTAACGTGCTAAAATTTCCAAACGTCATGCACGACTTGGTGGGGTCATTGGAAAAAATTTCCGCAAAGGCGACTGCCTCATTTTCCGCCCCATAAAACATTGGGATACCTGCTGGACTCATGCGACTTTGGCTCGCAGATACCTTTGGTGGCGCACCAAGGTCGGCGGCATTATTGGGAGACTTCGTTGATTCGTGCTGCCTCGCTCTGACAATCACAGTGCCGGTTTCGATTATCTCAAAGAGAGCGAGCCGTGTAACGATTTTGCCGATATTTTCAAGGATTGTGTATGGCTCTGGTTCGGAATACTCGTCGGTGGATGTGGCCACTTTGAAAAATACAAACCGCGCTGAATGTTTTACCTGTTCTGAAAAGGCATCCCACGAATACCCCAACGCCTCATCTTCTGGCAGTCCGTAAGGGTCAATATGCACCCACTGACAATCAGAAAACGCGGAAACCAGATCATCAAATAATGTTTGTGGGCCATCTCCAAAACCTAATTCAACAAACAGCTCGTAACTGGAGTCTGGTTCAATATCGTAGCCTCCTTCTGCCGAGCAATAGCCCACTGAATTTGCAGGGTCTTCGTATTCTCGATGTAACCCCTCTGAAATAAAACTCAATACCTCGTCAATTTCAGCAGCGATTGGTTCTTCCGAAGTATTTTCACAATAGCTGCATTTGCATTCCGTTGCATGGGACTCAATAAAATCTTTGACGGCATAGTCATCAAAGCAGTTTGGACAGACATATTTCTCGCCGACGCTTGACCACCCTTCTTCCATTCGTCGCTCCCATTGTCTTTTGGAAAAACTCATAATTCTCCACGGAAGGCTTTGGCCAGCAGCGCGGGCGTGAATGACGCCAACTCCGTTTCCGCTTCCCGATGCAACCGCTGTAATTGAAAATGGAGTTTTCGCAATTTGGCGAACCGGCGCTGGTCTTCGATGGGCGGCATGGGCACGGGGATTTTTTCCAGCTTCGTGATGCCCAGCGTCCGGTTTCTGCCGGCTGAACCGGGCGACGCGCCCCGGATTTGTTCCAAGCCGCGTTCGGTCAGAAAGTAGTAGCAAAGAAATTCTGCGGTCGCCTGATCCGGCAAAACTTCGTGCATCATAAAACGGTGCGATGCCACCCGGCCATCGTCTTCCGGCTGTGCGACGGCGATGGCACCTTCCCAGGCGAACACATTCATAAACACAAGGTCGCCGGCTTTGATGCGGCAGATGCGTTTAGTCCCAAGCTGTTCGCCCGTGAGCGCGGGTTTGTGGAATGTGCCCTTGCCAAAACTGCGGATGCCGGTTTCTGGATAATTCTGGTCAGGCTTGGTTTTGACCCAGCGGCGAACGAGTTTTGCCACGTCGCTAAATGGCTTGGTCGGTGCGTCCTCGGTGATGCGTGTGTATTCGGCGCGCAGGAGGCAGGTCATGTCTTCAACCAATGACGCATTTAGCTCGCGCATTTTTTGGGAACGGCTTGTCAGCGATTCCACCCGCGCCACGATCCGCCGCTGCTCCACCAACGGCGGAACAGGGATTTCGTAGCATTCCAAATCAGGCGTGCGAAGCCGTGGCATTTTACCGCCCTCCATCTTCGACGAACTGTATCCAATAAATTCAGGACTTCGGAGACACCATGCAAGAAACTCTCGCGTCAGCAACTTTGAATCGGGCTTGAGCGGCAAAATATCGGTCGAGCAAATGCCGGTTTGTTCTGGGACGACAACTTTGTTGAGATATGGACGAAGTTTTCCAAGCAGGACGTGTTCAAGACCAAACTGAATCTTGTTGCTCTTGATACTTTCGCCTTTGGTCACGGTCGAGCCGACAAGCCTTCCTGTGCCGGACTCAACATTTTCGAGCGCGATGTAAAAGAATTTTTTATGCGGAGTCTCTGTGGGCAAAATTGGTGTTGCGTCAATTGGCGCAACTTCACCAATAGGCTTTCGATACCACTCGCCTCGAAGTGCGTCAGCGGCCATTGCCATTTTCCTCCAGAACGAGTTCCCGCATTTCTCCGATGATGTCCAAAATCTTTTGTTCTTTCTCGGCCACGGACTCAAGAATTTCTTCCGGTTCGGCATGGTCGGTTTTCTCCGGTGCAACAAGGCCGAGGCCAGCCAGCGTCAGATTGTATTCGGCAGCGATGATTTTCTCGGCAGGCACGCGCCACGCCATGCCGTCGGCGGTTTGGCGCTTTGGCCATTTTTTCAGCAGGTCGGGAAAATCATTGCGGAATTGCTGGCCGAACTTGCGCGACTTTTTGAGCGATGAGCCGTCGCCTTGCACATTGAAAAACCAAGTTTCCTTCGTGGGCTTGCCGGTCTTTTGGAAAACAAGGAAGCAAGTATTGTTCGGCGTGTATGGTTCAAACATTCCTTTTGGCAAAGTAACAACCGCCTGTAAATCGCACTCGGCAAGCAGGCGTTTTTTTACTTCATGGTGTGTGTTTGTGTCGCCGAATAAAATGCCGCTGGGAAGAACAATGCCAGCGCGTCCGCCGGGCCGCAGGCTACGAATTGCGGCGGCGAGAAACAAAACGTATTTTTCGCCTTTCTCGACGCGCAGGGATCGCTTGGGTGATTGCGCCGCGCCGGAGAACGGCGGATTTTCCAAAATACAATCGAACTGCACTTCGTCCCACTTGTCCTCGCCGCCGCCGATGGAATCGCGCCGCACGATGGGCGACTGGTCAAAGCCGTGCAGCACGGCGTTCATGGCAGCCATGCGGATGATGTCCTTGTCCGCCTCGAAAATGTGAATCGTGCCGGACTGCAAAAATTTCCACTGCGACGGCTTGAGACGGTCGCCCATGCCGCGCTTGACCGGCAGGCCGTAGGGCGCG
>Ga0182027_10008118_pt1 | contig 15341 bp, 15 predicted proteins | sample 712E1DmetaG_FD_121300 | JGI IMG/M metagenome (GOLD analysis project Ga0182027, IMG submission 121300) | Permafrost microbial communities from Stordalen Mire, Sweden - 712E1D metaG (Illumina Assembly) | ecosystem: Environmental > Terrestrial > Soil > Wetlands > Permafrost | place: Sweden... | reverse complement strand
ATGAAACATACAGTTATTTTCAGGATAAGCCGGATATGATATTGGCATGGCTGAAAAGATGGATGTAACCACTAACAGGTTTTAGAGGGTTTGTCCGGCGATATAACCGGATGCCCAGGCCCAGCCCAGGTTGTAGCCGCCGCGGCGGCCGTTGACGTCCAGCACTTCGCCGGCAAAATAGACATTTATACGGAGTTTTGATTCCAGCGTACCGGGCACGATTTCATTTACATCAACGCCGCCGGCAGTCAACTCGGCTTCTTTCCAACTCTGTGTACCGAACACTCTAAACCGCATATCTTTTAACCTGGCGACGGCAGCATCAACATTGTCATTTTCAAAGAGGCTTTTCAGTGACACACACAACTTGTTCGGCAGGATACCGACGAGGATATCCCCGGCTGCGACTTTTTGATTTATTCTTTTAGTCAGCCGGTTCTTCAACTGTTCCTTATCCATAAAAGGCACCAAATCGACGGAAATAAAAACATCCTTTTTGTGATAGCGGTTAATGGCTATAGAGATCTCTTCGCTGATATCCAGAACGCAGGTACCGGAAAGACCGTATTTAGTGAAAAGCAATTCGCCTTTAACGGCAGGTGATTTATTTCCATCGATGACGCTGCAGGCCGCCGCGGAAATACGCTGGCCCTGGAGATAATGACACAGGTGGTCTTTGACAATTAAAGGCACGGCACAGGGAACAGGTTCAATAATTTTGTGCCCCATGCGTTTAACGATATCCAAGATACTCCCATCCGAGCCGAGCACGGGATATGTTTTACCGCCGCCGGTGAGGATTACTTTTTGACAGGTGAGGTTATTGCCGTTTTTTGAAGATATTACGATGCCATTGCGGGAAAAGGAGATATCGATACAATCGAAGGCATATTCCACCGGCACAGATAACCTGAGTAGTTCAATTTCCAGAACTTTCAAGACGGTAGCGGCTTGATTGGTAACGGGGAAGATACGGCCGTCCTGCGACCAGGTTTCAAGTCCTAATTCGTGGAAAAATTCCAATATTTCGCTTTTGCCAAACTTCGCAATGATTGTTTTAACCAGTTCCCGGGAGGAGGAGTTATAATAACCTTCGTCGAGTTTATCGTTTAGCAGGTTGCAGCGGCCATTGCCCGAAGCTAGTATTTTTTTCCCCAACTGGGGCATTTTTTCACAAATTACGACGGTTTGGCCAGCGCGGGCGGCGCTGATTGCGGCACAAATACCGGCGGCACCACCGCCAATTACGATAACATCAAACTTATCCATCATCAGGTTTTACATATTCCTTTGATTATTATCTCAGATTCTAACATATCCGCGAGGGCAGGCGACAATTATTTTGAATTATTGGATGATATCGATGCTTCTGCCTATTATATATTGTGTTAAATTATATTTTAGAATTTGATAAGTTATTACGGTTTGCAATACCATTCCGATTAGCAGACGATATTCCGTCTACAGGTAATTTTAGAACGACATCGAAGAATGGACGTTCAGACGACAGGCAGCGATAAAATTAGACGCGAGTTAGTTTGTCTGGTATCATTTTAGTCAGGCATTAAAATGATTAATTTATTGATCTTGAAGCATCGGTTGAATTAATGGACAATAAAAAAATATTGATACAATGTGATTTTGACGGTACGGTAACCGTTGATGACATCAGTTTTATGCTCCTGGACGCTTTCGCAAAAGGGGATTGGCGGGCGCTTGATGATGAATATACAGCCGGGAAAATTACAGTAGGTGAGTTTAACGATAGAGCCTTCGCAATGCTGAGAGCAGATATAAAAGAGATGCTCGATTACATAAAAGGAAAGGCCGCAGTACGGGCGGGTTTTAAAGATTTCACGGCTTTGTGTAAAAAGAAAGGAATCCGTCTCGTTATTGTCAGTAATGGATGGGATTTCTATGTAAAACAAATCCTGGAAGATATCGGGATAAAAGATGTGGATTATCATTCCGCAGAAACTTACTTTGAAGGCGGAAAGTTACAGGTACGCTATGTAGGGCCTGCGGGGCAAGTTGTGGATACCGAATTCAAAGAAAAATACGTGAGTAAATTTGTAAACGAAGGTTATCACGTGGTATACATCGGCAACGGGACATCGGATTTGTCGCCGGCCAAGGGAGTGCAGCAAATTTTTGCTACTGACAGCCTGCTGGAAAATTGCCGGAAGGCAGGAATAAATTGTGTGCCTTTCACTTCTTTCGATGAAATCTGTCAGGTCATCGACAACTGGTAAGATGAAATGAAAATACTATTACATATTTGCTGCGGAGTCTGCGCTGCGGGTGCGGCTGATATATTGTTAGCTGAAGGTCACGGAATAACAGGGTATTACTTTAACCCGAATATTTCCTCCCGTGAAGAACACGACAAGAGGCTACAAGCGTCGAACACCATCGCGGTTGTGAAGAATTTCCCGATAATCGCGCCGGCTTATAATCCCAAACAATGGACGGAAAGTACCGCTGAGTTATCGAAAGAACCAGAGGGCGGGAAAAGATGCGAAGTTTGTTTCCGGATACGCCTGCAGAGCACTTATGATTACCTGAAGAAAAATGATTTTGACGCATTTACGACTACACTGACAATCGGGCCGATGAAATCAGCAGAAAAAATCAACCGCATCGGTAAAGAAATCGGCGGCGATAAGTTCCTCTCCCGTGATTTTAAAAAGAACGGCGGCGCACAGCTTGCGATTCAACTGGCAAAACAGTATCAAATTTACCGGCAAAACTACTGCGGCTGCGTCTATAGTCTGAGAAAACCCGCTTAGTTCGAATGTTCTTTGATAATCTTTTCGGCGGTAAGCGCTAATTTCTCGAGGTAACCGCCACTGCCATGATAGGCTTTGACATCTTCAGTCAGTGGATGAATCACAGCATCGCTTTTCAACAGCTTTTTATTTATTTCTTCGATCTTAACTTCTTTACCGGTGGATTTCAACAGCGCGTAGGCGCCGGCTGCGGCAGCGCCTAATGCGGCTCCGGCCTCTTCAATACGGACAACCGGTTTGTTCCAGATGGCCGCAACCCTGCGTAATATTTCGGGACTTCTGTTAGCGCCGCCGGTGACATATAACGGCTCAGCGGATTCTTTAGCAAATGTCTTCGAATACAGATAAACGGTGCCCAAGGTGGTTTCAATGAGACCGGAATAATCGGGACCAAGTTCAGGAGCATTGTGCGTGGCGCGAATAATATCGTAGCTGCCGGAAACAGGGAACGATTCGCCGCGGGGCTGCCAGAACACCATATATTTACCGACAGGTGTTTCTTTAAGCGCTTTTTCCGCCGGTTGATATTCGTCTTTCTTTAAACCGTGACTGGCGCGCATCTGGTCCCAGACCAACGCGCCGTTGGTGCGGCAACTGAAGATGAAGGGGCGGCCGATGCCGTCGTACATGGCATTGGAAGCGCCGCTCATATCAAAATGTTTACCATCGGTCGAAGCCATATTGACGAAGCTCGAACCCAGACTCAATAAATTACCGGTCACCAAAACTTTGGATTGGGGATTATCCCCGGAACCGGCAATGATCCGGCAATCAGGGCTGAAACCGTATCTTTCGATGAAGTACGTAGCAATATGTCCGACGATCGTATAAGGGGGGACGATCGGCAGTAATTTGTTGCGCAGGGTGCTTTCGCCGCCGGGCAGACCCTCAGCGACCGCTTTAACCAGTTTGATGGACCAGTCTTTGCTCAGATAATCCATCATCGACATGCCACAGGCATTGCCGAAATCCAGCGGCACACGGGAATTACCGGAAAGCACCGCCGGGATCAGGCTGCTGAGCAGATGGATGTGCTCCGTTTTCTGATATTCTTCCGGATATTGCGCGGTAATTTTACGGATGACGGCGCCGGTAAACCGGGCGGGTGAATCAGAACCGGACATCTGAATCATTTTTTCCCGGCCGCCCGCAAATGTGCGGATAAAATCGGCTTCTGTGACAGTATCCGAAGTCATCCAGGTAGGAGCTAAATTCAAAGCGAAACAACCTTCAAGCATTGTCACCAGATTGGATTTAGTGGCGCCGGGGACATTTAATCGGCCTAAAATAGTACGGGCCTGACGGCTGATATAGGCGTGTCCATGCTGCTGTGCAGAAGTATTACAAACCTGAATATCCCTCATGGGCAAACCGGCGGCTTTCATATCTGTAAAAATGGCGTCCAACGCTGCGAGGAACATCTTGGGCGGCTGATTGGCCTCGCCTTCATGTTTCGGCGGTAAGATATAATTTTCACCCTGGATGCCGTACTTTTTAAGACGGGCATCTTTCTGATAATCGATAGATAATCGATGAACGATTGCCCGTGAATCGATATCAATTAACACTGCCGATAAGCTCTGGGTGCTCAAGTCGAGTCCGAGTGATAATCGTTTGTTCGCCATTTGTAGTTTCCTCGCATGACGTTAAAATATTACAAATATTGAGAATTAGTAAAATTATGCCATTAGCTGAAGGATTGTGCAACAAATATTTTTGGATTAGATTCCAAGTATATATCTTTTAATCGGAGCAGGGTAAATTCCAAGATAATATATGCTAATTTTCCTTCGGTTTAAAAATAAATGTATCGTGCTGCAAGTGTTAATGGAATGACAAATAATCGTGCTTGTTTGACTATAAGCATTGTGCTAGTATCGGGTTAATTGGTTACCTTAAACTAACAGCATGATATTGATTGACATAACGCAATCACCCACAATGTATACCGGTTTGATTACAGCGTTAGATAATATTTACCAGAATTGGAATACATGAATAGGATGTGATTTTTATGACAGAAATGAGACGTTCCGAAGAGAACCCGATATTGATACCGATGAGTGAAAACACATGGGAAGCTGATGGCGCTTTTAACGGGTGCCCGGTGTACGACGGCAATAAAATACATTTTGTGTACCGGGCGGTATCGCACCCCCAGGAAATCGGAGGTTTTGAACTGCCCCTGTCCACAATCGGATACGCGGTAAGCGCGGACGGCATCCATTTTAAAAATCGTCGACAATTTATCAAGCCGGAATACGACTGGGAAAAGTTCGGCTGCGAAGACCCTCGCGTATCCAAAATGAACGGAAAGTTTTATATATTCTACACAGCATTGTCGACGTTTCCCTTCTGCGCGCCCTGTATCAAAGTCGGCGTCGCAATTACCAAAGATTTCAAGAAGATTCAAGAGAAACACCTGGTAACACCGTTCAATTCGAAAGCAATGTCCCTGTTCCCCGAGAAAGTGGACGGAAGATATGCCGTGGTATTAAGCGTCAACACCGACCTGCCGCCGACCAGAATTGCGGTGGCCTATTTCGACCGTGAGGAGCAAATGTGGTCGCCTACCTACTGGGAGGGCTGGTATTCGATGCTGAACGACAATATTATCCCGCTCGAACGGTCGCCGAAAGACCATATCGAAGCCGGGGCACCGCCTATTAAAACCAAATACGGCTGGCTGCTGATATATTCTTACATACAAAATTACTTTTCACCGCCGGCGGTGTTCGGTATCGAAGCGGCACTGCTGGATATCAATAACCCGCAGCGAATCATTGCCCGCACGGAAAAACCTTTAATGGTGCCGCAAGAAGAATACGAAAAATACGGCAAGGTGCCGAATATTGTCTTCCCAACCGGCGCATTGGTAAAAGAGGGGATACTTCATTTATATTACGGGGCAGCGGACACAACCTGTGCGGTGGCGACCTGCAAACTGGACACTTTGCTGGAAGACATGCTGGAATCAAGAATCAAACAGATAAGATTGAACCGGTATGCGGGTAACCCCGTTATCGCACCAAACCCAAAGCTGGAGTGGCAAAAACGAGCGGTTTTCAACCCGACAGCAATATACGAGTACGGACGGGTGCACCTTGCCTTCCGGGCAATGTCCGAAGATAATACTTCGGTCATTGGGTTTGCATCCAGCGGTGACGGATATAAATTTGACGAACTGCCGCAGGAGCCGATTTATACCCCGCGAGAAAACTTTGAAGCAAAATTAGTGCCGGGGGGAAACTCAGGTTGCGAAGACCCCCGATTAACCAGAATCGGCGATATGATATACATGCTGTATACTGCGTTTAACGGCAGGAGCGAGCCGCGGGTTGCGCTGACTTACATCAAAGTAGATGATTTTATCGCAAGGTGTTGGAACTGGTCTCGTCCCATTTTGATTTCGCCGCCTAATGTACCGGACAAAGATGCTGCGATATTCCCAAAAATGTTCAAAGGAAAATACGCAATACTGCACAGGCTGGGAGTAAGCATCTGGCTGGATTATGTTGACGACCTGCAATTTAAAGATGATAAATTTCTAAAAGGCAGCATTATCATGAGTCCCAAAGATGAATTGCCTGATACAGAAAAACTTGGGATATCCGGCCCCCCAATCGAAACCCGCGAGGGGTGGCTCTTGCTTTATCATTGCGTATCGCGAAAGACACAGCCGATGACATATTACGTGGCGGCAGCGTTATTGGACTTAAAAGATCCATCACATGTTCTTGCCCGCCGAAAAGTGCCGATTCTGCAGCCTGAGACCCAATACGAGTTGTACGGCCAGGTCAATAATGTTGTTTTCCCGTGCGGAGCCGTTGTCATCGGGGAAGAGCTTTTCGTTTATTACGGCGGCGCCGACAGCGTAATTGCGGTGGCGACGATGAAACTTTCAGAACTAATGAACAGCCTGATTACATGGGCAGGACTGGAGACAGAACTTACCACCCTGGTAAAAAAGAAGTAAAGATTATCAGCAAATATTGCTAACGTCCGTCTTGATATGTTATATTTTTTTGAAAGGAGTCAAGTTGTTAACGGACTATACTTACATTGCATATTTTCTGATAGCCGCGATTGCTTTTGGCGGCGGCGCCATTGCCATACCAATGGTACTGCGGCGCTTCGGGGTAGTTCTGCGAAATCCAAATCCGGATAAATACAATACGTACGAATGCGGCATGGAAACCACCGGGAAAACATGGATACAATTTAACTTCCGTTATTATTTTTACGCGCTGATATTTGTAACCCTGGATGTGATGGTTGTCTTCCTATATCCATGGGCAGTTCAGCTCAAACAACTGGGCGCGACCGCGATGGTAACGATACTGGTGTTTGTCTTTATTATTGCCATCGGTTACATATACGCATGGAAGAAAAAGGCTCTGGAATGGAATTAAATAGTCTGCCGCAGCCTGAAGTCTATTCCGATAAAGCCCTGGACAAAACAGAAGGCGCAGGCATAGATTTTGTAAAGCAGCAGCATCAAGTTCAAATTGAAGACCCGGATAGTTGGCAAAATGAAGAAAGCCAGCACAATTTTATGCTTGCTTCGGCCGACGCATTAATTAATTGGGCCCGGGCATCATCGGTATGGCCGGTAAACGCAGGTTTAGCCTGCTGCGCCTTCGAGATGATATCAACAGCATCTTCCAGATTTGATATTTCGCGATTCGGCATGGAAATTTTCCGTCCTTCGCCCCGCCAGGCAGACCTGTTGATTGTCAACGGGACATTAACCTGGAAAATGGCGCCGCAACTAAAGAGAATTTACGACCAGATGGCCGAACCGAAATACGTCATCGCAATGGGTTCCTGCGCAATCAGCGGGGGACTCTTCCGAAATTCCTACGCAGTCGTACCCGGTGTAAATAAAATAATCCCTGTCGATGTATATATTCCGGGATGCCCGCCACGTCCCGAAGCCCTGCTTTACGGGATACAAATGCTGCATAAGAAAATCAAGAAGCAAAAGAACTTCGCGAAAAGGAAATCGGCATGACCGTAGAGTTACAGGCGGCGGAAATTGTGACGAAACTGGAAGCGGCACTACCCGGAAGTACCGTAGAATCCGGCGGTAACACAGTAGTTATCAAGGATGAATTCGTATTAAAAGCGGCGGCGTTTTTAAAGAATACCGCCGGGCTTGATTTCAATTATTTGAATTTTCTGACAGCTACCGATTATACAACATATTTTGAACTCGTTTATGACCTGGTTTCCCTGGAACACAATCACAAAATAGTTTTAAAAACACGATTAAACAACCGGGAAAAGCCGGAACTGGCTTCAGTATTCAACGTCTGGCAAGGGGCTGATTTTCAGGAAAGAGAAATCTTCGACCTGTTCGGGATTACTTTCACCGGCCACCCGAATTTAAAACGTATTTTTCTCTGGGAAGGATTCCAGGGATATCCGCTGCGAAAGGATTTCAAACAATAATGTCACTGAAAACCGAAACATTTTTAGTCAATGCCGGCCCGCAGCACCCCAGTACACATGGGGTGTTCCGCATGCGTTTTATCCTTGACGGCGAAGTAATCCAGGATGTGGAACCGGTTTTCGGTTATCTACACCGCGGTATCGAAAAACTGTCAGAGGGATTAACATATTCCCAGGATATGGTTTTCACCGATCGGCTGGATTACCTGGCTTCGATGACCAATAATGAGGCTTATGCCGTCGCGGTCGAAAAACTGGCGGGGATACAGGTGCCCGAACGGGCCGAATACCTCCGTGTGATTATGGCGGAATTAATGAGAATTTCCAGTCACCTGATGGGCGTGGGTTTTCTCACAAACGATATCGGCGCTTTTCTAACCCCGCTATTATATATGTACCGGGAAAGAGAAAAAATCCTGGACCTTTTCGATATGGTCTGCGGGCAAAGACTAACCTATAATTACATGCGTATCGGCGGGGTAAGCCAGGATATTCCGGATGAGTTCATTCCTGCGCTGAAAAAGTTTATCGACACTTTGCCTAAATTTATCGAAGAATACGAACAACTTTTAAAGACAAATGAAATCCTGCTTATCCGGACGAAAAATGTAGGAATCCTGACGAAAGAAGCAGCGATTAACTATTCCACAGCCGGTCCGGTGCTGCGCGCCAGCGGCGTCAAATGGGACATCCGCAAAGCTGAACCTTATTCGGTTTACAGCCGATTTAATTTTGAAATTCCGACCGGAACCAAAGGCGATGTCTACGACCGTTACCGGATAAAAATCGAAGAGATGCTGCAAAGCATCGAAATCATCAAACAGGCGATGGCCCAATTACCTCAAGGTGACATAATGGCGAAGGTACCGAGAGTGCTGCGCCCGCCAAAAGGCGAAGCTTACGGACGTATCGAAGGGCCGAAGGGCGAATTAGGGTTTTACCTGGTATCGGACGGGGCAACCAATCCTTATCGGTTACACATCCGGCCTCCGTCCCTGCTGAATTTGTCACCGCTCAGAGAACTGGCCATCGGGGTAAAAATCGCCGACGCCATGGCGATATTCGGCAGCATCGATATTTGTATGGGGGAGGTGGACCGGTAATGCCCATCTTCGCCCGAAATATTTTACCCGCATTGAATTCAACCGTACTGGCATCTGATTGGCCGGCAGGCTTCTGGAGCCACCTGATTATTTTTATCGTTATTTTGTTTGTTTTCGTGATTTTTATGGCGATGGGATTTATCTATTTCGAGAGACGCTTCATCAGCCGTTTCCAAATCCGCATCGGGCCTAACAGAATCGGGCCGTTTGGCCTGTTCCAACCCGTAGCAGATGTTATCAAAATCCTGATTAAAGAAGATATCGTCCCGCTGAACGCAGATAAGTTAATCCATTTGCTGGCACCGATTATGGCAATCGCTCCGGCGATAATGGTTTTCGCCGTAATACCTTTCCAAAACGGGGCAGCACTGGTAAATCTGAACATCGGTATCCTGTATATCGTCGCCGTCAGTTCGATCAGCATCGTGGGCATGGTAATGGCCGGATGGAGCTCCAACAATAAATACGCCCTGGTCAGCGCAATGCGTGTCATTGCTCAGGTTGTCAGTTATGAAATCCCGCTGGCTTTGGCGATAATCGGGGTAGTCCTGTTTGCGGGGACATTATCGATGAACGGGATTGTGCAAGCGCAGAATATTCCTTATATACTGCTGCAGCCGCTGGGTTTCCTGATTTATTTCCTGGGCAGCATGGCAGAAATCAACCGTACGCCTTTCGACCTGTTAGAAGCTGAAGGGGAAATCGTAGCCGGTTACAATATTGAATATTCCGGTTTTAAATTCGCGCTTTTCTACCTGAACGAATATACGGAAGCGATCGCAGTATCGACGATTATCACGACATTGTACCTCGGTGGCTGGAGAGGCCCGTCGTTCGGACTGCCGGTAATTCCGGTCTTGTGGTTCCTGGTCAAGGTTTTCGCGGTCTTCGCGGTGATTATCTGGGTACGCGCGACGCTGCCGAGATTGCGCATCGACCAGGTGATGGGATTTGCCTGGAAATTTCTACTGCCGTTAGCAATAATTAATTTATTGGTCACCGGAGCGCAAGTGGTATTCTGGCCAGTTCTGTCACATTGGGTAATTGTAGGCGTTAATGTAGTATTGGCGGCTGTACTGATACTGGCATTCTCGAGATTCTTCCGCACTGCTGGAGATAAAATTGAAGCTTAATAATTATGGTGAGGGTATCGCGAAAGGCATGGTGGTAACCATGAAGAATGCCATCCGCGCCCCGATTACAACCCAATACCCGGAAAAACAACTGCACATTTCCCGGCGCACGCGCGGGAACCAGCTAGTATGGGATAAAGAGCGATGCATCGCCTGCAGCATGTGCGCCCGCGCCTGTCCGGTTGGGTGCATCACTATGGCAACATCTCGTGACGAAAATAAAAAGTTAAAAGTCGATAAAATGGACTACGACGCCGGAGTTTGCATCTTTTGCGGTTTATGTGTTGAAGCCTGCCCGCAGAAATGTCTGTATATGGCATCTGAATATGAGAAGTCCGTATATTCCCGTAATAAACTTAATTTTACGAAAGAAGATATCCTGATGACGGAGAAATCGAAACCGAGCGGCTATTACAGCCCGGAAAACGAGGCTAAATTGCCAAAACAAACGTTGTTAGTTGATGGGAAGACATGGGACAAGTAATTGCTTTCTGGATATTTGCAGTAGCAATCGTCGGTGCTGCTTTAGGAGTAGTACTGCTGAAGAATGTTTTCCGCGCGGCGATTTTGCTGATCACGTGTTTTCTGTCTATCGCCGGAATTTTCATTCTGCTCAGCGCTGATTTCCTGGCCGCGATGCAAATATTGATTTATGTCGGCGCGATTGCGATCTTGGTGATATTGGCCATAATGCTGACCAGAGAGTTATCGATCGGCAGCCTGTCCAATAAATTCAAGATTCCGGCATTTATTATCGCGGTTTTATTTTGCGCCGGAATTATTATCGTGGCGGTAAAGACCAACTGGCAGATAAGCAATGCGGCACCGGGAGCGACCACGACATCCGGTTTGGCCAATCAACTTTTCAGTAAGGACGGTTATATCCTTCCCGTGGAAATCATCCCGACGGTATTGCTGGCTACGATACTCGGGGCAATCGTGTTAATAAAGGATAAGAAAAAATGACAATCGGACTAAATCATTATCTGATATTGTCAGCCATTCTATTTTCCATCGGCCTATACGGTGCGTTGGCGAAACATAATGCGATCGTGATATTAATGTCGATTGAAATTATGCTGAGCGCAGCGAACATCGCATTCGTGGCGTTTTCGAGATTTATCACACCGACAGCGTTAACCGGGCAGGTATTCGCCCTTTTTGCGATGGCAGTAGCCGCAGCAGAAACCGCGGTAGGTCTGGCAATTATTATTTCTATCTATGGGAATAAAGAAACGATCGATGCTAATAAAATCGATTTGATGAAATGGTAAGGTAATGCAAAACAATTTTGTCTGGTTAATATTATTACTGCCTTTCCTGTCATTTTTGATAGTGTCTTTGATATTGAGACCGATGTTCAGGAAGCAGCCGAAAATCGCGGGATATGTAACGATTACCGCGGTGGCTGCCGCGTTTATCCTTGCGGTGATAACATTATTCAAATTGATTGCGGCACCGGATCATGTGCTTAAAGTAGCCGATATCAGTTGGATGTTCATTCAAAACGGAGTCAATATCCATATCGGTTTGATGGTTAACGCATTGACCGGCATTATGCTGATGGTCGTGACTACCGTCAGCTTGATGGTACAGATATATTCACAGGGATATATGAAGGACGACCCGGGTTACCATAGATATTACGCCTGGATGTCTCTATTTACTACCGCCATGCTGGGCTTGGTAATGGCGAACAGCTTACTGCTGGCATTCATGTTCTGGGAATTAGTCGGTTTATGTTCCTACCTGTTAATCGGGTTCTGGTTCCACAAGCCGTCCGCGGCGAATGCAGCCAAAAAAGCTTTTATCGTGACGCGTATCGGTGATTTCGGATTCCTGGCCGCAATTATCCTGCTTTATACACATACCGGAACTTTTGATATCGCGACATTGCAGGGCATGGCTGTTTCGGGTGCACTGGGCGGATGGGTGCTAACATGGGCAGCCATCGGCATCTTAGCCGGAGCAATGGGTAAATCAGCACAATTCCCGCTGCATGTCTGGCTGCCCGACGCAATGGAAGGCCCGACACCCGTCAGCGCGCTAATTCATGCAGCGACCATGGCAGCGGCAGGTGTGTTCTTAGTTGCCCGGACGTATCCGCTTTTCGAACATTCAGCAACAGCCTTGACAACGGTGGGTATTGTCGGAGGTTTCACCGCAATCTTCGCGGCTTCGATCGCGCTGGTACAAAACGATATTAAGCGCGTGCTGGCATATTCTACAATCAGCCAACTGGGCTATATGATGCTCGGTTTAGCCACAGGCGGAGTGGCGGTGGGTATGTTCCACCTTTTCAATCACGCCTTTTTCAAAGCACTATTATTCCTCGGCGCAGGCAGCATCAACCACGCAACCGGAACCTTCGATATGAGAGAAATGGGCGGTTTACGCAAGGCAATGCCCAAGACATTTGCTACTTTCTGTATCGGCGCAGCCAGCCTGGCGGGATTGTGGCCGCTGTCCGGATTCTGGAGCAAAGACGCAATTTTAACAAATGCCCTGGATAAACAGCCCCTGCTTTTCGTATTGGTGATCATCACGGTTTTTATGACCGCATTCTATATGTTCCGGGTTGTCTTCATGACATTCGGCGGGGAATACCGCGGCAAGGAACACCATCTGCATGAATCTACACCGGTAATGACCATACCGCTGTTCATTTTAGCGGCGCTGGCAATCGCTTCCGGCTGGGTAAACCTGACCGGCGGGTTCAGTTCTTTCTTTGGAACAGGGACGACGCACAGCGTTATCGAGGGGCTTTTCGGTATTTTTAAAGAACCACTTCCATGGATATCGCTGATATTGGCCCTGGGCGGCATTTTCCTGGCTTATGCCATCTACAGTAAGAAATGGATATCGGCGCAAGCGCTGGGCAAAACATTTGCCTGGCCGTATAAAGTGTTCTACAACAAATATTTTGTGGACGAATTATACGAAGGAATCATTGTGAAAAAAGTACTGATGGGCGGGCTTTTTGCAGCGGCCCGGTGGTTTGACACCACAGTGATTGACGGCGGCGTTAATACTTTTATTATCCAACGCGTTATCGTAAAGAATTTCTTCGCCGGCCTGTTCGCGTTCGACAGAAAAGGTGTGGACGGCGCGGTAAACGGAGTAGCCGGCACAACATTAGCCGCCGGCAAAACAGTACGGAAAGCACAGACCGGACAATTACAGTTTTACGGCCTGGTCATCGGGCTGGGTATAATAGCTTTAATTGCCAGTGTGTTTATATTTAGCAGAGTGTAATTACACTTTAGGGGGTAGCAGATTGAATTTTAATATTCTTTCCTTAATCATATTTCTCCCTGCCCTGGGAGCATTGATAATCGCTTTTATTTCGAATTCGCATGCGAAGCTGATTAAATATGTGGCGGCATTCTTTACACTGGTCCCGCTAATCCTGGGCATAATCTTATTCTTTAATTTTAATAAATCAGCCCCCCTCGGCACGATGCAGTTTCAGGAAAAAGCATCGTGGATCCCGTTAATCAGCGCCTATTATCATGTCGGTCTGGACGGTATCAGTTTGCCCTTGTTCCTTCTGATGGATTTCCTGGGTTTCCTGGTGGTATTGATCTCCTGGAAAATCGACCTGCGCCCGAGAGAATATTTTGCCTGGCTGCTGTTGCTGGAAACCAGTATCCTCGGCGTGTTTGCTTCTCTTGATATGCTTCTGTTCTTTATCTTCTGGGAAATTGAAGTTATCCCGATGTTCTTCCTGATTTCCATTTGGGGCGCAGGCAGAAAAGAATATTCCGCGTTGAAATATGTACTTTATACTTTGTTCGGCAGCGCAATGATGCTGGCAGGTATTTTGTGCCTCTACTTTACGACACACAGTCTTGATATGACTTATTTGATTCAAAATGGAATAGGAATCAATCCTGCAGTTCCGGCAGCACTCGTATTTTTCCTGCTGCTTGGCGGGTTTGCAGTGAAGTTACCGGTCTTCCCATTACATACATGGTTACCGGACGCACATACCGACGCACCGACAGCAGTAAGCGTAGTTCTGGCGGGGGCACTGCTGAAAATGGGCGGCTACGGAATGATCCGCATCTGCGTTTCGTTCTTTCCCGCTGTTGCCCGGCAGTATGCGCCGTGGCTGATCGCTTTTGCAGTGGTAAATATCATCTACGGCGCGGCCGTAACATTAAAACAGACCGATATCAAGCGGTTAATTGCGTACAGCAGCGTCAGCCATATGGGCTTTGTTTTACTGGGTATTTTTACATTGACCCAGGTAAGCATGGTCGGCGCAACGATGCAGATGGTAAGTCACGGCCTGATTACGGGCCTGCTCTTTGCCACGGCCGGTCTGGTAATGCATAACACCCACGAGCGAGATATCAACAAATTGGGCGGACTGGCGCGGCAGATCCCAATCATCACAGTAATATTTACAATTGCCGGCCTCGGCGCGATGGGTGTGCCGGGCACCAGCGGGTTTATCTCAGAATTTATGGTATTTTTAGGCAGTTTTGGGAGCACCGTATTGCATGCCAGGGTATTAACAGTGATTGCCATCCTGGGAATTTTGATGGGCGCGGGTTACATTTTATGGCTGTTGCAGCGCGTCTTCTACGGACCGCCGCAGGACAAATTTAACGGAGTGAAGGACGCCGACAAACTGGAAATATTCTATTCGGCATTGTTTATCATCGCGATCTTCAGTATCGGTTTGGCGCCCGCAGTCTTAACAAATATTATCAAAACGGGTGTGGCGGCAATCATACATTAGTTTATGGATAGTAATTATTATATTAACCCGAAGCATATGAGAGGAGTAATCTCTTGAACCTAGCTTTAATCGCGCCGGAAATCAGTTTACTGGCAACGGCAATTGTTGTGAT
>Ga0182027_10008117_pt1 | contig 15342 bp, 13 predicted proteins | sample 712E1DmetaG_FD_121300 | JGI IMG/M metagenome (GOLD analysis project Ga0182027, IMG submission 121300) | Permafrost microbial communities from Stordalen Mire, Sweden - 712E1D metaG (Illumina Assembly) | ecosystem: Environmental > Terrestrial > Soil > Wetlands > Permafrost | place: Sweden... | reverse complement strand
CTTTTCTGGTACAATAACTGAGACGGAGCCGTTATAGTAAGTGAAGCCGAGGCTTTTTAGTTTCTCAAAAGTAGTTAGAATACTAGGAAGAATCTGGTTCCACCTGCTAGTAACTTCGCCAGCAGATATGAACTATGATCCTAAAGCTCGGATTCAGCCATAACGATAGGGTGAATCCTGACAGATATGCTCAGTTACAGTTGACTAAAAGAGGTTAATTATTGTGGTAAAATTTTATTATCGTAGATAAAATCCCCGATTGCATGTCCGATAAAATCAACTCCTACAAATGATGGGTGGATATCATCAGTCGGATTAATATATATTATATTCCCGTCTCCATTTTCAGTTAATGATTTCTGGTAAATATTAATCAAGGGAATATTATGACTTATCGCATACTGAATATGATTCTTAATGTAAGCTATCCGTTCGCCTACCAATTTTGTTCTATCTTCAGTTGATTCATTGGGTTGTGTTTGCTTCGCGTAATTTTCTATATTGGGTGCAATAGTTGCAACAAAAACAATAGCCGCATGCGGATGTGTAGTAATCAGTGTTTTCATAAGTACATCTAATGCCAGATTTTGCTGTTTTAAGCCTCCCTGTATTCCAAATTGTGATAATGGATTGTATCCATATGATTCAACTAAAATCAGGTCAAAGTCTTCGGAAAGTAGGGGTCCAAAAGCGTTTCCGTTAATTGTTATTTTCTGAGTAAGCTCATTATTCACTGCTAGAATATTGCTTGATTTAGCATAATTATCAATAATAATTCTTTGGGGAGCTTGTGTATTTATTTTATATAACGAATTCATGTAGTCACTCAATTCTCCTCCGTGTGGACCCAAAGCTGCTGTCATTGAGTCACCTATCATGGCAATTTTATAGACCTGCTTCTTTGCTATGGTGGGAGCCGTGTAAGATCTAAAAATAAATGGTGTTGGGGCAGGCGTTGAGGTAGGAGTGACAATGGGTTCTTTCTGAACAAATGGAATTTTAGATAGATTATATATCTGGGATATAGCATAGAGCGATACCAGAATTAAAAAAAGGGCTATAAGTAAATAAACTGTAGAATACCGTTTATTCATTGTTTAGATTATAACACTAAAATTCAAGCTGCTAAATATGTGTCAATCGATTATTAAAAATCGTTTAGTGATCGTATTCTACGAAGTAGCATGTTATCGTAAAGCAAAGGTTATAATATCGTCCAATGTCCGCAGTCAATTTGGACTATAACGCTAAAGCTAGCATCCAGAGTTATAACGATAGAATGGGTCTAGACCGATATGCTCAGCCAACACGTGTAGGTCTGCAACTGCACCTTCATGATTCATTCCTCGTTTTGCTGAATACTGAAGCTAGTATACGTAATTACTCAATTTGGTCGTTCAATACGGATTCGAACCATTCAGACCACTAATTTATGATCAAGATTTATTTCTTTGCTTGTGGAATATATGCTATCATTAACATAGATTATGCATCTCTATTACATTTGGTATTTTTTAATTGGTGGGTTTTTGGGTAATGGTATGCCTCATTTTATTTGGGGAGTATCAAAAATTATTGCACGAAGTCCATTTGCTCAAAAATCACAACCAATTGTTAATCTTCGTTGGGGTTTAGCTAACTTTTTTGCTGCTACACTGCTTTCGCTTTGGCAAATTACCCAAAATACCTTTACCCAAGGTTCACTTATTGCTCTCATTTTGGGTTTTTGGGTAATGGTTTTGCAGTTTGGTTTTGGAATTAAACGCTTCATATATGGATAATAGAGAACCTATTTCCAGCAGAAAACGCTTGACTTCTGAATCATGAATCTAGGGAGAGAATCGCGGTCTCCCAGCAAACACGGACTATAATCCTAAAGCTCGGATTCAGCTATAACGATAGAATGGGTATTGACCGTAGCGCACAGCGGGAGCTTTTTTCTCTACCCTGACCGAAGGTCCTCATTTTTTACCCAAACCATGCGAGAATAGATATTTATGTTTTCTTTGGATTAAGATAAGTAAGGAGAGAAATGCAAAGATGCCGATTGGGACAAACCAGGAATTGTTGTTATTGCGCGGAGCAAATCCCGTACTTGGAAGACTTGGATCTCCCATAAATTTTGCGTCTCCATAAGTTCCGATAGAGCAATCATCTGTAACTGCAATTCGAGCCCAAATTGGTTGATTAGAAGGAAGAGCATTAAGAGTAGTTGAGAATCCTGTGACTCTGGTACTATATAACCATTTACCGTCTTCAAAACCATATTGGACGATAAATTTATCTGTTCCTGAATATGGTCCCCAATTAAGGAAAATACTGTCCGAGTTAATTCTTTTTGAGGCTATTATGGTCGGCGTGATGTAGTTAAGTATTGGACAAGTTTTAGTGGCAACCGTAGGAGAAGATTCACCAAGATTATTCGTGTTTAAAGCTAGAATTTCCATAGGTGTAACTGTAGGTGTAACTGTAGGTGTAGCTGTAGGTGTAGCTGTAGGTGTAGCTGTAGGTGTAGTAGTAGGAGTAGGCATACATACAATGGGGGCAATAGTATTAGAATCTAATATTACTGCGCCATCAGACGACACGCCACGTGCCAAAGCCCTTCCATTTATAGTAGCACCCGTAGTCAACGTGATATTATCAGCGGCAATAATAGTTCCTACAAACGAAGTGGTTGTGCCAAGAGTTGCGGAGCTACCCACCTGCCAAAACACATTGCAACCAGGACCTGACCCCCCATTAATAATGGTAACAGATGAACCGGAATGGGTCGTGAGAGTGCTTCCTGTTTTAAAAATCCAAACCGCATTGGGATCACCTAGTGCGTTAAGAGTAAGTGTCCCTGTTAACCCGGCGGACGAATCAAAACAATAGACGCCGGGAGTAAGCGTTAATCCACTTAGGTCTTGACCAGTCAAGTTTAAATCGCATCCTTGACTAAGAAGAGATCCATAAGCGCCATCGGAGTCATTTTTAGCCTGATTAGCTGTACTGTCAGCAAAGTGTGTTGCTCCATTTACTATCCCCGGTCCCGGAGAAGAAGAAAAGGTAAAACCTGTAACAGAACTGGCATTACCAGGGCTAATTCCAAAATCTCCGTTAAGAACAGTGGATCCCGTATTCGTCACCGTCGTTGCACCCAAGACCGAAAAGCTGGCCGCTGTGCCAAGGCTAACTGCGTTTGCTGCATATGCCCGATGAGGTATAAAAATAAACTGTACTAAAACAATAAGCAGTAATATTATTAACTTCATCCCATTTAAGGATTTCATAAGATATCAGCGATAAATGTCGGTAAATACTACCAGACGCTTGCTATAACTTTTTTTAGTTCCATCCCATACGCCATCACATGTAATAAGATTGAGATGTGCACTATTGGTTCCACTAAAAACATCATCTGCGTATCCGGGATTGTAAGCATGACTCCCGCGAACAATGAAAGTAGTTGAAGTTCCTTTACCATCTTCTACGTATAATTTGTCTCCCGTTTTTAGTTTGTCTAAATTAACAAATACTCCTGCTTCACCATTTTTACCATCAAGATGTCCGGCTATAACAGCGCTGCCTCTCTCTCCGGGTCGTGGTCCGAGATCAAACCATCCTACATTAGCAATATTACTTGGCGCTATCATTGCTCCCTTAGGAGTAACGCCTGTGTATTCGATTGCGGCATCAACATTGATGCTCGGAATTTTTAGCCGTACAGGTAGTTTTTGATTTTCTTTTTGAGTTTCAATTGCTAACAATTGTTTCTTAATTTCTTGAGATTGAGTCGTATTGTGAATTTGTTTATATAAACTGCCGGTGGAAAAAAGAAGTAAAATGAGAGAGAATCCTACGAAAAACACTTTCAACAATAGCCACGTATATGCTGATTTCTTGCTTAAAGCTCTAGCTGCAGGCGACCCGGCATTGTTTATATGTGCATTTTCAACAAAATCAATAATTGATAGTCGAAGATTTCGTCTTTGATCCTGCGAATATTTTTGCTCAATTATTCTTGGATCAATTGCTTCGAAAACGACAATAGACAAACTTGCATAAATAAATTCTTTCGATAGCCGATTAAATTCTTTTACATAATTCTTACAGTAGTGAATTAATCGTTCATTTGCTTCAGTAAAAATATCGCTTTGCTTACGAAGTTTTTCTGTTTGCTGCATTGCTTTCAATAATTTAAAATTTCTATCATATTTTCCTTCCGGTTCAGCGAGGACAATCGCTTTGATAACATCAATAGTATTAGTATTGGGAAATCTTGCTGAGATTACTTGTAAGGCTTTTGAGGAATATGGATTAACAATTAATTCCCAATATAATTTTGGCTCAGTTGCTATATTCCAAGATAAAGCTAATATTTGTTTCTCAGAGGTAATTTCATTGGTTTTTTGCTTTTGATCCGGTCCATCCATATAGAACTTGTCTTAATTGAATCGTTTAAAGCCGTATTAGTTTTAAGACGAAGGAAGAAAGTGCAGAAATGCCACTTAAAATATACTGCTGAAGATTATTTTTATGGGGAGCTAGTCCTGTGTTTGGCAGACTCGGTGCTCCGACTAGTTTTGCTTCTCCGTATGTTCCGATCGAGCAATTGTTTCTGGCTGCAACTTGAATCCAGATAGGTAGACTCGGAGGTAGGTCATTTATGGTAGTGAAAAATCCTGTAACATTAGTATTGTATGACCAAGTTCCATCGACTAAACCATATCGAACGTTGAACACGTCTATTCCTGCATCTGGTCCCCAGTTGATTAGAATGCTCGTGGGACTGATTCTTTTTGAGCTTATAATGGTTGGTACAGTTGTAACATCGGATGCTATGCAAGGAGGAGGAACGCTATTACTAGAATTATTTGAGGAGGATGATTCAGAAGCCGCTGTTGTCACCGCACATGTTGGTCCGCTGATAGTATTGGAATCTAACGATACCCCACCGGTTTGCGCTAGAGCCCGACCATTTAGGGTTGCCCCAGTTGCCATAGTTATGGAGGTGGATACGAGAATAGTTCCTATTAGGGATGTGTTTGTGCCAAGAGTTGCGGAACTTGCCGCTCTCCACCAAACATTACATGGATCACCACCTACTATATTGGCAGTACCTGAAGTAATAAAGTCGGATGCTGATTTAAAAATCCAGACGCCTGATCCGCTAAGAGTGAGAGTTCCCGTTAAATGGAACGAGTCTGCGCAGTAAACGCCTGGAACGAGATTTAATCCCACCAGATCCTTAGTACCTAAGTAGGTGATAGTACAACCTTGGTCAGTAGTACCGAATGCAGCCAGATTATCAGCTTGGGCCGCAATAGCACTCGCGTCATTAGAATGTAAATGAGTAACATTATTTCCACCGGCGATGCCCGGAGGGAAATTAGTGATTGAGGTGCCTGGGCTGACACCGACATCTCCAGCGGTGGTGGTTGAACCAGTATTAGTTACTGTTGTATGTCCTAAAACTGAGTAACTTGCCGCTCCAGTTAGCGTTGGTGAAGTGGCTGCATATATTTTCTGTGGAGGAGATGTAAAAATGAACTGCATCAATATAACAACAATTGCTACTATCAACCTCATCCTATTCAAGAGTTTCATAATTCGCACCTGAATTAGTAATGTACCATTCTTATTCTTTTGTCAAGGAAGTTAAGGAAAAGCAAATAGGGGATTGTGGTTTTGTTGACCTTGTGCGTAAAAGGTTCTAATATCATCTATGACTTTCAGCTAAGACTTGAGGTTTGCACGACCAATTTTACTTTAAATTTATTACTCCAATTAAAGCGTCTTCGATCCCAGCAAAATACAAAGTTTCCTCTGGTCCCCCTGAGCCTCCGGGAAATATTACATCATTAAATCTTACTCCCTTGCTTTTTTTCGTGTTTTCTGGGAAATCAGAACGTTTAACGGTTATTCTTGGAGTTATAATATTGTCAAATGGAAGTTTAGGGTCAACTTCAAATTCGCATCCGGCATAATGAATAGGTTTGCTTTCATCGCTAAAATTATCCCCATCCACGAAAGCTATATGACCAAATACATGTAAAAGTCCTGTTTCCTTTACGAAAAATGCCTCATTTGCTCCAATTTTACAAAAAGAATTCAAATCAAATCTTAATAACTTTGTATTTTGTACTGTTTCAGAGTTTCTAATTTCTTCTATATCATTAATAATCTTGAAGCCAATTCTTCCGGGATAAGCATCTCCTGTGGTTGGCCGGGTAAAAACTGCAAGTTGCCCGTTTGGAAGTTGCGCAAACCGAACGTCTTTCATTCCACGAATTTCTGCGAAGAGAAGATCTGGGTTTAGCTCTTGAACACTAGGGGAAAGATGTATCTGTGTTGTTATGACAGGTTCTTCTTCGCTATAATCTACCTTTACTCCGCCAAATAATAATTGAAATTCATTATTTTTTCCGACTAGCCATGTAGCCCATGGATCTTCATATTGACGGAAAATAGGAGTTTCCGGAATTGGAATAAGACGGTCATTTCGTAGGGTAAAAAACATTATATGTGGATTATAAAATTTCCGATCAAGCCAATTGCTGTTTAAATTTTCTACTCTGGCGGCTATAATGTTTACGCCTCCGTTAATCTTGTTTACATTTTTTTGGACAATAACGGCTGGGTTATAGGCGATTTCTTCATCTTTTATGCCTTGTATTTTTAAAAAGCGCCCTTTTAGACGGCCTCTTATCATAACTTAGTCTATTCCTTAAAAAGCAGAATAGCAATGAAGTCAAAAACTTGCCAAGCCTAATATTCTCGTTTATTTTCAAAGCGAGAAACTACTGTAATTTTTTCATGCCCCAAAAATTCGGGGTAATTAAAGTAAAGGTATTATCTCCGTTGGCAAAAAAATGTTCCATTGACTACGTCTTTAGTGTGTGTTAGGCTTTTCTCAATATGGAGAATAAGTCATTTTCTCCCGGCTCCAAAGATTTCCTGGTAAGAGAAGGGGTTTTTAATGGTCAGGTTATTGAATTAACAAACAGGACCATGCGTGAAGTAGATGGCTTATTTAATGAAAAAGAAATAGATAATAACAAGAGATTGAGGGGTTCCGTTCAGGGGCTTGCCGTAGCTCTTGGTAAAAGCAAAGAATATACCTCCGAACAGTGGTTAGATATGGGTCTTACAGCTTTTATTCCGGATGAGGAATTGCAAAAATTAGCATATTCTACGGGAGAATCAAATCCGGAGGGGAACAGTAGAATTAAAACGGCAAGATATTTTTTAAATGAAAAACTAAAATTTGCTTCCGAACAATCTATTTTTAAGGAAAAAATCAGCAAGATACTTCATGTAAACGTTATTTAAGCAGTAGAATTAAAAAAGTAGAATTCCCGTAGATATTAATACTATTCCCAGTGCGTAGACAAATGTCATGGTAGTATCAGGACCGGTGGAAGGCAAAGATGAATTAGATGCACTTACGACATCTCCGGGCATGCAGCCATTAACGGCATTTACCCAGAAATAATATTTTCCGCTTCCAAGTCCGGAAATTGTATATTTAGTTACTTTGCCCGTACTTACCACTCCCCATCTTTTAATACTGGGGCTATCGGAATAGGCGATAGAGTAATCAGTTACCGGTTCTGGGGCCGCAAACCAGCTTAAAGTCTTTTGATCCTTATTTGGTCCCGGAGTGACAGCTATTCCTGAGGGAGCACCCGGCTTCTGATTGGGACAAGTAGGAGCATTCACGCTTCCAACACCCGGTGCCGCCGGAGCAGGAGCAGAAGCCTGAACGGTTAGAATAATGTCTTCAGGATCAGCGACCGTTTGCAGATTGTCACCATCATTTCCGCATGTTCCGACTGCATCCGTTTCTGTTGCAGTAGCTCTCCATTTGTATGAACCTGTTGCCAAGCCTGTGAAGGTGTAGTTAAGTGCCGTTCCCGCATCTACCGCACTAAAGGTATGAGTTTGTAGAATCGTAGAAAAATTATCATTACTAAGCTCTACGACAACATCCATATGATTTGATTCAATATCATTGAAAGTAACATTTACCGGAATATCGGTTGTCGTAGATGAATTGGCAACTGTTGAAGAATATTCAGGGCTAATTGCTCCAACGGTAGGCGCAGTGTTGACGTGGTCTACATTAATAGTATAAGCAAGGTCTCTTGTGCTCGCTGAGCCCCACGTCGAACTGCTCCAATCCCGATAACCTGCATGGGCATTGACGCTAAACTTTTTCCGTCCCAGTCCCGAATATGGTCCCGAACTATCTCCGGGATCATCTGTGACGCTGACAGCAGGTCCGGTGACGTTGTAACTCATGATGACAGATGGGCTGTTTGGGGTTCCGGAAGGATAATTATTAAAGCTTTGAGTTAAAGGAGAAATGGTAATACCGGTAGCATTCTGAATAGCAACTGATACGGGATAAATATAAATCTGGCTACCCCCGTTTCCATAGCTGGTGCTGGTAATAGGTTCCGGAGTAGAAACACCTTCCGGAACGCAGACATCGTTTACGCTAATCCAACAGTAGCTTCCATAGGCGCTGCAGTCTGCGAAAACCCGATTTTCCAAGCCAAAACTATCCAAAATAGTATTGATAATCGAATTATCATTACTACTGCTTTTCGGTTCATCTTTTAAATTGTCTTCTGCGTGGTTTTTGACTTGATTGCTGATGGGGATAGCGGGTGACAGAGCAAGAAGCAAGAGAGAAATTATTAAGGGATTAAATAAATATTTTTTACTTTTAAATTTCATTTTTTAAGATGATTTATTTTGTCTATTAATATCATTGCACTTATTTGTCTTTTTTTCAATCTGGTATTATGAATCACGAAATTTAGATGCTTAAGAGCTTCAGAAAATTTGTTTAGCTGCATATAGATTTGTCCTAAGGCCAAATGGGGATGTATTAAATGTCTTTCGTAATCAAAAAGATAAATTGTTTCATTTGGATTAACTGGTCTTAAAAGATATTTCAAATATAATTTTTCCGCTTTTTGAATATCAAAAAGCACAGTCATGTCGGCATAGGCTAAAAGAAATCTCGGTTGACTAGCATAGTTGTCATAATATTTATCTAAAAGTATTTTCAGGTCATCTTTTTTGTGTAAACTTAAATAGCAAAATAATAAATTTTCCAAAGCATATATTCTTTTTTCCGTATCATTTTCTTCATATTTTAAAAATTGAAGAAAAACCTCAATTGACTGGACAAAATCTCTTTGGAATAAAAGTTCCTCTCCATAAGCAAGCAGAATCCTTTTATTAAGCGGGTCTTTTTTAAGAATTTTTTTAACAATCTCCAGCGTTTGGCTATAGCGGAAGGCTTTTTTCTCCTTGTCTTTAAGATGGTCAACTTCTATGGATGGATAATCTTTTGTTATTATCGACTCACTAGGATTATTTGGGAAAATATCGGCATGAATATCTGATTCAAAATGAAATTTATCCCTCTTATAGATAAACCAGCGGTGAATGCTGTTAATGGGGGTGTTGTTGTCTCCGAAAGCAATATTCCATGTAAATGAAATTACGTCTGCGTTGTCGAAATTACGCTTTTTCAGTTCTAATAACTTTTCAGCGCCATCTCCTCTTAACAGAAAATCAGCATCCCAACGGCCGGCATAAGGTAGGGTGGCTTTTTTCCTGGTAAATTCGTAGGCATCGGCAAAACTTTCGTTCCATTTGAGATAATAGATTTTATCGGTATATTTTTTAGCAATTTCAACGGTTTTATCGGTGGAGCCGGTATCGGTGATTATAATTTCGTCAGCTACCGACTTGATGCTATCCAGACATTTTTGCAGAATCAGCTCCTCATTCTTCACTATCATGCAAACAGACAAGTTCATAGACTGCAAATAACTGGTAAATTAATTATCCCAATTAAATCTACAAAACGCAATCATTCTTGAATCAGCTTTATCTCAGAAAGAATATGTTAAATAGGGAGATTATGCTGTTTCTGAAGCGAAAAATTTTGGATATGCAAATCCGGACAGAGAAAAACATGAAGAGCTTTTGGTCATTTGATTTGGGTTGTTAAGCCGTGATTTCTCTTATAGGTTATTGACAATTAGCAGATGATGTGATAGATTGCTAAATACATTATGGAAAAAATAATACCTTTAATCCCAATTCGTGACGGAGTAATTTTCCCCAATACTGATTCAGTTTTGACCTTCGGCAGACCCAAGAGTTTGGCGGCCCTCGAGTCATCTTTTACCAGCGAAAGGATTGTCTGTTTTGTGCTTCAGAAAAATTCCAAACTAAATGATCCAAATCCCGCAGATCTATATACGGTTGGAACATTATCCCGTATTGAAAGGATGACCAGAACCGAAGGAGAAATTATTGCCCAGGTGAGAGGAATTTCCAGAGTTAAGATTGAATCGGTTTTCGAACAGGGATCATATTTAATGGCCAAAGTTGTTGAGATCCCCGACATTGTCGACAATAGTCCGGAGATTAAAGCTTTATGCAATCATTTAACCAATGAATTCAGACGTGCCATGAATTTGGGTAAGACCGTTGATTTTCTGGTCTTCATGAATATTATGTCGGATAATTCTCCATATGAATTTGCTGATCTAATTGCTTCGGTTTTGGACATTAAACCTTCAGAGCGTCAGGAGCTTTTGGAAATTGCCGATGTTAAAACCAGACTTGAAAGAATTACAGACATTTTATCTAAAGAATTAAAGGTTTTGGAACTGGAGAAAAAAATTGCCTCCAAAACTCAGGAAAGATTTGAAAAGGGCGCCAGAGAAGCAATTCTTAGGGAACGTTTGAAGACTATCGAAAAAGAACTCGGGGACGAAGATGAGAGCGGCTCGGGCGAATTGATGGAGAAAATTAAAAAAGCAAAGATGCCAGCGGAAATAGAAGAAAAGGCCAAAAAAGAAGTTAAGAAGCTCTCTCAAATGGCTCAATTTAATCCGGAAGCAGGATATGTCCGAAATTATTTGGAATGGTTAGTTTCCCTTCCTTGGGCGGTAGAAAGCAAAAGCAATGTTGATATTAAAAAGGCAGAAAAGATTCTTGATGAAGATCATTATGGACTCAAAAAAGCCAAAGAAAGAATTATTGAATATTTGGCGGTTCATAAATTGTCAGGAAAAATGAAAGGGCCGATACTTTGTTTTGCGGGACCTCCGGGCGTTGGTAAGACGTCGATCGGAAAATCTATCGCCAGAGCATTGGGAAGAAAATTTGTCAAAGTTTCACTTGGCGGAATCAGAGATGAAGCGGAAATAAGAGGACACAGAAGAACATATGTTGGCGCATTGCCGGGCAGAATAATCCAGGGAATCAAAGACGCCGGTACTCGTAATCCGGTTTTCATGCTTGATGAAATTGACAAAGTAGGAGCAGATTACAGGGGAGATCCGTCCTCAGCTCTTTTGGAAGCCTTGGATCCTGAACAGAACAGTCAATTCTCGGACCACTATCTGGAAGTTCCTTTTGATTTGTCTAATGTCATGTTTATTACGACAGCCAACATTTTAGACACAATTCCTCCGGCCTTAAGAGATAGGCTTGAGATTATTACCTTTGCCGGCTACACTCATGATGAAAAATTTAAGATTGCCCGTGAGTTCTTGCTAAAAAAAGAAGTTGAAAATCACGGGTTGAGTAAATATAAAATTGAGATTACAGATGAAGCTCTTAGATTTATTATTGAACATTACACTAGAGAAGCAGGAGTCAGAAGTTTGGAGAGGCAGATTGCGGCAATCCTTAGAAAAATGGCCAAGGTAATTGCCGAAGGTAAAAAAGGAAAAATAAAGGTTGATGAAAAAGATGTAGAGAGATATCTGGGACCAATTAAGGTCAGCGCTACTTTGGTTGAGAAAAAAGATGAGATCGGCATGTCGACCGGTTTGGCTTGGACAGAAGTCGGAGGAGACATATTGTTTATAGAAGTAGCTTTGATGCCCGGAAAAGGACAATTAATTTTGACAGGGCAACTGGGAGATGTCATGAAAGAATCTTGCCAGGCAGCAATGTCATATATTAGAGCCAGAGCAAATGAATTCGGTTTGTCGGACAAGTTTTATCAGAAAATCGATGTTCATGTGCACGTTCCGGAGGGTGCTGTCCCCAAAGACGGACCGTCTGCCGGAATTGCCATTACTACCGCTTTAATTTCCGCTTTAACTAAAATTCCGGTCAACAGAAAAGTTGGCATGACAGGTGAAATTACTTTAAGAGGCAGAGTTATGGAAATAGGCGGACTTAAAGAAAAGGTCATCGCTGCTCACCGGGCCGGACTTAAGACAATAATTATTCCTAAAGAAAACAAGAAAGACTTAGTGGATATTCCTAAGGAAGTTTTGAAAGATTTGAAATTTAAATTCGTTTCCCACATGGATGAGGTAATAGGGGTTGCTCTTAAAAGACCTCTGAAATTAAGACAGACAGATTCTTCCTCACATTTGCAGGCAGTTCTTCATGCTTAAATCTTAACCTAAGCTCCTAAATAGGTCTTGCTCAGATCAGGAGAGGCTCGGAAATTTCTTTGAGCTGCCATTTTGGCGTGCGGGTTATTGTCTCTAAAAGAACGGATCACATCCATAACAGATAGTTGTTTTTCTTTTGCGATATCAATCGGTGCTTGTAGCCAAAGGTAATCTCTCAAAAAAGTAGCGTATACAGGGGAGATAATATCCTCATACATTACTAGCCAATATCGCTTATCTTTACCAATCGGCATTTTATATTCGTCATGTGTCAGGAGAACAGCTTCCGCACCAGAAACATTATTCCCGTCAAATATTCCCATTTGGCTTTCGGGTAGATTGCGAATAATTTGGGGAAAGATCTGGTCGAAATATTCTTCAGGATGAGAAACGCCAAAGCTTTTCCAGTCAAAATTTGATACTCTTTTTTTGGCATCATCAAAAATTAGTTCTTTAGCCTGTGTTATATTTGTAATTGGCTGTCTGATAATTTCGGGGTTTCGGTTAAAATTTCCCTTTTCCATTTCTCGGAGTATACATCTGAACAAATTTAATGTCAAACTATAAGATTGGAGTAACTTAAATGTTTCAGAATTGGAGCTGATTAGAGTGTGACTTATGGCAATATAAGTTTATTTAATATCGATAAAGTGTGTTTTTTTTGGGGAAATTCCCAGAAATGCATTTCGTTCTGGAATATGGTATACCTAGAGATAGATAACTGAAGGGGGGTGAAATATAATGAAGTCAACAATGTGGTTAGTAATCATAGTGGCATTATTGGTTGGTGCATATGCGGGATATTACTATGAAAAACAAAAAATGGTAAAGCTTTTAACGTTCCAGCAAGTAAATATGCAACAACAGATTGACAGCTTGAAAACAACAATCAGCCTGATGCCAACACCAGTACCTACGGTAATAAAAGTAATAAAAAAGTAGGATTGTGATCTTTTCAAGACAAAGCAATCTATAGTAACTCTCTGGATATTAAGCGAGAGTGTTTTTGGTTTAACTTAATAATCCAAATTAAGCTTTTGCTTTTAGCCTAAAGGATGATCTCGGAAAATTGACAAAAATTTGGGTTAAGAGTATAAAAAAAATATGGAAAAAAACGGATTATCTTTTCAGACTAAACTTCTAGATAAAGATTATTACACCATTGATGATCTCTCAAAATACTTCGGCGTATCTCAAGACCTTATTGTCCATTTTGTAAAGAATGGAACGATAAAAACCATTAATAAAGACAATCAGCGCATGCTGATTCCGAAAAAAGATTTTGATCAGAATGCAAGAGGAATGTTGGAATACCTGTTAAGTAATCCTATGGGGAATAAGATTAATCCAATGCGTACTTCTTTGATTTTTGGTTTGGGGATGGGGCTCGGGTCATGGTTTGTCTCTGGTGAATTATTAAACTTTGTGGTGGGGGCTATAATTGGATTTTTCGTTTGGTTTGTTCTGTTAATTTTATTTGGAGATCCAGCAATGAGAATTTATAAATGGGTGAAAGAAAAATTTAATAAATTTAACTGACAGCGGACCATTCTGATTATTTTCATAAAATTGACATGCGCAATCTATTTGGATATTATTCGTTCAGCATTATATGATTAAATCTTGGGGAATAAGTTTAGTCTTGTCTGCAGTTTGCTTTGGTATTTTAGCTCTGTTTGAGTATTTAATTGCGAAAAGCAATATCCTTTGGATATTCTTTCTTACTGGACCTATTACTTTCTTTGTTTTTATATTTTTCTTTATATTAGGATCAGTAACGTTTATAGCGGGAGTAATTGGAGTGATTAGATATGCTTCCAACAGAGTTAAATTTATTGTATTGACAGCAATTATTCTTGTTTTATTTATCGTGGGGATTAATTTTTCTCATCTATTTAGGCCATAAATAGAAGGCTAAGAGTAAATACTTTACTAAAATACGTAGCCCAAATGTTTCAGAATTGAAACCAGATTCGCACCTCATTGGAGCAATGGAAAAGCCTACTTAATCTTAGCCTAAAAACAGCTTTTCAACTTAACTACAATTAGAGATATAGAATCTATTAGGCGGAGCCGACTTCGTTCTGTTATGGATTTTTTTGATATAATCTATTAAATGTCACCATCAATTCTAATCTACATTTTATTAATCATGATTATCTATGATTTTTCCCTGCATCTTTTTGAATGGCTGTGGGGCTATAATTTTACAAAGTTGAAACACCCTTTTTATGTAGGAGATTTATTTGACCACTTGTCTAAAGGGAATCAATCAAAACGACAAAAAATCTATCAGACTTTTTGGGTTTTATACTGGGGGCTGGCAGCCCTACTGCTAATCTTATACTTAATGCTTCGTTAATCTTCGATAATTTCCAATTTCGTCTATCAGGGGGAGTTGTTATTTTTAGGCTGATTTAACAGTCTAACTTTGTAGCCCAAATGTTTCAAAAATGGAACCAGATTCGTGCCTCCCTAGAGCAGTGGAGAAACCTACTTAATCCCAGCCTCAAGCTAGCTTTACAGTTCAACTACCATTAAGGAGTAGAATCTTAGGTTGAGTAATCTCATAAAACATTGTCCAATTTGTAGGCTATGCAAATATGTTAAATTTTGATAAACTTTTATTGTGGAAAATGAGATTGAACTCCCTCATGAGAAAAGGCAACAACTCTACTTATTTGATGCGATAATTGTCCTCGGGGCAAAAGTTGCAAAGAAAACCCATAATCAGCATATTGCAGGGATTGAACCTGGATTAAATTACAAAATGAGATTGATAGCTGCAACTGAGGCATATGGGCAAAAACTCGCGCCAATAATCGTATTAACTGGCGGAAATACATCAAGTAATGATAGTGCCGATTTTCCTACTCAAGCGAGAGTTGGAAAAGAATTTTTAGAG
>Ga0182027_10008116_pt1 | contig 15342 bp, 10 predicted proteins | sample 712E1DmetaG_FD_121300 | JGI IMG/M metagenome (GOLD analysis project Ga0182027, IMG submission 121300) | Permafrost microbial communities from Stordalen Mire, Sweden - 712E1D metaG (Illumina Assembly) | ecosystem: Environmental > Terrestrial > Soil > Wetlands > Permafrost | place: Sweden... | reverse complement strand
TTTCATCACCTGTACTTAAGCGTTTAGAGTCGGAAAGAAGCGCGAAGGGACGCTGAAAGTCGGAAAGAGCCGCAGAAAGTCGCGTGCAGTCGCAGAAAGTCGCAACCTGCCAACACTACAAACCCCCAAACAAAAAACCAACCCAAAACACCAAGAACAATACTACCAAAGCTTCCAAGGCAAGTCATCCATATACTCATTTAATGAACGGATTGAGTTGCCATTCTTACCCTTCTGCTTTAACACGTCTACAAGTGCGGCGGCTAACTGCAAGTTCGTTATGACTGGCACATTGAATTCTACTGCTTGGCGTCGGATGACGTAGCCGTCAGTTAAAATTTCTGAGATACTATTCTGCCTATTAGCTATGGGCACGTTAATTACTAAGTCGATTTTACGCTCCTGCAAATAATCCAAAATGTTAGGGTTAGCTTGAGCTTCCTTAACCTTATGGAGCACAGTAGCATTAACGCCCGCTTCATTGAGAACCTTAGCGGTGTGTGCAGTTGCGTAGATTTTGATGCCCATATCAGCAAAAGCTTTAGCTATCGGCACAACCCGTTTTTTACGTTCTTCATTGCCACCAACACTTATGAATACTGCACCGTCTTTTGGCGGAATTTTGAATTCTGCAGACTGTAATGCCTTGGAGAATGCGTCTGAGAAGTTTTCGCCTAAACATGCCACCTCACCAGTGCTGAGCATTTCAACTCCGAGAACTGGGTCAGCACCGCTTAAGCGCATAAAGCTGAACTGTGGAACCTTAACACCAACGTGAGGTGCAACAGTCATTGGTGAGAGTTTAACGCCATCAATTTTCTTGCCTAGCATCGCCAAAGTGGCGAGGTCAATGAGGTTTATTCCGCGTGTTTTGCTGACAAACGGCATTGAACGTGATGCCCGCAAATTACATTCAATGACATTAACTACGTCATCTTTAACAAGGTATTGGATATTGTAAGGTCCATGAATTTTGAGAGCTTTAACTATCCTTTGTGTGCAATCCTCAATTTTCTTCTGAACCTCAACCTTTAATGCTTGAGGTGGGATGGTCATGGTTGCGTCGCCGCTGTGGACGCCAGCGTTTTCCACATGCTCCATTATAGCCCCAATCAAAACAGTTTCACCGTCAGAAACGCCGTCTACCTCAACTTCTTTAGCACGATTTATGAATTTGCTAATAACTACCGGGTGATCACGTGAAACCTTCGCAGCTAACTTGAGAAAATTCTCCAGTGACGCCTCATTGTAAGCTACACGCATCGCTGAACCAGACAACACGTAGCTGGGACGCACAATAACTGGATAACCGATTTTTTCTGCGAACCGTTTTGCCTCGTTAATTGATAGGAGTTTGCTCCAGCTTGGCTGAGAAATTTGGAGTTGATCTAGAAGCGCGCTGAATTTTGAGCGGTCCTCAGCCAAATCCACGTTTTCAGCAGAAGTACCCAACAGTTTTACTCCAGCATTAGAAAGGCCCATTGCTAAATTGTTTGGAATTTGACCGCCGACACTGGTGATGACGCCAAGCGGGTTCTCTTTCTCATAAATGTCCAAGATGCGTTCGATTGAGAGTTCTTCAAAGTAAAGTTTGTCTGAAACGTCGTAGTCTGTGGAGACTGTTTCTGGGTTGTAGTTAACCATTATTGCTTCTTGGATACCGTTTTTCTTGAGCGCCCAAATTGTGTTGACGCCGCACCAGTCAAACTCTACGCTTGAGCCTATTCTGAAGACACCTGCGCCTAACACGATAACTTTGCTTTTGTTGCTTGTTAATTCAATGTCGTCTTCGTCTCCACCGTAAGTCAGGTAGAGATAGTTTGTTTTTGCTGGCCATTCAGCTGCCAAGGTATCAATTTGTTTAACTACTGGAAGAATGTTTGCGCTTTTTCTAAATGTTCTAATTGTAGATTCATCGGTGCATTGGCATTTAGCGATTTGCTCGTCTGAGAAGCCTAAGCGTTTGGCTTCACGAACCACTTCTGCTGCATAGCCCTCTGCAAGGTTTAGTTGTCGCAGGTCTGCTTCCATGTTAATAATATTTTGAATCTTGTGCAGAAAGAATGGGTCAACACCGCTTAAACGGTAAATTTCCGCGATGGGTATGCCCATTTTTAACGCTTTAACAATTGTGTAGAGCCTCTCGTCAGTCGGGTTCGCAAGCACATCACGTATTCTATCTTCACTCTCAGGCTCTGAATCTTCGGGGTTGCAAACTAAACCTATCTTGCCGGTATCCAACATGCGCACAGCTTTCTGCAATGCCTCTTCAAAGCAACGGCCAATAGCCATCACTTCACCGACAGAACGCATCTGCGGACCAACATGGCGGTCAGCATTCTTGAATTTCTGCAAGTCCCAGCGTGGAATTTTCACAGTTATGTAGTCTAATGCTGGTTCAAAACAGGCTGTGGTGACTTCGGTTACTTTGTTTATGAGTTCTGGAAGCAAATAGCCCAAGGTTAGTTTTGTAGCTATGTAAGCCAAGGGGTAACCAGTTACTTTGCTGGCTAAGGCGGAGCTTCTGGACATGCGTGAGTTAACTTCGATTACACGGTACTCTTCGGATTTCGCATTCAATGCCCATTGAATGTTGCATTCGCCGATAATGCCTAAGCTGCGTATAGCGCTTATTGAAGTTGACCGAATAAGGTGATATTCACGATTTGACAGGGTTTGCGAGGGAGCTACAACTATTGAGTCTCCAGTGTGGACACCCATGGGGTCGAAGTTTTCCATGTTGCAGATGGTTAAGCAGTTGTCTGCATAGTCGCGCATGACTTCATATTCGACTTCTTTCCAGTGCCCAACGTACTCTTCAATGAGTATTTGGCTTATTCGGCTTTGGGCTAAACCACGGGTTGCTATGTCCTTTAATTCTTCAGAGTTATGTGCTACGCCCGCACCTTTTCCGCCAAGAGTATAAGCAACCCTAATTATAACTGGATAACCAATCTCATCAGCAACTTCCAAAGCGTCCTTTACAGTTGTGGCTGATTTGCTGTTTAATGGCGAAACATTTGCTTTAAGCATCGCTTGTCGGAAACGTTCGCGGTCCCCCGTGTCCTCTATCGCATGGATAGGTGTACCCAAAACTTTGACATTGTATTTTTGCAGGATACCTTTCTTTTCTAGTTCTAGACCGCAGTTTAACGCGGTTTGTCCACCGAAGCCCAAAAGGATACCGTCGGGGCGTTCTTTTTCAATAACTTTCTCAACGTATTCAGGTGTGACTGGAAGCAGGTAGACTTTTCCTGACAACCGCGGGTCAGTCTGAATAGTGGCAATGTTAGGATTAACCAGGACGCTTTCTATGCCCTCTTCCCGCAGAGCCTTAAGACATTGGCTTCCTGAATAGTCAAATTCGGCTGCTTCACCGATTTTTATGGCGCCACTGCCAAGAACCAGCACTTTCTTTACCCAGTCAAACTTTGGCATCCTTAAGTAACCTCCAACATCTTTGCAAACTTATCAAACAGCAATTCAGTATCGTATGGTCCTGGCGAGGCTTCTGGGTGCCATTGTACAGCAAAAACAGGCTTATTTTTGTGTTTGATGCCTTCCGCGGTTTTGTCGTTGGCGTTTATGAACCAAGTTTCCAACGGGGTTTTCTTTAGGGATTCTATGTCTACAGCGTAACCGTGATTTTGAGTTGTAATATAGCAACGTCTGCTGTTGAGGTCTAGGGCTGGTTGGTTTTGGGCTCGGTGACCAAACTTTAACTTGTAAGTGTCTCCGCCCAACGCCAGCGCCAGTATTTGGGCGCCAAGGCAAATGCCCATAAATGGAACCTTATCAATCACTTCGCGCACACACTCGATTGTTTTCACGCATTTTTTGGGGTCGCCTGGACCGTTGCTTAAGAAAACACCGTCAGGATTGTAAGCCATGACTTCGCTGGCTGAAGTGTCATAGGGCACGCGTACAACGTTTATGCCTCGTTTAAGCAGGTTACGGATGATGCTGTATTTGGCTCCGCAGTCAAGTAGGACAACGGTTTTTTTGCCCCCCACGTTGTATTTGACGGGTTCTTTCACCGAAACTTCCTTAACCAAATCAGTCAAGTTAGGGTCAGCAATGTCTTTGCCCATCTTTAAGAGAGCATCCAAATTAAGTTCTTCATTAGCGTCAAAAACCTGCAAAATCCCCAGCATGACACCGTGAGTTCTAAGTTTCTTTGTTAAGCGTCTGGTGTCGACTCCGTATATTCCTGGGACGCCTTCGTCTAAGAGCCAGTTGTCTAGGGTTCTTGTTGACGCCCAATGATACGGTTCGTGGCATAACTCGTGAATTACTAAGCCTTGTACTTGAATGTGGTCTGACTCGAAATAGAGCGGAAGACTTAGGTTTAATTCGTTTGATGGAACGCCATAGTTGCCTATAAGCGGGTAAGTCAGGGTTAAAACTTGACCTTTATACGATGGGTCAGTAAGCGCTTCTGGATAACCAACCATCTGGGTCGAGAATACTACTTCGCCTGAGATTTTTCCTGTTGCTCCAAAACCGTTACCGATAAATGACGTTCCGTCTTCAAGAAGCAGAATCGCTTTTTTATTTTTGTTGAACGTGCTATGTTGTGGGACCAAAGCCCTATTCTACCTATAAGGTTGGATTTTTAAGTCTTACGTTTGATGGAGAGTTTGAAAGAGAGTAAGATTCTACGATGGAGTTGAGGATGCTTTCTGCGTTTGCAAGGTTCTGTTTGAGTTTAGATATGTTGTTTTTGGAGCTTATCATGTTCTTTTTTAGTGCTTTGATGGCTCTTTCAACCTCGACGGGTGAAGGACCGCCTTGTACTTTATATGTTTCGATTATTTTGCGTGGATTTGTGCATTCAACCATGTCCTGTTTCTTAACCATTAATTCGATTCCAACCGCTTGCTGAGCTACCTTTTGCATCAGTTCAGGCGTCGCATCCACTAAAGTTTGCTTTGAATCAATCAGCGACTTGACAAGAGCGCCAACTATCTTGTGCGAGGTTCGGAAAGCAATATTGTATTTGCGCACAAGCATGTTAGCAAGTTCCGTTGCGCCTACAAAGCCGGCTCCAGCTTTACTTTCAACGTTTGTTGACACTTTCAAGTTAGGCACAAGCTGTGAGAACATGCTCAGTGAGCTGGCTAAGTTGTCTGTTGAAGCCCAAAGTTTCGGCGTTACCTCTTGAAAATCAAGATTATACGTTGATGGCAGACTCTTCAGGGCAGCAGCCGAAGCCACGAAATCACCGAGCGCATAGCTGGCTCTTGCACGGATAACTTCCAGCACTTCTGGGTTCTTTTTTTGCGGCATGATGCTGCTGGTTGATGTGAAATCGTCAGGCAACTCGACTGTGCCGAACTCTTGCGAACTCCAAATTATCAAATCCTCAGCTAAGCGGCTTAAATTCACTGCAAGTAATGTTAGAACGGCTTGGGTTTCAAGTATGAAGTCTCGGCTACCAACCGCGTCAATCGAGTTCTCCAACACTGCGTTAAAACCTAAGAGCTTAGCAGTTCTTTTGCGGTTTATTGGAAAACTTGTTGTCGCTAATGCTCCAGCGCCAAGTGGACACAGGGTAACTCGTTCATAAGTGCCCTGAAGTCTCTCTAAGTCGCGCTCTAACCCTTGAACATGCGAGAGCAAATAATGGGCAAATGTGACGGGTTGTGCAGGTTGCAGGTGAGTGTATTCCAAAATTACAGTGTTGAGGTGTTTGCTGGCTGTGTCTAGGAGGCTTTCCTGCATCTCCAGAACCTTAAGCATCAATTCAACGAGTTCGTTTCGGAGTTGGATGCGTATGGCCGTTGTGACTTGGTCGTTTCTGCTTTTTCCGATGTGCAGGTTTCCGCCGACTTCAGGTCCAGTTTCCTTAATTACGGCTTCTTCAACTGCCATGTGAACGTCTTCAGCAGAAGGGTCAAGCTTAACATTGGATTGTTTTGAGAGGGCTTTTAGGATTTTTGCGCCGTCTTGCCACTGGATTATTTTCTGTTCCATGAGCATAATAACGTGGGCTTTGTTGATGTCAACCACAGCCGCGGCTAATCGATTATCATCTTTTCTTGAAGAAGTAAACTTGGCAACATCTTCACGTACAGACGACAATCGTCCGCCATGCAGTATTTTTGACACTTCACTCACCCTCCAGCTTACTCACCATTTACTCAGCTTTCTTGGTTTTTTCAGCCGCTTTTTTGCCCGTCTTTTTGAGAGCATTGTACATTCTTGTTTGGAGTCCCCACAATTCAATGAAGCCTTTAGAGTAGGATTGGTTGAACGTGGTTTTGATGTTGTAGTTTGCTAAGTTCTTGTCGTAGAGTGACATTGGCGAGGAGCGTCCGATAACTTGCAAGCTGCCTTTGTAGAGTTTAAGTTTGACTTCCCCCGTGACGTTTTCTTGTGACTTGTTGATGAAAGCGTCAAGGTCATCTTTTAACGGGTCAACCCACAAACCAGCGTAAGCTAAGAATACCCATTGGGCATCGATTTGCTGCTTAAACAAAACTTCGTGACGTGTCATAACCATTTTTTCAAGGTCTTTGTGGGCTTCCAAAATTACAGTTGCCGCCGGACATTCGTAAACTTCCCTTGATTTTATGCCTACTAGGCGGTCTTCAATGTGGTCTATGCGTCCAACGCCGTGTTTGCCAGCGATTTTATTCATTGCTTCTATAAGTTCAAGTGGCTTCATGCTTTCATTATTAACGGCCACTGGCACGCCGCCCTCAAACTTTAAGGTGACCAGTTCTGGCGTGTTTGGCGCTTTTTCGGCTGAAACAGTCCATTCGTAAGCGTCTTCAGGCGGCGCTTGGCTTGCGTCTTCAAGCAGCCCGCATTCGATTGCTCTTCCCCAGACGCTCGCGTCTATGCTGTACTTTTTGGCTGCGTTGGAGACGGGGATACCTTTGGCTTTAGCGTAAGCGATTTCTTCTTCGCGTGTCATGCCCCACTCGCGTACTGGAGCAATAATTTTTTTGTCTGGTGCTAAGGAGCCAAGTGTCACGTCAAAGCGTACTTGGTCGTTGCCTCTTCCTGTGCAGCCATGGGCTAGGGCTGTGGCGCCTTCTTTTTCGGCAACTTCAACCATCTTTGACGCGATCAATGGTCGCGAGAGGCTTGTGCTTATTGGATATTTCCCTTCGTAGAGGGCGTTAGCTTTTATGGCTGGAAAAATGTAGTCTTTTGCAAATTCGTCTTTGGCATCGATTGAAAAATGTTTGAGAACTCCGAGTTTTTTGGCTTTTTCCTCAGCAGCTTTGAGGTCTTCTTGTTGACCAACATCTACGGTTACGGTTATTACTTGTGCGTTGTATTTTTCTTGGAGGTACTTGATTAATACGGATGTGTCTAATCCGCCTGAGTATGCTAACACGATTTTTTCGGTTATTTTTTTGCTCCCCCATTTTTTGCTGTGAATTATTCCCCTAACCTTCAATGCTGTATTTTTAAACATTGTGACTTTTTTGTTACTTAATAAAATTTAAATGTCCCATTTGATACAATAGGTTAGCATTATGACAATAGCTCAAAACGTAAGAAATCACCTGCGAAACAAACCATACCTGCTGGAAGCCCTAGAAAAAGGCATAGTAAACCTAAGCGAGTTATCAAGACAAATACAAGAAGATTTGAAAACCGATGACATAAGCGCCATAAAAGCTGCCTTGCGCCGTTATTCAGAAGAACTGCAAAAGCACAAGCAGAAAAGAGAAGAAAAAGTACTCCAACTCCTGAAACGAAGCAGCATAGCCGTTTATGACCGAAAATCCGTAATGATAACAGGTAAAGAACTTGATTCCAAAACTGGTATGAAAGTTGATTTAATGGATAAATTCGTTTACTTGCTTGACAGGAGCGATTTGCCTGAACGCATAAGTACTCTCGTTAAACATGATAACTGCACTATGATTGTTGTCCATTCACCTGAGGAACTGGAGGTGACGCCGGGAGTTGTGGCTTTCTTAGCCTCATTGCTGGCAGAGCAGAACGTGAACATTATTGAGTTCATTTCCTGCTGGACTGAAACTATAATGGTAGTTGAGAAAAAAGACAGCCTAAAAACCTATGAGGTTTTGTCTAGTATGGTGGGTTAAGAAGCTGCATGGGAACAACAAAATTAATAATGCCACAGCTGATACTTCAGCTACAGCTTGCGTTACCATGCCACGAAAAGGCGCGTATCCAATGGAGATGAAGCCATGACACATCAAGAATGCATAAACTGCAAAGCAAAATATGATATTGATGAGATTATTTATTTCTGCAAGAAATGCGGAGACATCCTTGAAATAAAATTCGACTTTAAAGAGTTAGCTGAAACCCTCAAAGGCAGCGACTGGAAAACAAAGCCCCTGTCCGTTTGGCGATACCGCGACTTCATGCCCATCCACGAAGCCGCACATATAGTTACGCTAAACGAAGGCGGCACGGGTCTGCACCGTTCCCAACGCTTAGGCGACGAATTAGGACTAAAACAATTGTACGTTAAGAATGAGGGCGAAAACCCCACAGGCAGCTTTAAAGACCGAGGCATGACCGTGGGCGTCACAAAAGCCGTTGAGTTAGGTGCAAGACATGTAATCTGTGCTTCAACAGGCAACACTTCCGCAAGCCTAGCCGCTTATGCTGCGAGGGCAGGAATAAAATGTACTGTTCTTATTCCATCCGGTAAGATTGCCTATGGGAAATTGGCGCAAGCGATGATTCACGGCGCTAAAGTTTTGCAGGTTCGCGGCAACTTTGATCAATCCTTAGAATTTGTTCTTAAACTCGCTGAAAAGCACAGAAGCATTTACCTTCTTAACTCAATTAACCCGTTCCGTATTGAAGGACAAAAATCGTTAGGCTATGAAATCTGCGAACAACTAAACAACCAAGCACCCGACAGAATCATAATACCCGTCGGCAATGCTGGGAACATAAGCGCCGTCTGGAAAGGCTTAACCGAATTTCACAAACTCGGCTACATTAAAACCCTGCCAAAGATGACTGGCATACAAGCCGCTGGCTCAGCACCTATAGCACAGGCAATTAAGACTAACAGCGACAAAATAGTCCCCGTTGAAAAGCCCGAAACAATTGCCACAGCCATCCGAATCGGCGCACCAGTAAGCTGGAAAAAAGCCGTCAACGCAATCCGAGAATCCCATGGGACCGCGGAAACCGTAACTGACGAAGAAATCTTGGAAGCACAAAAACTTCTTGCTCGGATTGAGGGAATTTTTGTGGAACCTGCAAGCGCCTCATCCATCGCTGGGCTAATTAAGCTTGTTAGAAACGACGTTATCGGCAAGGATGAACGGATAGTCTGCATCACCACGGGTCACGGGCTAAAAGATCCTGACACCGCCATTAAGCAATGCGAAAAACCACTTGAGGTTGATGCTGACATATCTGCTATTGAGCAGGTATTAGGGTTAAAAGCGCAGAGACCAACTATTCTCGCTAGGTAAGGCATGAAAATGAGAATTATCTTAGTTGGCTATGGCGTAGTCGGGAAGGGCGTAACTACTATTCTCGCTCGCAGATATGCAGAAAAGGTTAAGGATTACGGGTTTAACCCAAAAATTGTTGCCATCGCCGATATAGATGGCGCGGTTATAACCCCAAGAGGTCTAAGCCCTGAAAAGCTGGAAGCGATTAAGCAACGGGGTTACCCCATATCCGCAGATTCCGATTTTGGCCACCCAGGAATTTCAGCGTTAGATGTTATTGAGTCGGTTGAAGCAGAAGTGGTTGTTGAAGTCACGCCTGTTAACATCAAAAACGGTGAACCAGCACTGTCACACATCACTAAAGCGTTTAAAACAGGGAAACATGTTGTTACAACCAACAAAGGACCATTAGCCTTAGCAATGCCAGCCCTCACAGAACTAGCTGACTATAACAATGTTTACCTGCGATTCAGCGGAACAGTCGGCGGTGGAACACCCATGCTTGAGTTTGCCAAACGATGCCTCGCAGGAGACAAGATCCTAGCCATACGGGGCATACTAAACGGTACAACTAACTACATACTAACTGAAATGTCTCAAAATCGCGTGACCTTCCAAGAAGCGCTAACAAATGCACAGAAGCTTGGTTACGCCGAGAGAGAGCCGTCCATGGATATTGACGGATTTGATACCGCCTGCAAAGTAGTTATTCTGGCGAACTGGATATTAAACAAGAAAATAACCTTAAAAGACGTAGACAGAACAGGCATCCGCGACGTATCTTTACAAGCTCTTGATGAAGCTTCAAAGAGGGGTAACACAATCAAGCTCATAGGTTCAATAGACGGCAATACAACAACAGTTAAACCCATGGAAATAGCTAAAAACAACCCTTTATGCGTCAGTGGAGTCCTAAACGCAATAACCTTTTCCACTGAATATGCTGGCGAAGAAACCCTCGTCGGCAGAGGCGCAGGCGGAATTGAGACTGCCAGTGCAGTTTTAAGAGACCTCTTAGACATAAGACATAAGTTAGCAAACCGAATGCTAAATAATTACTCGGAGTCCTAAAAAAAATGAAAATCGTAATGAAGTTCGGCGGCACCAGCGTTGGTACGGGCGAAAACATACGTCACGTAGCCGACATAGTCATCAAAAACGCCAAAAAAGACAACGTTACCGTGGTTGTTTCAGCTTTAGCAGGTGTAACCAATAGCCTAATTGAAGTTGCTGAGCTGGCCAAAAAAAGCGATGAAAAACACATCCAAGCCTTTACCAAAGAACTGCTGAACAAACATTTAGAGGCGATTTCAACCGCAATCAATAGCAAACAGGTGCAAAGGGAAGTTACTGAGATCATTGAGAAAACAATAGCTGAGCTAGAGAAGGTTTTAACGGGCATCTGCTATGTTGGCGAACTCACGCCAAAATCTAAAGATTATGTGGTTTCCTTTGGTGAGCGATTATCTGCGCCTATTGTTTGGGGTGCCATAAAAGACGAAGGGCTTGAGACTCAATGGTTCACAGGCAAAGAAGCAGGCATTGTCACCGACTCCAACTTTGGTGAAGCCGACCCACTGATGAATTTCACCACTCATCTCATCCGAGAACGCCTTGCACCACTGCTGGAAAAAGACGTCATCCCCGTTGTAACAGGATTTATTGCAGCAAACCAGGATGGCGTTGTAACCACCGTTGGCCGTGGTGGCTCAGATTATACCGCGACCATTTTAGGGGTTGCTTTAGGTGCTGATGAAGTCTGGATATGGACCGACGTCGAAGGCATAATGACTACCGACCCAAAAATTGTTCCGTCAGCCAAAATGCTTCCACAGCTCAGCTACCAGGAAGCGGCTGAAATGGCGATTTTCGGCGCAAAAGCCATGCACCCACGCGCCCTTGAACCAGTAATAAAAGAAGGCATCCCTGTCAGGATACGCAGCATTTTCCACATAGAAAACCAAGGCACACTCATAACCAAAGAGCCAGATGGGAATGCAAAGGAAGTCGTGAAAGCTGTAGCGATGATAAAGGATGTTGCCATGCTCAACGTTAGCGGTGCTGGGATGGTTGGTGCGCCTGGAAGCTACGCTAAAGTCTTTGACGTCTTAGGAAAAAACAACATTAACGTTATGATGATTTCCACCGCCGCTTCGGAAGCTAACATTTCAATGATTATTCGACGAGGGCTTTTGGGCAGGGCTATTAGCAACCTTGAAATTGCACTCTTAGACAGAGGCGGCTTAGTCAGCGAAGTTACAGCGGAAGACGACGTTGCCGTAATAGCTGTAATGGGCGCCAACATGAAAGGAACCTTAGGCGTAGCCTCAAAAATCTTCACCACAGTCGCCAAAAAAGGCATAAACATCCGCATGATTGCACAAGGCAGCTCAGAACTAAACATTTCATTCGTTGTCAAAGAAAAAGACGGCACAGCGGTAGTCCGAGCCATCCACAAAGAATTCAACCTAGACAAAATATAGATTTCATAGCCATAAAGCGGCCGAGTCCAATAAGGGCAAGTTTTTCGGACGACTAAATTTCCCCACCCATCTTTTCATTATTCTTATCCCAATTGACCGCCTCGGCATCAAAAAATCAGGCAAGACTTAATGGACTAATTGAAAAGGCTTGAAGGTTTCATCAGGCTAAGCATGAAAATGAATTTCTGCTGAAAGCTTCGTGTTGCTCAATGGTTGGTCTTCAGATGAAACATTTTGAGTCTCTGGCTTATTTTCTTTGCTTCACTAAAGGATATGATGGTTTTGCCAACAAGTTCTCAAAAATGAAACCGAGAAGTAAGCTTTTGCCAAGGCTAGCTTTTTGTAGACAGCTTCGTTTGTTCTCGGCACAGCAGTGTTTGGCTATAGGATCAGAACTATGAGAATAACCAAGACAACTGCTGCGACAATGAGTATCTTATTTGTCGTTTCTAATCTTCTAACTGTATTTTCCAAGGAATTTCCCATTTTTCATTTCTCCATCCAACTGAGCAATTTTCCATTCTTCAGCATCAAATAAATAACAAAACGACCAAGACTACTGTTAAACCAAGGACCGCGTAGCTCAATAACTCGTTTCTTCTCAACGCTTTTTCGAGCCGGGTTGACAATTCCGAATTATAATTTCCGCCTGACCATGAAGTAGAACTAGAATCCGAAGATTGACCAGAGGAATTTGGTTGTGACTGAAACGGTGTAGACGTCTGAGGCTGTGAAGAAACTAAAGACGCTCCACATTTACCACAGGCAATTGCGCCTTCAGGAACGGTCGCACCACAATATGGACATACAGACATTCAAATCAACTTCCATTTCTAAATCAATTTACTTTAGCCACAAATGACGCGCCAGCATCATTTACTTTCAACAAGCGAGCGGTAATATATAAACTGTCCTTTTCTTCTCCTTCAAATTCTGTTCTAATTATGCATGGGAATAGCTAAACGTTTGGTTATTATTTTTTTGCTTTTTTCATGGTGCTATCGGTAAACGATATTCCACGCCTTGAATTGCCCTAGCAATAAATTCAGTTTCTCACACCTAACAACTTGATGATTCAAAATTAGTGTTTTTCTTGTTTCACTTCCAGCTGTTCAAGCATCACAGCGAGATTGCTAGTCGGTGGAAGGCATGTTTGGCCACGACACACGTAGGCAGTTGCTTTATCTTCGATTTGCTGGTAGCCTAAGCCGGCTTTGCTGGGGTGCTTAAGTGCGATAACGGTGAATGGTAGATAATGCTTCCTTAGTGCACTCAACATGTCTGACGTGTCTTTTTGTTTTAAGTCGCCTACTAAGATTACGCTGTAAGATGGACCTATTAGAAAATCAGTTGCGGAAAGGAAGAACGTGTACGCTTCAGGTGCGCCCTCTATTTCTTGTGCGAATGTTCTGGTCATGTGGACTGCCAATGTGTTGTATGTGGGTTCGTCTGTTAAGCGGCTTAGCCACAGCAGATTCTGTAGCGTTACTGAGTTGCCTGATGGAGTTGCGCCGTCGTATAGTTGCTTGATTTTTGGCATGGCGGCTTCGCTGTTTTTTGTTTGGTAGAAACCTCCGTTTTTATCGTCCCATAACTTAGTCACCATAGTCTTCGTTAAAGCGGATGCGGCTTGGAGATATTTGTCTTCGAATGTTACCTCGTAGAGCTCGATTAGCCCGTATACGAAGAAGGCGTAGTCGTCTAGGAAGCCTTCCACGGCTGTTTCGCCTTTTGTGTAGCGGTGATAGAGCCCGTCATCTTTGCCGCGCATTTGGTTTAGGATGAAGTCAGCAGTTTTCTTTGCAGTTTCAATGTACTTCGCTTCGTTGAGAACGCTGCCTGCTTTTGCCAGGGCTACGATCATTAAGCCGTTCCAGTCAGTTAACACTTTATCATCTATTGCGGGAGGCACCCGTTTTTTTCTTGCCTCAAAAAGCGCTTCTCTTATGCTGTGCAGGCGGTCGATGAGTTCTTGCAGTGTTAAGCCTTTGTATGGTGCAAGTTCCTCTAAGAGTTCGGCGATGTGGAGTATGTTTTTGCCGTTTGGGTACCCAGAAGCCTCAATAAAGTTGCCTTCTGGCTTTAGCCCGTAAATGTGGACTGCCAATTCAGCGTCGGCAGGAGGCAGCGTGTCGAGCACTTCGTCTATGGTCCAGAGGTAGAATTTGCCTTCTTCGCCTTCTGTGTCCGCATCCTGCGCTGAGTAAAATCCTCCTTGGGGCGCCGCTAAATCGCGTAGGGTGTAGTCCAGGGTTTCTTTGGCAGCGAGTGCATAGCGTCTAGCGCCTGTTGCCTGAAAAGCTTCTGTGTAAGCTATTGTTATTAGTGCTTGGTCGTAGAGCATTTTTTCAAAGTGAGGAACCAACCATTTTTCGTCGGTGCTGTATCGGTGGAAACCGAAGCCTAGCTGGTCGTATATGCCGCCTAGGCGCATTTGCGTTAGCGTTCTTTCAACCATGGATAGGGCGTTTTTTTGGTCTGTTTTCGCATAATAGTGTAGTAGGAATAGGAGCGTGTGGGACCTTGGAAATTTGGGTGCTGTACCGAAGCCGCCGTTTTCGTTGTCAAAGTCCAGTGTTAAGCGATCATAGGCGTCTTGCAGGACCACACTTCCGAGTTCTTTTTGAGGTGTTCTTTTTTCAATTGCTTCTATGCGGCTTTTGATGTCTGCTCCCACGATTTCTAATTGCGAGCGTTGCAGTTTCCATATTTGCATAACTTGAGGAACAAGATCCAACATGCCCGTCAAGCCTCGTCCGCTGTGTTTAGGTATGTAGCTTGCGGCAAAAAAAGGGTTAAGCTTGGGTGTCATGAGTATGTTGAGTGGCCAGCCGCAATTTCTGCCCATAGCTTGACAAACAGCCATGTATGCAGCGTCTAAGTCGGGCCTTTCTTCACGGTCAACCTTAATGCAGACAAACGATTGGTTTAGCAGGTCTGCGACTTCCTGATCGCTGAAGCATTCCTCTTCCATGACATGGCACCAGTGGCAACTGGCGTAACCTATGCTGATGAAAATGGGTTTGTCTTCAGCTTTCGCTTTATCTAGGGCTTCTTGACCCCACGGAAACCAGTCAACTGGGTTATAAGCGTGCTGGAGAAGATAGAGGCTTTTTTCATTAATCAACCTGTTTGACTTGTTTTCTTGATTTGGCTGCAAGAATTGGACCTCCCTGTTACAATTATTTACTGTGAGCGTTTTTATTAAACTGTTCGAGCGAGATTATTCCACGTCAGATAAATTTTGTTCTTTGTGTTTTGGGTTGGTTTTTTGTTTTGGGGTTTGTAGTGTTGGCAGGTTGCGACTTTTATCGACTTTCTGCGACTGCACGCGACTTTCTGCGGCTCTTTCCGACTTTCAGCGTCCCTTCGCGCTTCTTTCCGACTCTAAACGCTTAAGTACAGGTGATGAAAGCAAGAATCTGTATGCCCCTAACAGAGAAAGT
>Ga0182027_10008115_pt1 | contig 15344 bp, 8 predicted proteins | sample 712E1DmetaG_FD_121300 | JGI IMG/M metagenome (GOLD analysis project Ga0182027, IMG submission 121300) | Permafrost microbial communities from Stordalen Mire, Sweden - 712E1D metaG (Illumina Assembly) | ecosystem: Environmental > Terrestrial > Soil > Wetlands > Permafrost | place: Sweden... | reverse complement strand
CGGTGAGCATAAGTCAGTGCATCGGCTAGGATAAGTCTGCCTTCTGCATCTGTATTAAGAATCTCAACAGTAGTACCATTGCTTATGGTAACAATATCACCCGGGAAACAGGCTTTCTCTCCCGGTCTGTTATCGGTAGCAGGTATTAATCCATAAACTTCCAGTGGAATCTTTAACTTAGCAAGGGCATAAATCACTGCTGATACAACAGCGGCTCCTGCCATATCAGACTTCATTTCATCCATGGAATTCAGGGTGGGTTTTAAACTCAATCCCCCGGTATCAAATACGACCCCTTTACCAACCAAAACTACCGGTTTGATATTTACTTTATTTAAAGGGTTATGATGAAGAATAATAAAAGTTGGCGGATCAATACTTCCACTATTAACAGCCAGTAATCCACCCATTTTTAATGCTTCTATCTTCTTTTTATTGAGAACTTCGGTATTAAATCCTGCTTCTATACCCATACCTGTAACCCTGACAGCCAGTTCGGTAGCTGTTAAAACTGAACCGGGCTCATTAACAAGGTCTCTGGCAATAAATACTGCTTCGATATTAGTTTTAATAGTATTTAAGGTAGTTTCATTCAGATTCTTTGATATAATATTAATATGAGTTAAACTTGAAAACTCAGGATCGCTTTTATATTTAACAAATCTATAATCTGCTAAAAGAATACCTTCCAGGTAATATGGGAAATAAAGATCAGTATCGCAACTATAAATGCTTATCTGTTCAGTCTTATTTTTTTTAAGTTCCTTTTGTAATTTACTTCCTGCAATCCTGAAGTTTTCGAATATTTTATAATCTTCCTGATCATTAACATTAACAAACTGAATAAAAACAGGTTTTTCAAAATCTGATATCTGAAAAAGATGGTTCTTTATTAAAAGCTGTTTTTCAATGTATTTCTTTTCAATATCCGTAAAGTAATCAAAATCTGAAAATTCAGGCATTTTGTTTTCCCTGGCAATAAATAAATAAATCTTTGCCTGTGTCTCAGGTAAATTTGATTTATTCAGACTGAACTGGTATTGCATAGAAAATTTTTCGGCAAACCTACATAAATTTTGTGACAGAAACTAAAATCATGATAGGGACAACATCTATTAGTAGGCCAAATTAGACGAATATTTTCCAGAATATCGATTATTTCTGAATTTCAAAAAATTCATACTATTAAATTCATGAATTCGAAATAGGATAGCCACCATTTGAGTAGGTTTACCGATATTTGAACTTGTATTAAAGTATTAAAATCCCCACCGCTAAATGATTCAGAAAAAGAAAAAATATGGACAGCACTTTCTGATCGATAAGAATATTGCAGGAAAAATAATTGGGGGGTTGAAAGCTTCAAAAAGCGGTACCATAGTTGAAGTAGGTCCCGGTGAAGGCATTTTAACAAACTTACTGATTGATAGATTTAATACCGGTTTGTATCTGATTGAAATTGACAATGATTTAATTGCTGTTCTACATGAAAAATTCCCCTCTTTAAATGAACAGATCATCCATGCTGACTTTCTCGAAATTAATTTAGAAAAGACATTTAACAATGATGTATCGATCATAGGAAATTTCCCATACAATATTTCCAGCCAGATATTATTTAATGTAATTGAATACAGGCAAAAAGTAGTTGAAGTGGTGGGGATGTTCCAAAAAGAAGTTGCTAAACGTATATGCTCAGGTCCCGGCACCAAAGATTATGGAATTTTAAGCGTACTAATCCAGGCATTTTATAATACGGAATACTTATTTTCGGTAAGTAAAAATGTATTTTCACCACCACCCAAAGTTGAATCAGGCGTTATACGACTTGAAAGGAAATCCAATTTTGTACTTGAATGCGATGAAAAACTTTTTCAGAGAATAGTTAAACAAGGGTTTCAGCAGCGTAGGAAAAAGTTGCATAATTCATTAAAATCATTAATAAAAGACAGTACCAATGACGAGATATTTAATAAACGACCAGAGGAATTGTCATATACCGACTTTATTTATCTAACCCAATTATTAGGCTGATTAAATGAGAAATAAATTTTTAATCACAGAAAAAGCTCCTGAATTTTTTATTGACAGGTTAAAATTACTAGGATATGATATTGATTATAAGCCAAATATACCTCCAGAGGATCTTGAGAATATCATTGCCGGTTATGAAGGGATCCTTATCAGGAGCAGGATTATTCTAAATCACGATTTACTTAAAAAAGCACAAAAACTCAAATATATTTTACGGCCAGGTTCAGGATTGGATATCATTAACATTGAAGCAGCATATCATTTTAAAATTCAAATTATCAACTCACCTGAAGGCAACAGGGATGCCGTTGCCGAACATGCCCTGGCCCTTCTTTTAGGATTGTTTCATAATATTCCCAAAGCATTCAGAGAATTATCGTCTTTGCATTGGACAAGGAAAGAAAATATTGGTACTGAACTGGGTGGAAAAACAATAGGCATTATTGGATATGGAAACACCGGAAGCGCTTTTGCACAACGATTAAAATCATTTAATGTAACAATTCTGGCATATGACAAATATATTAATGGATTTGGAAATAGCTATGTGAATGAGGTAAAACAGGAAGAAATATTTAAAAGCGCAGATATTGTAAGCTTTCATATACCATTATCTGATGAAACAAAATTTCTGGTTTGTGGTAATTATTTAAAAAATTTCATCAGGCCGATTTATCTGATCAATACTTCACGGGGGAAAATACTTGAAACCGGGGCTCTTGTCACTGCATTACAAAACGGCCGTGTTCTGGGTGCAGTATTAGATGTATTTGAAAATGAGTATTTTAATACACTTTCTAAACAGGAGAAAAATGATTTACTGGCTTTGGTTTCAACCGGGAAGGTTATTTTAACACCTCATATTGCGGGCTTGACAAATGAATCAGAAATAAAAATATTTTCCGTCCTCCTTGACAAGCTTGAATTACAAATAAAATTCCATGATGCAGGCAACATTTTGTAAATTTGAAGTGTCTGTTACGAATTAAGGAGAACTCTTACGATGGACAAAAACAATTGATTGAACAGCAACAAATAATGTTAAATATTTATCCCGGAATTAAAATTTCTTGTATTTTTGGAGTTTCGGGAAAATTGAAATTTAATTCATATGATTAAGAAAACTCTACTACTTATCATTGGTGTCGTTTTATTGTTTGGATTCCATACGTATGCCCAGACTCAGGCGGGAGAATTACGAGGGAAGATAACAGATGCAGAAAAGGGCGAACCTCTTCCATTTGCCAACATCATTATTTTGATTGGCGGAACCCAGAAAGGAGGTGCTTCCTCAGATATGGAAGGGAATTATGTTATTAAACCCATATCACCAGGCACCTATGATATCCGTGCTTCATTTATCGGTTATAAGGACCTGATCATTAAAGGTTATGAGGTTGGAGGGAACAAAGTTTCTTTTCAGAATATCAAGTTAACCCCAACTCTTCTTACTGTGAAGGAGGTTGTCGTACAGACCTACGAAAAACCTATGGTAGATCAGGATGCAGGCAGTGGTGGCAGGTTATCAAATAAAGAAATTAAAAAAGCACCAACCCGTAACGTTGGTGACCTGGTTAACCTTACAGCCGGTATGAATGGAGGGAGTTCTAAGGGACAACGAACCTCCGGTACTGTTTATTTTGTTGATGGTGTAAGGATGAGGGGCAGCATAGGTGTTCCCCAAAGTTCAATGCAGGAAATCAATACAATAACGGGGGGTATTCCTGCCGAATACGGCGATTTGGTTGGTGGTGTGGTAAGTATCACAACCAAAGGTCCTTCTGCCAAATTCAGCGGAGGGCTGGAAGGTATTACATCGGAGTTGCTGGATGCTTTTGGTTATAATGTTTTGGAAGGGAATCTTTCAGGACCTCTGTTCTTAAAGAATAAAAAAGCAAAAGGCACAGATTCGGCAGAAGCAAGGCTGGGCTTCCTATTATCAGGGAATATTAATTTTATTAAAGATCCTTCTCCTTCTCCCATTGGAGTCTGGGAGTTAAAAGATGACAGGTACAATTATCTTTATCAAAATCCAATAAGCTTATCTCCAACAGGTATCGGGATAGTTCCAACTGCCGAATTTATGACTAAAAACGATATGGAGAATGTAAAGGCCCACCCGGATATCAATCAATTCAGTTATAACATTAATGGTAAACTGGACCTGGTGGCTTCAAAAAATCTTAATATTGTTCTTGGGGGAATGGTTTCTCATTCCGATAATAAAGGATATGATTATTCAAATTCTATGTTTAATTATAAAGAAACCGCAAAAACTGTAACCCAATATAATACATATCGTACTTACCTCACGCTTACCCAGAAACTGAATTTTGGGTCCGACAAAAATTCAAAGAAAAAAATAAAAATTTCTAATTCTTATTATACGTTGTCAATCGACTATACAAAACAAAGCAATAATAGCCAGCATAGCGAACACCAGGATAATTTATTCGATTATGGATATGTAGGCAAGTTCAATGAATACAGAGCCCCTGTTTATATACAGGGCGATGATACTGTAAACGGGCATTTGGTAAGGGCTAACATTTTACAGGGATATACAGATACCCTAATTACTTTTGATCCTTCATCACTTAATCCCGCCCTGTCAAATTATACTTCTCAACTTTTTAAGTTGGCTAAGGGGAACATTCCAAGTATGTCTTATATAAACGCAAACGGTGGATTGAGAAATGGAGATATACCGGGTAATGTTTATTCACTTTGGGCAAATATCGGATCACCTACAGCCGCTTATTCATTATACGATGAAGACCAGTTTGCCGTTAAAGCACAAGCCTCAGCCGACCTTAATAAACATGCCATAAAAGTTGGTTTTGAATATGAACAAAGAATTCAACGAAGCTATACTGTTAATGCTTTTTATCTTTGGAATACCATGCGACAACTTATGAACAGCCATCTTCAGCAGCTCGACACTAAAAATCCATATCCGGTTTACGATCCAACAGGTACCGTATTCCTTGATACTATAAATTATAAAATCTTGAACGATGGCCAGCAAACAACTTTCGATAAAAATTTCAGGAATTACCTGGAATCGATCCATGCAAAAGATGAATATGGGAATCCTGTTGGAGAACAAACGTTAGTTAATATCGACCGCTATTCCCCCGATCAGTTCAAGCTGTCGATGTTCAGCCCCGATGAATTAATGGTAAATGGGCTGGTTAATTATTATGGTTATGATTACTTAGGAAATAAATTAAAAAAGAAACCTTCATATGAAGATTATCTTAACAATCCCAACCAGCGTTTGATTGCACCCGACAACCCGATTTATGTTGCAGGCTTTCTTCAGGACCAGTTCGTTTACAAGGATATGATCTTCCGAATTGGATTACGTTTAGACCGGTTTGATGCCAACCAACCGGTATTGAAGGATAAATACAGTTTATACGCAACAAAGACCGTTTCTGAAGTAAAAGATTTTGCACACCCAAGTATCATGGGCCCTGATTATGTTGTTTATGTTGATAATCCTTTTAAACCCACAAAGATTGTAGGTTACAGAAATGGTGACCAATGGTATGATGCCACAGGAGCAGAGGTAGTTGATCCGAATATCCTGGCACTGCAAACAACCAGCGGGAAAATTGCACCCTATTTAGTTGAGTCCAATCAAGACAGTCTTAAACTCACGATGGATGCCTTTAAAGATTATGTGCCTCAACTCAATATTTCACCGCGTATTTATTTTTCTTTCCCATTATCCGATAATGCAAACTTCTATGCAAACTACGATGTTCGTACCCAGAGACCTGATGCCGGAAATAATCCCCACATTGATGATTATTATTATATGCAGGCAAGAGGGACATCAGCTCTCTTAAATGCAGCTTTACAGCCTCAAAGGATTACCAGTTATGAATTAGGTTTTAAACAGGCGGTAAGTAAAAACACGGCTATTTCATTGAATGCATATTATAACGAAACCAGGAATCAGATTAATGTCCGAATGATCAATCAGGCCTATCCCAGGAGTTATGAAACATGGGATAACATAGATTTTCAAACAACCAAGGGAATTTCGCTCACTTATGACCTGCGGCAGACCAGTACCAGCAATATTTCTGTACTAGCCAGCTATACATTACAATTTGCTAATGGTACCGGATCAAACACAGCATCGCAGGCCGGGTTAATTGAAGCCGGCCAGCCCAACCTCAGGACCCCTTTTCCACTCGACAACGACAACAGGCACAATTTTACTGCCCAGATCGATTACAGGTATAAAGGAGGGATGTTATATAACGGACCGGTTTCAAAAAACGGGAAGAAATGGCTTCAGAATACGGGTATCAACCTCATTATTACCGCCACTTCCGGCAAGCCTTACTCAAAACAGGGAAATGTTACCGAAACTCAAGGTATTGGTATCAGGCAATCAGCGGTTTCAAAAGGCACGATGAATGGCTCCCGTTATCCATGGGCCTATAATCTTAATCTGAAACTCGACCGTGATTTCTTCATCAGTTTCCAGAAAGTTAAGGATAAGAAAAAGATCGATTACAGTAAAGGTGTGTATCTGAATGTATATATTTGGATTTCAAATGTGCTCGATACCAGGAACGTACTAGGTTTATACAGATACACCGGTGACCCGAATGATGACGGTTTCCTGGCATCATCTTATGGGTTAACTGCCGTTCAGGCAGCTACCTATTCACAGGCACTTTACGATCAGTATTCCATTAAAGTCAATTCACCCTTTAATTATGTTGCTCCCAGAATAATCAGGCTTGGGGCTGTACTTTCTTTTTAATTTTGAATTGTTAAATTTTTTCGGTTATGAAAAAACATATTACCTGGTTCTTATTTTTCCTCTTTGCTGCATCATTTGTATCTGCCAAAGAGAATGTTCCACAGACATTCAGAAAAACTGAACCTATTGAGAGACTAGCATCAGGCTGTCAGCCGGCATCTGCTTCAGCCAACCTGGACATTAATAATGTACGTGCCAGGATCATGAACGGTGGAGATATGTGGTGGGACCTTATCGGAACCGCAGCATATGAGATTCCAAAGGTTACCCAGGCGGGCGAAGCAAGAAAAACATCGCTTTTTGCAGGAGCACTCTGGATTGGAGGCTATGACCAGGGTAACAACCTGCGCGAAGCTGCAATGACCTACCGGCAGAATGGGAGTGACTTTTTTCCCGGTCCACTGGATGTAAACTCTGCATCAGTTGATGTTTCAGAATGTATTAAATGGGATAAAATTTACCAGGTGACAAGGGAGGAAATCAACAATTTTATTGAAAAAGGTTCCGTTGCAGCTACCGACAATATTAGAAATTGGCCTGCTATGGGTACTTCCTCGGGTGAGGCAAAATACCTTGCCCCCTTTGTTGATGTTGGTGGCAATGGTATATATGATTGGACTTTGGGAGATTATCCCGACGTCAGAGGTGACCAAACCCTCTGGTTTGTTTATAACGATAAAGGGAATACCCATTCTGAAACAAATTCACTGGCTATTGGCCTTGAAGTTCAAACCATGGCTTTTTCATTTGCAACCAACGACGAAATAAACAATATGACCTTTTACCAGCAGAAAATAATAAACAGGTCCAAAACCAGGTTGGAGAAAGTATATTTCGGACAATGGGTAGATCCTGATCTTGGTTATGCATTCGACGATTATGTTGGTTGCGACACCACCCGTAGTTTAGGAATTTGTTACAATGGTGATGATTTTGATGAAGGTGTAACCGGATATGGGGCAAACCCTCCCTCGGTTGGGGTTGACTTCTTTCAGGGACCTTTGGGTGATAATGGCAAGGAAATACCCATGACAAAATTTGTATATTATAACAATGACTTTAGCTTAAACGGAAATCCACAGAGAGAAAACGATTATTATAATTATCTTGACGGCAAATTTAAAAATGGCCAGCCAATGCACTACGGTGGAGATGGGTTTAACCAGGTTTGGGATGCATCAAAAACTGTAAATTTTATGTTTCCGGGGAATCCTAAAAAACCAAGACCCGAATGGTCGGAAGTGAGTTCAGGCAATACCCCCGGCGATCGTCGATTTTTACAAAGCGCCGGTACATTTACACTGAATCCCGGTGCAGTAAATTATATAACAGTTGGCGTAGTATGGGCAAGGGCCACAACGGGTGGTAATACCGGTTCCTATGATTTATTATTAATTGCCGACGACAAAGCCCAAAAGCTATATAATAACAACTTTAAACTGATTGACGGGCCAAATGCACCTGATGTAACTATACAGGAACTTGACCGCCAGATTATTTTATCACTTGAGAATACAACTTCAATTGAAAGATATAAGGATAGTATCAAAAATGAATCCGGCAAATTTATAAATTATCGTTTTCAGGGATATCAGATTTATCAGTTAAAAGATGCAACAGTTACTTCAGCAGAACTATCCAATCCCGACAAGGCCCGGCTTGCTTTCAGATGCGACATCAAGGATGGTGTTACACAGTTGGTAAACCGTAATTACGTCCCCGGACTGGGGATTGTTCCTACTGAAATGGTTGATATCAATGGTGACAATGGAATCAGCCATACCTTTTCAGTAACAACAGATGCATTTTCTTCGGGAGATGCCAGGCTTGTAAATTTCAAGGCTTATTACTATATGATCCTGTCATATTCTAACACCAGCAATCCCGATGAATATGAACAATATTTAGCCGGGCGAAAAAACATAAAGGTTTATATGGCAGTACCCCATAAGAGTGATATAGAATTTAACGGAACCAAACTTAATAGTAAATATGGTGATGGACCAGGTATTACAAGAATTGAAGGCACAGGAAATAGCGGAAAAATTCTTGAACTGACACAAACAACAATTGATAGGATACTAGCAATCAAAAATCCGGCTGATTATCAGGGTGTAGAATTGGATTACCAACCAGGCTTTGGCCCGTTAAATATATACGTATTTGATCCTTTGAAAGTACTTGATGCAACATTTGAGTTGAGGATTATTGATAGTTCAATAATTAAAAAATCCCCAACTCCTGCTGATTATACAAAACTCTCAAATAAAGGAATAATTAAAAACAATTATTGGATGATTACAAAAACAACCTTACCCTCGGAGAAAGTTGTTAAATCTGATACTGTTTTTGGTGTCGACAATGAACAGGTTATTCCACAATGGGGAATTTCTGTAAAAATAAATAATGTAGTTGGCCCGACTTCAGATACTGTTACATCAGATGGAGGCTTTATTGAAGCAACTATGGATTTCCAGGATCAATCAATGAAATGGTTAAGTGGCATTCCGGATGCTGATCCTTCGAATCCTGATATACCATCGGCAAATAACTGGATCAGGGCAGGTAAATATCCTAACGGTTTATCCCCAACGAGTATCGATTATGCTATTGACGATGCTTATGTTGAACAAGGGAAAGTGGGATATATGGATCCTGAAAGCTTTTATGAGAAAATTCTTGGTGGAATATTTGCCCCTTATGGACTGGTTGCCCGAAATAAAAAAAGTGCTGCAGCATCAACAAATGGAATGATGGATTTTGGGCCTGCTTATTCCGAATCAAAACATTATGAAAATCTGCTGGATAATATTGCCAGTATTGACCTTGTATTCACTAACGTTAAATCCAAATGGTCGAAATGTATCGTTATAGAAATGGGAGATGACCCGAAATTAACCGAGGGGAATGTAAATAAACATTTCCTTAGAGATCATGCTTCATGGAGCGATCCAATAAATGATATTGATGCTAATGGCAAGCCATTATACAATTCTGGCGAAAGAGGAAGATCCTGGTTTCCAGGTTATGCAATTAATATTGAAACCGGCGAAAGATTAAATATTGTTATCGGCGAAGACAGCTATTTCCAACAGGATAATGGCCGCGATATGATCTGGAACCCAACATCAAACCTTTACAATCCTGCAGCCAGCTTTGGTGAGATAGATGAATATATTTGGGGTGGAAAACATTGGATTTATGTTATGAATTCAAAGGGACAGTTTCCAGCTTTCCCTTATTACTCGGCATATGATGGTGGCGATCAATACCTTCAATTTTTTAAGGTTAATTCCTACAATCCATCCAAATTAGATATGAGACATTTCTATTCATCAGCTATGTGGGTAATGCTTCCTGTTTTGAGTGGCAGTACAAATTTACTACCTTTGAGAGACGGGCTTATTCCTACTGAAACCAAGATCAGGGTAAGGGTACAGAAACCATATGCAACTTATAAAACCAGTACAACACCCAAGAACAATAACCTGCCAATGTATATTTTCAAAACCACTCAATTGGCAATGACAAATAGTCTGGAATTGGGCAAGAATGCATTAGACAAGATTAATATTGTTCCAAATCCCTATTATGCATTTTCAGAATATGAAAAAACTCAGTTGGATAACCGTGTAAGGCTTATTAATTTACCAAAAAAATGTGAAATAAGTATTTATACATTAAGCGGCACACTGGTAAGAAGATTAAAGAAAGATGAAACCGATGCCAACCATGTAACATATCTCGACTGGGATCTGAAAAACCATGCAGGTATTCCTGTTGCCAGTGGCTTATATATCATTTATATTAACGCATTTGAATTGGGGAATAAAACAATAAAATGGTTTGGTATAATGAGGCCTATCGATCTTGATACATTTTAACCGGAAATAAATAAACAGATATAAAAATGAAAAAAAATTTAAGTTTAGTTTTTGCAATCATAAGCCTGTTTAGCATTAATAATACATTTGCGGGTAATCCGGATAGGATTGGCCAGGCAGGTGCATCCGAATTATTGATAAATCCATGGGCCAGGAGTAGTGGCTGGAATGGCGCTAATGCAGCTGAAATTATCGGGGTTGAATCGATGAATTTTAATCCCAGTGGCTTGATATCAATTCCAAATACCGAAATATTATTTTCGAGGACAACCTGGTTAAGCGGGAGTGATATTTATATCAATGCATTTGGTATTGCACAAAAGATTGGTAAGGATAAAACCAGTGCCATTGGTATCAGTGTAACATCATTTGACTTTGGCGATATTCAGATTACAACGGTTCAAAACCCTGAGGGTGGCTTGGGAACATTTAGTCCTCAGTTCACCAATATAGGTTTATCTTACGCTCATAAATTTTCAAACCGAATACGTACAGGTATCACTTTAAGGGTTGTTTCTGAATCAATACCCGATGCCAAGGCAACCGGTATATGTATGGATGCAGGTTTACAGTATATTGCCGATGTAACCGGTAAAGACGAGGACAAAAGTAAATTTTCTGTATCACTCCGAAATGTAGGCACACCTATGCAATTTGGCGGTGATGGACTTACCAGGCGCGGAAGTTTTGAAAGTTCTCCGGATATCACACTTAGTGTGGATACAAAATCTGCTTCATTTGATTTGCCTACATTATTAAACATTGCCTTATCGCAGGATTTCTACCTCGACCCAAAACATTACCATAAATTTACTGCTGCCGGCTCATTTGTTTCAAATTCTTTTGCATACGATCAGTATTCAGTAGGTGTTCAATACAGCCTGAAAAACATTCTATTGCTCAGGGCAAGTATGATCATGGAAAAAGGGGTTTTCTCATCGGATAATGACCAGCAAAAGAATATTTATACCGGACCTGCAGCAGGTTTTACAGTAAATATCCCATTCGGGAAAAATAGGGATAAAAGTTTTGCTGTGGATTATTCATACAGGGCAACCCGATATTTTAACGGAACACATTGTTTCGGAGCAAGAATAATATTGTAGTACATTATATAACATTCCTGTACACAAAAACGTTCTAATCTTTTTAGAACGTTTTTGTTTGTTTATAGGCTAAGGAAAAAAGAAAACTCAAATACAAATTAAGAATATGGCAGATGTAACTTATCTCTCCCGTGAAGGCTTTGAAAAACTTACTGAAGAACTCAGAAATTCTATAGTTAATGAAAGGTCGGAAATATCACGACAAATAGCTGAAGCACGGGATAAAGGAGATCTTTCTGAAAATGCGGAATATGATGCAGCAAAAGATGCTCAGGCAATGCTTGAAATGAAAATTGCCAAATTGGAAAATATCATTGCAAATGCCCGTATACTTGATGACCCCGAAATTGATACCTCTAAGGCATATATTCTTTCAAGCGTAGTGATATTTAACCATAATCTGGGAAAAGAATTTACTTATCTGTTGGTTTCCCCGGAAGAAGCCGACCATAAATCAGGAAAAATATCTATACAATCACCTATTGGCAATGCTATTATTGGGAAATCTGTTGGAGATACCGTAGAAGTTGAGGTTCCTGCAGGAACAATCAGGATCGAGATTATTAAAATTTCGCGTTAAATAATTTAATCATGGCTGGAATATTTGCAAAAATTGCATCAGGCGAGATTACTTCCCATAAAATTGCTGAGGATGAAAATTTCTTTGCATTTCTGGATATTAATCCACTGGTAAAAGGGCATACGCTTGTAATCCCCAAAATTGAAATCGACTATATTTTCGATATGGACGACAAGCTTTATACCGACTTTCAACTTTTTGCAAAGAGAATTGCAAAAGCGATAAAGAAAGCAGTACCCTGCAAAAGAATTGGAGTAGCTATTATAGGTTTAGAAGTTCCGCATGCACATATTCATCTTGTTCCGCTAAATAAGATGGATGACATAAATTTTTCCAGATCAAAAATTACTATTTCTGAAACTGAACTGCGGGAGATTGCTGATCAAATAAAATCCTATCTTGAATAATAATACCTGGTTAATAATAATGGCTGATTTTATTTAAAATAACTGTTAATCAGTGCTTTCATTTATTTTATCTTCTACAGGCAGGGTTGGAAAAACCAGTTCATTTTCCCATCTGGCAATTACAGCTGATGCCAGGCAATTTCCGATCATATTTACCGATGTTCTGGCCATATCCATCAGTTCATCAATACCCAGAATCACATAAATTGGCCATGTTGGCAAACCAAAATTAGCTGCTGTAGCAAGTAAAATAACAAGTGATGCCCTTGGAACTGCTGCTACCCCTTTACTGGTAAGCATTAGTGTAAATACAATCAGGAGTTGTCTGTCCAATGGGAGAACAATTCCGCAAACTTGTGCTATGAAAACTGTTGCAAGTGATAAATAAAGAGTTGTTCCATCAAGGTTGAAACTATAACCGGTGGGTAATACAAAAGCCACGATTTTACGGGGCACCCCGAAATCTTCCATTCTTTCCATTGCTGATGGTAGAGCAGATTCTGAACTGGTCGTAGCAAAGGCTATCGAAACAGGTTCTGAAATAGCTATTACAAATTTTTTAACAGGGATTCTGAAAATCAAAGCAATCGGTAATAAAACCCCTAAAATAAATACGATCAACGAAACGTATAAAGTAGCGAGAAGTTTAAAAAGATGAACAAGTATATCAAGTCCCATATGCCCAACGGTATATGCTATAGCAGCAAAAACAGCAAATGGTGCAAAGAACATCACCAATTGTGTAAATTTAAACATTGTTTCTGAAAGACTTTCGGCGAACCTGACCATCGGATTACGATATTTTTCTTTGATAAGCGCTACGGCAATTCCAAACATAATACTAAAAACAACGATTTGCAAAACCTGGCCTTCAAAAATCGCTTTTGATATATTTTCAGGAAAAACATGAAGTAAAACCTCCTGAAAAGTTTGTTTAGGAACATCGGGTATATTTGCCTGACTTATTGCTGCCGGGATAATTACCCCTATTCCGGCTCTGGATATATTTATTGCTAAAAGACCAATAAAAAGGGCAATAGTAGAAACGATCTCGAAATACAATAATGACTTCCACCCCATTCTTCCAACCTGGCGAAGATTTGCGTGGCCGGCAATACCAACAACAATTGTCGCAAATAACAACGGTGCGATGATCGTTTTGATCATCCTGAGAAATATTTTACTAATCACCTGTAAATTAATTGCTATTTCAGGAAAATCGTGTCCAAATTCTGCCCCAACGATCATACTGATCAATATCCAGGTAGTAAGAGATCTTTTTATTCCTGCATAGCCAACAATAGCAGCTATTGTAATCCATCTTGAAATAATTAAAACAGGATTAGCTATCGAAAGAATGTCGTAATGATTGAGAACAGTTAATATGGATGTAATAAAAAGCAGACCGAATAAAATAATCAGGTAATATCCCGGAATCTTTTTTTTTGATGAATCATCCATAAATAAGATTTGAGAATGTTTTGAGCTATAACAAAAATGGGCTTTGTTTCTTATATTACAAACTTAATAAATTTGTGATCTTTCGTAAACATTTTAAAATAAATCTGTTAATTTTAAAATTCAGATACAAGACATGAACCAGTTATTAAATTTTGTTTATTTTTGTTTTATCAAAAACTCATTTAAGGAATAAGCAATATTGCTTTTTTATGAAAATACTTCAAACCAAATTTTCACATTATGATGCTCCAAAGAAAGCAAAACAAGCTGGCATATATCCTTACTTTCGGGTTATCGAATCAGACCAGGACACTGTTGTAACTATCGATGGCAAGAAAGTTCTGATGTTTGGCTCAAATAGTTATCTTGGTCTTACAAATCATCCCAAAATTAAAGAAGCAGCAATAAAAGCTATTAAAAAGTATGGTACAGGCTGTGCTGGTTCCAGATTTCTTAATGGCACACTGGATATTCATATTGAACTTGAAAACAGGCTGGCAAAATTGGTTAATAAAGATGCTGCATTATGCTTCAGTACGGGTTTTCAGGTTAATCTTGGCGTTGTATCAACTTTAACCAGCCGTAATGATTATTTAATTCTTGATGTCCTCGATCATGCATCTATAATTGAGGGCAGCAGGCTTGCATTCTCAAAAGTATTAAAATTTGCTCACAACGATATGGATTCGCTCGAGAGTAAATTAAAACTTTGTGATAAAGAAAGAATAAAGCTTATTGTTGTTGATGGCATCTTCTCAATGGAAGGTGATATCGTAAATTTACCAGAAATAGTTAGGCTTTCAGAAAAATATGGCGCTTCAGTAATGGTTGACGATGCTCATTCTATCGGTGTGTTGGGTGTAAACGGACGGGGAACTGCATCGCATTTCGGTGTTACTGACAAAGTGGACCTGATTATGGGTACTTTTTCAAAGTCGTTAGCATCCCTGGGAGGTTTCATAGCATCTGACAACGAAGTTATTAATTATATTAAGCATAAATCACGAACCCTTATATTCAGTGCCAGTATGACACCCGCTTCAGTAGCAAGCGTACTTGCTGCAATGGATATCATGGAAAATG
>Ga0182027_10008113_pt1 | contig 15345 bp, 12 predicted proteins | sample 712E1DmetaG_FD_121300 | JGI IMG/M metagenome (GOLD analysis project Ga0182027, IMG submission 121300) | Permafrost microbial communities from Stordalen Mire, Sweden - 712E1D metaG (Illumina Assembly) | ecosystem: Environmental > Terrestrial > Soil > Wetlands > Permafrost | place: Sweden... | reverse complement strand
CATTGGCCTGGATTCGCGGCCGGGGCGGGATCGGACGAGCAGGCCGTCCTGCAACTGCTTCGCGAGCACGCCTTCGCCATCCGAGGCCTGCCCGTTCCGGACGCGCCGTTGCCGCTCGCGGCGCCGGTGCTCGCGCCGGTCTCCCCGATGGGCGAGCTGCGCTGGCGCGGTTCGACCGGAGCCTCCGGCTACGACATAGAGCGCGCGCCTTCGGCGGACGGGCCGTGGACCGTGGTGGCCGAGAATGTGAGCGACGCCGTCGTCGAATCCGGCGACGTCATGGGCTACGAGGCCCAGTGGGAGCGCGCCCCGCTTTGCGCCGCGCCCGCTCACTGGAAGGACACCGCGGCCCAGGGCAAAGGCCCGTTCTTCTATCGGGTGGTGGGACGGAACGGGGCGGGAAAGTCGCTGTACTCGAACACGGTGCAGTTCAAGTAGGTCCGCTCGCTCACGCTGACGCGCCGTTACCGAACCGCGACCGTGAGGGAGCGGACCTCGCGGTCAAACGCACCGCGCGAACTCCGCGGACCATTCCCGGGCGACGGTCTCCCAGGCGAACCGCTGGCGGGCGGCGGCGGCCATCCGGGCTCGCAGCGGCTCCAGTTCACCCGGATTCCGGAGGCTGGAGATCAGCAGCTCTTCCCACTCCTGGTATACCCGCGGTGGGATGTGTCGGCCGGGGTAATCGTTGGCGCTGGTCGAGGTCTTGACGCCGAACTCGACGGTCTCATCGACTGCGCCGGAAGGGATCACAACGGGCAGCGCCCCCCCGGCCTGGGCTTTCATGGCGGTGATGCAGCTCGTTTCGGGAAATGCCGTCGGATAAGCCCAGATGCCGGCGGAGAGAAACTCGCGCGCCACATCGAGGTGACCGATCCGCCCCAGGTGCGTCGCGCCGGCCCGGCGCATACGGGCTTCGATTGAACGGCGATTCAGCCAATATGCGAGAGGGTTGTGGTGCCGAAGGCTTCTCCAATGCCCGCTGAGGCTGAACGAACGCGCCCGCGCCGCCTGGAATCCATAGAAGACGGTGAGGCTGGCCTGCGGGACTGCCGCTTTGACGCGCGGCCAGGCGTTTAGCAGCGGCATCAGGCCGCGGTCGTAGCTCGATCCGTAGACCACCTTGTAGGGATCGCGCTCCACCGCCTGATCGAAGTGCGCGGGGTGAATGCCATTGCGGCTGTTGAAGAATTTCGCGTCCGGGAGCGGCGCGTAGTGCTGGCGATGAAAGCGGCTGAGCACGATGATCTTGCGGTAGCGGTGCTCGGCGGCGGCGACGAGCCCGGGTTCGATCATGTCCTCCAGCCACAGATAGCTGGGAACGTCGGGGGGCAGCGAATCGGCCAGCCAGGGCCAGCGCCAGACCACCACCAGGTCGGCGGATGGCGGGCGGCTGATGAAGGCCCGGCAGTCCCGGTAGACGACGCCGTCGTGTTCCCCGGCGGCGGCCCCGCACGAATTGTAAACGCTGACGGAGTGGCCCAGTTGCTGCAATGCCGCGGCCATGGCGATGAGCGCTTCCTGACTTCCGCCGATTCCGGTGCGCACGGAGAGCGGCGACCAGGGCTCCTGAGAGCGCCCGCAGAAGAAAGTGATGCGGCGGCCGCTCACGGGCGCGGACTCCCGAGCAGCCGGCGGAAGATGCGCAGGCCGGCGCCCCAGGTCCTGCGGTCGGCCAGGAGCCAGAGCGGCGCCCAGCACAAGCCGGTTGCCAGCAGACGGACCGCCGATCCGGTCTCACCGGTCTCCAGCGCGAGGAAGGCATAGTAGCGGTAGCGGCCCGCGCGGCTGCGGTTCTCCTCCTTTTGCAGTTCGGGCATCCCGCTCTTGCGGAGGCGTTCGAGCAGTTGCAGGTAGCCGGCTTCCATGCGGCGCCACTGGCTGGAGACCTGGCCCCGCCGCCGCCTCCGAAACGTGAGCACTTCCGGAATGCCGACCAGGTTGCCGGGGCGGAGGGCCGCCACCCGCACATAGAGGTCTATATCCACGCAGGCCGGGAGCTTTGGATCAAACCAGCCGGCGCGGTCCAGGGCCTCGCGCCGCACCAGCACGCAGGAACCGTTGCCGATTTCGTTGTCTCTGAGCAGGCTCGAGAGGGAGACAGGCCCGGCGCCGTTGGTCTTGCGGCCGAGCGAGCGGCCCTGTTCGTCGATGATCAGAGACTGGCCGAAGGTGAGATCCACCTCCGGGTGGGTTTCGAGATATCCGGACAGGCGCTCCAGGTTGTTGGGCGCCCAGTGGTCGTCAGCGTCCAGGAAGGCGACCAGTTCGCCGGAGGCCAGCCGCAGGCCTGCGTTGCGGGCCGAGGCCGAGCCGCCGTTATCCTGGCGAATCACGCGCAGGCGGGGGTCGTCGAGATCGCGCAACATGTCGGCGGAGCCATCGGTAGAGCCGTCGTCAACGACGATGACCTCAACGTCGCGGCGCGTCTGCGCCAAGGCCGAGTCGACGGCCTCGCGGATGAACGGCGCCACGTTGTAGGCGGGGATGATGACACTGATCACGTGAGTTTCCTGAGCAGTATAGCGCTTGGGCGGAGGGGTTTGCGGAATCCGTCGTGCTGGTGCCTGCTAGCCCGGCATACTGCCGCATGATGGACGTATGTCTGAGCTGGTGTTTGAAGTCGTCCAGGAGGCGGACGGGGGCTGAGGGAGATACTTGGGACATTTGTTGAGGCGACCGCGGCGTTTTTTTTCGACCGCCCCCGGCCCGAGCGCATCCGCCTTCGCTTGGTCCGCGACGAGATCCTATCGGTGGCATGAAGATCCCCCGCGACGTTTCCGGCGCACACCTCGACCGACGTCCTATGCCGGCGATGGCGGTACGGACCACAACCCTCTTCGTCTCGGCACGCTGATGTCAATCCTGCGCGCCGTGGCCCGGCATTGGGGTTGCCTCGCGACGAGATCCTAGCCAGCCTTTGAAGCGCCAGCGATCATCGGCGCTCGCCATCTTGCTCCACCTCATCCAGCCAGTCCGGCCGCTTGAGCACTTCGCGGGGCTTGCTGCCGTCGGGCGGGCCGATGAGGCCGTCGCGCTGCATCATGTCGAGGATGCGGGCGGCGCGGCCGTAGCCCAGGCGGAGGCGGCGCTGAAGGGTCGAGGTCGAAGCCTTCCCCATCTCCAGTACGACGCGGACGGCGTCGCGGTAGAGCGGGTCCTCTTCGCCATCGATCGCGTCGACGGTTGCGCCATCCTGCTCCTCGCCTTCTTCGGGCGGGGCGATGAGGAACGACTGGTCGTAGTCCGGCGTCGCTTGCGAGCGCCAGAAATCCACCACGCGGTTGATCTCGGTCTCGGTGACCAGGGCCGCGTGCATGCGGGTGAGGCGCGAGGAGCCGGGCGGCAGGTGCAGCATGTCGCCCTTGCCGAGAAGGTGCTCGGCGCCCATGACATCGAGCACGGTCCGCGAGTCGACCCGGGTGGCGACGCGGAAGCTGATGCGGGCCGGGAAATTGGCCTTGATGAGGCCGGTGATCACGTCGACGCTGGGCCGCTGCGTGGCCAGCACCAGGTGCATGCCGACGGCGCGCGCCATCTGGGCCAGACGCGTCACCGATTGCTCGACGTTGTGCCCCTCCAGCATCATCAGGTCCGCCAACTCGTCAATCAGGATGAGGATGGTGGGCAGCTCCTCCAGCTCCTCGACGCTTTCGACGCTGTCTTCGAACAGCGGGATGGGCTCGTTGCGCAACTGGCGCACCTTGCGGTTGAACTGCTCGATGTTGCGCACGCCCTGGGAGGCCAGCAGACGCAGGCGGCGCTCCATTTCGAGCACGGCGTTGCGTAGCGCGTTGGTGGCCTTCTTGGCGTCGGTGATCACGGGCGTCAGCAGGTGCGGGATGCCTTCATACAGCCCCAGCTCGAGGCGCTTGGGATCCACCAGAATCATCCGCACGTCGTCCGGGGTCGCCTTGAAGAGCACCGACATGATGAGCGTGTTGAGCATGACGCTCTTGCCGGAACCGGTGGAGCCGGCGATCAGAAGGTGCGGCATACCCTCGAGGGGCGTCACCTTGATGCGCCCGCTGATATCCTTGCCCAGCGGGATGGTGAGCCGCGACTGCGAGTTGATGAACTCGTCCGACTCCAGGATCTGGCGCAGGGCGATCACCTCGCGCCGCGCGTTTGGCACTTCGATGCCCACGGTGGGTTTGCCGGGGATGCGTTCGATGAGGATGGATTCGGCCTGGAGTCCGAGGCACAGGTCTTCGCTGAGCGCCGTGATGCGGTTGTACTTGATGCCCGCTTCGGGTTTGAACTCGAAGGTGGTCACCACCGGGCCGGGGTTGATCTGCACCACCGAGCCGAAAACGTTGAACTCGTCGAACTTCGATTTGATGCGCCCGGCGATCTGCTTCAGCTCCTCTTCATCGAAGGCGTTGCGGCCGGGGACCTCGTTGAGCAGCTCGGTGGAGGGCAATTCGTACTGCTTTTTCGCCGTGGCGGGCCGTTCGGTGGGCTGGTGACGCGCCCTGGCAGGCTCTTCACGCGGCGGCTGGACGAAAACGGGCTCGGGCTCGGACCGGGGGCTGGGCGCCAGGTCCTCTACGGTCCGTATGGGGATCTCCTCGGCATCGGGTTCGAACGGCGGTTCATCCGTATCCGCGATGTCGGGCTCTTCCTCGGCCACCGCGCCGGCCAAGGCGGGAGCTTCCACCTTCTTCTTGGGCCGCGGGCGCCAGAGCCGGCGGACCGGTGCGAACGCGCGGGCCGGAAGGCTCAGGACGAAGGCCGCGTGCGAGAGCCGGAACTGGGTGGTCAGGTACAGCCCGACCAGCAGGCAGCCGGCGGTGACCAGGATGGCGCCGGTGAGGTTGAACCCGGCGAGAAGGGCGTCGGCCAGCAGCAGGCCGACGAGGCCGCCGGGAGAGACGGCGCCGCCGAACAGCGTCCAATGCGGTCCGAGCGACAGCGCGGCGGCGCCGCCGAACACCAGCAGGGCCATGCCCAGTGCTTTGGCGACGGGAGCTTCGAGGGGCCGCCGCCGCACCCAACTCCAGGCGATCCAGACCACAATCGCCGGAATCGCGAAGGCCAGCAGGCCGAGGAGTTGGTAGACCAGGTCGGCGGTGTAGGCGCCGGACTTGCCGATCAGGTTTCTGGCGTGGACCGCACCGGCGGCGGTGTTCCAGGAAGCGTCTTCGGGGAAATACGAGACGAGGCTCAGCAGGAGCGCCAGCCCAACGAGCAGGCACAACAACCCTACTGCCTCGGCAAGGCGTGAGTGCCGCGCCGCGGAGGTTCCGTTCATCCTACTCGCGTGCAAAAACAGCCAGAGCGATTACTATTATGCCAAAAAGGACCCGGTAGTACACGAAAAAGCGCAGGGTGTGGTTGCGAAGGAAGCGCAGGAAGAACGCAATGACGATGAATCCGCTGATGGCGGAGACGGCCACTCCCACTCCGAAAGCCAGGCGCATGTCGGGCGCCAGGCCGCCGTGCTTGTGCAGGTCGTGGAACGCTTTGGCCGCGGCGCCGGCCAGGGCAGGGGTGGCAAGCAGGAACGAGAACCGGGCGGCCGCGTAGCGATCCAGGCCGCGGAACAAGCCGGTGGAGATGGTGATTCCGCTGCGGGAAACGCCGGGAATAACGGCCAGCGCCTGCGAGAGACCGATGGCGATCGAATCGACGAGCGATACTTCGCCCAGCGTCTTCCGGAAAGAGCCGGCGCGTTCGGCCAGGTACATGACGATGCCCACGACGATCAGCATGGCGCCGATGACGTAGGAGTTGCGCCAGGTGGTCTCGGCCTGCTCCTTGAAGATGTAGCCGAAGACCGCCACCGGCACCGTGGCGAGCGCCAGGAGCCAGAGCAGGCCCCGGTTGAGGTGGATCTCCGAATCGCCGTCGAAATTGATGCCGAAGCCGCCCGCCAGGATCTGCAGCCAGTCCCGGAAGAAATAGACCACCACCGCCGCGAGTGTGCCGACGTGCAGCGCGATGTCGAAGTCGAGGCTATTCAGGGCGGGGCTATTCCAGCCGAGCAGGCGCGGGATCAGGGTGAGGTGCGCGGTGCTGCTGATGGGCAGAAACTCGGTCAGGCTCTGGACGATGGCGAGGACAATGACCTGGTAGATGGGCATCGATTCTTTTATCGTACCAGCGGAGCGCGCGGTCCAGACGATGACGCCTCAGCGGCAGACGCGCGCGGGCGCAAGCAAGCGGACATGTTGGTCCGGCTCCCTCACGGTCGCGGTTCGGTAGCGCGGACATTATGTAGCCGCGGCGCGGGATGCGGGCGGGCGTGCTGTGCGGCGTGTTACGATACTCCTGGAATCCGGAACCGATGCCGACGCTTGATTCTTGGGGGGCAACCGATCCTGGCCTCGTGCGCCAGAATAACGAGGATTGTTGGTCCATCGACCCGGAACTCCGCATCGCCATAGTGGCGGACGGCATGGGGGGCGCTTCCTGCGGCGAGGTCGCCTCGGCCATGACTGTGGAGGTCACGATGGACCGCCTCCGCCAGAGCCTGCTGGGCGTGGTTCCCGAAGAGGCGATTCAGGAGGCCATCACGGAGGCCAACCGTTCCGTGCTCTCCAAGGCGCGCGGCGACGAGGCGTGCTCCGGAATGGGATCGACGGTGGTGGTGGCGTACTGGGATCTGCCCCGGCTTTTCATTGCCAACGTTGGCGACAGCCGCGCTTACCTGTGGCGCGCCGGCACGCTCACCCAGCTTTCCTACGATCAGACCCTGGTCAACGAAATGCGCATGCGTTTCGGCCTGTCCGCCGAAGAGGTCAACAGCTTTCCCCACAAGAACGTGCTGACCATGGCGGTGGGCACTACGCCCGAGTTGACCATCCGCACGCACGGCGAAGACCTCGAACCGGGCGACGTGGTGCTACTGTGCTCGGACGGCCTCACCGGCCCGGTTTCAGAGGCCGCGATCGCAGCCACTCTATCCACCGACACGCCGCTCCCCGACCTGGTCTCGCGCCTGATCAACCAGGCCAAAGCGCACGGCGCCCCCGACAATGTGACGCTGGTGCTGCTGCGATACGACGACTGGCAGATCGGGTAAACGGGTCCGCTCCCTTACGGTCGCGGTTCGGTAACAATGACTTTCGCCAGCCCCGCGTTGTTCGCCGAATCGAGCGCCCGCACCACCACCAAGTGTTCGCCGGGCGCGACTCCGTCGAGCTTGAGGAGGAAGCGCTCGCGCTGGGAGTCGAGGATGCCTTCGAGCGGCTCCATCGAAACCCAGGGGCCGGCGTCGATGGAGTACTCGGCGCGGCGCAAAGGCGAAGCGGCGTCGGCGGCCTCGATCGGGATCTCGACGTGACTTCCCGAGCGTGCGGCCGCGCCGGCGGTGACCACGGGCGGTGTGTGATCGATCAGCGTCGGCCCGCTCACCAGTTCAGCGGTGCGCGCCATAGAGGGCGGATTGGCGGGCGAATCCGAGGCCACCACGCGGAAGTAATAGCGCCCATCGGCGAGAGAGTCCGAATCGATCGCCCAGGCGTTCTCGTACAGGTTCGACTTAAGCAGCTTCCACTCGCGCTCGTCCTCCCCGCGGAAGTAGACCGAATAAGACAGGCGGTCGCCGTCGGGATCGTCGGCCTGCCAGGTGATCTGCAACTGCTCGGCGCCGGCCCGCGTGACGGGCTGGGTGGGCGTCCCGGTCGATGGCGGCGCCGCGTCGGGCGTGTCGGTGACGGTGACGGTGTAGGAGGCGGCCGGCTGCGCCTGGTTGGCGCTCCTCGCCGCCGCGGCGACGCTCGCGAGTTGCGAGATGACCGTGATGGAGCGGACTACCGGCGGCGTGTTCTGCGGCAGGTAGGCCAGGGTGACGGCATCAAGCAACGCCGGGCCCGCGAAGTCGGCCCGCCACTGCACGTAGCGGGCGTTGGGACTCTGGATCGGGGATCCGGCGGCGTTGGTGAGGGGCGCGGACCATTCGCTCCAGGTCTTGTCCGGCCGCAGCGAGTTGCCGGTGCGGGTGCGCAGCGAGAGGCCAGCGCCCGCGCGCACATCGCCGCGCCAGCTTAGCCGTCCCCAGCGGGCCACGGTGTTGGAGTCGTGCACCGGCGATTCGAACGTGCCGCTCGCGCCCTCGGAAGCGCCCAGGCGGTACAGCTTGCCTAGATCGCCGGTCGCCGCCAGAATGCCGTTGGCGGTGGCCAACAGGCGGATGGTCTCGCCCTCGTTGGTCTGCGCGATCAGGGTCGCGCCGCGGTCTTTGCCCATGCGGTAGATGCGGCCTTGCCCGTCGGTCGAGAACACCAGGTCATCGCCGCGCACCAGAAGGTCGTAGACGTTCTCGTCCTTTGAACTCCACAGGGTCTCGACCGTGTTATCCGGATTGATGCGGTAAATCGCGGCCTTCTCGACGCCGGTGGCCTCAACGGGGGTTGCCGGGGCAGCGGCCGCGGCAGGCACAGGCTGCGGTCTGGCCGCTTCGGGCTTGGGCTTGATGTCGATTCCGCTCTGGGTCTCGGATGCTTCGACCGTGACGGTGGTGGTGCTGACGCTTACCGAAGCGGGAACGCCCGGGATGGATTGCACGCCGCCCAGCGCGCGCCGGCTCATCGATCCGCCCAACGCGGCGGCATAGACGCACCCGTCCGCGGCCGCGACCAGCGTGCGCACTTCGGGCAAGCTGGCGTCGTAGAGAACGAACGCCTGATCCTTCGCCGCGATGCGGTAGATGATGCCGTTGGGCTCCGTGCCGGCCAGCAGGCGGCCCTGCGCATCGACGGCCAGCGCGGTCACGTGCGCTTGCCCGGTTTCGTAGTAGACCTCGCCTTTCGCGGCCCCGGTGATGCGGTAGACGCGGCCCTGGTCACCCGTGCCGGCGTAGAGCGCGCCATCCGGCGCGAACGCCAGCGACCAGATGTATTTCGCCCCGGTCGCGAAGTACTCACTCGCGTTGCCATTCTCGATGCGGTAGATCCGTCCACCGGGCGAGGCGGCGGCGTAGAGCGCGCCCTTCGCATCGACAGCCAGGGCGAAGACCTCAGGCTGTTCGGCCGTCCAGACCAGCGACGCCCGGCCGGATTTGTCGATCCGGAAGACGCGCCCGCGGTGGCCGGTTCCAATGTAGACGTCGCCGTCGGCGCCGGCGGCGACGCTCCAGATGACGGGCTGGCCGGAATCGAACAGACTCTCGAGCTTCGGCGCCAGGGCCAGCTTCCCGTCGCGGGTGAGCGAGAGCCCGGTGAAGCGGCCCGCGATGAAGTCGCGGTAGCTGTTCATCTCCCACGCGGTCGGGCTCGACGCCAGCGCAGGGAGAGCGGCAAGGCATGCAATCAGGGCAGATCGGTTCATTGCTCTTTCACTTCCACCTGGATGGTCTTGGCGCCGCTCACCACCATGTTGCCGGCGTCGATTTCCAGCTCGGCCAGCTTGGAGTTGGGCAAGGCAGGCATCATCGAGAGCGAAGGCTGGGTCCGCCCCAGAATCATGGCCACCGAAGGAGGCGGGTCGGCGAGCGTCTCGCCCTCCACGTCGTAGGCGGGCGCCGTGCGCCAGACGCGCACGTAAGCCTTGGTGTTGGGGCGCAACGCGTTCAGGAACGAGATCAACTGCGCGGCCGAACTGGGCGCGGAAACCACCAGTTGGCGGAACTCGGTCACGTTGATGGTGGTGGCATCCGCAACGGTGAACAGGAGCGGGCCCGGCGGAGCGCCGATGGGCACGGCATAGCTGACGTGGCGCGTCAGATCGGTTCCGTTGTCGCCGCGCAGCGCCACGGTGAGCTCCACCGTTTCGCCCGGCCGCACCTCGCGCCGCGAACTCCAGACCTGGTCGATCTGCAACTGGCGCTTGCGCGGGAACGCTTCGATGTGGAGCGCCACGCGCTTCAGTTGGATGGCGTCGAAGCCGCTGCCAATGGCGTAGGCGACGGGCGCGGTGGTCGAGAGCGCGGCCTGCGCCGCCAGGTTGAGATCGCCCGAATACATGTTGTCCAGCTTGACCGGGGGGAAACCGTTCTCGAACTCCACCGTGCCGCTGACGCCGAAGCTCGCTTCGCCGGTTGAGCGCTCCGTGGCGTCGAGCGCCGAGAAGGTGGCCATCGACAGCAGGAAGGGCGAGAGCACGGGATCCTTCACCATCTGGAACTGGTAGCTGTAAGACCGGCCGCCGCGATCGAGCACGGAAATCGAAACCGGGACCAGGGAGGCGCGCTGTCCCAGGCGGCCCGCGACGGCGGTGTTGCGGTCCTCGACGATGGTGCCCATCCATTCCCGCGGCGCGGAGATTTTGAACGACGAGGAGAGGTTGGGCAGCAGGGTGAGCACCTCGGAACGGGCAAACGGCAGGTCGGTTGCGCCCGCGCCCAGGAAGCGGTGGCCGAAGGCGTACAGGTTGTCGCCGTCGATATAGGTGACGGTGCCGTCGGCGGCGATGCTCATGTCACCGGACAGGAGCTGGACGCTGATCATGGAGCCTGGCTCGAGGCGGGAGGGACTGCCGAGCGCGGGTTCGAGCCGGCCACCGCCACTCATGCCTTCGAGCGGCTCGAGGCCGAGCGCCCGCAACTGCGGCGCGAAATGCTCGATGGTGTTGCGGGTGAAGCCGCCGAAGGAAACCGGGGTGGCGATGTCCACCATCCGCTGACCGCCGGCCAGGACATCCTGGCGGGGCGGGAGTCCGTCTCCGGGCTGCCACTCGGCGGGCGACGCGAGGCGGCGGGCGTGCAGCGCCGGCTGGCCCTCGGCCCGCAGCATTTCTTCAATCGGACGGATGCCGGCGATGGGTTCTTTCGAAAAAGCGAAGGCCATCGCGACGGCGCCGGCGAGGCGGCCGTCGATATACACGGGGCTGCCGCTCATTCCCTGCAGGACGCCGGTTTCGGCTAGCGGACCGCCCGACAGGCGCGCCAGGATCAGCGACTGCCGGGGCCCGATGTTCTCAAGCACGCCGAGGATTTCGACCTGAAACTCCTCGATCCGCGTGCCGGAGAAAACCGTCTTGCCGACGCCCTTCAATCCGGGCCGGATGTCCTTCAGGGGGAAGGACGGGGGCTGAGCAAAGAGCGCCGCGGCCGCCAGCAGGCCGCACAAGAACCGCACAGTATGTATTGTAGCGGACCACTCCCTACGGTCGTGGTTCGGCAACCAACTGCCGGAGCGGAGGGAAGGCAGCCACGGGAAGGTCGGTCGAGGCTCCGGTAGCGCGCCGCACGGCGGCGACCGAGTAAGCCGGCGCCAAAGCGAGAGCAGCGGCAGCCGGAAACCAGACGTACCATTCGATCGGCGCCACGAGCCAACTCGGAAAATAGCTGCCGAGCGCCCACAAAGCCGCTTCGCCAAACCCAATGATGAAAACTCCGATGGCGAAGGCGCGCCAGCACTTCGCGATCAGCCCGCGGCCCATGCGCGCGGCCGACAGCCACAGGAACAGCGCTTCCACGGAGAGCACGCACAACAGCAGATTCCGGGCCAGCGAGATCGCGCCGCCGAAGCGGGTCAGCGTGAACAGGATCAAGATGCCTGCGACCGCCCAGCCGGCGGCCTTGGGCCGGGCCCCGAAGCCGAACTTGTGGAGAACGCGGAGAGCCGCCAGCAGTCCGGCCGCCAGCAGCGCCATCTGCACGGGGCCGGTGAGAACGAGAGCGGTCTGGTGGATCTGTTCGAGCCGGGCGGCGTCCGGCGTCCCCAGCGACAGGAACTGAGCGACGAACGGGGCGGCTCCCGGCACGTAGCCTAGCACGCCTCCGACCAGGTGGACGGCCGCCGAAAGCAGGATCAGGGACCATGCGCGCCGGAGCGGGGCGCCGGCCTGGAAGCTTCGGAGCGCCTGCCAGCAAAACCAGGCCTGAGCCGCCGCCATGCCGATGACGGAGAGCGCCTCGGTATCGCTCGGCGTGGTCTGCATCGAGAGCGCTGGGGCCGCGTGGCTCCACACATAGAACGCCACAAGGCCGAGGCACAGGTAGGTCCCCGTTACCGTCATCACCCACCGGGGAGCCGATTGCAGTCCGCTCCAATACTCCGATCGCGTCATTGGGAAACCTCCGCAGTCAACGCTGCGCAATCGAGGCCGCGGAGAATGTCTCCCGCGACGGCCTCGGCCGCATCCTGTCCGAGGAATGCGGCCATCAGCGCCATGGCCTTCGCCAGCAGCTCGTCGGCGTGGAGGCCGGGCGCCTCCATAAACGATGCGGCGCCAGAGCCGAAGTAGACCTCGATCTGGGCGCGGGCGCGGCCGATCAATTCGGGCGCCGGCGCTTCCTGCCAACTGGCGATGGCGGCCAGCACGGCAGCCAGGCCCCGTGTAGCGTCGACAGCCGGCTGAGTTCCGCTCGCCAGGGCCGAGAAGTCGCGCTTTTCCTCGGCAATCCGTTCCAGGGCTGCCTGGCACTTGGGGCAGTCCTGAAGGTGGCGGGCGATCCGTTGGCTCCGCGCAGGATTCGTCTCGGCATCGGAGAAGGCGACCAGGGTGGCGGTTCTAGGATGCATAACGCTTCCCCGTGGCGACCTTCAGACGCAATTCGCCGGTTGTTCCCTTGGGGGCGGCCGCGGCGGCGCGGATCTTCTTGTGAGCCCGCGTCAGCAATGCCCCGACCGTTCCCGATTGCAGCCTGAGCACGCCCGCGATTTCGTCATAGCGCAGGCCGGTGCTGCGGAGCCGCACGCATTCAACCTCGCGGGGCGTCAGGGCGGTCCGCAGCATCGTGCGCAGGGCCTCGACCCGCCGGTAGGCCACTTCCGGGTCACGCCCGGGGCCAGGCGAATTCATCACCGCTTCCAGGCCGACTTCGTTCCGCGAGGCCGCCTTCTTCTGATCGAGCACGTGGTTGTGCAGCACGCGGAAGAGCCAGCCCCTGGGGTTGCGGATCTCCTGGCCGGCGGTCCGGGCGACAAAGAAACGGAGAAAGGCCTCCTGAACGGCATCTTGAGCGGCGTCGCCGTTGCGGGCCAGGGCAGCGGCGTGCCGGAGCAAGGCAGACGCTTCCGTGGCGTAGAGGTCTCGGATCTCCTGCTCGATGCCCGCCGCAAGCGGGCCGCCGAGCTGGTTTCGGTCCATTGTAGCCGATACTACTACGGAACAACGCTTCGCGGATACTGGCGAGTGGCAGGGCGAAGATGGTTGCCTTTGGATAGTATTGGCAGCAAAAGGGCTAGCCGCGTAAAGAATCGTGCCTCCGCAGTCGTCTTTGGTCTGAACGGGCGTTTCGAACCGTGATATCTTAAGCCCGAAGGATGGGCCATGATGAGTCAGTCTCAGCCTAGGAATAGCCGGCCGGACGACCGCCGGCGGCGCCGCCAGCGCGGCCAGGAGTTGATCGAATTCTCTCTGGTGATCGTGCCCCTGTTCGCGATAATCTTCGTTTACCTGGACATCAGTTGGGGCATTTTTGCAAAGGCCACGCTGGAGCAGGCGTGCCGCATGGGCGCCCGGTACGGCATCACGAATGCAGTTCGGGATCCCAACCGTTTGGACCTATGCACCGACGCTTCGACGCTCTCGGACTGCGTCAAGATCCACGTGCAGGCGGCGGCGGGCAGCGCGCCGGGCACCACGTTCCCGCTTCAAGGCGGGCTGTTGGGAGGGGCGACCGGCTCGGCCGACATTGTGGTGACGTATTATCAGTCCCAATCCGACGGTAGCCTCCTGGCAACCACGGGCGCCAACGCCAACGCGGGTGGAAACGTGCTGAAGGTTTGTGTCAACGGCTTTCAGCTCCCAACCTTGGTTGGCCCCTATATTGCACCCCCGTCGATAACGACGATGACGGTGTGTTCCGCCGACACGATATCGAGCGTACTGGCTCCGCCGACCCCACTGTAGGAGCGAGACCATGAGAGACCAAAAGAGGCGCGGAAATACGATCCTCGAGTTCTGCCTGGTGATGATGATCCTGCTGCCGATGCTGCTGTTCACATTTGGCGTGGGGATCAACCTGCTGACGCAGCTCGAGGTGATCCAGCTCACCAGGGACGCCGGGCACATGTATGTGACTCTCCACGAAGTGAGTCAGGTGGATATGAGTTCGACCACCTTCCTGAATATTCTCGACTCAGTCGGCGCCAGCGCGGGTTACCTTCACACCGGTGGTAACGCTCAAGTGATCTTTGTCGGGATCATGTATGTGGACGACCCCACCTGCATCCTGGCGGGCCTGGGCGCGGGGTGCGCGAATTCGGGCCAATGGGCATACACGCAATACTACGTGACCCCGGCGTCGCTTCCGTCGTCTATCTCGGGTTTCACGCCTACCTTTAATGCGCCTTCGTATGGGACCACCGATCCCCAAAAGTTGTACACACTTGCTCAAACCGCGGGTCAGTCCGGTTTGAGGATTACACCCAACGTCACCTCGACGCTGGGGATCGTGCCATCCGCCAGTAACCCGGTCCTGGGGCTGCCGTCCGGTCAGCAGCTCTATTTTGTCGAGGTGGGCGCGGCGCCGTTCAACATGCCGGGCGTCACTTCGCTCTCGGTGTTACGCGATTACGCTGTCTTCTAGAGCTTTGCTACATGGGAGGAAAGATGCCTTCGATTTGCCGTTCGAGGATCAAGCAGCGCGGTGCGATGATGATCCTGCTTACGCTCATGATGATGACGGTGATCATTCCCATGGCGGGCTTAGCCATCGATCTGACGATCATGTACATCGTTCAGGCCAAGCTCTGGGAGGCGGTGGACGGAGCCGGGTTGGCGGCGGCGAACCTGATCGGAACCACGAACGAGAGCATCTCAACGCTGGCTCAACAGGTTTGCGCGGCGAACTTCCCCCCCGGCTACTGGACCAGCACCGGTCTGAGCTGCACCAGCACGTACACACCCGGGACTGCCGCCAACGGATACAGATTTGAGGTGGACGTGGCGGGTCAAGTCACGGTGCCGACGCTTTTCATGAAAGTCTTTCAGGTGAACGGCGCCCTGGTGAGTTCTACCTCGGCAGTGACCCGCCGGCAGTCGAGAGTCGTCATGGTGGTCGACCGCTCGGGGTCGATGTCCGGGCTCATCACCACGCTGGACGGCATCGTAGCCTCCTTTGCCACGAGGTTCACAGGGAATTTTGACGAGCTGGGGTACGTCGCCTTCGGCTCGAGTGCGATCGTCGGGTATCCCTACAAGAACACCGGCCCCTACAATTTCAGTTCGCTCGACGTGACCGGCGGTCCCGACCAGTATTTCGAAAATGTAAACGGCAACAATAGTACCAGCCCGGTATGTTGCGACATGATCTACGCGATCAACCAAACGAAATCGGCCGGCGGCGCCACCAGCATGTCGGAGGGCCTCTCGCTGGCCTACATCGAGTTGCTGAAGGCGCGGAATCGCGACCTGGCCCTCAACGGCGGGCTCGACGTCAGGACCAACGACATCATTCTGTTCACGGACGGCGTGCCGAACATGTTCGCCGCGTACCTCAATAGCCCCGAT
>Ga0182027_10008111_pt1 | contig 15349 bp, 5 predicted proteins | sample 712E1DmetaG_FD_121300 | JGI IMG/M metagenome (GOLD analysis project Ga0182027, IMG submission 121300) | Permafrost microbial communities from Stordalen Mire, Sweden - 712E1D metaG (Illumina Assembly) | ecosystem: Environmental > Terrestrial > Soil > Wetlands > Permafrost | place: Sweden... | reverse complement strand
GTAGATGTCGCCCGCCATGACATACGGCTCCACCTTGTACCGCTGGACCCCGGCCCTGGTGCTGGCATGGTTGATGGGGTTCAGGATGGAGAACAGCTCGCCCGCCTTGTCGCCGTCGCCCAGGGCGGCGAAGGCGAGCACCGCCCAGATTGCTCCGTGGGTGTACTGGCCGCCGTTCTCCCGGATGCCAGGCAGATAGCCCTTGACGTATCCCGGATCGACGTCGGAATGGTCGAAAGGCGGTGTGAAGAGCAGGACGAGACCGTCGCCGCGTCGAACGAGGTACTGCTCAACCGCGGCCATCGCGCGCTCCGCGCGAGAAGGATCGGCGGCTCCCGACAGGACGCTCCAGGACTGGGCGATCGAGTCGATACGACACTCGGCGTTCGAGGCGGAGCCGAGCGGAGTGCCGTCATCGAAGAAGGCCCGGCGGTACCAGTCCCCGTCCCAGCTCTCGCGCTCGAGCGCCCGCCGAAGCGCCCCCATATGGGCCCGCCAGCGTTCCGCGCGAAGGGGCTCGCCGCGAGCCTCCGCGAGCGGCGCGAAAGCGGCCAGGACAGTGTGCAAGAACCAGGCCAGCCAGACGCTCTCGCCCCGACCCTCATGGCCCACCCGGTTCATCCCGTCATTCCAGTCGCCCGACCCGATGAGCGGCAGCCCGTGCGCGCCGACCGCGAGGCTCCGATCAAGGGCTTCCGCACAGTGATCGAACAGCGAACCCGGCTCCGGTGCGCGTTCCGGCTGGAAGTAGGCGTCCGTCTGGTCGGACCGGAGCGCTGGTCCCATGAGGTACGGGATCATCTCGTCGAGGACCGCCGAATCGCCCGTGACCGCGAGGTACCGATCGACTGCGTACGGCAGCCAGAGGCGATCGTCCGAGATCCGGGTTCGGACTCCCCGGCCAGACGGCGGATGCCACCAGTGCTGGACGTCTCCTTCGGTGAACTGATGTGCCGCGGCCCGGAGGAGATGTTCGCGGGCGAGTTCGCGCTTTGGGGTTATCAGCGCGATGACGTCCTGGAGCTGGTCGCGGAAGCCGTAGGCACCGCCTGCCTGGTAGAACGCCGTTCTCGCCCAGAGCCGGCATGCGAGCGTCTGGTAGATGAGCCAGCGGTTGAGCATGATGTCCATCGAGCGGTCGGGAGTTCGCACCTGCACGGTTCCCTGGACATCGTCCCAGTAGCTGGCCACTTCGCGAAGCAGCGCCTCGGGGTCGGCCGTTCGCCCGCGCCGGATCAGGTCGGCGGCCGCCTTGGCCCCGTCTGCCTCGCCGAGCAGAACGAGGACCTGGGTCCGCGCTCCACTCGCAAGCTCGAAGCTGGTCTGCAGGGCGGCACACGGATCCATGCCGGCGCCGGCTGCTCCCTTCAGCCGGTATCCGCGGGCCAGGCCGGCGGGCCGGTCCGGTGCGCCATTGCGGCCGAGGAATTCGGTCCGATCGGCCGTCCACGTCGTCTGCCGTCCGCCGAGGTCGAGGAAGGCGACTCGGCCGCCGAATTCAGTATTCCACGGGTTGCGCACGAGAATCGCCTGCGTCTCCGGATCCAGAGCCGTGACGATTCGGGGGGCGCTGTCCCCGCGCGAGGTGCCCAGAGCCCACTCGGCATAGGCGGTCACGGACAGACGCCTGGAGCGTCCGGATCGGTTCTCGATCGTCAACACCGAGATCTTGAGGGCGTCGCGAAGCGGGACGAACTGGACGAGGTTGAGCCCGATGCCGTCGTGCGGGTGCTCAAACCGGCTGTAGCCGGCCGCGTGACGGATCACGTACGTGGATTCCTCGCAACGGATGGGCAAGGCCGTTGGACCCCACAGCTCACCGCTATCGTCGTCACGGACGTAAATCGCCTCGCTCACCGGGTCGCTCACGGGATCGTTGGACCACGGGGTGAGCTGGTTCTCGCGGCTGTTCCCGGACCACGTATAGCCCGACCCGGATTCGGAGACCTGGAAACCGAACGACTCGTTTGCGATCACGTTCAGCCAGGGCGCCGGCGTGGATTGTGCCGGGCCAAGGAGGATGACGTACTCACGCCCGCCATCGGCAAAGCCACCGAGCCCGTTGAAGAACTCCAACTCGGGACGCCGCGTGGCCGCCTCGTTCACGGTCTGCCTCGAACCGGGCCGCGGAGCGGGCGAAGCGCTCCCCTCGGCGGGACGCTCCAGGCGTATGACCTGGTCGGCAAGACTGCCCCGGCGGCTCAGAAGCACGGCCCGGGCTGCTGCCTGGAGGAGCGTGCGGTCCTCGGGCGAGAGCTGGTCGCCACGCAGAATGTGGACGCCGCCGCGGCCGCGATGGCCCTCCGGGAACAGGGTGGACTGGCTCGTCCGTACCAGGGTCTCGAGCGAATCGTGGAGGTCTTGAGCGTAGGTGGCGCCTTGTTCGCTGAGGATTACCAGGTCGACGTCCAGGAGCTTCAGCCGCCAGTACTCGTGGGCGCGGAGCAGCTGCCGGACGATGTTGAGGTCCTCGGCTTCGTCGATCCGCACCATGACGATGGGCAGGTCGCCCGATATGCCGTAGGCCCACAGACCGGGCGCTCCCCGATCGTTGCGGGCCAGCGTGGCCGCCGCGGGGCGCAGCGATGGGTCCGAGTAGATGATCCGGTTGGCCAGCCGTTGGAATAGGTTGGCCTCGTCGGGTTCGATCCCCAGGTGATGGAGCTGGACCTGGGCCTGCGTCCAGGCCAGGGTTGCTGCCCGTTCGAAGGTGGCCGACTCACGGTACTTGTCGGCCAGGTCCAGGACCTGCTCGCGTGACTCGGCGACGACCGTGGAGAAGATCGCGTGGGCGGTGGCGCCGGGGGCGACGGTGACGCGGCACCGGAGGCTGAAGATCGGATCCAGCACCGCGCCGACCGTGTTCGAGAGTGGACGCCCATCGATCACCGATACCGGCGAGCGGACCGACCGGCCCCGGCCGAGGAAGCGGGCGCGATCTGTTTCGTGTTGGATGACCCCGCCTCCCCCCTCCTCGACCGCCGCAACATGTGCGGCCCAGATAGGCTTCTCGTCGCTGGATCTCGGCCGGCGGGTCGCCAGGAGGGCGCCGATGTCGGGGACGAACTCGGTCAAAACGAACAGGTTCTGGAACGCCGGGTGAGCGGCATCGTCGGCCTGCGGAGCCAGAGCGATCTCCGCGTATGACGTCAGCTCGATGCGGCGAGCGTGCGAGCCGAGATTGGTCAGTGACACGCGGCGGATCTCGGCGTCGTGCTCCGCCGACACGACGACCGTCAAGCCGGTCGCGATCGAGCCGTCGCGACGGGAGAAATCGGCGTGATCTTCCGAGTAGGCGACTTCATAGCTGTCAGCTTCGGTGCCGCTGGGCTGGTAGCCCGCAGACCACACCGCGCCGGTGTCCATGTCACGCAGGAATAGATAGCTTCCCCACGAGTCACGAGTCACGTCCTCGCGCCAGCGGGTCACCGCCACGTCGCGCCAGCGGCTGTAGCCGGATCCCGCGGCCGTCACCATGACCGCGTACCGCCCGTTCGACAGCACGTGCGTCCGCGGGACGGCGTCGTGGGCGGAGGTGAACCGACGCAGGACCGGCGGAACGAGATCGCGCACGTCGGCAGCGCTCTTCACCTCCTCGGCGCGCGGCCGGGCGACAAGAACGTCGCGTGGCATCCTCTCCTGGAGCAGCAGTTCCGTCGCCTCGACGATCGGGTCGGCGTGAAAACGCTCAACCATGGCCCCATCGTTGAGGACATTGCCGAGGGCCACCAGCGCCATCCCCTGGTGATGGGCCATATAGCTGCTGACGATCGCGACCGACGCCCCTTCGGGGAGCCGGCGCGCCGTGTAGTCAAGCGCCTCCCGAAAGCCGTACCGCCCACTCGCTCCGGCAGCGCCCAATCGGGCGAAGTTCCGGACCGCCGCCTCGGGCCGGACCATGGCTCCGAGGGCAGTCGCATACGGCGCTATGACGACATCCTCGCTGAGACCCCGCTTCAGCCCCAGGCCGGGCACGCCGAAGCTCGAGTACTGGTACGTCTGGTCGAGGTCACGCGCGTTGAATGCCGATTCGGAGATGCCCCAGGGCACCCCGAGCTCGGCGGCGTAGCTCATCTGACGGGCGACGACCAGCCGATAGGTCTGGTCGAGCAGGCTGAAGGCAGGAGCGCGCATCACCAGGGCAGGCATCAGGTACTCGAACATAGACCCAGACCACGAGATCAGGGCGGAGCCACGACCGACGGGCGTCAGGGCGCGGCCGAGCCGGAACCAGTGGTCCGGGGCTACATCACCCTTGGCGATCGCCAGAAAGCTCGCCAGGCGGGCCTCGGAGGCGAGGAGGTCGTAGTAGCTCGGATCCAAAGTGCCGTCCAGGACGCGAAACCCGATCGAGAGGAGCTTGCGGGTCGGCTCGAACAGGAAGCCGAAGTCCGTCTCTCGGAAGAGCTCCTGGGCCTGGTCGGCGATCGCCTGGAGCCGTCGGACGAGCACCGCCGCGGCCGGCGATGCGTCGCCGGGTTGGTTGACCGGCGGATCGGACAGCTCGGCAATCGTCGGGAAGGCGGTCGCGCCCGTAGGGGATTGGAGCAGCGCGAAGTCTCGAACATGGCTGCTTACGGCCAGCGAAGCCGCCCCGGCCCAGGTCACCAGCTCGCCGTCGGCACCCTCTCCGCGCTCGGCGGCGAGGGCCTCGGCAGCGCCCGACAGCGTCCGGACGTACGCGGACAACTCGCCCAGGCGGGCCGCCCAGGTCTCGGGCGCCGCGGGTATCGCGGGGCCGACCCCTGCGGGCGGTTCGAGGGCTTCATCGAGGCGCCGCCGGGTGGGCGTCCAGCTTCTCCGCTCGTCGCCGATCGCGCCGGCAGCCTCGCGGGTCAGGGCGATCGCGTCACCAATCCCCGCCAGCGCAGCCTCGGCCGGAAGTGGTTGGTCGATTATCTGGCGGCAGGCGTTGGACAGCGCGAGCAGGTGGCCCGCGAGATTGCCACTGTCCACCGACGATACGTACGCCGGCTCGAGCCGGTGCAGATCGCGCGTGTCGTACCAGTTGTACAGGTGCCCGCGGAAGCGTTCGAGGCTGCCGATGGTCGCGAGGGTCGCCTCCAGCCGCTCCACCATCTCGACCGTCCCGATCCAACCGAAGTCGCGAGCCGTCACGGTCGCCAGCAGGTACATCCCAATGTTCGTCGGCGACGTGCGATGCGCGATGGCCGGCCTGGGATCGTCCTGGAAGTTGTCGGGCGGCAGCCAGTGGTCCTCCGGACCGACGAAGGTCTCGAAGAACCGCCAGGTCCGTCGAGCGGTCAGCCGGAGTGCCCCGACGTCACCGGCCGAGAGCAGCTCCGCGGCCGATTCGGGGGGTGGCAGGCTGACCCATCGGGCCACGACAGGCGAGAACAGCCACGCGACGATGAAGGGCGCGGCGATCCAGACCGCGCCTGGCTTCGCGGCGAGGACGAGGATCGCGGCTGCGGCCGCGACCGCGGGGCCGCCCGCCATTTGCCGGTAGAAGCCCACGAGGTCGAGGTCGTTGCTGGCCTTGGCCTGCGTAGCCGTCATCCACTCGAGGAGGTTCCGCCGGGTGACGCACAGCCGTGCCAGCGTTCGCAGGATCGCGTCGACCATCAGCCACGCCTGGTGTGCGAGGAGCGTGAGGCCGAGGCCGACGTGGGCCGCGGCGAGGGCCACGTCCGCACCCACGGCTCGCAGGTGGCTGCGCTTGGAGATGCCCTCCCGGCGCGGCATCAATCCGGCCAGGACCGGCAGCGCCGGCGGGACGATCACCGAAGTCAGGACGAATGCGGTCCACGGGCCGGCCGGGACCGACGGGAGCGTCCAGGCCGCGACGAGCGTGGCTAGAGTGAGCGGGGCGGACAGCGTCCGGCGCAGGTTGTCGACCATCTTCCAGCGACCGATGCCCGGCATGGAAGCCCGGCTTCGCCCGCCCGTCGCGTCGCGGGCCCGGCCAAGGATCCAGGGCAGGAGCTGCCAGTCGCCCCGCGCCCAGCGGTGCTGCCGGGCCGCCGAGACCAGGTAGTTCGAAGGGAACTCATCGAAGAGCTCTACGTCGGTCACCAGCCCGGCCCGGGCGAAGACGCCTTCGAACAGGTCGTGGCTGAGGAGCGTGTTCTCGGGTACCCGGTCTGCCATCGCCGCCGCGAAGGCGTCGATGTCGTAGATCCCCTTGCCCGTGAAGCTTCCCTCCCGGAACAGGTCCTGATAGACGTCCGAGACCGCGGATGCATACGGGTCGATCCCGGCCGATCCGGAGTAGCTCCGCTGGAAGATCGATGCCTCGTGCTCGGCCGGAAGCGTCGATGTGATCCGTGGCTGCAGCACGCCGTAGCCCTGGGTCACCCGGCCCGTCCGGGAATCGAAGGTCGGCTGGTTGAGCGGATGGGCGATCGTCCCCACGAGGCGCCCCACCGCGCCCGGCGGCAGCCGCGTATCGGCATCGAGCGTGACCACGTAGCGGACATCCGCCGGCGGGGTCGAAGCGGCCCGCCCGGTCGCCAGGATGCCGGTCTTCGCCGAGCCGCGCAGGAGGGCATTGAGCTCCTCGAGCTTGCCGCGCTTGCGCTCCCAGCCCATCCAGCAGCCCTCGCCCTCGTTCCAGCTTCGCTTCCGGTGGAAGAGCAAGAAACGGGCACCTCCCCCGGGCGCTTCGCCGTAGCGCTCGTTGAGCCGGTCGACGGCCGCCGCAGCGGCAGCAAGAAGTTCGTCGTCGCCGGGGACGTTCTCGGTAGGGGCGTCGAGCCAGTCCGACAGCAGGGCAAACCGAAGATCGCCCTGGCGGTTCCCCAGGTAGTGGACTTCCAGGCCGACGACCCGGGCCTCCACATCCGCCTTACTGGTCAGAAGCATCGGAACGACCACGAGCGTTCGCAGTCGGGACGGTACGCCACCGTCGAGATCGAGCCGGGGCAGCGCTCTCGGGCCCAGCACGTGGGCGACTTCCCGGTTGACGAGGGCGACCGCGAGGTCGGAGGCCGGGGCGAGCGCGAGGATCGCTACCACGAGGATGCCGGGGCCCGCGGCGCCTCCATGCCAGGACAGCAGGATCGGCACGGCGACGATGAGCGGCGTGACCAGAGCGAGCGTCCCCAGGTAGCCACTCGTGGCGGCCCGGACATAGGCTCGCCGCAGCCGAAACGCCAGCGGCGCCCGGACGTGGAGGGCCCGCTCGAACGCGTAGCGGCCGTCAGAGATCAAGTAGTAGCCGGGATCTCGGCATCGATCGACCACGGACGGTTCGACATCGTCAGCCGACGGCGCTGCCTCGGCCATCGCCGCGGCCTTTCGGGCGACCTCGACCTCTGCCAGGCCCGAACTTCGCGACAGGTCTTCAACTGCATGCCGGTAGCGATCTCGAGTCGCGAAGTCCATGTCCCCGAACGAACTTCGCGCACGCAGGACTTCATCGACGAGGCTGACGCTTTCGACGAACTGGGCCCAGTCGAACCACGAGATGAGGCGCATGCTAGTGATCACATTTCGGACCGTCACGTTCATCGTTGCCTGGCGCTGGTGCTCCAGTCGGACCATCTCCTCGGCGGTGATCCCCTGGGCCGCGAGGAGCTCCTCGAGCCAGCGGATGGCCGGGGTGACCGCGGGATCCTGATCGCGCAGGCGTTGGAAGAGTTGGACACGAGCCGCCGTCCGGAGCGCCGCAGGCGAGAGCCGACGCAGCGATGCCGCCGCGGCCTCGGGGCCATCCTTGCCAAGGCCGAGCAAGCCGTCGGCGAGTTCGTCCGCCTTCTGCCGCGCTGCGCGGCTTTGCACGATCTGCTCCGCAATGCGGCGGAGGTTGTCGACGAGGAGGATCCGGAGGCTGATCGCGATTGCCCACAACTCGCCGATTGTCAGCGGCTCCACGCCCTGGTAGGCGCGCACCATGCGCCGCAGGCTCTCCGGGTCAAGGCGACTGTCCGTGTGCGCGATGTAGGCCCAGGCCAGGCCCATGACCCGCGGGTAGCCTGCGAGATGACCTTCGGCCAGCTTGGGGAGCTCGCGGTAGTAGTCGGGGGGCAGGTCGTCCCGGATCTCGCGCAGCTGTTCGTCGACAATGTGGAAGTTATCGACGAGCCATTCGGCGGCTGGCGTGATCGACCGTTCTTCTTTGATCGCGCGGGCCAGGACGCGGTATGAGTCCAGCAGGATGCGGCCGTTCTCGGCGATGCGGGGCCCGACGGCGTGGCCCCGACGGGGCGTGTCTGTGACGGTCTGGGCTGCGGCCAGAGTCTGCGCGTGCTGCTCCAACCGCTCCACGCTGAAGAGTTCCGCCAGGATCGGCTCTTCTTCCAGCTCGGCCTGCCATCGAATCCGCCGCCGGCCGCGCCCGGGTGGGTCTCGGAAAGGCTGGCTCGACGTCACCTTTCGCTCGCAGCGCATGGCCTGACCCGGACTGCCCGCATCCGCATCGGACGCTGTTCGATGTTCACGGCGGTCGGGTACCTGGTCCAGTCGGCAGTGGCTTCGACCTGATAGGTCTTGCTCGGGCTACGGAGGGTGGAATACGCCGGGATGCGGCTGAGCAGATAGAACGCAAACGGCAATCTCGGGATCGACACAGCGAACACGCAGGCGATTACGATCATGATGGCCGTCAGCCCCCACCCGGGGAAGACGATCCAGACGGCCCGGGCAAGAGAGCCCGGCCCTTGGGACGGGTGGATGGCGATCTGCGGTGCTTGGATATTGACGTTGACCACGGGCGGGGGGCCGACGGCTGAGTCGGTGCGACCTGACCCGGCTCCGACTCCTGAACTGGCTCCGACATGGTCCTCAACCTCCCCCGACATGGCGCAGGGCTACCAAGACCACCGCCGGACACACTCCGGCCACTGCTTTTCGTGCAAGCAAAGCTTGACGGGGGGCCGGGCGCGAGGATGAAAACCCCTCCGTCGACTGGGGCCGAAGCGGTCGCAGCCGAGCGACGTCACTCGACGGCGCCTGCGGTTGGACCATCGACTGTGCCCGGAACCCCGATCACATTCCCGTGCTCCTGCTTATCGCGGTCCTTCCACACCCTACAGGGCACGAAACCCCGAGCCCACTGGTCCTTACCACGCGTGGCAGCAAAGCCGCGATCGATGGGAATCGTTCCGTTCCTGCCGGGCCAGTATGGACGTTGGGTCCTCGGAGCATCGCCGGGCTGAGGGCAGGGTCGTGCTAGATTGGTCGCGATACCGGCGTGCTGAGTCTCGGGCATGTGTCGCCCCGAAATCAGCCATATGCGGCCGACCTAAGAAGAAACGGGAAGGTCTGGAATGTTTCGGTTCGCCCAGAGGCAGAGTCGGGGCTCGCTGGTCCTGATGGCGGTCCTCGGAATTGCCATGAGCGCGTGCAGCGGCAGTACGACCACTGCGGCTCCCAGCAAACCCGGCGCCACGGGCAACGGCGGCGCCACGGGCAACGGCGGCGCCACAGGCAACGGCGGCGCCACAGGTCTCAACGCGGCAGCAAGCGCCTTCGCAAGCCTCAACAGCTACAAGTTCAGCATGACTCTGGCGGGCGGTACGTTCAGTTCCATGCTCTCGATGCTCCCCAGTTCGTCAGCTTCGATCAGCGCCCCCTTCACGATGACCGGCACCATCACGACCAAGCCCGAGAAGGCCGCCGACATCACCATCGCCGGCCTCCACATCATCGAGATCGGCGGCTACGACTACATCGACATGGGCGGCACCGGCAGCTTCGACCAGATCCCGATTTCCGGCACCAGGTTGGCCGACAGGTTCTCGCCTGCCACGATGTTTTCGAACACGATCGGTCCGTCCACGGCGGGCGGCTACGACAACGTCGGAACAGAGACCAGGAACGGAACGCGAGCGGATCACTACCAGGCTTCGAGCACGGCTCTGGCCGAGCTCGGGTCGATCGCCGCCATCGCCAGTGCGACATGGACGGCCAATGTCTGGATTGCCCAGAATGGCGGCTACCCCGTCAGCATGGCCGTGATTGGCAAGGCGAGCGACAACAGCGTTGCCTATGAGGTCCTGTTCGACATCACCAACGTCAACGACCCCGCCAACAAGGTGACCGCACCAACTAACGTGACGGGCGCGTAGCTCTGCCGGTTCGAGCCCTGCCGCGACGTGACGAGGGTTTGGGCGATCGAAACCATCCGCTTCGGGGTCGCCCCCGCAGATGTGAACCGGACAGGCCACCAGGGATCACGAAGATGGGGTTTCCATCCTCGTACCCTCGGCTGAAGACGAGCAGGCTGACGCTGAAAGAAGGTACTCATGGAACTCCTGCTCGTCATCGTGATCGTCATCCTCCTCTTCGGCGGTGGGTTCAGTTTCTACCGTCGCTGAGGCCGGCAATCCGTGGGCCCAATCCCCTCGAGTTCGACGACATCGCGTCCAAGTGCGAGGACGCGGTTTCGGCGCGGCCGCGACTCCGGCCATCCACGGCCGACCCCGGCACGGGAGGAGGCCGCTCACCCCGGCCGACGAGCGACGTGCGGAATGAACGCGACCACAGGGCTGCGCTCGGCGGCGGCTAAGTTGCCGTGGAGGTGGCGGATCGATCCTGGCGCCGATTCCGCCCCCAGAGATGGCGGGCGATGAACGTGCAAGGCGCAGATACCCTTACTGAGAGCGGCGGCATCGCGGTGCTGCGTAACCGTCCGTTCCTGCTGCTCTGGTTGGCTCAGCTGTCGACCCAGGTCGGCGGCAACATGGTCATGCTCGGTCTGCTCTTCATCATCTCGTCCAGCGCCAGCGGTTCGAAGATCGCGATCAGCATTCTTCTGCTGTGCTTCCTTGCTCCGGCCATCATCTTCTCGGCCATCGCGGGCGTCTTCGTGGACCGGGCAAACAAGCGATACACGCTGTTCGTCACGAACGTGCTCCGTGGAGTTGCCTTCGTGCTGGTCTTCATGGTCAGCAGCAACCTGCTCCTGCTGTACCTGCTGATGATCCTGGTTTCGACCCTGACGACCTTCTTCGGCCCCGCGGAAGCTTCGATGATTCCGTTCCTCGTCCCGAGGTCGCAGTTGCTGGCGGCAAATGGTCTCTTCGCCCTGACTACCAACGCGGCGTTTGCCCTGGGCTTCGCGTTGTTCGGACCGTTCGTCATCGCCATCGCCGGCCCGCAGATGCTGATCCTGATAGTCGCAGCTCTCTACTTCATGGCTGCGGTCTTCTGCTGGGTCCTCCCTTCGTCGGTGCCGTCACTGCCGCTTCTGCCGTCGGCACTTCCGTCGGCGCTGCCGTTCTCGCTGCCGTCGTCCCTGCCGAAGCAAGCGTCCGCGGTCCCATCCGGTCATGCGGTCGTGGTCGCGGGAAGGGCGGTCAAGGGCACATTCGGGCAACTGGTCGAGGGGATCACGTACATCCGCGAACATCGCAACGTGGGCTGGTCGCTCTCATACATGGGAATCACGGGGGCACTGATCGGCGTCCTCGCCGTGCTCGGCCCCGACTTTGCCAGGACGTCCCTGGGACTGGGACCGGACGGCCTGGTCGTGATCGTCCTGCCGTTGGGCCTGGGCATCGTCACCGGCATTCTGGCCGTCAACGCCTACGGCCACTACTTCCCCCGGCGGCGAATCATCGAGTCGGGTTTGATCGTGCTCGGTCTCCTTCTCGCCGTGCTCTCCTGCGTCGGCTCCATCTCGCACTTCTTCGATACCCAGGTGATCGCGGCCGCCGAGGCCAGCGGTTTGCAGCCTCTTGGTCGCATAACCTCCCTTCTCTCCATCGTCGTCGCGATCGCCTTCATAGCCGGCGTCTGCTACGCCGTCGTAGCCATCTCCGCTCAAACGCAACTCCAGGAGGAATTGCCGGAGGACGTTCGGGGCCGGGTCTTCGGCATTCTCAACATGCTGGTCTCCGTCGCGAGCTTGCTGCCGATCATGGTGGTGGGACCTGCCGCGGACCTGGTGGGATCCTCCGCGGTTTTGCTCGTGGTTTCGCTCGCCGTATGCGCCTGGGGCGTCACCAGCGTGATTCGCCGCGGACGCCTGCAGCCCATCGGACTGACGCCCCTGGCCCTGCCATCCAGCTGATGTGCCGGCCGGCCGGACAGAGCAGGAAGGCGGGTTGGGCGCTTCGCGTAAAGCAGTTCGGCCGCGAGGGGTGGCGTTGACCTCTCCTGGTCAGCCACTCGGGCGGCGGCGCTCTCACGACCAGGGGCCGAACTCCTTCGGACTTCCAACGGCGGGAGGGGTTTTCATCCTCGCGGCCGGCGCCGGCTCCGGCCCACACTTATGGAACGGCCGGGGAACCCATGCCGGACGTGGCCGTGCGCGGCCGGCGGAGGACCGACATGACCGATCAGGGCACCAAAGGCGCCATCAAGACGGCCACCGGCCAGGTCGAGGAAGGCCTCGGCAGGTTGACCGGTGACAGACACGAGCAAGCGAAGGGAAAGGTCAGGCAGGTACAGGGCAGCGCCCAGCATGGCCTCGGCCGAATCCAGGACACCGTGCGGAGGCTCAAGAACCAGCTCTGACCGCGGCGATGGCCGGACCGCCGGTTAGGCTCTCGCTTCCCGTCCGCACCTCGACCTCCAGACAGATATGAAACCGAACCCTTCTCCAAAGCCTTCTCACGAGACCAATCCCCCAGGCCACGAGCCGGCTCCCAAGCTTCATCTGGCCGGTCTTCGCTCGATCCATCTGCGCCCGGCCCACGGCGTCCGCCGTATGGCAACAATCTTCTTTGCGACAGGATCGGCAGTCTTCGTTCTGCTCATCCTCGAGCTGGTCGTGCCGGTCGTTGGGGCCTTCAGTGAGATCTTCATGATCTGCTTCCTGGCCTGGCTTCTGGCGTTTGTGGTCAGCCCGCTCGTGGACGGTACCGCCGGTCGTCTTCATATGGGACGGAGCAAGGCGGTCGGTCTCGTCTACGGTTGCATAGCGCTCGGCGTTGTCGGCTTCGTTCTCGTCGCCGCGTCGGTCGGCATGAGTGAGGCGACGAATCTCCTTGGCAGAACGAACGAGGCAACCGCGACCATCAGCGCCAGCCTGGCCTCGCTCCAGCAGCGTCTGGGAATAAGCACCAACACGGTCGATCTAGCCGCCCTCTTCCGCCAGGGCGAGGCCGGAATCCTGCCCGAGATCAAGGCCATCGTGGCAGATCAATCTGGCTCCATCGCCGGGACTGTGATCTCGGTCGTCGGCGCGCTCTCGATCATCCTGGTGTTGTCGATCTTCATAGTCTCCGACGCGTCGGGCTTGCAGGCTGAATGGCGCAGGGTGATCCCAAATCGGTTCGAAACCCAGCTCGATCTCTTCGATCGCTCGGTCGGTCGAGCCTTCAGGGGATTCCTCTGGATGCAGGTCATCCTCATCGTCATCCAGGTGGTGCTGACGGTCGTCGTCGGCCTCCTGTTCGGCCTGCCGTACTTGTTCCTCATCTGTCTCTTTGCCGCACTGTGCATGCCGATCCCGTTCGTCGGCTCCGGTCTGGCTCTGGCACCGCCCATCTTCGTCGCTGCGGCCTTCGTGCCCGATGCGGTGATCCCGGTCGCCCTCGTGCTCTTTGTCGGGCAGGCGCTCATCATGCATCTGGTCACGCCCCGACTGATGAAGAGGACTTCCGGGGTCCACCCGATCGTCACCATCGTCTCCGTCCTGGTGGGAGCGCAGGTGGCTGGGGTCTGGGGTGCGATCTTCGGACTGCCGGTGGCGGCAGTGATCTCGATCCTGGCCAACTACGTCATCAACGTGCAGGCTGTTCAAGAAGTCGAGGGTGTCGACCTCGGCACGGTGACCGCCGCGATTAGAGCAGCCTACCCGGACGCGACGCCGGAAGAGGTCCTGGCCGAAGCGGCCGATCAAGCCGAGGCCATCTATGCCACTCAGCGCGATGAAAGGGTCGCCGTATAGAGGTCCGAGTTGGGCCCGGCCAGGCCTCGATAGCGCCGGCCGCTATCCAGGCCGTTATCGTCGGGCGGGGCAGCGAACGTCTTCCGACCCACAGCCCGGCGGCGTTTGGGTCGACCGGCCGCCCTGCGCGCGCTCGCGGCTCAAGCTCCCTGGCCGCCCTGAAGCTGCGCGCGCCACGCCAGCAGCTGGCGATATACGGCCGGCGCCCCGACCGGCGGATCCACGGCCAGCTTCATGGCGGCCGGGAACATGATGAACGGCTCGCTCTGCCACCCGCCCAGGCCGCCATGCGAGCCGATGAGCTCCTCGAATGCGGTGACCTCCCCCGATTTGCCATCGACGGCGCCCAGCAGTATCAGGTCGCCGGCGTTCTGGAAGCCCTCGAGGTGCAGCAGGTTCTCGGCCGCCCGGGGACCGTAGTTCGCCAGAAGCCCGCCTTCGCCGGGCTCACCCACGCTCAGATCGAGCCGGCCTTGAGCCCCCATCACCAGCACATGACCGGCGTCGGTCCTGACTACGAGCGCTCCGATCCCGGGGTGGTGGGTGAGCGCCTCGATCAGGCCCGGCCAGCGTGCCTGGATCGTCTCGCAGCTCAGCCGATCGGGCCGGCTCGTGAAGTAGACGTGGGCCAGGTTGCCGGACGAGCACACGACCACGTCCCCGGGCGCCCCGGCCGCGGCCTCGGGGCGACCCAGTGCCCGGCGCAGCCGCCGTGCGAGCAGCGGACCCAGGCTAGAGCCTCGGACGAACTCGGCTGCGATGCGCCGACCCGTACCGGCCGACTCGACTGTGCCGGTCGTGCCCACTACGGTCATTTCGCGAGGCAGCAGCGCGGCGATGACCGACTCGAGAGGCTCGTCGCAGCGCTGCCGGAAAGTGGGGCCCAGGCACTGGCCGTGGTCGGAGAGCACCACCAGCCGATACGACCGCCTGGCGTGGCGAGCTGCCTTCATCAGGGACCCGACGGCGCGATCGATTCCTCCGAGCGCATCGATGGCCTCCTCGCGCTCGGGGCCGCAGTGGTGTGAGATGGCGTCGTAGCCCGTGTAGTCGACATAGATGGTCGGCGACGAGCTGTGCATCTCCTCGATGACGAGGGCCGTCGAGACAGTCCGCAGCGCGACATTGGTGACGGCTCTCTCGAGGGCGAAGTGCAGGTCGCGGTGCATGCGGGGCTCGACCGATCGGGCGCGCTGGCGCTCCGCCTGGTACAGCTCTTTGGCCATCTCGCCGGCCATCAGCACCAGCAGGCGGATGTAGTCGACGGTGGTGACGAACAAGCCGCGCAGGCGCCGTTCGTCGTCGGTCGACGCGCCCTCCGCGATCGTGGCCATGGTCAGGTAGCTGCGCGGCGCATCACCGGTCACGAGATTGCCGACGCTGGCCCCGTCGTCGACCAGCAGGCCCGTGCCATCGCTGATGCGACGGACGATCTCGGCCGCGTCGTCCGGATGGTTGGCCACCATCATGCGACTGCTCGCCTTCTCGTACCAGCGAAAGCCGGGGATGCCGTCGTTGCGGCCGTGCAGGATGCCGGCCTGACTGGCC
>Ga0182027_10008110_pt1 | contig 15349 bp, 13 predicted proteins | sample 712E1DmetaG_FD_121300 | JGI IMG/M metagenome (GOLD analysis project Ga0182027, IMG submission 121300) | Permafrost microbial communities from Stordalen Mire, Sweden - 712E1D metaG (Illumina Assembly) | ecosystem: Environmental > Terrestrial > Soil > Wetlands > Permafrost | place: Sweden... | reverse complement strand
TTTGTAGGCTGATTGTTAAGCTTATTAGTGGGCACGACTTATATTATCAAATCTTTTATGTCTTAGTCAATAAGAAACAATAAGAAGTGTTAGTTCGCTTACTTTAATAAACTATTTGATTTGCTAAGCTTAGGTAATTTTAACTTAATAAAAGAAGTCACTAAAAATATGCAAAAACTAATTAATTTTTTACGCGGGGAAATAATTTTCTTTAATCAAGAGGATAAAAAGCGGAAAGGGAAAGGTTTTTACCATAAGGGGATCGAATACATCAGGCACTCAGACTTACCCCTTAGTGAAAGCGCATTTTTTAGACTTTCTCTATATCAACAATTTCTATTTATAATTATTACTTTTCTGCTAGCGTTTTCGCTCTATGCTTCCTGGAAAACTACTTTAATTGCGCTTATTTCATTTTTAACTCTGCTCTATTTTGCCGATCTTCTTTTTAACTTATTTTTAATTATCAGAAGTTTTACAAAATCACCTGAGATTGATATTCCCAAAGAGGAAATTGACAATCTTGACGATAGCCAACTTCCTACATATTCTATCCTTTGCCCGCTTTACAAAGAAGCCAAAATTCTACCACAGTTTGTACAAGCCATGAGTGACCTTTCTTATCCTAAGGACAAGTTACAAATAATGCTTCTACTCGAAAATGACGACAAGGAAACAATTTTTGAAGCAGAAAATCTTAATTTACCACCAAATTTTGACATAATCGTTATTCCCGATGCTTTACCCAAAACAAAACCAAAAGCGTTAAACTATGGCTTAAATCGAGCTTGGGGAGAAAGAATTGTTGTTTATGATGCGGAAGACATTCCCGAAAAAGACCAACTCAAGAAGGCGGTTATTGCCTTCCAGAAAGCGGATACAAAAGTAATGTGTATCCAGGCAAAGCTTAATTTTTATAACCCGAATCAAAATATTTTAACCAGAGTATTTACCGCAGAATACTCTTTGTGGTTTGATTTAGTTCTAACCGGATTACAATCTATTCACGCACCGATCCCCCTAGGCGGAACATCGAATCATTTCCGGAAAAAAGATTTAATTGAACTTAAAGGATGGGATGCCTTTAACGTTACCGAAGATTGCGATTTGGGGATGAGACTGGTCAGAAACGGTTTCAAAACTGCTATTGTAAACTCAACTACCTATGAAGAAGCAAACAGCAGCTTGCCTAACTGGTTTTGGCAAAGAACAAGATGGATAAAAGGCTATATGCAAACATACTTTGTTCACATGCGTAAACCGCACCATGTAATACCCTTTCATCTTGTAGTTGGAGGCAAAGTAACTTCAATGCTTATTAATCCGGTAATGTGGATTCTAACAATTTTATATTTCGTGCTCCGCGCAAAAATTGGCACACAAGTTGAATTCTTTTTCCCAATACCCGTTTTCTATATGGCCGTCTTTTCTTTAGTATTTGGAAACTTTCTCTACCTTTATTATTACATGATGGGATGTGCCAAAAGAAAACAATGGGAACTAATCCCGTACGCTTTCCTGGTACCTTTTTACTGGCTTTTTATGAGCTTGGCAGCCTATACTTCTGTTTTTAAGCTAATTACCAATACCCATTATTGGGCAAAAACAAAACATGGACTGCACTTAAATAATCTCTACTTTAACAGGCTTGGCATATCTATATAATCATGACTGCAAAAGGCATAAAGTTACTAGAGAAAATAAGTTTTTTATATTTAATTCCGTTAAGCTTTATTGCCTGGATTATTTCATACACTCGGGGTATATCCATTACCTATAATGACGCAATGTCCCATCTGGACTTGTCAAGACTTGTAATTGACAATATTCAACCTGGGTTAGCGCAACTTGGCGGAGCCTGGCTACCCTTACCGCATATACTTGCACTTTCGTTAATTTGGAATAACTGGGCTTGGCATTCGGGGTTTGCCGGCAGTATTTTTTGCATGTTAGCTTATATAATATCCGTAATTGCGCTTTATCAAACCACAAAACTATTAACAAATTCTTATTTAGCTGCCTTTGTAACCGCTTTTGTATATGCCGCGAATTTAAATATTCTTTACTTACAAACCACTCCGCTTTTGGAATCGCTTTACCTAGGTTGTTTCAGCGTGTCTATTTATTTTTTTGTCCGTTGGTTTTTATATGACGAGGTTGTTTTTTTAAGTCTTTCTAGTTTTTTTGGGTTTCTCTCAATTTTCGTACGCTACGATGGTTGGTTTGTAACTTTGATTCAGGCAATGCTCGTTTTATTTTCAGTTTTAGTAATTAAGAAAAAATCCTTTAGCGAAGCGTTTGGTAAATTTTTGATATTCATCGTACCAATCTTATTTGCAATGTTTCTATGGTTTTTGTGGAATTTATTAATTTTTAAAGATCCTTTTTATTTTTTCTTGGGACATTATTCTGCCCGAGCACAGCAGTTTCAGATTGAAACTCGTGCCGGTTTAATAACACATGGAAATTTTAAAGAAGCTTTTTTGGCATATTGGTATGCGGTTTTGGATAATATAGGCTTAATTGTTATCATAATGGCTACAATTGGAATCACCGTATTTTTATTCAGTCGGAAATTTATTCCGAAAATTGGAGGTAAAGTAGTAATACTTGCCCTTCTTTTTTCTCCAATAGCGTTCAATGTCTTGGCTTTATATTTTGGATTTTCAGTGCTAAACGTTCCCGAACTAAACTGGAATCCCGGAGGAAATGTTTCAGGTTTATGGTTTAACGTCCGTTATGGAATACTTGCATTGCCGTTTTTTGCAGTCTGCGTCGGTTTTATTCCTCAATTTATATCTGGCAATATACTTAAAAAAGTCACAGTAATGATGTTAATTCTCGCAGTTTTACTCCAAGCGTATCTTATTGCCACTGCCGGAATTATTACAGTCATTGATGGAACGATTGGCTCGAGTCAATTTGCCAATAATGACATTGCAAAAGAACTACAAATGCAAGTTAAACCGAATGAAAGAATATTACTTTCAACTGCTAATTTTAACTCAGTTGCTTTTAAAAGCGGCTTGGATTTAAAACAATTTGTACATGAGGGGGTTAAAGATGAATGGAGTGAGGCACTTACTCAACCGGATAAATACGTCACCTGGATTGTTATTGCCAACGGAGACATTGGGGAAAGCGCATATACATCTTTAGTAAAGCTTGGAAAAAATGAATTTTTATATTTTTACAAATTGGCATATGCTGGCGACCACGCTAACATTTATAAACTTCGGACAAGTAACGAGTTATTCGTAAGACGTTTGCAAAATAATTTGTTTTTGGGGAGAGACAAATTTACTATTCAGGGAGTAAATTCTTATGATCTTGCGTATGATTCAGATAACGATATTAATACGACTTTCAAACTTTTATCTACCGCAAAAATTAATACTCTCAGATTTTGGCTATTTGGTGACGGTATTGATGATGGTTTTCAACCTAACGCCGGAATTATGAATGAAAATAGATTTAAAAAAACAGATTTAATTATTCAAGACGCACAGAAATATCACATCAAACTCATTCCTGTGCTTTTAAATAACTGGACCGACTACGGAGGAATACAACAATATCTTAAATGGGTGGGAGTTAAATCTACTATAAATTCTGATTTTTATACGAATCGGAATGCTGTCAATTTATACGAAAATTATATTAATCACGTACTGTCGCGCACTAACACTTTAACCAATACTAAATATACTGATGAACCATCAATTTTAGGCTGGGACATTATGAACGAGCCGCAAGCAGAAAACTCAAACGAAGGAAGATCTCTTTCCGATTGGACCGAAGCAATATCTACTTATATAAAACAACGCGATCCAAACCATCTGGTTTTTATTGGAACGCAAACCTCCTCGGTTCCTACTTGTAAAATACCTAATATAGATATTTGCTCCATTCATCTATATTTATACAATGGAAATCAACCAATTTATACAGGTGAACAGCAGCTTGATAATAGCTTAAATTCTGGAATAGCTAGTGTGAGCGGATTAATTAAACCAGCATTGGTTGAAGAACTTGGCATTCCAAAAAATGAAAAACCTTTCGGCAATAACCCACTGTTAGTTTTAAAACAAATAATCAGTCAAATCAAACAGAATGGATATACAGGTTTTTTAATCTGGAATTGGTCGCTAAAACCGGATAGCTCATTTGGATTTTCTCCCAGCGGTGACAAAAATGGATCCTATAGCTTAATTAATCTTAAAGAACTTTATTAATTACAACTATTTCCCTTTGAGCGGGATACGAGAATCGAACTCGCATCTCTACCTTGGGAAGGTAGCATACTACCACTGTACTAATCCCGCAGAATTTCTTCTGCGTTAATTATACAACAATTTAAATCAAGGCTATCGCGGTAGTTTTAAAACGTTTCCAGAGAAAATTAAACTTGGATTGGTAAGATTATTAGCTCTAGCAATTTCTGTCCATTTGTAACCGTCTCCATAAGCTCTAACAGCAATATTCCAAAGATAATCTCCTTTGACTACCGTATAGGAATTTTCCGTAATTGGGCTTGGGCTTTGAACAGGGTTGTTTTGAACCGTAATCATTTTTGGTTTTACATCCGGAACTATTAATTTAGTTCCTGCATATAAGACGCTTGGATTTTGTAAATTATTGGCACTTGCTAAATCAACCCAGTTATATCCTGACCCGTAAAGTTTTTCCGCAATTGACCAAAGATAATCTCCGGCTTTAACCGTGTATGTTCTTGGTGCTGTAAGGTCGACAACTTCCTCTTTTGCAACTGTCGATGTTGATTGCGTTTGGCCTTTTATATTATTCCTTGACTGAATAAATGAAAATATTAAAGCAATAGCAACAATTACCACTGCTGCCCCCAAAAACAAGCTGGCATAAGATTCACCCCATTTTATCTGTGACAAAAATCCCTTTCCTACTTTACTGGCTGCAGGTTTCGTAGATTTAACAGATGTTTTTTTGCTTACTTTACCTTTTTTTGTTGTTTGTTTTGGCACTTTTAGTTAATCCTCCTTTCCAGGCAGAGTTTTTGCGGACAGTTTTTTGGCAGATGTAACCTTTAAGCTTGGGCTGCGGGGTGAACGAGACTCGAACTCGCGACCTCTTCCGTGACAGGGAAGCGCTCTAACCAAACTGAGCTACCACCCCAAGCATTCTGTATCCTAACAAATTATCCAAATCTAGTCAATCCTTTATGCCCTAAACATAAAGGATTTCGGCTCAAAGCCTCAATGCTTTTTTACTTATGACAATATTTTATATTGAATGAATAGCCCTGAAGTGCTATGCTTTTTTTGTTATGAGTAACCAAGAAATCGCCAAACTATTAAAAAATATTGCTGCTGCCTATACAATTAAAGATGAAAGAAAATTCCACTTTCAGATTGCCGCTTATTTAAATGCCTCTGAGATTATTAACAGTTTAACCAAGGAAGTAAAAGATTATTACAATGAGGGGAAACTGGATGAAATTCCTGGAATTGGCGTAACCCTCCGCCTGCGACTAGATGAATTATTTAAAACAGGTGAAGTAACGCAATTTAAATGGGCACTATCAGGTATTTCCGAGGCTGTTTTTCCGCTTTTGGACGTTCCAAGCTTTGGACCCAAAAAAGCCTACAAATTAACTAAAGAGTTTAAACTAAATAACCCCAAAACCGTTTTAGACGATTTAGAAAAAGTTGCAAAGATGGGGAAAATTGCTCCGCTCAAAGGTTTTGGTGAAAAATCACAAACCGATATTCTAAGAGCAATCGGCGAATTTCGGCAAGGTGCAGGAAAAACTACCAGAATGACTCTACCTTATGCACAGGAAGTGGCAGATAAAATAGTGGAATACATGAAGCTATGTAAAGACGTGATTCTAGTTGAACCTTTAGGTAGCCTAAGACGCCAAGTTGAAACAATTGGAGATATTGACTTAGCCGCTTCTTCAACTAATCCAAAAGCAGTACTTGAGCATTTTGTTGCATATCCCTATACGGAGAGAGTGATTGAAAAAGGCGATGTTTCATCTTCCATTCTAACTTCAGGCGGAAAGCAAATAGATTTAATTGTTTTAGAACCAGAGCGTTTTGGTTCACTTTTGCAACACTTCACCGGTAGCAAAAATCATAATGTTCATTTAAGAGAAATCGCTTTAAGGAAAGGTCTTTCGCTTTCAGAGCGTGGTATTAAGCATTTAAATAAAAACAGCAATTTAATTGAAGCTTTCGAATCGGAAGAAAAATTTTACAATGCCATTGGTTTTGTCTGGATTCCACCCGAACTAAGGGAAAATAAAGGTGAAATCGAAGCGGCTCAAAACAACACTTTACCCAAATTGGTAGAAATTAAAGAAATTAAAGGTGATCTGCACTTGCATTCAAGTTTCGCAATTGAACCAAGTCATGACTTGGGAAAGAATAATTTTTCAGAAATGTTGGCAAAAGCGATTGAACTTAAATACGAATATTTGGGTTTTTCCGAGCATAATCCAAGCCAAGCGAAGCATACGCCTGATAAAATATACGAAATTATCCAGAAGCGTAATGAAGCTATTGAACAAATTAAATCTAACACAAAAAGTGTTCAGATAATTAAATTACTCGAAACAGACATTTTACCAAATGGTTCCCTAGCAATCGATAATCGGTCCTTGGAGCTTTTAGATGCCTCTATCGTCTCTGTCCATAGCGTGTTTAGCTTAAACAAACAAGAAATGACTAAACGCGTTTTATCAGGACTTTCACATAAGAAAGCTAAAATCCTCGCCCATCCGACAGGTAGATTACTAAATCAGCGTCCGGGTTATGATTTAGACTGGGAAAAAATATTTGAGTTTTGCAAAAATTACGATAAAGCGCTTGAAATAAACAGCTGGCCGGATCGACTTGATTTATCCGATTCAGTCGTAAGACTAGCGGTTGAATCAGGTGTCAAAATGGTCATTAACACCGATAGTCATGCCACATGGCAAATGGAATTAATGCGTTTCGGAGTGTCCGTTGCCAGGCGTGGTTGGGCAACTGAGAATGACATCTTAAATACATTGTCGTATAATGAATTCTTGGATTGGTTAAAAAAATAGAAAGGAGGTGTCACCTATGAATAGCACATTAATTGTAATCGCAATAATCTTAGTCCTTGGAGCATTTTTGTGGTTTATATATAACAGCATTATCGTCGCAAAAATGCGAGTTTCAGAGGCGTTTTCGCAAATTGACGTACAGCTTAAAAGAAGAACGGACTTGATTCCCAATTTGGTCGAAACCGTTAAAGGCTACGCAAAGCACGAAAAAGAAGTTTTTGAAAAAGTTACCGAAGCCAGGGCAAGCTTAGTTTCAGCAAAAGGAGCACAGGAAAAAGCAACTGCTAACAACCAGCTTAGTGAAACTCTTAAATCAATTTTTGCAGTCGCTGAAGCCTACCCTGATCTAAAAGCTAGCCAAAACTTTATTGAGTTGCAACAGGAAATTTCCGATACGGAAGACAAAATTGCCTATGCAAGACAGTTCTATAATAGTAACGTTTTGGACTACAACACAAAACTTAAAGTTTTTCCAAACGTATTTTTTGCTAAGGTTTTAAATTTTCAAGATGCTGAATTTTTTGGAGCGACTGACGAAGATAGACAACCGGTAAAAGTCAGTTTCTAAAAGTATGAACATTTATTCAGCGATTTCGTCAAATAAGTATAAAACATGGGCAATAATGTTGTTGTTCGTTTTAGTGATTACAACTGTTGTTTATGTGTTTAGTAAGGCCTTAGGTTATGGTATAGGCTTTGCCGGCATAGCGTTAGTTCTTGCCGGAATAACCAGCATTGGCAGTTATTATTATTCCGATAAAATTGTTTTAGCAACCAATGGCGCTACAGAAATAAAACAATCCGATAATCCCGAACTGTTCCGAACAGTTGAAAATTTATGCATTGGCGACGGATTACCAATGCCTAGGATTTATATTATTAACGACCCCTCTCCAAATGCTTTTGCTACCGGCAGGGATCCAAAACACGCTGTTGTTTGTGTTACCACCGGCATTTTGGCGCTCTTGGACAAAAGCGAATTAGAAGGAGTAATCGCTCACGAACTATCTCATGTCAAGAATTTTGATATTAGACTAATGGGAATCGTTGCAATCCTAGTTGGTTTTATTGCAATCGCCGCAAATCTATTTACCACACAACTTTGGTGGGGTGGCGGAAGAGATAGGGATAGGGAAAATAACGCCCAGGCAATATTTTTAATTATTGGAATTATTTTGGCAATTCTCTCACCGATCGCCGCAACATTAATTCAGTTGGCAATATCCAGAAAAAGAGAATTTTTGGCTGATGCTTCAGGAGCGCTCTTAACCCGTTATCCCGAAGGTCTTGCCAGCGCATTAGAAAAACTAAATAATGATCCACATACCCTAAGATCAGCCAGCAATGCAACCGCCCACTTATTTATTGTAAATCCTTTTAAAGGTAAAGAAACTAAACAATGGTTTACATCATTATTTGACACGCATCCGCCGATTGAAGAACGCATAAAAGTCTTACGCTCAATGTAACACAAAAAATGAATTTCTTGATCCTATTACTGGGTAAATCTCTTTCAAAATTAAGCAATTTTTTAAACCTGGGGAATGGTTCAACTTGGCCCGGGCACATTGCTTTAAAATTAAACCCGAATTTTATAAACGACAATCTTAAAAAATCCAAGCTAAAAATTATTTTAGTTACCGGAACCAATGGTAAAACAACAACTGCAAAATTATTACAGACAATCCTTGAAGAAGCTAACAGGAAAGTATTTCTAAACTCATCTGGCGCAAATTTATTAAACGGAATTGCCTCCTCAATAATTTTAACCAGTGACTTAAAGGGGAATCTTAATTTTGATTATGCAATTTTCGAAGTTGACGAAAACACTTTACGACAGATTACCGGAAAAATTGAGCCGGATTTTATTATTGCCTTAAACCTTTTTCGCGACCAATTAGATAGATATGGTGAGATAAACACGGTTGCCAAACACTGGAAAGAAGCTTACCTGAAACTAAAAAAAACCGAATTTATTTTAAATGCCGACGATCCACAAATTGCATATTTAGGCGACGGGCTTAATCCAAGAGTGCATTATTTTGGCCTAAACGATCCAAAATTTGAATATAAAACACAACAACATGCTGCCGATTCCATACTTTGTCCTAGATGCGGCGCTAAATTAAGTTATAAAGCATTCTATTTTTCACATCTTGGTAAATGGAAATGCGATTCTTGCGGATTATCAAGGCCAAAAACCACCCTAGAATGGTTTAAATTTTATCCGCTACTTGGCACCTACGCAATTTACGATATTCTCGCTGCAGTTTTAACAGCTCAAAGACTCGATATTGCCGAATCAAAAATTGAAACAGCAATTAAATCTTTTAAACCTGCTTTTGGCAGACAAGAGATTACCGAACTTAACGGAAAAAAAATCCAAGTTTTTTTAGCAAAAAATCCCACTAGCTTTAACGAATCCCTAAGAACTATTAATGCAAATAACGCCAAGAATTTACTGATTGTTTTAAATGACCGGATACCCGACGGTACCGACGTCTCTTGGATTTGGGATATTGATTTTGAAACACTAATAAATCCCGAAATGAATCTTTACTTCGCCGGAGACCGTGTCTATGATTTGGCTTTACGAGCTAAGTATGCAAAGCTTAAATTTAAAGATGAAAACATTTTCGAAAATTTAGAAGATGCATTTAAAAAGGGCTTGCCTGAATTAAAAAATGATGAAATATTCTATGTTCTACCGACTTACTCGGCAATGCTTGAAACCAGAAAAATTTTAACCGGTAAAAAAATACTATGAAACAAAAATTAATAATCAGCTGGTTGTATCCGACGCTTATGAATATTTATGGAGACCGCGGCAATATAATTGCATTGCAACATAGATGTTCTCTGCGAAATATTGAAACAGAAGTAAAAAGACTTGATTTAGGATTTTCCGGGAAAGAACTTGAAGAATGCGACATTATGCTAATGGGTGGAGCTCAAGATAAACAACAGGAGGCTGTAGCCAAGGATTTATTTGAAAAGAAAAAAGAGTTACAAACGCTAATTGACAATGGAATTCCGGGACTTTATATTTGCGGCGCATATCAGTTTTTGGGAAATTATTACAAGGAAGCAAATGGCAATATTCTAAAAGGCTTAGGGATTTTTGATCTTTACACCGAAAGCTCGGATAATAATTCCAAACGTTTGATCGGCAATATGGTTTTTAATACCAAAAGTTTTGGCAAAATAGTTGGATTTGAAAACCATGGAGGAAGAACTTATCTCGGTGACAATATCGAAGCGTTCGGAATTATTACCAAAGGATTTGGCAATAACGGTAAAGACGGCACGGAAGGAGCAATTTATAAAAACAGCATTGGCACTTATTCACACGGTCCAATTCTTCCTAAAAATCCCGAACTCACCGATCATTTGATAAAAATTGCACTGGAAATTAAATACAAACAACCAATTACGCTTGAAAAACTTGACGATACTTTTGAACAAAAAGCCAGATTGGCAATTGCTAAAAGACTCTCTGTTGGAATATAATAATCCAAATGAAAATAGATGTTTTACACATCGCAAAATTGGCTAACCTACCTCTTAAAAAAGACGAAATAGAAAAGTACGAAAAACAGCTTTCCTCAATTTTAGAATATATTGAAAAACTGCAAAAGGTTAACACCGAAAACGTTGCACAGACAAGCCAAGTCACAAACTTAGAAAATGTTACAAGGGATGATAGTACTTCCCCGTCGCTAACACAAAACGAAGCAGTCTCAAATGCAAAAAGTAAACAAAACGGATCATTTAGGGTTAAAGCTATTCTTGAGCAATGAAAAATAAAACTATGACCACAATTTACGTAGCAAGACATGGACAATCGGAATTCAATGCAACATTGGATCTTAGTACTATTGATAAAGATGGCGAAGCCGGAGCGCATTTGACAACTTTGGGTCAGGAACAGGCTAAAAATCTTGCTCAAAGACTAAAGTTGGTTCATTTTTCAGCTATTTTTTCCTCGGATTTAGTCAGAGCCAAACAAACAGCTGAAGCTGTGGCCTTAGAAAGAAAAATTGCTGTAAAAACCACTAATGCAATTAGGGAAAGAGATATTGTCAGATTTGCTATAAAACTAGGTTATAAAAATCTAGATGAAATTGAGGCTTGGCTAAGAAAAGAGCTTAAAGAATTAGATGAGCAGGGTAAAATGAATTACAAATACAACGCAGCAATGGAAACTCCAAATGAAGCAGCTACAAGACTTTTAACCTTTATACGCGAAGCAGCAGTAGCTTATGCCGGTCAAACCATTATGGTTGTTTGCCATAGCAATATTATGAGATGTCTTCTTAATAACCTAGGTTATGCTAAATTTGATGAACTCCCCCGTAAAAGCACTGAGAACACTGCATATTTTGTTTTGGAAAGCAACGGAGTTGATTTTTTTGTAAAAGAAACACATGGTATTCAAAAGATCCAAGGAGTAGCAAGACCATTTTAAAATGAACTTAAATAATTTAACAATCAAAAAAGCAAGACAAGGATTAAAAGATAAACAATTTTCATCTGTTGAAGTTGTAAAGGACTGTCTTGAACAAATTAAGAAAAATGATTTGAACGCTTTTATTACTGTTTGCAAAGAAGAAGCCTTGGAACAAGCAAAACAAGCCGATGAATTAATTAAAGCCGGACAGGACTTACCGCTTTTGGGTATACCAGTTGCAGCTAAGGATATTTTCTCAACCAAAGGTATTAAAACCACAGCTTCCTCAAAAGTTTTGGAAAATTATATTCCCGAGTACGATGCAACCGTAATTACAAAATTAAAAGACGCCGGTGCAATTATTATTGGTAAAACCAACTGTGACGCTTGGGCACATGGATCAAGCGGAGAAAACTCAGATTTTGGACCGGTTAAAAACCCCTGGAATGAAGAATATGTGCCGGGAGGATCAAGTAGTGGCTCCGCCGTTAGCGTCGCCGCCCAAATGACCATAGCCGCAACAGGAACCGATACCGGAGGTTCTATTAGACTTCCTGCCAGCTTTACAAATACTGTTGGGCTGAAACCGACCTACGGACGGGTCAGCCGGTATGGAGTAATTGCAATGGCTTCTTCACTTGACACAATCGGGCATTTTACTAAAACTGTTGAAGACAGCGCAATTTTTCTAAAAGTAACTGCCGGGCAGGATAAAAATGACGCCACTACTCCACCTACAACCGTTCCTGATTACGAAAAAGAATTATCCGGTAACGTTAAAGGCTTAGAAATCGGTGTACCAAAAGAATATTTTATTCAAGGCTTAGACCCGAGAATTAAAGCCAATATTGAAAGCGCCATTAAATTTTATGAGGAAAACGGCGCAGAAATTCAAGAAATTTCATTGCCATACACCGATAGCGCAATTGCTTGTTATTACATAATTCAGCCGGCAGAAGTTTCTTCAAATCTTGCCCGCTACGACGGAATCAGATTCGGAAACTTAAGAGATGCTTTTGGTGAAGAAGCCAAGCGCAGAATTATGCTTGGCACGTTTACTTTATCTGTTGGATATTACGATGCATACTACAAAAAGGCAATGAAAATCAGGACTTTAATCTTGCAGGATTTTGCTAATGCATTCAAAAAAGTTGACGCAATTATTACTCCGACCTCACCAACTATGCCCTGGAAATTTGGCGAAAAAATCGACGATCCGTTGGCGATGTATTTGTCCGACGCTTTTACAGTTACAGCCAACATTGCCGGAATCCCCGGTTTAACTGTTCCGACGGGTTTTATTGACGGATTGCCGGTTGGTATGCAAATTTTAGCTCCGCATTTTTCCGAAGGATTACTATTTAGAATTGGAAACGCGTTCGAAAAAGCGCATGATTTTTACAAACACACACCTTATGAATCATAGAGTAATTATCGGTTTAGAAGTACACGTCGAACTTAAAACAAAATCAAAAATGTTTTGTAAATGCTCTGCTGATTATTTCGGCCAAAAACCAAATACTCACACGTGCCCCGTTTGCTTGGGACTTCCGGGCGCACTGCCGGTACCAAACCAGCAAGCGCTTGAATGGTGTGTTCAAATCGGCCAAGCTTTAAACTGCAATATCCCATTGTTTTCCAAATTTGACCGCAAAAATTATTTTTATCCGGATTTAGCCAAAGGCTATCAGATTTCCCAGTATGATGAACCGTTTTGTCTGGGCGGACACATTGATATTAACGGAAAGAAATTCGGCATAACCCGTGTCCACATGGAAGAAGATACCGGAAAACTAACTCATGAGAGCGACTCAAGCTTGATTGATTTTAATAGAAGCGGCGTACCGCTGGTTGAGATAGTAACCGAACCTGATTTTGATAATGCTAAAGACGTTAAGGCTTATTTACAAAAATTACAGCAAATTGTCAGATATTTAGGAGTTTCGGACGCGGACATGGAAAAAGGTCAGATGCGGTTAGAACCCAATATCTCCGTTTCGCTTGACGTAAATTCAAAAACCTTACCAAAGTACAAAGTTGAAGTTAAAAACATTAATTCATTCGGATTTGTCGAAAAAGCGATCAATTTTGAGATTGAAAGACAACTTGAAATTTTACAAAAAGGAGAAAGACCGGCTCAAGAAACAAGAGGTTGGAACGAAACGAAAAATGCCACGGTTTCACAAAGATTAAAAGAAGAAGCTAATGATTATAGATATTTCCCGGAACCGGATATTCCACCCATCCGCTGGACTCAAACCCAAATTGATTCCTTAAAAGCAAGTATTCCTGAGCTTCCTGACGAAAAACTTGCCAGATTTCAAAAAGAATATTCGCTTTCGGAATATAATGCGGAAATTTTGACTCGTGAGGTAGCATTTGCTAATTACTTTGAAGAAGCGGTTAAAGTAGCTCAAGAAAAAACAACTCCGCAACAGATTGCGAATCAAATTATTAACAAAAAAATAAATATTGACGAAATTCTACCGGCAGAACTAATCGAAGAAATATTAAAATCAAATCAAACTAATGACCTGGATATTAATGAATTGAAACTGGCGGTTAAAAAAGTACTTAAAGACCATCCGCAAATCGCCCAAGACTTTGTAAAAGGAAAAACTTCGGTAATTCAATTTGCAATTGGTCAGGTAATGTACATACTTAAGAAGAAAGTTGATGTAAACTTAGTCAGAAATATGATTTTGGAGGAATTAAAATGAGCGGAGAATCAGCAGACCAACTTCCAACAAGAAGAGTCGTAGACCAAGAACGAGGTTATGATGTAGTCGCGGCAGACAGATTAAAAGGTTATGAAGGTTGGGTAAGGTCTATATTTGAAACCGTTAGGGAACATGGCATTAGCGAAGAGCAAGCACAAAAAGAAATCGCGGTAGCTATGGCTACATTAGCTCTTCAAAGAGACGTTGCAGAAGAGGAAGAAAGAACTGCAAACGAATTAGCTAAGAGAGACGCCTTAACCGGATTATACAACCGAACTTATCTTGATGAAATACTCGGGAAAATGACAACCGAAAACACACCATTTGCTGCAATAATGCTCGATGTAGACCACTTCAAAGAGTTTAACGACCAATATGGTCATCCAGCTGGAGATGTCGCATTAGTTGAAGTTGCATTAACGCTTGCTGGAAAAATGAGAGGTGGCGACGTTTTAATTAGATATGGTGGCGAAGAAATACTCGCCATACTTCCAGGAGTAACTGACGAAGCAATAGTTAAAGAAAGAGGAAAAACAATGGTGGAAGTTATGGGATCAAGAAAAATAAATATTGACGGAAAGCAAATAAACATAACATTGAGCGCGGGTGGAGCTACTCTTCGCCAAGGCGAAGCTCCTTTAGATTTAATTGGTCGTGCCGATGCTGCGCTTTACGAAGCAAAACGTAAAGGCAGAAATCAGATGGTCCTAAGCCCTGCTGTACAGTAATAAAATATGGCGGATTTTGTACATTTGCACAATCACAGCGAATTTTCGCTTTTAGACGGTCTTTCAAAGGTTAAAGACATGGCTAAACGCGCCAAAGATCTGGGTATGTCTGCTATTGCCATTACCGACCACGGCAACATGTATGGAACGATCTCTTTTTATAAGGCTTGCATTGAGATTGGTGTAAAGCCGATTATCGGCGCGGAAATTTACATTAGTAAAAGGACCAGGCACGATAAGGAAGCCGGAATTGATTCGGATTCAAACCACTTAGTGCTTTTAGCAAAAAATCTTCAGGGCTATAAAAATTTAATGAAGATTATCTCTGTCGCAGGTCTTGAGGGTTACTATTACAAACCCAGAACAGACATGCAGTTAC
>Ga0182027_10008109_pt1 | contig 15349 bp, 10 predicted proteins | sample 712E1DmetaG_FD_121300 | JGI IMG/M metagenome (GOLD analysis project Ga0182027, IMG submission 121300) | Permafrost microbial communities from Stordalen Mire, Sweden - 712E1D metaG (Illumina Assembly) | ecosystem: Environmental > Terrestrial > Soil > Wetlands > Permafrost | place: Sweden... | reverse complement strand
TTCAAATAGGATTTTGTTTCTTTTTCGTTTGCAAAATCCCCCATGATGTTAAAGCAATTCAATTCGAAATTTCTTTTTGAATAGGCTCCCTTTGGATCAGTTTGCAAAAAAGAAATATCAATTTTTACCGGCACCTTATGAATGATCGATAAGTGTCTTGCTGCTGCATATTGAAACATCTGGTTTCCCAGTCCGCCCATGAGTTTTACAATAATCATCTCTGAAAAATCAATGTCATTCCCGGTAAACCGGTTTTAACGGAAATAAGTTTGTACAATTTTTCTTTTCCTCGTATCGTATCTTGAATTGCGCGATACGGCCCTATGTTATAATTAGCTTCTTCTGATTGATAATAAGTATCATGTAGTAAAATCGCCGGTTTTTTCACTTGCTGTAAAATGATTTCAAGTTCACGTTTCACCGATTCATATTCATGGTCGCCATCGACAAAAAAGAGAACCGAAGGCTCACCGCTCAATGTTTTGTATATCTCCATTGCTGTGGATATTCCATCACCCTGATTAAGTGTAACCTCCTTAAGGCCTTGAACCAATTGCCCTCTTTTGTGTTTTGGATGCTCAACATGTTCAACATCATCTGGAAGGTCAATAGAATGTATATGGCATGAGATATCAAATGCTTTAATTGTTTCGTAAAAAATCCGTGCTGATTTTCCGATATGAGTACCCCATTCAAAAATATATTTCGGCCTGAAGTGCGCGACTGTGGATGACATCAACATTAATTCATCGAGCGGAAAAGGGTGAGTTCCCGCAACAGAAACCAATTTTTTTAAAACAAAATCAGAAATAATCCATTTGTTGATTTCGAACTCAGAGCAGTTCATATTTAATGTGGGATCTGAAAATCTTTGTTGATTCAATGTTTTCGATTTAAATAAGTTAATCATAATGTTTGGGTTAATAAGTTTTCATAGAGTGATTCATATTTTTTGGAAATGATTTCCCAGGTATAATTTTTTTGCCATGCTTCAAACCCTGCATCAGCAAGGTGTTTCAACTTTTCTCGTTGCTTGCACAAATCATTTAGCATTTCCACTGACTCAGAAATTTTCGCATGGCTCATTCCCTGTTCGTCAATCACTGTAGGTAAAACCAATCCGCCATTAGACCATCGTACGATTTCCGATGAGTTTCCAACATCAGTTACGAGAAATGGAGTTTGAGATGCCATTGCTTCAAACAACACGATTGGTGAGCATTCGATAAAGGAAGGAAACAAAAACAGATCTGCAGCCAAGTAGGCAGCAACTGTTTCATCGCGTGGGATATAAGTGAAAATTATTTTTTTGGACGAAAAAAGTTTACTGCATTTCAATAGTCCCAGTAATGGTTTCCTGTAATATTGCTTTTGGAAATCTTCATACCTGTTACCAATCATTAGCAATGTAGCGTTTTTAATTTTAGAGCGAAGAAAAATTTCCACAGCTTCGTTATGTCCTTTATGAGTAGTGTAACTCCCCACATGAAGGATTAAAAAATCATTTTTGCCTATTTTAAAATTTTTGCGGATATCAATTTTATTTTCCGTGAGAAATTCATCTAATGCTGCGCCATTTGGAATGAGAATGGTTTTTGTAACTCCGTTTTCTTTTGCAAAATTAATATCGCGGTAATTATCCGAAAGAAAAATATTCATATCGAATTTTTTCATCCACGTTTTCATTTTTTCAAAATATTCTTTGTAAACGGGATTGTAAAATCCGGAAAATCCGGTAGGAACAAAAACTTTTTTTGATTTTAATTTATCAAGGATAGGTAGGGCAATATCACATGCCCATTGCTGCGCTGCAAAAAAAGTCATCACATCAAAATCACTTTGCAGAAGATAATCTTTATAGGTTGCCGGGTTGCCTTCAAATCCCAAAACTGAATTTCCTTTTACTGAAAATTCTTTAATCTCGACTCCATTCAGTTGATGAAAATTTCTTTCAGTATGCTTACTTGTTGCAACAGTAACGTGATGTCCAAGTTTCACGAGTCTTTCAGAAAGTTGCTTGACGACTTCCTGCATTCCTCCAATGGCTGGATAATATGATTCAACGGTGTGAAGTATTTTCATGATGTAATCTGTTGAGCCATTAATAATCTACGTTTTATTTTATAATAGAGTTTTTCCATAAACAAAGTTTCTACATTTTGAATGGATAGGCCATATATTGCCATTTTCAGCAGGTACAAATGTTTGGTTATGATTTTCATTTTAAGTTTTACATCATTTGATTGCAGCGAATCTGAAAGTTTTAAAATTATTTTTTCAAATTCTTTCATCATTTTTTTTGAAATGTGGATTCCTGAAGAACGATGATATAAATATGCCATATGCTCGGCTATATTATATTCCTTCTCATTTAAAACCGGTTTCATGTTTTCAAAGGATTGTTGTGCTACTATTTTCCCAAAATCAGAAGTTATTCTTGAAATACTTTTTTTCTGCTCTCTGTATTCATGTAATACCTCTCCGATATTAGCAATATTATAATTTCGTGAAATTCTGAACCAGTATTCAAAATCCTGAACGAGAGAATGAATTTTGGTATTATACAAACCGCTTTTCTCTATAACTTCTTTCCTGAACATCACTGAACTATGTACAAACGGATTATCAAAAAACAAATCAAATTTCAGTTCCAAATCTTCGGTCGGATGTTTATGAAACCGGCCAGTTTCTTTTCCATCGTTATCAATAATTTTTGACCATGTTCCAACAAGAGCGGTGTTTTTATTTTTTGAAAAATAGTCTAATTGTTTTTCGAAACGTTGTGGATGCGAAATATCATCACCATCTTGCCTGGCAATAAATTCGCCCTTTGCTATTTTTAATCCAAAATTTAATGATTCTGCTAACCCTTTATTTTCCTGACGGATTAAACGTATTCGTTTATCGTTAAACTTTAAGATTTCCGCAGCAGTGTCATCTGTTGAGCCGTCATCAATAAGTATGAGTTCAAAATTGGAATACGTTTGATTAAGTATGCTAGTTGTTGCATGTTGAATATATTGCCGGCAGTTATAAAAAGGTTCAATGACACTTATCAGTGGTGTATTCACAATACGTTATTTTAAGAAAGTGGTTCGGAATTTGTCAAACTTAACGCTTTATTATATTGTTGTAAAGCAATTGCAGCATCTTTATTCGATATCTTTGTTTTATTTTTCTCCATCCAGTTTAAAAGATTCCCAAAAATAATTTTTCGCTGCTGCCATGTATCCAGACCTTTAGCTCGTATGCTTAGTTCAGGTGCATCTCTGTATTTTACTAAGGGTTCATTGATATAATAAAAATCGGTTTGAGTGGCTACACGCAACCATAAAGCATAATCCTCCATGGCCATTAAATTTTCATTTTCAGGAAAACCTTCAATAATTCCGACTAATGAAGAATGGATGATGGAAGAACTGCAAATTACATGATTTGATAAAATAATATCTGAAAATTTTATACGATGCCCAGTAAAACTTCCATAGCATCCATTGATATTACCGGCAACATCAACTATATAAGCATTGGTACACGACGCTTTTCGTTTTTTTGAATGAAGGCGATGAAGTTGTTTTTCGATTTTATCGGGAAGCCAGGAATCATCGCTGTCAAGAAAAGCAATCCAATCTCCGCTGCTTACTGCAATGCCCCTGTTGCGTGGAACTGCAGGTCTGCCAGCTCTTTTATCAGGTAACCATTTTATACAATCATTATTGAATGAAGCAACTATTTCGTGAGTGTGGTCATCCGAACCATCATCACATATTATAATTTCATATATGGGATATGATTGTTGCAATATGCTTGTAATTGCAGTATCCAATGTGTTTGCCCTGTTCCATGTGGGGATTATAACACTCACTTTATCCATTTACAAATTTTTTTTTTATCCCGGTTATTTTCGTCAAGCTACATTCTTATAATAACTTTAGCTATCGTATAAAATCTATTTTATTTTCCTATTACTTTTCTTATTAATTGCCTTAGTAATTGAGATGCTGACAACGGAGGAAAAGTAATGGGTTGAAACATTGGTACAATAGTATTAATAGGACAAACTTTTGAAATATCATTCACTTCCTCCACTTTGAAATTAACCTCCCATTCAAATCCTTCCATAAAAAAAGTAATCAGGTCATTTATCAAGGTTGAATGACCATTATCAAGGGTTTGAAGTAGAAAATTCTGAACAGGTTTAAATTCATTAAGACTCGTTTTTTGTTTTTTTAAAAACCAAAGAACCTGATCGTCATATTTTAAATAGTTCAAGTGTTTATCAATGTTATAAAGATATTCGTAATAAACAGTAGGATATTCAATATACCCTCTTTTACCAACCCGAAATATTTCTGAAATGAAAAAATCAACATCTTCCACATGTTCCAGCACATGAGAGCATATTATATAATCAAATGATCCATCTTCAAATGGAAATGTTTTTCCTGAATAAAAAATTAATTTCTTATCTGTAATGAGCTTTCTGTTATGGCCAAACTGTGCGGCATATTCCGAATCATCTTTAAGGCTAATTTCCAGTAATACATCCGAGCGGGGATAAGGATCAGCACCGGGCCCAATCTCAAGTACTTTATCGTCTGGTTTTATTTTTGTAATTCTTTCCGGGAAAAACATTTTATTTATTTAAACGGGTAATAGTAGTTTTCATCTGGTTAATAAACATACCACTTCGCGTATTCACAATCTGTGTATCATTATAAATAGCATTTACATCCGAAATAGTAATATAACCGGCGCCTTCGACATATTGAAATGCAATCTTTTCCGATGACAAACCAACCACTAATTTATATTGGCCTTCTGTAAAAAGAATTTCATCACTTTTAAAAACAACTTCATAATCTCCTTTTTCAAGATCTTCGGAAGGTGTCCATGTGGTACAAAGCGACATATCAAACACAGTTGAAACGCCCAAAGCAATTACAAATCCGGACACCTTGGCATTTAACGTAAATTTAATTCTTACCTGCCAAAACTTTCCAATTGGTATCTCAGAAATAGGATTCCCTGCAATATCTTCAAAATATAAAAGATAGGCATACCCAGGTTTCTGTTCATGATTTTCGGGTAATGGAATTTCATAACTGGAATTGCCGGCAGCAAAAACATCCAAATATTTTTTTACTACACTATCAATAGCGCCATTTTGTATTAATTGCCCACTATCCAGAAAAATTCCTTTCGTACATAATTTTTGAACCGCCTCCATATTATGGCTTACAAATATTATTGTTCTTCCTTCACCAGAAACATCCTTCATTTTACCCAAACTCTTTTTTTGAAAAGCGGCATCGCCCACAGCGAGTACTTCATCTACAATAAGTATGTCCGGTTCAAGATGAGCGGCAACTGCAAAAGCAAGGCGAACATACATTCCCGATGAATATCGCTTTACTGGTGTGTCTAAAAAATTTTCTATTTCAGAAAAAGCGACAATTTCATCAAATTTATTTTTTATTTCAAACTTACTCATTCCTAAAATTGAGCCATTTAGAAATATATTTTCACGCCCGGTTAATTCAGGATGAAAACCTGTGCCTACTTCTAACAAACTGGCAACACGACCATCTATTGTAATGCGACCAATTGTTGGAGTAACAATACGGCTTAAGATCTTTAGCAATGTAGATTTACCTGCTCCATTTCGTCCGATAATACCTAAACGATCACCTTGTTTAACTTCAAATGAAACATCTTTTAATGCCCAAAATTTTTCTTTCGATGGAAAGGATGATTTTTGTTTGAAAATCGATTTGGCTTTGTTAGTAATTACATCGCGCAAAGCAGTATATCTCTCTACATTCTGATGTCGCAGAATATAACTTTTACTCAGATTTTCAACTTTTATAACAGTACTGCTCATTTATTAAAACTAACATTATTAATTATTCAACTGCTTAATGTAAATAGTATGAATCATTATATAATTTCAGATAACATCAGCAAATAATTTTTCCATTTTGCGAAAATATATAACGCCGATAAATAAAAATAAAATACTTATTACCACGGAAACTATAAATCCGGGAAGGTATAATAACGTTTTCCCACCTAAAATGCACCAGCGAAATCCATCAATAACACCTACCATCGGGTTCATCGAATAGACATATTTTAACAGTTGTGGAATTTTTGCATTATTATAAATACTGTCACTTGTAAATGCAATGGGTGAAACATATAAACCAAACTGTACAATAAATGGTATTACATAACGAAAATCACGATATTTAACATTTAATGAGGCTATATATAAACCCGTTCCCATCGAAGTTATTAAGGCTAGCAATAAAAATAATGGCAGTAACAACATTTTAATATCCGGAATATAATGATAATATATCATGATCACTATCAATATCACAAATGAAATTAAAAAGTCAATCAAACAAACAATAACAGTGCTGGCAGGAACTATTAACCGGGGAAAATAAACTTTGGTTAGTAAATTTGAATTGGCTACTAATGAATTACTGGTTTCGCTAAATGATGAAGAAAAAAATTGCCAGGGTAATGTGGCGGCACATACCAGTAAAATACGGGGAACTCCTTCAGGTACATTTGAATTAAATAGCCAGCCTATAAACCACATTACAAAAATAGTCAGAAGTGGTCGCAATACACTCCACAATATTCCTATTGCCGTTTGTTTATATCGCACCAAAATATCGCGCCATGCCAGAAAATAAAATAGCCCACGATAATTCCATATATCTTTCCAGTAATTACTGCTTTCAGAACCAGGCTCTATTATTATTCGGTTAGTGCTCATTTATTTTGCAAATGTAAGGATGAGAAAGTAATACTCTTAGCTTTTAATCTTATAGATTCAATGCTGTCAAAAGTAATAAAAAAAATTAATCTGCAAGTGAAATTTCTTCCTCACGCGTTTTTGCAACTACTATAACTACATTGTATTTACATGTGGAAAATACCAATAAGAGAAGTTATGGTTATAAAGATGGAAATAATCCGAAATCAGAATGTAAATAAACCCAAGTAAGAATCATGGTAAGCTGAAAGTAAATTGCCTGTGCAATTATTGAAGATAATGTAAGTGAAAAATGTTTTTTACAAATTCCGCTGTAAAAACTATGGTATTGCCATTGATGCTTTTCTGCGAAATAAAATTACTTAATTCCCAGTTTCTTAGCAATATCATCCGGAACGGCATCTTTATGTAAAAGTATGGCAATTGTTTTGTAACGTACAAACTGTTCAGATAAATTCATATAGCCTCCAAAATCGTTGGCAGACGGGCCCCATGAATTTTTGGTGATATAGTATTTAATTCCTTTCTGATCTTTCGTGATTCCGGTAAAGTGCATCAAATGATCATCGGTGGTGGAATAATCATCAAATGCTTTCTGCCGCATTTCAGGAGTGATTTTTTTTTCTTTTCCATTTCTTTCAGCATCGGGAACATCCGTATCACCAAGGCGTGCATAGCCTTTGCTGTTTGAAAATTCCTTTTCACTCACATCGCCGTCCCAGTCAACCGTGTATCCTTTATCAATAGCGTAATCAATAATAGTGATGATGTCATCAAGAGGAACATTATAATAATTACAAAAAGCCCAGTTGTCGGGTACTTCAAGCCGGAATGTTTTGTAAAAAGGATGATGTGTAAATGAAGTGATCTCAATGTAATCATCAGGATTTAGCGCTATCACATCTTTTGCAAAATTTTTGGGAGTATAGTTTTTCCCTTTATAATCAAAGCTGGCAGGGATCTTTCCCAGATAGGCATCCAGCACATTTTCAATAGCTGATTGCCAGACTACAGAAACATTTTCCTGTTTGGCGATAGCCACAACCATAGCTTTAAGCACTGCATCCATTTCACCGTGATCATGCTTTTCTTCGCTGGGTTTTAATCCTGTATAAATGCTTTCAGGAATAGCGCCATAATCACGCAGTCCATTGATCACATCATGTGCCTGCCCTCCGGCTCCGAAGTTTGCATTACCATGTAACCTCACATAGCTAATTGCTTTCTGAATATACACATAATGAACAAAAAACATTTCTGATAAATCGAATTCGCCTTTTCCCAAACGTATTAATTCAGATTCCAGAAATGAAACAGTGGCAAAACTCCAGCAGGTGCCCGACATCGACTGATTTTTCACCGGAGTGGCCTTTAGTTGCTTTACTGTGGTGAAAACAAGGTCTTCGCTTTTTTGAGAAAAGCTGACCTGACATGCTAAAAGTATGATGGCTATTAGCGAAACTTTGAAATAATGTCTGAAATGATTCATCATGTTAAATTTATTTATGATGAACAAAAGTAAAATAATTTTGATTGAAGTAGAATTTTTTTTTCCCTAATCAGAAAAACAGATTCATTTGTTCATATCATAAAAAACTCTTAGGTTTGACAAATATTTTTATAATGATGTCAAACAGGTTATTATTATTTATTTGCGTAATATTTTTCATGCCGGTATTAACTTCAGCGCAGAAAAAAATTCCACTGGATCATTCGGTTTATGATGCGTGGAAATCCATCAATAAACCAATTATTTCAAATGACGGCAAATGGGTTTCATTTGAGGTCAATCCACAAAAGGGAGATGGCTTACTTTTTTTTAAAAATCCTTCTACCGGTTTTCGTGATTCAGTGAAGCGGGGAAGTGAAGCTGTTTTTTCTCCGAATAATGATTTTATTGTTTTTAAGATTAAAGCTCCTGAAGATAGCACCCGAAAGGCAAAACTTGCTAAAAAGAAGGATGATGATCTGCCCAAAGATTCAATGGGAATTTATATTTTTAAAAAGGATTCATTGATTAAAATTCCAAGGGTGAAGTCGTTTAAAGTAGCGCAGGAAAATGCATCCTGGTTTGCATATTTATCAGAGAAATCAATTGAAAAAGAAAAGACGAAAAAAGATACAACCGCAAAATCAGACACTACGGCTGCCAAAAAGAAATCGGATGATAAATCAAAGAAGAAAAAAAAGAAACAGGACGGAACCCCGTTTGTGATCATGAATCCTGTATTGTCCCTGCAATATTCATTCGATAATGTGACAGATTATGCGATTGCCAAAAAAGGCGGATTGATTGGGTATATTATCATGAAGAATGATTCCGTTGATACAGCTTCTGTCAAAGTGTTTGACATTAACAAGAAAAAAAGTTTCGCCATTTTTTATGATGCTGGGACTGCAAAAAAAATCAGTATGGATGATGCAGGTAGTAAGGCAGCTTTTATTTTTTCTTCTGATACAGCGAAGAATAAAACATACAGTTTGTATAATTGGGATAATAAATCATTTAAAACTCAAAAGCTCGTGGATACACTCACGGAGAATATGCCGCAGGGATGGAGTGTCAGCGAAAATGGGGATGTGTATTTTTCTGAAGACGGGAATAAATTATTTTATGGCTCAGCCCTAAGGCCAAAACCCGAAAAGAAAGATACCCTGCTTGATGAAGAAAAAGTAAAGCTTGATCTGTGGAGCTGGACTGATCCTTATTTGCAGCCACAGCAATTGAAAGAGTTAGACAAGGAAAAAAAGAGAACTTTTTTAGCAGTTTATTTTTTTGATAAAAAACTCAATGTACAATTGGCAGATGATTCGGTTCAGAATATAAACCCTGTATTGAAAGGTAATTCAGAAATCGCTTTGGGAATTTCTTATAAACCATATCGGAAAATAACTTCATGGGAAGCAAGAGCCTATGCGGATTATTATTTGGTTGATTTGAAAACAGGGAATAAAAAATTAATACTGAAAAAAAAGCAATACAATGTTGAAATTTCTTCCTGCGGTAATTATTTAGTATGGTATGATGTGTCAGACAGTTCATGGTATTCATATTCTGTAGTCAGTGAAAAAAAATATTCACTGACAAAAAAACTGCATGGTATTTTTTATGATGATGAACAGGATACTCCCGAAGAGCCTTCTCCGTTTGGTATTGCAGGATGGTTCAAGAATGATGCATCTGTTTTAATTTATGATAAGTACGACATCTGGAAAATTGATCCGGAAAATAAAATTGCAGCGGTGGATTATACTAATGGAATAGGGAAACTACAACAGATTCGTTTTCGCTATGTGAGACTTGATAAAGAAGCACAGTTTATCAATCCAGCAGAAAATCTTTTATTAAAAGCTTTTAATGATAAATCGAAGCAGGAGGGTTTTTATTCGATAAGTACAAAATCTAATTCATTTTTAGTGAAGTTGGTTATGGAAGATTTTTCCTATACTGTACCTGCGAAAGCGAAGAATGCTGATTTTCTGATTTGGCAGAAATCAGATTTTAAAACTTATCCCGATCTTTGGTATAGTGATATGGTTTTTAAAAGTCCTTCTTGTATATCTTTTGCAAATCCTCAGCAATCAAAATATTTATGGGGCACTGTAGAACCTGTGAAATGGAAATCTCTTGATGGAAAAACATTAGACGGACTTCTGTATAAGCCAGAAAATCTTGACTCCAATAAAAAATATCCGGTGATCATTTATTTCTATGAAAAATATTCCGATCAGATTCATACACATTACGTGCCTTCTCCAAGCCGTTCCATTGTGAATTTTCCTTTATATACCAGCAATGGATATATAGTGTTTGTACCCGATATTATTTATAAAACTGGTGAGCCAGGTCAGAGTGCATACAATGCTGTGATCAGTGCTGCTGATTTTATTTCAAAAATGAAATTTGCAGATACTAATAAAATGGCTATTCAGGGCCAAAGCTGGGGTGGATATGAGGTGGCATATCTGGTAACACGCACCAATCGTTTCAAAGCTGCCATGGCAGGGGCACCGGTGAGTAACATGACCAGCGCATACGGAGGCATACGCTGGGAATCCGGACAATCAAGGATGCATCAATATGAGGACGGCCAAAGCAGAATAGGAGCAACGCTTTGGGAAAAGCCAGATCTTTATATAAAGAATTCCCCTTTATTTTCTGCAGACAAAGTGAAAACGCCTTTGTTAATTATGAGTAATGACAATGACGGAGCAGTGCCATGGTATCAGGGTATTGAATATTATTCAGCATTGCGCAGACTGAACAAACCTGTATGGTTGTTAAATTATAACGGTGATGAGCATAACCTAACCAAACGACCTAACAGAAAGGATCTCAGTATTCGAATGATGCAGTTCTTTGATCATTACCTGAAAGATGCACCTGCCCCGGTATGGATGATTGATGGTATACCTGCTTTGGATAAGGGCGAGAAGACAGGCTATGAAATAAAAAAATAAATCACTGATATTGTTAATAGATATGTTTGAATAAACTATTTTTTTTATTCTATGTAATGATTTTTTTTTATACTTTTATCCACTCAAACAGAATGAAAAAAATACAAACCATGAAAAAAACATTACTTCTTCTTGCTGCAGTATTATTCTCATTGCGGTTATTTGCACTTTCCGGCGGTCCTGATACTTTTGGATATACCTGGAAAGACAGCAACGAACCAGGCGGTCCTACTTATCACTGGATAGATATTGTTTCTCCTGATCTTCGGGTTCCCGGATTGGGTGATGATAATACGCATGGACCATATAATATGAACCAAATGGGTGCTAATCCATTTACATTTTATTGGTATCAGGTGGATAAACTCTGGGTGGGTTCCAATGGCTATATTTCTTTTGGAAATATAAATCTGGCTTCTATTTTTCCAATGATCCCTGATTCAAATGATAATAAACATAATTTTATTGCCGGTATTCTGGCTGATTTGACTTTTACGGGTACAGGAAATCCGGGAGCATGTTATTATAAACTCACCAACGCTAATGATTCCATCATCATTTCTTATATCAATGTTCCGTTCTACTCTTCGACACCTCCTTACTGGACAGGAAGCAATACCTTTCAGATCATTCTGGATAAATTGGATTATTCAATCACTATAAATTTTCAAAGTTCTACTGGTACTACCTTAAATAGCGATATTAAAACCGGAATGGAGAATATCACTGGCAACATAGGATTACAGCCATTCTACGCAGTTTACCCGGCCGCAAACTATACGATTAAATATTTTTATCCTGTCACTCCAACTTATTTTGTTCATGATGGCGCCGCTAAATGGAATTCACAACCGGGAAGTGGAGGCCTTTTCGTACCATATCCTACATCATTTCCGTTAAATGCTGCAGTTAACAATGCCGGAAACCTGAATATTGACCCAAATTATAATGTCACAGGTAAGATCAAGAATTTCTCTGGTACAAATGTGTTGAACGTTCCTCTTACATTCCCTGATACACTTAGGGTTGGTCACGATACAACTTTTGCTTATTCTTCAAATTTTGCCCCAGCAGCAACTGGTACTTACAGCTATATTACAACCATATCAAATGTTTCTGGAGATGCTATACATTCAAATGATTCATTGACCCAGGAATTGGTTGTCATTGATACTTCTGCTTCGCTGCAGGAATTAAATTATACCGATAATGTAGCAGATTTTCCGGGTATTTCATGGACGGATGGAACAGGAGGCTTGGGTGTTTATTATGTACCTCCTTCTTATCCTATGCGAATTGTCTCTACAAAATACTGGATAGAGTCTAATACGAGTGGTGCACATTTTATTGCGAAAATCTTTGATGATGATGGCCCTAACGGTATGCCCGGAACTTTGCTGGATTCGGTTATGTATTCAGGGACTGTACTTGTAGGAGGTTGGAATGTGGTACCGACAAATAATAATATTGTCATCTATTCCGGTGGTGTTTATGTACTCTGGGAAATGTATGGTGTTGGAATAACACTTGCACGAGATATTACACCGCCAATATCTTATCGCACTTTTGAATATGTTTCAGGGATATGGGCAGAATACCGAATCAATCAGGCAGAAGATTTTCTGATCTCAATGTCTTTGCAGAAAACTGTGGTCGAAGATGTAGGTACTCCGTATATTGTAAGTCCGGTTAATAATTCAATAATCACTGTGTCTACCCCTGTCACCTGCTGGATTAAAAATTATGGTCAACAGGCAGAATCTAATTTTAGTGTGCATTATCAGCAATGGGGTTCACCAGTCATTACACAAACATATTCGGGAGCGCCAATTCCTGTGGGCGATTCAACACAGTTTACATTTACAACTCAGCTAGCGGCCGGTGTGGGATATACAGGCAGTTTCTGTGTTTGGACCACCAAAACCAATGATGCAAATATGTCTAACGATTCATCATGCATTACTTTACAAACGACTACTTCCATTGAAAATTATAGCAACACTGGTAATGTAAACGTTTATCCAAACCCGATGACCAATCAATCAGTGATTAGTTTTTATAATCCGGATCATTCACCCTATCAGTTCATTTTGAGAGATGCAATGGGAAGCCTTATCATGCGGAAGGAAAATATCACTGCGGATCAGTTCATCATCGATCGAGGCAAACTTCCGACAGGAATTTATTTTATTGAACTCAAGGGAGAGATGCTATTTAATAAAAAACTGATGGTTGAATAATAGTGAATGTTGTTATATAAGACAATTAATATGTGGAGAAAATAGCAACCTATTTACTTTGCATTAGTATCATCCGATTTCAAGTCTATATGAAATATTTTATCGTCTTTTTTTTGTTTTCCTTTTCTTTTCTTTATTGTTTTTCACAGGAAGATGAAGATGCTTTTCAGACAGTAAAAGGAAAAGTCATCGATAAAGATTCAAAGACTCCTCTTTGGGGCGCCACCGTTATGATTGTTGATTCTGGTAAAGTTTATGGTGCTATTACCGATACATCCGGATATTTTAAAATTGAAAATGTTCCTGTCGGAAGGCAAACGGTTAAAGTAACTTATATCGGATATGAAGATTTAGAATTACCTAATGTCTTGGTAAATTCAGAACAGGATATTTCTTTGAATGTTCAGATGAACGAATTGACAGAAAAGATACAAACAGTTACCGTCATTGCTACGATTGATAAGGATAAAGCCCTTAATCCAATGGCTACAATTAGTGCAAGATCTTTCAGCATTGAGGAAACACAGCGTTTTGCAGGAGGTATTACTGATCCTTCGCGAATGGCGCAAGCATACGCTGGAGTAGCTGCTACTTCGAACGACAATAATGAAATTGTGGTGCGGGGAAACTCACCGAGCGGATTGCTGTGGCGTGTGGAAGGTATTGAAATTCCAAATCCAAACCATTTCCGTGAGGATGAAGGAGCCACAGGTGGCGGAGTATGCATACTCAGTTCCAATGTGATTTCAAATTCCGATTTTTTCACCAGTGCTTTTCCTGCCGAATATGGCAATGCACTCTCCGGTGTATTTGATCTTAATCTGAGAAAAGGAAGCGATGAGTATATACAGTCATCTGTTACGGCAAGTGTTGTCGGAACCGAGGCCTCTATAGAAGGGCCCATTTATAAGAAGCGCGAATCATCATTTCTTGTGAACTACAGGTATTCCACATTTGCCATGTTGAGTGAAATGGGAATTAAAGTTTCGAGTGAAAATGTTATTCCGAAATTTCAGGACCTTACGTTTAATTTAAGTTTGCCTACCAATCAATGGGGCCACACCACGGTATTCGGCATCTTCGGTGCAAGCAGTTCAGGAATAAAAGCCGTGAAAGATTCGTTGCAACTGATTGATAAAACACAGCGTTATGAGGAATTTGATCAGGGCAATGTCTGGATTACAGGCATCACGCATACATACTTGTTCAATAATAAGAAAACGCTATTTAAAACAATCATCGCCGTAATGGGCGAAGACAATAAAATGACGAATGATACCATGGATTTTCATTTTAATGATCATAGAATATATAATGAAGATCTTGCATACAAAACTGTCCGTGCATCCTTTATAGTCAATCATAAATTCAATTCAAAACACACAATGCGAATTGGAATTGTTGCCAGCGACGAATTCTATAAACTAAATTCTTCGGGTTACAGTTTTGATATGATGCAAAACATGAAAGTTTTCGATAATAATGGAAATACTTATATGTTTCAAAGTTATATTGAATGGAAATACCGCATTACTGATAAAGTAATTATGAATAGCGGAATTCATTATCTGCATTTTTTCCTGAATAACAATAATTCGGTGGAACCCCGTGCAGGAATTACCTGGCAGATTAATCACAGACAATCATTCAGCATCGGCATGGGTTTGCATTCAAAGATTGAGCCTATTTCAATTTATCTGACAAATATTTCAAGCAATATTAATTCCGACAGTTTGCTAAATAAGAACCTGGGTTTATCGAAAGCGATTCATGCAGTGATTGGTTATGATTATTCTTTTTCAGATGATTTGCATTTTAAAGCAGAAGCATATTACCAGTATTTGTTTAATATCCC
>Ga0182027_10008108_pt1 | contig 15349 bp, 9 predicted proteins | sample 712E1DmetaG_FD_121300 | JGI IMG/M metagenome (GOLD analysis project Ga0182027, IMG submission 121300) | Permafrost microbial communities from Stordalen Mire, Sweden - 712E1D metaG (Illumina Assembly) | ecosystem: Environmental > Terrestrial > Soil > Wetlands > Permafrost | place: Sweden... | reverse complement strand
CCCTTCTGTAAAAATTTAAACGCCTACACTCAACCCACCCCAGACAAGAACTCTCAGACTGTTGACAGCGGAAATTATTAATGTCAGTCCTTTAAAGACAGGACGAGAAAGAATGCGCCAGCCCCTAACTTTGTGCTGCTTCAATGCCGTAGATTTGTCGTTTATCGAAACATTTTTGTATATTTGTATCATCATAACGGGGTGACAGTTTAGTGCTTTTAAAACGGCACTTGAAGCAGCACTGGTTCGTTAGGGGCAAGCGCCAAAAATAAAAAAAAAAGAAAGACTGACCTTAACATCTCAGACAGTTCAGTCCAACTTGACTGACTTTTACTCCTCAGACAGTTCAGTGTAACTTGACTGTTCGGTGACAGAAAAAAAAGCCGACACACAACCCAACGCAAGAGTTTAAATTTTTACCCTATCGCTTTTTCGGCAAAGCCGTGTTTGCTATCCTTCTGCAAAAGCAAAAGAGCTGCATTAATTGTTTTATTTTTTTTGCATGCAGCACATTTGCTTTTACCATTATGCTCAAAATCCATTTTCATAGTATTAGCAATTACATAAAGATAAAGAGTAAACGAAAAATAAAAGAAAAGGAGCGTCACCGCTCCTTTTCTTTTTGTAATAAATTCTGTTTATTTATTCCTAACCATCTTCTTCGTATCAATCACTTTTCCGTCAATTATCAAGCTATAGGAATAAATCCCTGATGCAAGGTTTTTGGAATCTACATGAATGTTTCCACTGCCTGTTTCTGTTAAGGGTACTTCTTTCATGCTTTGTCCATACATATCGAAGAAAATGATTTTTGCATTGTTGGTGTTTTCAGGAATGTAATAATTAATCATGGTTTCTTCCCCGAATGGATTTGGAATATTCTGGTACAACACTGCATCATTGGCTAATTCAATATTAATTGAATTCATTATTTTGGCGTTGCCTGTTTGGTCGCAGCATTGGCTGAGTTGGCTTTCGATATTATTAAACCTTGTTTCATATGAATTAATAATATTTTTCAAAGAATCGTTTTGTTGCTTCGATGAATCAATTTTGCTTTGCTGTTCTTTCATACCTTGAATAAGTAATGCAAAAACAGAATTATAATCAAGATTTAAATAGGTTAAACTTTGTGTTAATATTGCGCCAGTAGAATCATAAGTTGCCGGTTTGTATGACGAACTGACCAACTCAGGAAGTACATTCTGCACATCCTGCGCAATTAAACCATAATGTTTTTTATTGCTAAAATTAAGGCCATAAACATTGGTGGTATCAAAATAAAAACTCTTTGGGTTCAACTGACTAATAATATTCAATGCATTTTGCACTGGTTGAATATTAGTTTTAAAAATTTGATCGGATGGTAACCATACACCCGATGTAATATATCCAAGTCCATTAATTCTAACAACACCCGATACTTCAAGAGCCGCAGTAGGATTTGATGTTCCAATTCCAACATATCCTCCACCAAGAGGAACTATTATTGCTTTACCAGGATTCGAAGCATCTGTTGTTAATACTTTAAAAAACCCACCAATATTGCCTGCCGCATTTGTATTGTTCATTATCATCATTGTCGTATTATTCTGGTTATCATCAACTGTAAATTTAGCTATTGGAGCACAATTTGTGAGATTTGTTATATTGACCCTGCCTGTACCTGAAAAGTTATAATTATTGCCACCAGTTCGTATTTCCCAAGGACTAAGTAGTGTTGGCGATAATGTACCACATATACCTCCAAAGTTGATGTTGGGACTGCCCCTAAATAATGTACCTGCTGCATCTGCTACAACAACATCGCATGGAGTTGTAGGAGCATTAATAAGAGTCCTGATGGTAGCGTCACCATTTACATCTAATGTTGTAAGCGATGTCATAGGTGTTATAAAATTGATACATACATTTCTATGAGTAGTAATACTAGTAGGATTATTAAAAATAATAGGGTTAATCCAAAGGTCACCATCATTAGTGGTTTCTATGTCTGTATAAATATCTAATTGTGGAACATTTTGACTTTTTTGGCTATAAGTTAACCGTAATTGAGGATTACCTTTATCTACTACTTCTAATCTTCTTTGAGGAGCATCAAGCTGGAAAGTAGGTCCTATACCTACTTTTCCGTTTTGAAGCATGCGCATTATTTCTAGCCCTTCGAATGTAGTAGGCGATGCAGTATAACCAGGTGTGAGATTACAGGCACCCGAAGTCGCATCACTAGTGGTATAGACAAATTTTAAAACATTAAAATTGGCATCTGTAGGATAATTACTATTGCCCCAATTAATTACAGCATCCTTACGATCTATTGTATTACAGTTTGCCTGTAAGCCCATATAAGTATTATACGTTTCCTGACTGCAATAAACACCTGTATTCATCCATTTTCTTGCACCATTTGAAAATACATTTGGGAGTATATGTGCCGGATAACCGATATGCAGCATGGCTTTTGGATCATCAATGATGTTGCTTGGGCTACCATCGATATTAATTGTCATTTTTGTAACAGGTCCTGTCCATACATAAGTTGGTATCAAAGGATCGGTTGTGATGCGCACCCTTTCATTAATATTATTAATATTGTCTTTTTCATAAAAAATAATATTTTTATTTTCCTGCTGGATTAATTGTGCAGTACCATTTAAATCAATACCCACTTTGAAACCATTTGTGGCTGCAGGTGTAGCGCCGCCTGTGTTAAAATTCGTCCATTGTGAATAAACGAAATTATTATTCAAAGTAGTGGTGCCTTGATGTAAATGTAAACGGTTTTGGGGAGAAGAAAACCCATCACCTAGGCCAACAAAGCCAGTACTAAAATCTATAAATTGCCGTTGTGTTCCTCCGGCAAAAATGTGTAAACTAATTGGATTTGTTGTGCCAAGTATATTATTTATAGGAGCATTATTTCCTGTTAATACCCATGCATTACCAGGAGGCGGTGTCCCAAATGTGCCATCACCAAGTAATACATCAGTTGAATTACCTGTAAAAGCAATTCTATGTAAAGTACCATTGTTTTCAGCCGTTACTAATACATCGTTTGGTGTTCCTGTTAAGTCACGAACACGTACCTTACCATCAACATCTAATTTTTGAGTAGGCGTGGTTGCTGCATTACCAATACCCACATTTCCTGTTGTACCAAGTCCAGAAGATGCACCAACAAAAAATGTTGGAATGTTACTGTTGAAACCAACCATCAATGAATTGAAAATATTATTATTTCTTAAAGGATTTGCTGCAGAAACTCCTGATCCCATAACAATAGAATTTGTTGCACCACAACCAACTTGAACATTCGTACCAAGTGCCATTGAATTGGTGCTTATCGCAAAAGTAGATCCATTACCCATCCCCAATCCGCTAATTGCAGTATAAAAAGGAGGACAAAATGCAAAGCCTAAAGTAGGTGTCCATGATATTCTATTGGCGGCAAGATTTAAAATTATAGCATCACTACCTGAACCGAATTTAATAATACTATCACCATCCTGTGGCAGAATACGGCTTAATCTGATAGAATCGGATTTTACATAACCATTTAAAATTGTAGTGTCACCATGAAATTTTGCATTACCATAAAAATCGGTTGTACCATCACCGCCAACTTTAATACGTGCCAGATTATCGGTTTCAATTTTTAAGCTTACATGATCTGTAGTGCCAATAAAATTATTCGATTCGCTTGTGCCGGGATTTCCCATAAGACCCCAGGCATTCAACGCACCATCAGCTCCGGTTGGTCCAGTTGCTCCCTGAACACCTTGAGCGCCCGTTGCTCCGGTTGAACCATTAATTCCTTGTGCGCCCGTGGGACCCATAGGTCCTGTTGCTCCTGTTGCTCCTGTTGGTCCTGTTGGACCGGTAGCTCCGCTTACTGAAGCCTGTATTTCAAAATTATCTATACGTAGTGTACCTGTACCGCTTGCCCCGCTTGCCATAATACGGATATAAATATTGCTTTTGTTATCAATTGCTGTAACACTTGTCAGATCGAACACCTGCTCTGTAAAACTGCCATTGCCGGGACTCATAGTTGTGCCGAAGTTTGTGAATGTGGTTCCATTGGTGCTGTATGCAATGGTAATAGTTTGCGCTCCTGTGTTGCTTCGCTGTGCCTGTAGGTAAAGCTTATAGGTTTTATAAGAATTAAGAGCTGTTCCTCCTATCTGAAATGTCCAGTACCTTGTGTTTGTTCCGCTACTATTGCTCATAGCAAGTGCCTGCCCTGCTGTACTATTGGTAACAAAAGCAGAGCCATCGCTTGCAGTACCGGTATAAGTAGTAAATGTTTCAGTTCCCGTAACACTGCATGTAATATTGCTCGCAAGGCTTGGCGATAATGTTCCATAAGAACTTCCTGAATTGAAGTCGTAGTTTACGATAGTAGTCTGACTGAAAGCAGAAGCTACAGTTAAAAGTAAAAAAACTATTGCAAGAAAATAGTTTTTTAAAATGTGTAATTTGTTTTTCATGGTATATAGTTTAATTGGTTAATATTATTTTTTGCGAATATGTTTCTTTATTAATTGTAGCTTTTAGCAAATATAAACCCGAAGATAAATTACCGGTAGTAATAGAAAGTCTAAGGGTCTTACCATTATCGGATATAACTGAATAATCAATATTATATTTCTTACCAATAATGTCGTATACTTCTATATTTATATGTTTAATGTTTTTATTATAATCCAAAATTTCAATTATTGCATTGCTTATTATCGGATTTGGATAAACTTTTATTATTTTGTTTTGATTAAAATTTTCGGAAATTGCTGTTGATGTATCTGTATAGAAATAACTACTTAAAAATTCAGGGAAACCAATTTCGCATGTTCTACTATTAAGATAAACCGCACTATCAATATAATTACAGGCGGTTCCAAGCAAATTGGGATAACTTATTGCGCATATTTTAGGTGTCTGGTATTTTGGTCCATATATTTTCCCATCACTGGCTAATTGCAAAACATAACAAAAACCATAAACAGGGTCAGGATTAACAGTGTCGTTAGGATTGACGAATATAGAATCAAGAACTATCTTTGAGTTAATGCTGGATGCACTCTCTCCCATTTCAAGATTATATTGATATAATGCATTGCCTGCTGAATTACCTGTTAGTCCATAATAAAGAACTGCTGAATAAAGTTTATTCCCATCCGATGAAAACTGCAAACCGTAACAATCACATTTGCATGAAGGAAAAACAAGTGGGTCAGAAAGTATTCCCGTGCTATTATCAAAATTCATTAATTCTAATTTACCATCATTACCGCTATCATCAAAACCTGCTGCTATTTTTGTTCCATCAAGCGAAGGTTTTAAGTAGCCATCGCCAATATTATCAACTTTTCCCAAATTATAAATACCTTGTGGTATTGTATCAATCCCTGAATTAGTAAGCAAATAAGTATAAAATGAATTAGTATGAAATTTCATCGTGACAATCCAAATATCAGAACTTTTATTCTTAGGTATAGCGGTTATTTTCTCATTTACTCCATTAAGGATATGGTTTTGTTGTGAAACAACATCACCCAATCCGCCATCCTGATTCATATCAACTATTGCATAAACCAGTTCAACATAAGCAAGCAACTGTGTTCCGAACTGTGTATAAAATATATAATAGAGATTACTGCTTCCAGGTTTAGGAACAGCTAATATTTGAGTAGGCGCAACAGGACTATATGAATTTATTAAGAAATTTCCATTAGGCATAATTTGATGGTTTTTATTCCATACTTGAATACCATTAGTATAAAAAAGAAGATTTCCGGCAGTATCAGACATAGTGGCGGATCCTTTCCAAACAATCATTTGCCCGTTTGTATCAGCCATAGGCGTACCACTACTAAAATCCAATCCTGCATGATTACCAAAATACCAGTGCCAGGTACGTTTAATATCGGGGTTTTGCGCTTGTAGCGTGGTACTGCAAATAATGAAAAGAATGAAGAGAAATTTTTTCAAAGTAATTTTGATGCTATTTATCTACGAAGATATGAAAAATTGATGTAAATAATATATTGTTGAAAACATTTTTAGTTTGACGAGTAAAAGAAAAAGATAAAATAATGATTATTTTCTTCGGGATTATGACGAAATCTGCTTTCACATAAGCATAGCATGGCGGGGTTTATTTTTTGCTACTGCATCAATTATTTTATTTTTTATTTGGTATGCACCACATTTTCTTTTGCCCCTTCGCGAAAAACCCGTCATTGCTAGGCGTCGCCCTGAGCTTGTCGAAGGGAGGTACTCCGAAGCAATCTAGTTCTTCACAAACTTCTTCACCGCAATTCCTTTATCAGTCTTAATTTTTATGAAGTACATCCCTTTTGCAAATGCTGAAATATCAACACTTGTTTTATTGTTACTTGCTGCAATGCTTTTCAATGTTTGCCCTTCGATATTTAATATTTCTATGCTGACTTTTTGCGGGGTTTCAATTATTAAGTTATCGGTGGAGGGGTTTGGAAAAATGCTAATTGAAGATTCCGGTAATTGGTTTTCTTCTATAGAAACTCCTCCATTGGTGGTTTTTAAAATAGTTCCATTATTACCTACAGTATATCCAGTATTGGTATCGATGAAATAAACTGACCTTAAATCATCTAATGTACCGATTGATTGTGACCAGTTTAATCCGGCATCGCTTGTTTTAATAATTGTTCCTAACATACCAACAGCATAACCTATATTAGCATTTTTGAAATAAATTGAATATAAATTACTAGTTGTTCCGCTTGTCAAAGCAGTCCATGTTGTACCGCTATTGATAGTTTTAAGAATTGTTCCTATTTCACCCACAGTGTAACCTGTATTTGCATCAGTGAAATAAATTGAATTTAAAACATTAGTTGTTCCGCTTGTTTGCGCTGTCCAGTTTGTTCCCCCATTGGTAGTTTTTAAAATTGTTCCATCTCTGCCCACAACATAACCAGTATCAGCAGCTGTGAAAAAAACTGAATTTAAATTATTCATTATTCCGCTTGTTTGCGTAATCCAGTTTATTCCGCTATTGATTGTTTTTAAAATTGTTCCAGGTCCACCAACAACATACCCCGTATTAGGATTTTTGAAATAAACTGAAAATAAACTATTAGTTGTACCACTTGTTTGTGCTGTCCAAGAAGTTCCGCCATTGATTGTTTTTAGAATTGTTCCATTCCAGCCTACTGCGTAACCTGTATTGGCATCGGTAAAACAAACTGACTGTATATTTTCCGTTGTTCCGCTTGTTTGTGTTGCCCAGTTTATTCCCCCATTGCTTGTTTTAAGAATTGTTCCATTATAACCAACAGCGTACCCTGTATCAATACTGTTGAAATAAACTGACCATAAAATTGAAGTTGTGCCACTTGATTGTGCTGACCACTGTGTAAAACCTGATGCTGCAATTAGCATTAAACAAATTAAGATGTAGAGTTTTTTCATGGTCGAAAATTTAAAATTTATATCACGTATGCCTTGTGCTTGATGAGCGTGCATTGCTTGCATTGGCGGACTGTCAGACGAAATAATATTTTTAAAGTATTGCTCTATCCCGCCAACCACAGCCATTGAAGCAATGCAAAGTTAGTGTTTTACTTGATTTTCTCGACAATTATATTTATCATTAAAATTTATTTTATCACCACCATCTTCTTACCCCCGCTGTTTTGTGCTGAAGTTTGTAGTTGGTAATAATAAGTTCCCGCAGCTAAATCTGTTGTGGAAATAAGCAAAGTACTAAATGTTCTATCCACTTTAAAGCGTTTTACCTCCATGCCTTGCAAATCGTAGAAAACAATTTCCCCTTCGTTTACTCCCGGTGGAAAGGCATAATCTATTTGCGTGCTGCCATTGTTTGGGTTAGGATAAGGATTGGAAACACTGCTTTTCGCTGCAATTAAAACATTATTTGCTTCTTGAATACTCATGCTTAATGTGCCAGGCAAGCTAAATACTTTCGCCTGCCTATTTCTATAACTAAGAATCATTTTTGTACCAACAGAAGTATTATAAATTGGTAATTGCTGTTGTTCATAACTAGTTCTTATTGCAGCTACACAAGTGTCAGAAAAGAGCACGGTACCATCTTCTTCTAATATCACAGTGTGATAAAGTGCAAAACTTCCACCTAACGTAGTATAGATATACATAAATGCTATTTTTGAATCGGTACTGAATAAATTCTCAGATATATACAGCACGTCTCCTGTAAACCCATTCAGATTAGAAGGTAAACTTGCAAAAGAAATGGTTTTAAGTAATGTATGTGTCAAATCATATATGCAAATAGTTTTTGAAACTCTGTTTACTCTTACATACCGCTCACCTGATACTGCAAATTTAATTATCATTAACTGGTTCTGATCATTTACCAATAGGTTTTCAGTTGAAGCCGTATCATATGTATGCTCTAATGTAATTTGAGCCTTTGCATTTGTTATTATAATAGCCAATATTATAATAAATATTAAATTTTTCATTTTTATTTTTTAAAGTTTTTATAAAGTTATTAATTATTATGCATACTGAAAAGGTATAGCGTTTACCAAAAAAAACAAAAGCCCCGCAATTATTTTGGATAGAGGCTTTTGTTTGTATATTAATGATTAATTGCTTTTAATCATTTTCTTGGTATCCACTATTTTTTCGTTTACCAGAAGTGAATATGAATACATGCCTGCCGAAAGATTGCTTGCATCAATGTTTAACTGCCCCATTCCTTTTTCTGCAATTTTAAATATTTTAAGCTGATTGCCGAACATATCATAAAAAACAATTTGAGCATCTGCATTATCAGGTACAAAGTATTTTATTGTTGTACCTTCACTAAAAGGGTTGGGCGCATTTTGATAAAGAACAGCATTATTGGCAAGCTCAATATTATGTATGCTCGTTGAATTTCCCTGTTCGCCATTATCGTTTTGCATAGTTTTCTGTGTCGTGCCATGCAAGCAACAATTTTGCAAAACCGCCAGCAGACTGTCTGTTATTTGTTGATGGCTAAGCAAACTATGTACCGTTGCAGCCTGTATAGCAGACAGACTATCTGATGTTTTCTGGTGTGCCTTCAGACTATCTGCTGTTTTACTTAATTCCTGAACAGCTTTTACCAAGGGAACAACAATTTCAGCATAATTTAAAGCATAAGGGTCGGTGCTATTTGCAGGTGTATGAATTATGGAAGATGTAAAGCCACAGGCTTGTGCAACTGAATCTACTTCCTGTGCAATAAAACCGGAATGAATAATAGCTGTTGATGGTGCAAAATCCATTCCTGCCTGATGCATAGTTTTAATACTGTCGGGCATATTTTGTATAATGAAATTGTCAAGTTGTTGTGTATTCATTTGGTAAGTAACCGGGCGAAGTTTTTTGATAAATTCCAAGCCCTTTACATTTTCCGTTACATTGGTTTTAAAACGGCCATCACTAGTTTGAAACAAGCCAGCACTGACAGTATATAAACCACTAATAGTACTGTTCCCAAACATCATTACACCATCTCCAGTTGCATACGCTCCATTCCCAATAGCAGTAGCATTGCTGTAATTTCCAGTTGCATCAGCGCCATTACCTATAAATGTACTATGGTCGCATGTTGCATAATTTATTCCTGCACCATTTCCCAAAGCCGTATTGTAATCTCCTGTTGTGTTGTTATAAAGCGCATCATAACCGATGACGGTATTTTTGGTTCCACTGGTGTTTGACCAAAGCGCCTCATAACCGTTGGCGGTATTATAGTTTCCTGTGGTATTGGAATAAAGGGCATACGCACCGTGGGCTGTATTGGCGCCTCCTGTGGTATTTAAATAAAGCGTAGCATATCCGGTAGCTGTATTCGTGCCTCCTGTGGTGTTGCCCCAAAGTGCAGCATATCCATTGGCGGTATTGGCGCCTCCTGTGGTGTTGGTATAAAGCGCCCTCATTCCGTTGGCGATATTACACGATCCTGTGGTATTTGAATAAAGCGCACTCCATCCTATTGCTGTATTGCATTTGCCACTTGAACCAGATACAGGCTGATTGGAATAAAGTGCATAATTGCCAACAGCTACATTGTAAGTACTCCATGCTATGTTTCCATTAGCATAGGATTGTGTATTTAATGCATTAACCCCGATGCCAATATTATCTGTTGCATAAGTATTACTGGCTAATGCACCCACACCCCATGATGTATTTCCATCAGTTCCATTAAAATAAAGCAAACCTGCTTGTAAATTATTTCGTTTAAAAACGACATTCTTATCATCGGTAGTACCCATAAAATTAGTACCCGGTGTTGTTCCTGAATTTCCAGTGAGGCTCCAGGCTAATGAACTGGCGCCCGAGCTCCATGATGCAACACCATCAGCGTCTGAAACTAAAATTTTACCTGCACCTTGGTTGCCGTCAACAATTTTCAAAGTCGTGCCTGATGTTCCTTTTATTTCAAGCTTTGTTGATGGTGCTCCGGTAGTATTAATACCTACATTATCACTGAAATATCCCTTGCCTACAAAATATGCGGCAAAGGTATTATTTGCTAGTACACTGTAATCATTTGGAGTGTGATTAATCAGGTCTCTGCCTATGATCGCGGAAAAAGCTCCGGTCGCAGGAAACTGAGTAACAGACCCATTAAGTGCTCCATACACTGCGGCAACCCAAAATGTTTTGCCTGAAACAGGTCCAGCACTTAACGGATCTGTGACTGAAGTAGTAAAAAATCCCGAGGTTCCATAACCGGTATAGCCGGAAGTTGTTGTAAGTGATGTGATATTATCCATTACTGAATATATACCAAAAGCACCAGTACCACTTGGAAATGCAGAGAGATAAGATAGTCTTAAATCTGAATGGGCATGTAGATAAGTTGTACCAAGATTTGAAATTGTACATGTATTAGGTGCATAAATTTGCATAGAACCTGCATTATAATTAGTAAAGTCTGGACCTGTTACATGCAATTTTGTAGATGAACTGGGCGAAGTTGTTCCAATTCCCATTGAAGTTCCATTATCATAAAGTAAACTGTTTTGAACATTTATTGTAGTAGTGAATTTTGGAATATAACCAGAAGTCCCATATGGATTTGTTGTGGTTACATTTTGAGTTTGACTAATTCCTATTATACTGGTAATTAATAGCGTAATGGTAAAAATAATTTTTTTCATCATGCATCAATTTAAAATTTTCGCTTACTCTTTTCAGGATTTTCAGCATCTTCCTTTTTATAATAAAAAGAAAATAGTGAAAAGATTTTCCCTTTTCCACTATTCTCTCTTAATAAAATTTCTTATTTCAAAATCTTCGCCAGTTCGCTTCCTGCTTTCATGGCTGCTGCGTGGCTCTTTCCGTGAGCAAGCACCACCGTCACATGAGCATCATCCATCGTAGCCTCATTCAAAATAATCAGGCTATGTCCGAAAGGCATTTTAAAACCCTTAGGTATACTTAAAATTACTTGTGTTTTTGCTTCAATTTCAATGCCCCCTGTGGCTGGTATATCGCTCGTATCCGATAAAAACACCTTTATTTTTGCCATATCGCTGTGGTTCCTTATCGTAAAAGTATCAGTATTTAAATATCTCTCTTTAAATAAAACCATATGTTCGCCCGGTTGCAGTTTCCTTTCCTCAGCCATTTGTCCCTTGCCCAGATCAATAATAATGCATGAATTATCAAAAGTATCCAGAAATTTAGGCTGTGTTATTCTAAGTGTTTGCACTAAGGTATTTAGTTTTTTTCCGGCCTTGCGCAATAAAACAAAATTCTTTTTAATGCTTTTCGTCGAAGTTTTCCTTTCATCTTGCAGTATTCCGTGTTGTGGAAATGCAGCATTCAGCGCTTGTATGGCAGTATTAAAACTTGTAAGATTGGAAGCCGTTATATTAAAAGGAGCCAAATTACCAATAGGTATCAGCATCGCCTGATTATAAATAATAGCCATTTTATTCAATGCTTCCTGCACTTCGCCTTTGTCAAGGTCCGATTTTTTATAATGCATCATTTCATATAACACTGCATCTTGGGCATCTTCAGCATAAGCCCTCATGCCTGTGCACACATGTAAACCCCATTTTGCAGCTTCGGCCCATGCATTATTTTTTGCCGTCGTGCTTCCTGATATATTTTCCTCCTGTATTCCCGCATCTGTCATTATTTGCGCAAGTAATGCCTCCACATCGCTTTTTGCAGTGCTTATTTTGGCATTTCCTGCCCATAAGGTTGTATTGGCATTCATCACACCTTTTCTGGTGACGGCCATTCTCAGATAATTCAATTCCCTGTTCGTCATAATTAATTAGTTTAAATTTATAATATAGTAAAAATTGGTACTTCTTTTCTCATTTCATTTGTAAGCAACCTAAACACTCATGTAAGATGCATCGCCGCTCATTTAAGCGACACCGCCGTTTATGTAAGATGTCTCTCCGCTCATGTAAGCACACCAGCCACTCATGCAAAATACCCCGCCACTCATGTCAGCGATACCGCAGGTAAAGTATGCAACCCCGTTTCTAATGTAAAACGCCTCGCCTCTCATGTAAAGTGACATAATGGCGTTGTCTGACGCCTGAATTTTAATGCACGTTAACAGAATTCTTCTGCACCATGCCAGAAAGTCCATGTAAGCTAACGGAATTATTAGGAGAGATGGAAAAATTCTTCGGAGAGGCAGCAGAATTTTCAGGAGTGCGACTAAACCACACTTTCCGTATAACTTAATACCTATGATTAATACCTCTTTGTTCATGTCAGTTTATCCGTTCAAAAAGTTTCCCCCTTTTCCCATCCTAAACCAAATAGAAAACAAATATACGAATATATTTAAACAAATTACATAAAATTTAAAAAATATGAATTATTTTAATCTTCTTCCATCAGCAGCATATTCCAAAGTAAGTAATTTCTTTACCCCTACATTGACTGTTCAGCCTATTCAGATAGAGCAATCGCACTATGGAAAGCACATTGGCAGCTTTTATTTCAAAGGCAAAAAGTGTTTGGCTGCCAATAAGCTTTCCATATTCCACCCAATACCATTTCGGAAAAACCAAAAAGAGAAAAGATCCCTCCCCTTCTGTAAAAATTTAAACGCCTACACTCAACCCACCCCCAGACAAGAACTCTCTGACTGTTGACATCGGAACTCAATTAAGTCAGTCCATTCAAGACAGGACGAAAGAGAGAAGCGCCAGCCCCTAACTTTGTGCTGCTTTCATGTTGCGGGACGTGCTCATAATAAACTTTTTTTATTTAATTGCATGTTCGCCGATACATGCGCAACATTTGTCGTATATTTGCAACACGTAAAGCAGCACCGGATCGTTATGCACAAGTAATAGAATAAATATTGACAACATGAAATTTCCTCTGACAATTATATTTCTTCTTATTACTACCTTTCTTTTTGCTCAACAAAATCTCGTTCTGAATTCGAGTTTTGATGATACTGTAGTCTGTCCTAATAGCATTGACCAAGTTCAATTTTCAACTGGATGGAATAAATTTGGAAATGGAACACCTGACTATTTTAATTCATGTGCACCAAATACACCTGGCAATTCCGTTTCAGTGCCTCATAATGATTTAGGCTACCAAATTGCAGCAAATGGAAATGCATATTGCGGCTTCTATTCATATGTTCATGTATCATTAAACCAAAGAGAATACATTGGCAGACAAATGACAATTCCACTGATTGTAGGTCAGAAATATTTTGCTTCAATTAAAGTAAGTCTTGCCAACATTGACAGTTCAACTATTACTTCCTGCAATTGTGCTTCCAATAAAATTGGATTATTATTTACGACACAACCTTATTTTTATGATATATGGAATCCTAATTCTATTAAAAATTTTGCACATATTTATACAAATTCAATTATATCAGATACTCTGAATTGGACAATTATCAAGGGTTCATTTATTGCAGATTCTGCTTATCAATATATAATTATTGGGAATTTCTTTTCTGATATTAATACAGATACTATTGTGTTGAAAGGTTCAATGTGTAATGCATATTATTTTGTAGACGATGTCTGCGTTTCAATAGATTCATTGACCTGCAATAATCCAGATGCAATAAATGAAAATAACATAATAAAGAATTCTATAAATATTTTTCCTAACCCTGCGTCTAATGAATTAACAATAGACTTCGCATTGCTTGACAAAAGTTATTTTGAATTATACGACATGATTGGAGCAAAAAGAAAGGCTGTTGCGCTTGACTATGGCTCGCAGACAAAAAGAATCGACTTGTCTGACATTGACAGTGGACTTTATTTTTATTCAGTGGTTGACAGGAAAGGCAATAGAATCAAGGCTGGAAAGTTGATTGTAATAAAATGAGAGAAGAGAATTACCTGTGCATAACTTTGTGCTGCTCCCAGCGGGGGGTAAGTGGAAGATTGCAAGTGAAGAACAATAAATAAAATTAATAACGGGTGAGACTGATGAACCAATTAAAACCCCGCCGTCAGCAGCACCTGTTCGTTAGCTGCAAGTTTTAAAAACTATGATTGAACAAAAATTAAATATGCTTCCACTTCCAAGACATTTAAAATACATTTTGCGACCGACTGGTGATTCTAATAATGAATTTGAACTAATTGGAAAAATTGTTTGTGACTGCGGTTCAGAAAACTTTAAAATCAAAATTGTTGGAGACAGTTCTTCCTATGCATCAGAGAAAGTTATTAAAGTAATAGAGTTTGACGATAATTTCTATTTGATTATAAAAGTTGAATGCAATAATTGTAACAAAGAATATTTAATTTTTGATAATTTATTACACGGTTACAATGGATTTGTTTGTAATGGATTGATTGTTGGCAAAGACTCTAAGAGCATACCAAGACCAGATGCTAAAGATTGGTGTTGCGACAAATGCGGTAAAACAAATCACTCCATGACAGTAAAAATTCATTCGACAGGACAAAATGAATTTATAGAAAATGCAGGAGAAGAATTTGACAAGAATGACTGGACTGAAACTTTCGACTGGATTACAATTAAGACGGAATGCAAATCTTGCAACGAGACAAACGAAGAATGGATTTCATATGAAACAATGTGAGACAGAAAAACCAGCAGCTAACTTTGTGCTTCTCCCAGCGGGGGGAAAGTGGAAGATTGCAAGTGAAGAACAATAAATAAAATTAGTAACAGGTGAGACTGATGAACCAATTAAAACCCCGCCGTCAGAAGCACCTGCTCGTTAGCGTTCATTGTTTAAAAAGAGAAAAGTACAAAGAAGAAGAAGCAGTAAGCTGAAAATCCTGTAAAGAGTATGTGAAAATTAAATTAATAAAATGAAAAAAATAAAACGGCAAATTCT
>Ga0182027_10008107_pt1 | contig 15350 bp, 12 predicted proteins | sample 712E1DmetaG_FD_121300 | JGI IMG/M metagenome (GOLD analysis project Ga0182027, IMG submission 121300) | Permafrost microbial communities from Stordalen Mire, Sweden - 712E1D metaG (Illumina Assembly) | ecosystem: Environmental > Terrestrial > Soil > Wetlands > Permafrost | place: Sweden... | reverse complement strand
CTCTCAAGGGAATACAAAAAAAGATACGGCCGAGTCTACCACCACAACACAGACCAGGTGGAGCTCGTCGGAGGAGAAGCCCACCCCAAATACGGAGGAGGGGACTTCATAGAGCCAATATACATACTTCTGAGCGGAAGAGCGACAGCCACCGTAGGAACTGAAAAAATACCCACCGGCATGATTGCAGTAAAAGCGGCAAAGGAATACCTCAAACAGCACTTTAGGAACCTGGACGTAGACTCCGAGGTCAAAATAGACCATAAAATAGGAAAGGGATCCGCGGACCTCACGCACGTATTCGAGCAGAAAGGCGTCCCCAAATCGAACGACACGTCATTCGGAGTAGGATACGCGCCATTATCAACGACAGAACAGCTCGTTCTGAAAACCGAAAAATACATATACAAAGGCCTGGACATGAAGGAAACAGGCGAAGACGTAAAGGTCATGGGTGTGCGCAACGGCAACAAAATAACCCTGACTGTGGCCTGCGCCATGGTATCAAAATACATAAAAGACCTTGACAGCTACATATCCACAATGGAGGAACTCCACAGCAAACTCATGGACTACGCCTGTAAACAGACAGACAAGGAAGTCGAGATACACATAAACACCGCAGACGACTACAAACAGGACTCAGTTTACCTAACGATGACCGGCCTATCCGCAGAAGGAGGAGACGATGGATCCGTAGGTAGAGGAAACAGGGCGAACGGACTGATAACGCCTTACAGGCCGATGTCCCTGGAAGCAACATCAGGGAAGAACCCCATAAACCACGTAGGAAAGATATACAACCTCTTATCAAAAGAAATAGCCGAAGACATCGCGGAAGCGGGCGCAGAACAGGTACACGTAAGACTCCTATCCCAGATAGGTAAACCCATAGACCAGCCCCTGATTGCCTCGGTCGAGGTCGTAGGAGACAATGCGCTAGAGAACAAGGCCAGGCAGATAACAGACCGCTGGTTAGAGGACATAGGGCAAATAACCCAGATGTGCATGGAAGGAAAAGCGTGTACGTTCTGATATCTTATTTATTTCTTTTTTATTTGTTTTATTCTACGAGCTGACAGACACTTCATTGATGCCTCAGCACCGATCTGCACCCTGGAAAACAATTCTTTTAGTACGGAAACATATAAAGGCTCAATCTGATATATCTATAATCTTGTATCTGTTGACCATTTTATCTTGCTCTACGGTTTATTAGCTATTACGTGCCGGTATGGAACAAAAACTCAAAAGAATGAAAGATAAGGCTACAACCATCCTCATAGCATTGGCTCTGTTTCTGTATCTTACCAATTACGCAACCGCAGAGAATGTTATCGAACTGAAACTGGCGGTAGTGTTCTTAAACAACATACCCACGTGCGTCGTAGGAGACATTGGAAATGCCTCTGAAAAATGCTGTGAGCTAATCGATACTGCAACCCAAGAAACGTTATTCGCCTACAAAGACAACTATAACTACCGAGGGCTCGATCCCCTCGACCCAAAACTTGAAGAAAATGATAATGCAATCTGCATGAATTTGTCTCTGGAAAAGGAAGATTCTGATTCCATCAGGGAAAAGGTTGACAGGCTTGCGGATGAGATAAAAACAGATTCTGCAGGCACACTCCTCATAAGACCGTATTACATAGATTACCCTGAGGAGGATGCAACGGGGGGCATGGCACTTTCAAGGACTGGAAACGGATTATATCCGACGCCAGAAGAGCTTCCTGAATCAGTGAAAAAGAGAATAGAAAACGACACGGATTACTTAATAGTCGTCTACAGTCTAGATGACGGGAACCTGGGGTTGTCAGCGCGCAGCCCGGGATGCGGGGCGATAAAGGGAGAACTCAAAGGGGCGATCTACGGAACACTTCCAATAGTTCTAAACGGAACAGCATGCTCCCCTTTCTCAGTTTTTGCGCAAGAGCTTTATTACTCAGTCAAAGAGGTTACAAAACTTCCTGCGGCATTCCCGGAGGAATATCCAAAAACCCTCTGCGGCACTTACACCAGAAGCACGTACGATTGGTTCCCGGACCCTGAAAAAAGGTCAATGGACCCAGACTATGAAGCATGTCAGACCCACTATGGCGATTGGGCAGGTTATTGCGCATCCATCCTTCCAATAGACTGTGAAGAAGAATACCTAAGACACCTGATAAAAAATCATTATCCTCCAGGCACAAAGATCTCGGGGAATCACTGCAGCAACAACGCGAGAGACTACGGAGAAACGGGAACAGACTGCGGCGGAACATGCAAACAGTGCGTGGGCGCGACCACAACCTCGTCGTCGACAACTACAACGTCAACTGCCGTCACAACAACTACGACAACGACAACCACCTCATCGACGACAACCAGCTCTTCAATAACTAAGACCACGACAATGTCAACTACCTCGTCCACGACAACGAGTTCTTCAACAACTACGAGCACTCCGGAAAAAAATGACATCGGAAAAAATATCCCTGTCTCGGAGATAGGAATATTCGTATCAATCATACTTTTCACCGCAGGATACGCACTGACAAACCACCAGAAGAAGAAAACAAAGATAGCAAAAGATGTAACGATCCTATCTGACAAACTCGTAATGCAGCTTGACAAAAAGATAGACTATTACTCAAAAAGAACTGAGAATGCAAAAACAGACCCGGAAGTATTCGAAGACGTCATAGTTGAAGGCATGTTCGCAGAAGACTACCAAAGGATCCTCAAAGCAGACAAATCAATAAGAAAAGAGTTGAAGGAACTAAGAGCACTTATCGGTACTGTAAAGAAGATACGCGCAGCCGCCTATAGCTACTTCCCAGAACCCTCAGAGGCTGATAATGCAATAGAAAACGTACTCAACGGATCAAATCCGGCGGCCGAGAAAACAACAAACAGCCTAGAAGAGTTCTACCTCCAGAATATAACAGAGCTTTCAATAGCGGAAAAAGACGAAGGCGTCTATGAGATGATAGTCGCGAAATGCATAATCATTAAGAACAAAATAATAGAAGTAAGAAATGAATACAGGGGAAAAGCATATCAACCGAAAAAGCCCGGAACGGATTCGAACTGGTAAAATTAGAAAATCAAACTCAGTCGACCAGCTTGAACTTATAACCGTACCGTATCGTCCCCTCTTTTCCTCCTGCGAAAATTTTGCGGAACACCATCTCAACTTTCTTTCCGATCTCAACCCCATCGGGTTTGCAGTCCACTATCTGCGCGGTTACAAGGGGGCCCTCAACCAGTTTTATCAGACCCAGGGCATAAGGCTTCTGGAACTCGAATCCGTCGGGCGCAGCGTGGATAACAGTATAGGAATATATCTCCCCTAGTCCTTTGAATTTGTAGTTCTTTATTTCTCCAAGCCTTCTGCAGTTCGGGCAGATCTTCCTCGGGGGAAAGAATTTTTCTTTGCAGTGATGGCATTCTGTTCCGATGAGATTGTATCTCTGTGGAATCAATCGCCAGTATGATGCGAGTCCTTTCATTTTTAGTCCCTCCTGTAAACGTGTATTACCGCCGTTGCACCGGATCCCCCTACATTATGAGTCAGACCGATCTCTGCGTCTTTTACCTGCCTTTTCCCCGCAGTCCCGCGTAGTTGAAACGTCGCCTCAATGGCCTGGGCAATCCCGGTGGTTCCCACAGGATGCCCTTTTCCTTTGAGCCCGCCGCTTGTGTTGACGGCATGCTCTCCGCCGATCTTTGTATGCCCGTCTTCGGTGTATTTGCCGCCCGCGCCTATCTTGCAGAAGCCGAGCGCCTCTATTGCTAATATTTCAGCGATAGCAAAGCAGTCATGGACTTCGGCGAAATCTATGTCCTTTGCCGTGACTCCTGCCTGTTTGTATGCATCTTTTGCAGCAAGAATCGCCGAATTAGTCTGCGTCAGGCTTTTTCGATCGCTCAGAGCGAGCGTATCGGTCGCCATGGCGGATGCGGTTATCCATACGGGATTATCGCATATCTCTTTTGCCTTCTTTTCGCTTGCGAGTATTACTACGGCCGCTCCGTCGCTTATGGGCGAGCAGTGCAGCAGGCGCAGGGGGTCTGCTACCCGCGATGAATTGAGCACGTCTTCCAGGGATACGTCGAATTGGAATTGTGCGTATTCATTGTGTTTGGCGTTGGCGTGGTTCTTCACGGAGACCATTGATATCTGTTCTATAGTGGTTCCGTATTCGAGCATGTGACGCCTTGCCATGAGGGCGTACAGAGCAGGGAAAGTCGCCCCGTTGAATGCTTCCCATTCCTCGTCTCCCGCACCCATGAGAGCAGTCATCGCAAGACCGGTGGGAACGTCAGTCATCTTTTCTACCCCGCCTGCGACCACAATATCTTTTGTCCCGCTTATTATGGAAGTATACGCCTGCCTGAGCGCAAGGCCCCCTGATGCGCATGCCGCTTCGACTCTTGTTGCAGGGATCCCGGCTAGGCCCGCGTAATCAGCGACCAGCGCCCCTATGTGCTCCTGCGCCGCGAACAGACCGGGGGACATCGATCCTACGAAGATTTCCTGCACGTCTTTTCCGTCTATTCCCGCATCTCCGATAGCTTTTACTCCGGCCTCGGTTATGAGGTCGCGGTAGCTTTTCTCCCAGAGCTCTCCGAATTTTGTAAGCCCAACGCCGATTATAGCGACTTTCTTTCCTGTCATTTTATTTCTCCAGGGAGACGCCCTTTATTTTCCCCTTGAACTTTGAGTATATCGAATAGTTGAGGTATTCTTTCTTGTTTATGTATGACTTCACCGTCTTTTTGTTCCTTCTTTTCTCGTTCTCCTTTGTGACTTCGATTATGAATGCATCGCTTCCGGCTCCCGAACCGTACGATACCGCAAGTATTTTATCCCCTGCGTTCGCTTCGTCTAGCACTGCCGCAAGGCCCAAAGGAGTAGCTCCAGAGTACGTATTCCCAATCACCGGCGTGAGTAGTCCTGTTGCTACTTGTTCGTTCGTGAATCCCAGTTTCTTTGCCGCATTCAGGGGGAATTTACCATTAGGCTGGTGAAAAACAACGTACTTAAAGTCCTTTGGCTGCATCTTGTTCTTCTCTAGTAGGCCTTTTGCAGCCGCGAGAACGTGCCTGAAGTATGCTGGTTCCGCTGTGAAACGCGAGCCATGGCTTGGGAATTCGGCTCCTTCGCGCCTCCAGAAGTCAGGAGTGTCGGTAGTGTACGAATAGGTATCATGCAGTATCGCCAGGACGTTCTCGGAACCGATTATGAATGCTGCGCCCCCTGCGCTGGCAGTGTATTCCAGAGCGTCTCCCGGCTTGCCCTGCGAGGTGTCCGCGCCGATCGCTACTCCATATTTTATCATCTTGGATGCCACCATCCCCATGACAGTCTGTATGGCGGCTGTTCCTGCCTTGCAGGCGAACTGGTAGTCTGCGGCCATGAGAACCGGCGTTGCCTCTATGGCTTCTGCCACCATGCTGGAAGTGGTCTTAACGGCGTATGGATGGGATTCTGAGCCGACATATACCGCCCCGATGTCCGAGGGATCGATCTTCGCCTGCTCGAGCGCGTTCCTCGCGCATGTGACGGCAATGGTCGCAGTATCTTCGTCTATCGAAGGCACGGACTTTTCGCGTACATTCAGGCCGCTCTTTATCTTCTCGGCGTCTTCTCCCCAGACGGCGGCTATCTCTTCAGCTTTTATGCGATATTTAGGCACGTATGCCCCGTATCCGACTATTCCTACAGGCATTTTTTTCTCCCGAATTTCTTTAATGAATCTTATTTACCTTGATTGATTATTTAAAGTTTACGCTTCGATCTTTTTCAGGTCCGCGACAAGTTTTTCCTCGTTTTCGGTCATGGACACGACCAGAGGGATTCTTTCTGACTCCGCTATTTTTACTGCCAGTTTGTCTACTTCTCCAGGTGAAACTCCGTGGAAGATCACAATCGAGGGTTTGGGTTTAGTTACTTTTATCGCAATCATGGGGGATCTGCCCAGGTGGACTTTCGTGAATATTATCGCTCTCTTGTTGTTTATACCGTATATCTGTGGGAATTCAGTATCGGATAGTTCAAGTATTGCCTTTATGCTATCTATTATCGTGTATCCGTGTATCTTTTCATCGAGCAGTTCTTCGCAGGCTATGACCTTTCCGTTGACATGTTTAATGAATTGCCTTCCAGTCATGGGGCTCAGGAATTCTCTCATGTCCAGGATCGCTCCCGACTTGACTGTGGCAGGGATCTTCCCGGTTATGCCTCCTTTTTTTCTCCGGTCCTGGGAGACTATTGCCTGAGTGTACTTTCGGACGAATTCAACACCTGGAGATTTGCGGCGCCCGGATTCGTAGTCGGATATGACCGAGGGAGATATATTCAATACCTTGGCCAAGTCTTTTTGGCTGATATCCAGTATCTGGCGCCATTTCTTCAATGCCTTGCCGGGGTCTTCGGATAATGTTATTTCTCCGGCTATTGTCTTTTCCAGGAGGTCTTCCGGGTTGTTTTTTTCTCTCATTTCCTGTTATTTCTGTCTCAAAGCCCAGTATTAAATAGTCCTTAATCAATTAAAAGCCCAGACACATATAAATCGACACTTGACGAAATGGATAGCAAGATTGTTCCCGATACCTCCGCCATAATAGACGGACGGATAACAGAAGCCCTGAAGCATGAGAAGGGAGTAATTGAGATAATAATACCTGAAGCAGCGATATGCGAACTTGAGAACCAGGCCAACATGGGCAGGGAGACTGGATTAGAGGGCCTGAACGAATTAAAGGAACTTAGAAGGATAGCTAACGAGGCAGGAGGCAGGATAACAATCAGGTTCTATGGAAAGCCCCCGACGGATTCAGGCATAAAAATGGCCAGAGCTGGCGCCATAGACGAAATGATCAGGAAAGTTGCAGAGGAAAATGACGCAACGCTCGTGACCAGCGATAAAATACAGGCGCTAGTATCCGAAGCAAAGGGCCTGAAAGTATTATACATCGGCCCAAAGGTCAAAACGATAGAACCCAGATTATTTAAGCTCTTCGATGCCGAAACCGCATCAGTGCACATGAAAGAAAACACCCCGGTTTACGCCAAGAAAGGGCATGTTGGAAGATTCGTGCTCACTGAGATCATGCCTAACATCACTAGAGAAGTCCTCGACGAATACGCAAAAGAGATAGTCGCATGCGCGCGCTCGGACCCGAAGGGATACATGGAGATGGAGAAACGCGGGGCATCGGTCATACAGCTTAGAGAGTATCGTATCGTTATCGCAAGACCCCCTTTTTCCGACGGCCTGGAGATAACAGCCGTTCGGCCAATAGTTAAGACGCGCCTGGAGGACTATAAACTTTCAAAGAAACTACTCGACCGCCTTGCTTCGAGAGCAGAGGGAATATTCATAGCCGGCGCTCCGGGACAGGGAAAAAGCACGTTCGCGCAGGCGATAGCAGAGTTCTATTTGTCCATGGGCAAGATCATAAAGACCATGGAGTCGCCAAGGGATCTGCAAGTCCCGGACGTTGTCACGCAGTACACCGGCCTGGAGGGTTCCATGGAAGCGACCGCAGACGTGCTGCTCCTGGTGAGGCCCGACTACACCATATACGACGAAGTGAGGAAGACAAAGGACTTCCAGATATTCGCAGACATGCGCCTCGCAGGAGTCGGTCTGGTCGGAGTCTGCCACGCCAGCAAGGCAATAGACGCCGTCCAAAGGCTCATCGGCCGCGTGGAATTGGGTATAATACCGCACGTAGTAGACACTATCCTGTTCATTGAGGCCGGGCAGATCAGACAGGTCTACGAACTTAAGATGACGGTTAAAGTCCCATTCGGAATGCGCGACGGCGACCTTTCCAGACCAGTCATCGAGATAAGGGACTTTGAGACAGGCAATCCACAATATGAGATGTATTCCTTTGGCGAAGAAGTGGTGGTAATTCCTGTCAGACAGAAGGCGGCACAGAAAGAAGAACAGGCCAAAGACGAAATAAGCATCGCCAACACAAAGAAAGCGATAGTGATCAGATCAGGCAGAAGAGACGAGATGGTAACTGTCTGCGCAGACGGAGAAGACCTCTTCAACATCAGGACTTTTAAGAACGGGATGATAAAGATAAAAAGAAGCAGCCAGGAAGGCCGCATGATCCAAAATGCAATAGCTTCGGGGCAGGAGATAACTTTGAGCTAGGGCTTTTTAATTAAGATTACATAGTAATAATTCTTTTGGTGGTTGGTTGAAATGAAGGACCGCATTGAGAAATTCTTAGACGGGAAGGAGGAAGCGATCAATAAGCTTGCTGAGAAGTATCCCGACGAAAAGAGCCTTGTTCTGGACTGGCAGGACCTGGAGAAATTCGATTCAGAGATAGCGGAATTATTGCTGACTAACCCCTACGGCGTGACTTATGACGGCTCCGGGAAGAAGACGCCGAGGGGGATCATTGACATTTTCGAGCATGCGCTGCATGAGAGGAACATTCCTGTTCTTGAGACCGGCGCTTCCGGCACTCCTGAGTTCCACGTGCGATTCAATAATCTCCCAAAGGAGAAGCCTTATTCTCTGATGGTGAGATTCATAGATTCCGAGACCATAGCCCACTTCGTATCCACGGAGGGCGTCGTGAACCGTATTAGTGAAGTCCTACCTAAACTGTATGTAGCGAAATTCAAATGCAAAGGCTGCGGCCAAAGCATGGAGATTCCCCAGGACCGGGAAGACCGCCTACGCGGACAGATATTAACTCCCATGCGCTGCAGGGACTGCGGGAAGATGGACTTTCAGTTCCTTCCTGAGGATTCACAATGGCTTGATTTCCAGATACTGGAAATACAGGAGCCCCTGGAGTACATTAAGGGGGGAGAGCAGGCAAGAAAGATAAAGATCTGGGTGGAAGACGACATGACAGACCGAGTCACTGCAGGAGACAAAGTCACATTGACGGGGGTTATCAGATTGCAGCCTCCGCAGAAAAAGGGGTCTGTCTATTACAAATTCATTGAGGCTAATTACATCGAACCATTGGAAAAGGAGTTCGAAGACATAGATATAACAAAGAAAGAAGAAAAGGAGATACAAAAGATCTCAAAGGACCCTGAGGTCTATACTAAGATAGTTGACTCCATAGCTCCATCAATCTACGGATACAGAGAGGTCAAAGAGGCTATTGCCTTGCAGATGTTCGGCGCAAGGCAGGGGAAAGTCCTCCCAGACGGGGGAAAAGTTAGGGCGGACATACACCTTCTTCTCATAGGAGACCCGGGTGTCGCGAAATCGCGTCTCCTCAAATACGTTGATCAGATAGCGCCTAAAAGCATCTACGTTTCAGGTAAGGGGACTACCGGAGCCGGTCTTACGGCTTCGGCCGAAAAAGACGAACTCGCCGACGGCGCATGGACCCTTAAAGCGGGAGCTTTAGTCCTCGCCGGAGGGGGAATAGCATGCATCGACGAATTCGACAAGATGGAAAAAGAAGATCGTGCGGCGATGCACGAGGCGATGGAGCAGCAAACCATAAGCGTAGCGAAGGCCGGGATCGTGGCCAGGTTCAAATGCAACACAGCTATTCTTGCCGCAGCGAACCCCAAGTTCTCGAGATTCGACACATATAAGCCTCTCGGCGAGCAGTTCGACATCCCGCCGACACTTGTATCCCGTTTTGATCTCATATTCCCGATACAGGACGTCGTGGACAGGGAAACAGACAAAAAGATAGCAGAGCACATGCTTAAGATGCACAAGATGGTCAAGGACCAAAAAGACCTTGAGCCTGCGATACCCACTGATCTGTTCAGAAAATACATTGCTTACGCAAGAAAAAACATTCATCCCCTTCTATCCGATGAGGCGGGAAACATGCTCCGCGACTACTATGTTGAACTGAGAGGCGGAGACCGCGACACTGTGCGTGCGACGGCAAGGCAACTTGAGGCGCTTGTGCGTCTGGCGGAAGCCTCCGCGAAGATCCGGCTCAGTAACGACGTAACAGTGGATGACGCCGACCGCGCGATCGGCCTCACCAATTTCGTTCTGCGAGAGATCGCTATGGACAAGGCCACAGGAAAAATAGACATAGACAGGATAGCAACCGATCACCCCAAGTCTACAAGGGACAGGATACGTTCTATAGAGGAGGCCATCAGGACCATCATCGCAAACAGCGAGGATAAGACCGCAGGAATACAGGAGATACTCGCGGCGACAGCCGAAAAGAAACTGGAACGCAATGAAGTAGAGAAGATAATAACCGAGCTTAAGAGCAAGGGAGTTATCTTTGAGCCCAGGCACGATAGATACCAGTTCACGGAGGATGCCTAATTTGAACGCAAAACATCTGACTCCGTTATTAATGGCTGCCGCCATCTACTTGCTGGTCCAGGGTATAGGGCTCTACATCAGCAATACCGGCCCCCATGGAACCAAGGGAATAATAGACAATGTAAAAGAGGGAACGGACCTTCCGCCCGTTGTCGAGAAACCAGAGGACCCCGGTTCCGCCCTGCAGATATTCGCCTACATCCTTGTATCAACGGCAGTGCTGCTCATCCTCATGAAGTACAAGTTCGATTTTATTATCAAACTGATAATCTACGTAGGTCTGTTCTGGGGCCTTGGAATAACTCTCTGGGGGCTCTCCGGAGTCGCAGGCGCACTCCTGACAATACCCTTATTCATTTTAGCATACTGGAAAAGGCAGAACCTGACAGTCATAAACTTCCTTCTAATCTTCTCCCTGCCAGGAATCGGCTCATGGATGGGCGCATCCCTAGCATTCATACCATCCCTGATATTGCTTATCGGCCTTGCGTGTTACGACCTTGTCGCAGTATTCGGAACAAAACATATGGTAACGCTCGCCGAAGGAGCTAAAGGAAAACTCCCGCTGATGTTCGGGATACCAATAGAGGATAAAATACTCGGCCTGGGAACAGGAGACTTTGCGATACCCCTGGTATTCACAGTATCCGTACTGAGAGATTATAGCCTTACGCAGGCGATATTCACCAGCCTCGGAGGCCTCCTTGGGATGATGGCGTTATTCCTCTATATCATAAATAAAAAAGACGTAGTCCTGCCGGCCCTGCCCCCGATAACCATAGGACTCCTGCTCGGATTCGGGCTGGGCATGCTGATATAAAAAAAAGAAATGAAACGGCATCATGCTCCTTCTGTTTTCGGTTTTCTGAAAGCAAAGAAAGCAAATAGTATCAATACCAATACAACGACCAGGTAAGGAGCATATTCCATCATATTCGGATTCTTCACTTCATCTGTTCCAGAACCCGCAGGAGTTGTGTCCTTCGTCTCGGGAGCGTTCACGACCATAGCCACCCCGCTTCCAGATCTTACAACCCTCTGAGACATCGCGGACGGCACCCGGCTTTCTGCTAGCAGCATAAGCCATTCACCCACTTTCTTCGTATCAATGTAGTAGCTGCGCTTTCCGGCAGAGTCTACCAGCACCAGCCGGTTATTAAAAGAGTAGATGGAACGGTAGGGAAAACCGATGGAGTTATTGAAATTAGTGACAGATACATAGTTCCAGTCAGGGACATCCACACGCGTGGACCTGGGAAGATTGGTTAACTTCATTTCCAATGTCTCGATCTCCGAACTGGAAAGGATCCATCTGGGCGCGGCACGGTCCTGGGAATACATCTTTATCTCGGCGGTTACCAGCGTTTGTTCTTCGGACTTGGCAAGGACGATGTTGTCCTTTGATTGAGACTGGACAACGGTTCCATGGGCCTGTTCTACTATCTCCTTTGCGTATGCGCCTAAGGATGCGTTGCATAAGGCAAGTGATGCTATGAGTATGAGCATTACCCTGGATTTTTTTATTGCTGGTTTTATCATCTTTTTACCTCGCTAAACGCACACCCCGTCCTGAGACTTGCTGTCAGCATAGCAGTATCCGGGAGGCAGGGTTGCGTCAACACAACAGGACCCGCCGAATATCGATGATGTCACATAGCTGGTGGTTGGCTGGTCTACGCACAGTCCATCCTGGCAGACGCTGTTCAAATAGCAGTATCCCGATGAAAGGCTTGAATCGACACAACATGGCTCTCCGTAAATGGAAGAGATTATGTTGCAGGAAGAATTATCAGGGGCTGGAGTGGGCGTAAGTATTGGAACTGGAACAGTCGTTGTAGTAGCCGCAGATGTTGAGGTGGATCCTGATGAGCATGGAATACCACAGTCCTCCTCGCAACAGCATGCGCTGCCGGATGCGGCTTCATCATAGACAGGATCGTACGGGTAAGACGCATCGCAGATATTATTTCCGCAGATGAATGCCCCGCACCCAAGGCCGGGACTTGGAGTAAGAGTTGTAGTGGTAGATGGAAGTGGATTCGGCTCGTCAATACATAAATCCCCATCGCAGACGTTTTGCAGATAGCAATATCCTAAAGGAACTGTGTAGTCGAAGCAGCATGGTTCGCCATGTGCCGAGGAGGTCATATAGCAACCGCTTCCCCCGTTTTCCTCGCATTTGCCGCCCTGGCAAACGGTTGCAGGGTAGCATTCATCAGGATTGCTCGACGCGTCCACGCAGCATATCTGCGAATTAGCAGAATAAGCCATGTAGCAGTAATCGCCTGGGCCGTAGTTCGCGCCCGCTTTTTTAAGTATGTCGCTTATCCGTTCATTGGACCTTGTTCCTGGAGAGTTCAGGTTTTTTTGGAGGTTGTCGTTTGACATGTAATAGTCTATTACGTCGGACAATTCGTCAGAGGTAAATTTACCATTATCTGATATCATGTCCTGGTATATTGTAAAATAGGCATTCATGTAAACAGATTCAGTCACCTTCTTGCCAGAAAAAAACATATTTTCCCGGCTGCTGGCGTTTCCAAGCCGCGCAACAGAATCATGCGAAGGAGATTTTCCTGTTGGAAGAGCAGTGCAAAAAGAGGCCTGGAGCAATAAGATGGCCGCAAACATAATCAATCGTTTCATTTTATTCCTGATTAATATTTATTTTGAGGACTATTAAACCTGGTGATTTTTGGTGATTTAAATCCGCCCAGTTCTAATATTTTTTGATGCAGAGAATAGAAAAAGTCCTTATAATAGGCTCCGGCCCAATACAGATAGGCCAGGCTGCTGAATTCGACTACAGCGGAAGCCAAGCCTGCCTTTCACTGCGGGAGGAAGGAGTAAAAACGGTCCTCGTAAATTCCAATCCTGCGACTATAATGACCGACTCCGACATCGCTGACATCTCATACATTGAGCCCCTGACTCCGGAGATAATCAAGAAGATAATAGCCAAAGAGAGGCCGGATGCCATACTTCCTACAATGGGCGGACAGACCGGACTAAACCTGGCATCAGCGCTCGCAGTCATGGGGGTCTTTAAGGAGTACGACATGAAAGTCCTGGGAACACCCATCGAGACCATACAAAAAGGAGAAGACAGAGACGCGTTCGCAGGACTCATGAAGGAGATAAACGAGCCCATCCCCCCAAGCAAGGCGGCAACATCCATTACGGAAGCAATCGACGCCGGAAGAAAGATAGGTTACCCGGTGATAATACGACCCGCATACACCCTCGGCGGAGGGGGCGGAGGAATAGCGAACAATGAGGAAGAATTGGAAAAGATAGCCTCTCACGGAATGCAGCTCTCCATGATACACCAGGTCCTGATCGAAAAATCCGTAGCCGGTTGGTGCGAGCTGGAATATGAAGTGATCCGCGACCGACTGAATAACTGCATAATCATCTGCAGCATGGAGAACGTCGATCCTGTGGGGATACACACAGGAGAAAGCATCGTCGTCGCTCCGGCCCAGACGTTGAGCGACGTAGACAACTCAGTCCTCAAGAACTCCTCAGTAAAGATAATACGCTCTCTTGGGATAGAAGGAGGATGCAATATACAATTTGCCATGCATCCCGTGACGCGGGAATACGTCGTGATAGAAGTGAACCCCAGGGTTTCCAGATCGTCTGCGCTGGCATCCAAGGCTACCGGTTATCCGATAGCACGCGTGTCTGCAAAGATTGCGATAGGAAAGACCCTTGATGAGATACCGAATTCCATCACCAAGAAGACCCCTGCGTCTTTCGAACCATCAATCGACTATATCGTTGTAAAGATCCCCCGCTGGCCTTTCGACAAATTCAAGGACGCAGACAAGCATATTGGAACCCAGATGAAGTCAACGGGCGAAGTGATGGCTATCGGAAGGACCTTTGAAGAAGCACTCCAGAAAGCGATACGCTCCCTGGACATAGGGAAAGTTGGTTTTTCGGGCATGGGTGAAAAGGATATTGGGGTCATAAAAGACAACCTTGCACATCCCACAGATAAAAGACTTTACTACATATACGACGCATTCCATAACGGGATGTCAGTCGACGAAATATCCCAGATAACTGCTATCTGCCCCTTCTTTTTGCACAAGATGAAGAAGCTGTACGACAATTCCGCAAAGAAATAAGCATCCCCCCTCATTCTATTTCATTATCTCAAAGGAGTCAAGCATCTTATTAACAGTCGGCAGATAATTCAAGAATTTATCCGCGCCCGCAGTGTAAGTAATCAGGTAGAGAGTATCATTCTTTATAGTATAAACAGACATCCATTTCAATTTCAAGAGGCCCTGGGTGCCGGTGTAAGAGAGCAGGTACGCGTCCTCTTTTGCCAGGGTGGCCTTGCGGGAATCAGATATCGCATAATCGGGAACCATTTCACCTATCTGGATGATTGACTGGTTCGTGAACTCGTCCAAGGACATAGGCTGAGACGAGATATTCTGGACAAGGATATTGAGGTTCGCAGGAAACGCATCAGTTGTGGTGTTCTGAGGCGAGAGGAAAAATACTACATCGCCTGAAGACTCTTCCTGCTTCGTCAGATAAGACGGATACTGCATCTTTATATTATAAGTGGGATTCTCGTAGGTGATATAACCGGAAGCTCCCGACGAGGGGATCGTAGTAGAAACGGCTATTACTATCTGTTTATACTGGGAGGATGCTGAAGTAGAATTAAACAGGCCCTCCGAAAGGTTTTTCTGCGCGGACGGAGTCAAACAGCCGCTCAGCAGGATAATCGCAACCGCTAAAACAGACCAGATAATTGGGTGTGATTTCATTCAAAAGAGAACAGCTTCTTCTCATAATTGACTACAATATATTTTTCATCCTTCTTAAGTACAGTAAGTCCTTCCCCTTCCAATATCTTCTTCTGGGCAGCACCGCCTCCGGGATACTTCTCGTTGATAACGCCCTTAGATTTCAAAGTCCGCCAGTAGGGGGTGATGCTCCCCGCACCTGCGGCAGCGTCCTCAGCTGCGGCATTGGCGGCGATCCACGCGAATATCCCGGTCGTAATGGGACAGCCGATTGTCGCATGAT
>Ga0182027_10008106_pt1 | contig 15351 bp, 10 predicted proteins | sample 712E1DmetaG_FD_121300 | JGI IMG/M metagenome (GOLD analysis project Ga0182027, IMG submission 121300) | Permafrost microbial communities from Stordalen Mire, Sweden - 712E1D metaG (Illumina Assembly) | ecosystem: Environmental > Terrestrial > Soil > Wetlands > Permafrost | place: Sweden... | reverse complement strand
GCAGCCCCGACTGTTGTGGCGGGTTACGGATATTTCTGGGCGTCAAACTACAATCTTTACTGGGTCACGCCGACAAAAACGAATTTGATTGTGGTGGGACAATGACGTGAGTCCAAAGTCCAAAGTCTAAAGTCCAAAGTCCGCCCGCCGTCGCCTGGCTCTGGCGAGGCAAGCGGGTGAACATAGATTTATGAAAACAGAAGTCAGACGGCGGAAGGCAGAAAGATGAAAACGCGAGAATGGAATCCGCCTTCGCTTCACCAAACCTGCCTCTTCCCATCGCCGGCGTTTCAGTTCCTCCGCCACGATCTGCTCCGCCGTGAGAATCATTCTCCAACCAGATGATAAGGCTCGACGGTGTCACCGCCAAGCCGCTGGTGCGGGTGGGCTTTGAGCGAGAAGGAGAAAGCGACGGTAAAATCCTTCGATCCGCTGCCATTGTCCGTCAACCGGAACGTCAAAGCACCCGTCCAACTGCGCAGGTCGCGGTAGATCGTGTAAAATTGCTCCTGTAAGCGACCGTCTTGCGCATTGAAGGAGTGCGTGGTGCGCAAGCCCCAGTTGTCGTTCAACCGGAAAAACATCGTGCTGCTGACGAAATTGGCGCCGCTGCCCAAAAATTCGCTGCGCTCATACCAGTGGCCGATGCCCCAACTCCATCTTTCGTTCGGCGTGAATGTGAGTTGATGAAAGGCCATGTTCAAATCACCGCCGTTGATATCGTAACGCAACTGGGAGTCGAGCGTAAGCCACCGGCGCGGGCGGAACGTGAAATCCGAATAAAGGTCGTTGAAAGTTTGTTGATCGGCTTTTGGCTTGAGCCGCCAGTCCAGCATGACGTTCCAATCGAGCAAATTGTCGAGTTGACCCTCGCGTTTGGTTTGAAGCGTGTTGCGAAGCCCGAAACGGATGACATTCTGGCTGTCAATCGAGTCAATGTCGTTGTAGTCGGGAAACTGGATCGGGAGCAACTGCAAACTGGGCAATTCGGAATCGAACTGCGGCAATTGCGACGGCGGCGTGCTTGGACGCGGCACAAAGACATAGTTTGCCGAGGGTTCGATGATGTGGCGCAGACCGTCAATATCCAGAGTTGAATTTGTTGCGCCAGTCCACAGATGCGAGGTTTTGAATGAGACCTCGGCGCCGGTGTTGAAAACTTTGCGATACGCTTCGCTGTTGGTGCCGCCCGGTCCGTTTTCTTCGCTGTAATACGTGAACCGCCCGCCGGCCCGCGGAGTGACGTTCAGCCAGCCAAAAAATGTCTCCGGCAGAAGCAATTGTTGGAACGTATCGGCCCGCGCGCCGGAATAATCCAGATTGGTGTCATCCAGCGACGACAGGCCGTTCGTGTTGGCAAAAAATTTCCGGTAATACCCCGCCGAGCTTTCGCTCTCGTAATAAACCGGCGTATCGAACACTTGCTGGCGGAAACCGGTGAGTTTCACATCGGGCAGTCGCTGCACTTGATCAAAGAAACCGTTGATGCGGGGGGTGGTTTCGGCGTCGAGACTCCAATTATCCCAGTATTTGTTGACCTCGGTGAATGTATTCGGCTGGGGGTTCCCGGCGTAATCACCTTCGAAGAAATCGTGCAGCACGAGCGGATCGCTTTGATAATTTACCAACGCCTTGACGTTCAGGTTGGTGAATGGCGTTGCCTGATAAGCCAAATAGAATCGCTGGCGATTTTCAGGGATCGTTCCGAAGAGCGGCAGATCGTTTGTGCTTTGGTTCGGGTCCCGGTCATGCAGATAATAATACTTGAACGTGGCATCCCCCCAACGATCCAAGTGCAGATTGAGATCGGGACCCGTCGCCACGCCGCGGCGTTCGCGGTAGTCCAGGTGGATTTTGCCATCCACCCTGTCGTTCAAATACCAATCATAGGTGTTCAATAAAAACGGCCCGTAGGCACCGCTATCGCCCGCCAGAAAATTCAAATTATTCGCGTGCTCTCCGAGATTGCGGCGGTAATACGGGAAATAAAATACCGGCACGCCGTCCATGAACAGCACCGCGTTCCACATCTCGATATATTTGCCGGGAACAATTTTCATGCTGCTCGCACGGGCGTAAATCGCAGGTTTGCTGACATCATCACTTGTGACCAAAATGTGGCGCGCCGTGTAAGTTTTGTTGCTGATGTCGCCTTGCAAATCATTGCCTGCCGCGAATACCGGAGGTTTGCCCGTACGAAACTGTTCGCTTTGCATCTGATGCGTTTTAAAATTGTAACGGATGTGTTCGCCGACCCAGATTTGTTCGCCTGATTCGATGCGCACGTTTCCATCCGCCACCGCCTCGCCTGTCTGCCAGTTCAACGTGGTGCTGTTTGCCATAAGCGTCGCGTTGCCGTATTTCACAAAAACATTTGTGCCCTTGGCGGCGCCGGAAGCCATGTCGTATTCCACCCGGCCTTCGGGGGCGCCGGGAATGACTTCGTGGAGCGATTTCACCTCCCAACCCTGCTCTTGTTGCGCCGGGGCGATGACGGGAAAGAAAGCGGCAAGAAAGATTAGCGGGACGATGGCGCGCAGGTTTCTCATCAAACGCGGTCAATTAAACAGAAGCCCCTCCCGCTGCCAAGCGGATTTAAAACCAAAGTGGGCTTCGCAGGAGACGATGTAAGGAGTCTCTATATTCAAAAAGAAATGAGCCTCGTCACTTCGGCTCCTACAAAATTTATTCCTTCGGCCAAAATGCAAAAGCCACCGCCGCGAGAATGCAAAAGAACGCCGCGACGTAATTCCATCGGATCTTTTCGCCGAGATACAAAACCGCGAAAGCGCAAAAGACGGCCAGCGTGATGACTTCCTGGATGATTTTGAGCTGTGTGACGGAATAAACCGAATTGCCCCAGCGATTGGCCGGCACTTGAAGGAAGTATTCAAAAAATGCGATGCCCCAACTTGCCAAAATCACAAACAAAAGGGGCTTGTCCTTGTATTTCAAATGGCCATACCAAGCGAACGTCATAAAAATGTTTGAGCCGGTCAGCAGTAAAATGGGCAACCAGCGGGTTTGGATGAGTTCATTCATAAACGCACGGGGATCTTCTGTTTTGCCAAAAATTTCTTCACATCACCGACGGTATATTCGCCAAAATGAAAAATGCTCGCGGCCAAAACTGCATCTGCCTTGCCTTCAAGCAATACGGCAGCCATATGCTCCAGACTGCCCGCGCCACCGCTGGCCACCACCGGCACACCCACAGATTCGCTGATGCGCCGCGTAATCACCAAATCAAAACCGGTCTTCATGCCGTCGGCATCAATGCTGTTCAAAACAATTTCGCCCGCACCGAGCGACACGGCGCGTTTGGCCCATTCGATGGCGTCCAGCCCGGTCGGCTTGCGCGCTCCATGCGAAAAGACCTGCCATTTGTCCGGCGCGACTTTCCGGCAATCAATGCTGACCACGATGCATTGGCTGCCGAATTTTTCCGCGCCTTCGCGGATGAGTTCCGGTCGGGCGAGCGCGGAGGAGTTAATGCTGATTTTATCCGCGCCGGCGCGCAGCATGGTGAACATGTCGTCCACAGACTTGATGCCGCCGCCAACGGTGAGTGGCATGAAACATTGGTCGGCGGCACGCTCAATCACGTCCACCATCGTCGCGCGGCCATGCGCGGTGGCGGTGATATCAAAGAACACCATTTCATCCGCGCCCTGCTCGTTATAGCGGAGCGCCAGTGCGACGGGGTCGCCGACGTTGCGGAGTTCGCCCGCCTCGGCCTTGCCGAATTGGACGCCGCGCGTGACCTTGCCATCATGCACATCAAGACACGGAATGACTCGTTTGGCCATCATCGCGTCAATTGAAACTCCATCAGTGGCGCAAGGCAACTCATTCCGCGCACCGGAACAATCAACGTCCCGTGTTTTGAATCGGCAAAGTTGAACAGCCGCGCTGGCTGATGATAGTTATTGTGGCGGGGTGGTTTTCGCATCGTCCAGGCCATTCACCCGTGCGTTCTCCAGAATGAACGGCGGACCTTCCTTGGTTGTGACCTGCACGTTTTTGAATTGAATTCCCTTGGCGTTTTTTATCGACAGGCCAGTCGCGGACGAAATGCGAACGTTTTCCAAGACTACATTTGAAATCACACTCTCCGGCAGACCGCTGATGACGCCCGCCGCTTTGGGGCAAGTCGCCGTTAAATTGCTGATGTAAATATTACGAAAAACCGGCGTATTTTCGGCGGCAAGTTGCGCGGCGTCTTCATTTGGAGCGGTTGGCTGCACGGTGTCTCCGGCGGAATTGTTCATGTAATAACACGTCAACGTGATGGCCGACTTCACATTCGTCATGGTAATGTCGCTGTAACTGATGTTCTCCACCACGCCGCCCTTGCCGCGTTGAGATTTGATGCGCAAGCCATTGTCAGTATTTTCAAAAGTGCAGTTTCGCACTGTCACATTGCGCACGCCGCCAACCGTTTCGCTGCCGATGGATATTCCGTGCCCGTGCAGGAGGGTGCAATCGGTTATCGCGATGTCTTCACTGGCGAACTCACGCCCCTCCACCGGCTTTCCGGCCTTGATGGCGACGTTGTCGTCGCCCACGTCAATGCGGCAGTGGGTGATGAGGACATTTTTGCAGGCGCTTGGATCAATGGCATCTGTGTTGGCCGCGCGCTCGGGCGCCAGCACAGTCACATTGGACACCACCACGCCTTCACATTCCGTTGGAACGAAATGAAATTTCGGCGAGTTTTTCAGGGTGATATTTTCCATCCGCACGTTTTGACAGCGCTGAAGCACAATCAAATTGGGACGTGGCAGGGTGGAGCCGGACTTTTTCTGGCGCATCTTTTCAGCCTCGCCCCACCATACCGCGCCGCTGCCGTCAATCGTGCCCGTACCGGTGAACACCACATCCGTCAAACCACTGCCAGTGATGAACGGATGGAAACTGCTGCCACTGCCGGCCTTGAGCCAGTCGCCCGGCGTCTTCATAAAATCGCTTTGGTTGGTGCTTGCCAGCAGCGTTGCACCTGCTTCGAGTTGCACGGTGGTTTTGGTGCACAGCTTGAGCGGCTTGCTTAAATACGTTCCCGCTGGAAACACCACCGTGCCGCCACCAGCTTTGCCACAGGCATTGAATGCTTTTTGAATGGCGGCTGTGTCGAAATTTGTGCCGTCGCCGACCGCTCCGAATTCGCGCACATTGAAAACTTCCGCCTGCGGACGCGAATCCACAGCCTGTTTCGAGCAACTGACAGTGGTGGCTGACAGCCACACGAACGGCAAGACCAACCAAAGACATGCAAGCGTTTTTTCCCCCCGGTTGGATTTCTCCAAATTGATTTTTATTTTCATGAGCGGTTCACGATGCCGCTCATTCTCACCCAAGACATCAGGATTCACAATTCTGAGTTCTGCAAAAGAGTTTGAAATTTAAGCACCCTGCCCGGCAGGCCGAAGCTGACACGAGCGATAAAACTGTTTCGTTGTCCGGATTTCAGGTGCAGAATATTAAGGTAAATCTGCAAAAGACCGTAATATTCAAAGCAGGAAATCCAGTTAAACTGGCTGGAAATCAAGAAGAGAAGATATGAAAGGACTTATACTCCATAAATACATCCGTCTAAAACACGCCCACGCAATGACGGTCTTGGGAATATTCACGTTTGCAATCGTGACGATGGCCGCACCCATGTTGCCGGTAATTCCGAAGACAACAACCCTCATTACCCGCTTTGGCGCGGTTGGCGATGGCATGACAGATTGCACCGGAGCGTTTCAAAAGGCGATTGATGCCTGCAACAAATCCGGCGGCGGCAAGGTCGTCGTGCCCAAGGGTATTTATTTGACCGGTGCAATTCATTTGAAGAGTAATGTGAATCTTTATATCGCAAAAGGCGCGACCATCCGTTTCAGCACCGACCCCAAAAGCTATTTGCCCGTTGTCTTTACCCGCTGCGAAGGCATAGAAGTGATGAATTACTCGCCATTTATTTACGCGCTGGGACAGGAAAACATCGCCATTACCGGCAAGGGAACGCTTGATGGTCAGGCATCGCATTCGGTTTGGTATTCATGGAAGTCAAAGTCAATCCCGGACCCCGACCAACTGCTTGAAATGGGAAACCAGGGGGTGCCGGTGGAGCAACGAGTCTTCGGCGAAGGCCATCACCTGCGCCCGGATTTTATCGAACCGGTTCGCTGCAAAAATGTTTTGATCGAAGGCGTGCATATCATCGACTCGCCGATGTGGGTGCTGCATCCGCTCTATTGCACGAACGTAACCATTGCGGGTGTCACGGTGGACACCCACGGCCCAAACACCGACGGTTGCGATCCGGATTCCTGCACGGACGTGCTGATCAAGGATTGTCATTTCAGCGACGGTGACGATTGCATCGCCATCAAATCGGGGCGTGATGTTGATGGCCGCCGCGTCAACATTCCCAGCCGGGACATAGTGATTCAGAATTGTGTTTTCAAAGACGGCCACGGCGGCATCACGGTGGGTAGTGAGACATCCGGCGGCATTGAAAACGTTTTTGCCGGGAATTGCCGTTTTGACAGCACGAATCTGGACATGGCGATGCGATTGAAAACCGGCATGACGCGCGGCGGTTTTATCAGGAACATCAGCATTCGCAACTGCACGGTCAAATCCGCCCGCACGGGAATATACATGACGATGAAGTATCCAGACACACTCGATGGCCATGCTGCCCCGATCATTCAGGATATTGATATTCGCAATTGCACTTTTGCCCGTCTATCCAGACAGCCAGTCGTTATCGAAGGCTTTTCGGATTCGGTGCGAATCACCGATGTGACGATTGCCAATTGCACCTTCCAAAGCGCTGGAGGCCGGAGCATCATCACCAACGCCAGCCGCATTCATTTGACCGCCAACCGAGGCGGCGACCTGAATTCATTAAGGAACTAGAACCTTTTTGGGTGCACTTTATTCAATTCTATTTGCAAAACAACCCATTGCCGGTGCTCGTAGGGATTGTTACGCTTTAGTCATTAGAAAATCCTGAAAAGTTCGGTTTAGCAAAGAACTTTGTGGTTATGCCTATCAACTCAAACTGTGCGGGCAAAGAAAGTGTTCGACGGGTTGCCAGTTGGCCCCAACCCAAATCAGACAGAGGGTTCACTCTAATCGAGTTGCTGGTGGTGATTGCGATCATTGCCATTCTGGCGGCGTTGCTGCTGCCAGCGCTGGCCACCGCGAAGGATACGGCGCGACGCGTTGCATGTGCCAGCAACCTCCACCAGATCGGCATCGGGATATTCGCATACACCGGGGATAACCACGATTACATGCCGCCGCTTAAATGGCGCGGTTCCTCCGGCGGCAACCTCCAATATCCTTACGAAATGTTTCGCTACACACCGGTGAATACGCCGGTGAACGGAACGACTTCCACTTTTGATTCAGACGGCGGCCCTTACAATCTGGGAGTTCTTTGGAGCAAAGGGATTATAGTCGATGGAAAAGTTTTCTACTGCCCAGGCAATACTAAAAGTGTGGCTTCCGATATGGCTTCTTGTGCTTACGGTTTTTACACCGTGAAAGGGATATGGCCTTGGGGTGAATTGCCGGGGAGCGATCCCAATGGCAACGATGGCTACGTGCGTTCAGGATACAGTTATTATCCGCAATCAAGGCAAACGCAGAGCATCAACACGGCGCTAGGTAAGAAAAACATTCCGGTTTGGCCCGGTTACACCTCATCGCTGCAGCCATATAAAGTCTGGATTTGTGTTCCCCCTTTCAAAATAACGTTAGTTGACGAGAAGAAAAGCATAGTGGTGGATGTCATCTACAACACCATTGCCAAGATCTCGCATAAAACCGGAGGCAAGCCGGCAGGCCTCAATGCACTCTTTGGCGACGGTCATGTTGCCTGGCAAGGCGTCAACCAGGTCCCGAATGGTTTTGACGTGAATGTGTGGACTGAAATCGCCGACGGAAGCAATCCAGATTTAATGTATGCCCAAAGCTGTTGGCGTCCTTGAGAACGGCAGATAACGAATTCTTTTCAACCCTGATACCACTCACACAATTCTCAAAACCCGCGATTCAACAATTGCGGTCTAACCATTAAATAATTAAGGGATTTATAGCTGTGTTGCCCTGATTCTTTGAATTGGCAATTGCGTGATTCACAAATCGGTTAAGGTTTTCCCGGCGGCGGCTACGAGACTTTGACACGCAGGCCGTTCAAAATCCCAGCGGTCTCAGCAAAAAGGAAAATGATACAGCCAAAGGATACCGTATTGGTGCGATTTGCTGATTGCTTGCCAGCGTGAGGGACTGCGCGCTTGTCAGTCTCATTCCCGACCATTTTCAGGCAACAGGACAGGAATTCTGCTTTTCAGGCTTTAAAGAATCGCCTCGAAAGAGAGTTGTTTCGGCAAAATCCGGTTGAAAAGGGCGCTCATCCGGGTCAATTTCTGTGGCAATGCAAAATAAACAGAAGCGGGTTTTAATCGCGCTTGGATGGTACGACTACCGGCTGCATCGCGGAATCGAGAAATTTGCCCAGGAACATAACTGGCACCTTTCAGCTAATTTGACCCGGGAGAAAGTGATTCCTTGGGGTTGGGAAGGTCATGGAATTCTGGCGTGGCTCGGAGCCGGAGATGACCTGGCGGAATTTGTCATTAGCGCTAAAAAACCCACGGTGGATTTCAGCTTCCGCCGTCCCCAGTTGCGATTCCCCCGGGTATTGGAAGATCACGCCCATGCCGCGCAACTGGTGGCCGAACATTTTCTGTCCAGAGGGTTTCATAATTTTTTGTATTATAGCGACACAGACAACTGGTCGTATGAGGAGCGGGGTCATGGTTTCGTCGAGGCGTTGAAGCGGTCCGGGCATGATTGCACCTGGTTGCGGTGGCATCGGTCTCCGGCTTATCGCGATGACCGGGAGCAGTGGAAGCACAAACGCAAATGGCTGCTCTCGCAGTTGAAATCCAAGCCAAAACCACTTGCGATTTTCGCAGGGAATGACGAACAGGCCCTCGATGTGCTGGAATCCTGCGAGAGCGCGGGACTGACCGTGCCTGAAGAGGTGGCAATCATTGGGGCGGAAAATTATCTTTTGGCCCCGGACACCATGCACACCCCCATTTCAAGCGTGGACACCAATTTGGAAGCCCTGGGTTATACTGGCGCATCCTTGCTGCAGGATCTGATAAATGGCAAGAACCCGCCGAAAAAACCAATTCGGATTCCCGCGACCGGCATTGTCACGCGCAAGAGCAGCGATCTGCTTGCAATCAATCACAAGGGCGTGGCCAACAGCCTTCGGTTTATTTGGGAACATGCTGTCGAGCCGATTACCGTCAAGGACTTGGTGGGCGTGGCCGCGATGTCACGACGGGGATTGCACAAGGCTTTTCTTGAAAACGTGGGACGGACTCCCGGACAGGAGCTTCAACGTGTGCGGATTGAACGGGCCAAACGTTTGCTGATCGAATCCACCCACAAACTGGAAGTGCTCGCCGGCCTGTGCGGTTATCAGAGCGCCAACACTTTTTGCGTGGCGTTCAAGCAGGCAACCGGAATGTCCCCGAAACAATTCCGCGACAGTGTTGTGCACTGACCTCAAAGAAGGAAAACCGGCTGCTTTCTCATTTTTCTTGACGCGCCGCGTTGTGAATTCGCGCGCTGCCACGCGCGACGGGACGCTTTGGGTTTTCTCCATTCAGATCGCCCATTGGCAGCCTTAAATACTGTTGCGCGTTCGCATAGCAAACGTTCCGGATCATGGGTTCGAGCAGGGACTCATCGTCGGGAATTTCGCCGTTCTCCACATCGCGTCCGACCAGATTGCACAACACGCGCCGGAAGTATTCATGGCGAGGATACGACATGAAGGAGCGGGAATCCGTCACCATGCCGACAAAGCGCGAGAGCAGACCCAGATTGGAAAGTGCATTCAGCTGCCACTCGATGCCTTCTTTTTGATCCAGGAACCACCAGCCGGAACCGAGTTGGATTTTGCCGGCAATTGTGCCGTCCTGAAAATTGCCGAGCATCGTCGCAAAGACGTAGTTGTCTGCGGGGTTGTTATTGTAAATGATGGTTTTGGGCAGCGCTTTTTCATGATCCAGACGATCAAGATAAGCAGCCAGGGCGCTGGCTTGAGGAAAATCACCAATGGAATCGAAGCCGGTATCAGGACCCTGCTGGTTGAGCAGTCGCGTATTGTTGTTGCGCAAAGCTCCGAGGTGAAGCTGCTTGATCCAGCCCTTCTCGGCATCCAGCCGCCCAAAAAAGAGCATCATGAAAGCGGAGAATTGCGCCTGTTCCTCTGGAGTAACGGGCTTCCCCTTTTGAGCCTTTGCAAAAATCGTTGCGGCGGTCTTTTCCGGGCAAAAATCCGAATAACATTGGCATAGGCCGTGGTCGGAAATGCGACAGCCTTGCGCATGGAAATAGTCATGACGGGAACGCAAGGCATCAAGAAACTCTGAAAAGTCACTTATTCCAATGTCGCTGGCTTCGGATAACCGGCTGACCCACTGGTTGAATTGTTCCGGTTGATGAACCATCAGCGCTTTATCGGGACGGAAGGCGGGCAGCACACGCGTGACGAGATTGCAAGTGCGTATGACTGTATGGTGTTTTAAATCGTCCGTTGGATCATCTGTTGTGCACAGGGTTTTAACGTTGAATTTTTTGAGGATGCCCTGCGTCGTGAGTTCCGGTGTGGCGAGTTGCCGGTTGGCTTCCTTCCAAATACCGGCCGCGCTGGCTTCATTGAGCAGTTCATCAATGCCGAAATAACGCTTCAACTCCAGGTGCGTCCAATGATAGAGGGGATTGCGCAATGTGTGCGGCACCGTCGCGGCCCAAGCCTGGAACTTTGCAAAGGGATCAGCGTCACCCGTGCAGTAGCGTTCGGCTACACCGTTGGAACGCATCGCACGCCATTTGTAGTGGTCGCCTTCGAGCCAGATTTCAAAGAGATTTTTGAACTGACGATTCTCCGCAATATCCTTTGGCGAAAGATGACAGTGGAAATCCAAGATCGGCTCTGCCTCGGCAAATTGATGGTAAAGGTGACGAGCTGTGCGTGTTTGCAACAGAAAATCCTCATGAATGAATTTCATGGCGATAACGTTGTTTCTTGCGCGATGACGGCTGTCCCACGGGCCGCAGTTTTGTTCATGCCAACAAACAGGGGTTTTAAGTGACGTTCGTAAAGGTTGGCGGTGACGTTTTTCGCCACTGAGTCCTCATGCTTTTCCAAGGCGTCAAGATAACGGTCGCCCATTCTGGCCGCAATTTTGTAGCCGACATGGATCAATTGTCGCAGGTGCGGATTAAAAGCCTTGTTACTTTGGTCATGGCGCAACGCCGAAGTAAATTGTTTTGCGCTCCAGCCATCAACCATTGTTGTTGAAGGCAGCTTCTTGCGGTCAATGTCAATCACCGTGGCATAGGGAGCGCAAAGCTCCTCGATATGTTCCAGCGCGCCAGCATAAATTTCCCTGGCCAATGCCAATCCGTCACCACCAGCTTCCGCCAGGCCAATCACTTCCTCCAGCCAGGTCGTGCCCGCTGTTTTGATGTGCAGGCCCGAGCCAAACCGTGCCAATGCACGGCGCATCGGCACGTAAATGGAAAATTTGTCACTGCCGGAATGCACGCTTAATTTCAGCGTGCCGGGCAAGCCGTATTGTTTCACAGCAAAAGCAATGACTGCAAGATCGTCATTGAACTCTTTCTCGAATTGCGCGATGTCTCCCACATAATCGACGCCCTTGTTAAAACGCCCGGTGAATTTCGGCGCGATGGTTTGAATCGGAATTTTTTCATCAGCGATGGCAGCGAGAATAATCAGCAACTCCGGAGGTGTTTGGGGACTGTCGGTCTCATCCATTGAAACCTCGGTGATGAATTCCCGTCCGCCCCTCACTTGGGCGATGTGGCGCTGGATTTTCCCGGCTTCCTGTACTGCAAGTAAATACTTGCCAATGATGCGTTCCACATCCGCCAGCGTGGTTTGAAATGGCCACTCGATTTGGGGAATCAAAATTTGTCCCACCAATTCGGAATGGCGTTTGATAAAAGCCTCCACCGCCTTTGCGTCGGCAGGTTTTCCAATCCAATCCGCCACATCAATCGTGTAAAAGTCCGAATATGGAATGAACCGGTCCACCGTTTCAAGCCGGATATGGTCAGCGTCCACATAATAGGCCTTTTGCCAGCGTAATTCCTTCACGGCTGCCTCCACCGCCGCGCGCGCGCTGGCCGGTTCCGAGCCAACAATAACATGCTCGCGTTGGGATTTATTCCAGACAGGAACAACATTCACACCTTGCTGCGCAGCCAATATGCAGGCACGAAGCTGTGCCTTGGCTTGGTGAGCAAAGCGATCCCCGACTCCAAATGAAAACTTCTCAAGCTTTAACGGTTCGGCCATAAAATATCCGATCTCCACAACACACCAAGGATAACCCCTGCGCCAGCCAAAATAATTTTAATCTTTTGCACAACAACATGAGATTTCTGCACTGAATCAAGCCGCCTGCCTTTCCAAGGGTAATCAGGCTGTCTCAACGACTGTTGCCAGGAATTAGTTTGGCGCAAAATTGATTTACTTTTCCGGCGTCTGAAATATGTTTGGCGGCCACGTGCCGACGTGGCGGAATTGGCAGACGCGCTAGACTCAAAATCTAGTACTCGTGAGAGTGTGTGGGTTCGACCCCCTCCGTCGGTACCAGTCTTCGCTCGAAGCGTAGCGTGAAAGTTGTTTGAAGGTTTATTCATCCTGCACTTCGAGCCTCGACTGGCAGGCCAATCTCAAACAGCGATGAGTTTTAAAAATTTAAACAAGCAAGCACAGGGCGTTCAATTGATCCAACGTTCGCTGGCGCGCGGACGGCTGGGACACGCCTACCTGTTTGCCGGCGATCAGCTTGAAGAATTGGAATTGCTCGCCCGCACGCTCGCCAAAACCCTTAACTGCCAAAAACCGGTCAAAACCGGCGGTGCAGCCACAGATTGCTGCGACGCCTGCCCAAGCTGCCGCAAAATTGACGCCGAAACGCACGCCGACGTGCATTGGGCGCGGCCTGAATCCAAATCACGCGTCGTGACGATTGACCAAACACGGGAGTTGATGCGTGAAATTCAACTCAAACCGACCGAGGCCGAATATAAAGTTGCCATCATTGTCGCGGCGGATCGCCTGAATGTGCAGGCGGCAAACGCTTTTCTTAAAACCCTCGAAGAACCACCGGCCAAATCCGTTTTGATTTTGCTTTCGACCGAGCCGCAGCGGATTTTGGAAACGATTTTATCGCGCTGCCTGCGCCTGAATTTCTCCGGCGAAAGTTCGCGTTCGCTAAACACGGCGGAAGCGGAATGGCTGGCGCGCTTCGGCACCATGGCAGCCGAGGAACAGAAAAGCTTATTGGGCCGTTACCGCTTGCTCGATGTACTGCTCCAAAAACTCGGTGAAATCCGCTTGCGCGTGGATGAGTTGCTGACGACCCGCTCGCCGTTGCAGCGTTACGACGACGTGGAAAAAGATTTGCGCGAAAAATGGGAGGACGAACTGACCGCGGCCATTGAAGCGGAATACCGGCGGCAGCGCGCGGATTGGCTGTTGCTGGTGCAATGGTGGCTGCGCGATGTCTGGCTCCATACATGCGCGGTCGGCAAGGATTTGTTGAACTTTCCAAAAATTCCCGGCGCGGAAATTATCGCGCGCCGAATTACGCCGCGCCAGGCGCTGGAAAATTTGCAAACGCTCGAGCAGACGCAGCGACTGTTACACACGAACGTGCAGGAAGCACTTGCGCTGGAAGTTGGCCTGTTGAAACTGCATCTCTGAAGCGCCGCCACCGATGTGGAGGGTTGATTTTTTGTCGGATTTGCCGTTCAGCGGCGCTTTACTGGTGAACAATGGCAAATGATCAAACCACCATCCATTTGAATGGATTTGTCGCCGCAGTTTTGTTGCGATTCCATCCAACATCAATTAGTTTACGCCCAATGAAAACCGCATCCGCTCGTGTTTTGCTCAGTGTCCACCTCCTGCTCGCCTCCGCGGGTTTGAATTTGTTCGCCGCCGGCACCAACAGCCCGCGCGAACGGTTGCTGCTGGATTCCGGCTGGAAATTCCATTTGGGCAACGACTGGGGCATCGGCCAGAACCTGGCCAAGGCCGGCACCGGCAGCGGTCCGGCCAACATCTGGTATGGCGACGCGAGCTGGCGCACGGTGAATTTGCCGCACGATTGGGCAGTGGAATTGCCCTTCGATAAAACCGCGGACAGCTCGCACGGTTTCAAGGCGCTGGGCCATGGGTTTCCCTCCAACAGTGTCGCGTGGTATCGCCGCACCTTTGAACTGCCAAAGGCCGACGCGGACAAACGGCTCTGGCTGGAATTCGACGGCGCGTTCCGCAACTGCGAAATTTTCGTGAACGGCTGGTTTATCGGACACCACGAAAGCGGTTACGGCAGCTTCCGTTACGACATCACCGACGTGACGGATTGCGGCGGCAAAAATGTGGTTGCGGTGAAAGTGGACGCCTCCGAATTTGAAGGCTGGTTTTACGAGGGCGCGGGAATTTACCGTCACGTCTGGCTGGTGAAAACCGCGCCGCTGGCCATCGCGCCGGACGGAACCTTCGTTTATAGCCAGTTCAAGAACAACATTCCAACAGGTCCGGCGAAAATTCACATCCAAACGCGGTTGCTGAATTCGCAAGCCACTTCCGCCGTCGCCACGGTTAAAGACCAGATTCTCGATCCGGACGGCAACCCGATTGCCAAAGTCCAGATGTCGGCCACTGTGAGTCCCCGGTCGAAAACTGAAGTGGAGCCGACCGTTTCTTTGAGATCGCCGGTGCTCTGGTCGCCGGAATCGCCCAAGCTTTACAAACTCGTCACGACAGTGGAGAGCGGCGGGCAAATCATTGACCGCCAGGAAACCGAGTTCGGCATCCGCACCGTGGGATTTGACAAGGACAAGGGATTCCTGTTGAACGGCAAGCCCTACGTTTTGAAAGGCACGTGCAATCACCAGGACCACGCGGGCGTGGGCGCGGCGTTACCAGATGCGTTGCAATATTTCCGCATCGCAAAGTTGAAGGAAATTGGAATCAACGCCTATCGTACTTCGCATAATCCACCAACACCGGAATTGCTCGATGCCTGCGACCACTTGGGCATACTGGTCATGGATGAAAACCGGCTGTTAGGCAGCGACCCGCTGCATCTGAAGTGGTTCGAAGAGTTCGTCCGCCGCGATCGCAATCATCCGAGCGTGGCCATCTGGTCCCTGGCCAACGAGGAGTTCGGCGCCGGGGGCACTCCCGCCGGCAAACGGGTTGGCGAAACGATGCAGAATCTC
>Ga0182027_10008104_pt1 | contig 15352 bp, 20 predicted proteins | sample 712E1DmetaG_FD_121300 | JGI IMG/M metagenome (GOLD analysis project Ga0182027, IMG submission 121300) | Permafrost microbial communities from Stordalen Mire, Sweden - 712E1D metaG (Illumina Assembly) | ecosystem: Environmental > Terrestrial > Soil > Wetlands > Permafrost | place: Sweden... | reverse complement strand
TATTTTGCTTCTGCGGCCAGAAAAGCCGGGCTTGAACAGATTGCCAATATTTTTACTGAGACTGCTGAGAATGAAAAGGAGCATGCGAAAATATTCTTTAAGCACCTGGAGGGTGGAGATGTAGAGATTACCGCTGCTTATCCGGCCGGCACAATTAGTGATACAAAGTCAAATTTAGAAGCGGCTGCGGCTGGTGAGAATATGGAGTGGACTACGCTTTATGCAGATTTTGCCAAGGTAGCCAAAGACGAAGGCTTTCCTGATGTAACCCGCTCTTTTGAGCAGGTGGCTAAGGTTGAGAAATTTCATGAGGCACGTTATCGCAAGTTAATTAATAATGTTGGCAATGGTGAAGTTTTTAAAAAGAAAGCAGATGTAAAATGGCATTGCATTAATTGCGGCTATGTTATTGAAGGCGGTGAAGCTCCTAAAGAATGCCCGGCTTGTAAACATCCGCAGGCGTTTTTTGAAGTTTTAGCAGAAAATTATTAAAGCCGGCCAGTTGGAAATCTTAATTCTAAGGTGACGCGATAATTACTTACTGGTATATTTATATAATTAAGTGTAAGGATAAGTTGCTTTATACCGGGATTACCAAAGATTTAAATCGGCGGGTTAAACAGCATAGCAGTGGAAATGGCTGCCGGTTTACTAAATATCGTGCACCGGTTAAGCTGGTGTATAGTGAAAAGGCAGTTAGCCGATCCGAGGCTTTAAAAAGAGAAGCAGCAATTAAGCGCCTGAAGCGCGAGGATAAAATAGCATTATTCAAAAAAACCAAGCTTTCGCGTTTAATTAAGGGTCCGGTACGCAAGAAAAAATAGCGATTGATTAAATTCAAGAAGAAACCTTTTTTTGAAGGAGAGATAAAAAATGCCAAATTTTTCTTTTGAAATTGTTTCTGAAGTTGACCTGCAGGAAGTGGATAATGCGGTTAACCAGGCAACTAAAGAGCTGAGCCAGCGCTATGATTTTAAGAATAGCAAAGCCTCTCTAGCTTTTGACCGTAAAGAAAAGAAAATTACCTTAATTGCCGATGATGATTTTAAATTACGCGCGCTTACGGATATTTTAACTCTGCGCCTGGCTAAAAGAGGGGTTTCTATCAAGTCTTTTAAATTTAATGATCCGGAAAAGGCTTTTGAGGGGTACCTGCGTCAGAGTGTGCAAATTTGTATGGGGATTGACAAGGAGCGCGCCAAAGAGCTTAACGGTATAATTAAAGGCTTAGGGGCTAAAGTGCAAACCCAAATCGAAGGGGAGAAGATAAAAGTCAGCTCAGCCAAAAAAGATGAATTGCAGACAGTGATTGCGCATCTACGGGGATTGGATTTTCCTATTCCCCTGGGATTTGGCAATTATCGATAAACAGCCTTTTTGTTTGATAATAATGGAGTAATTGTGTTATAATAATTTTTCAAGGGAAAAGAGTTAGCGTTGGTTTTTAAAAACTAGGTAGTTAAATCCTGAATTTATAGATTATTGTAAGTTAGTCCATAAATTTTGAAACTATATTCTAATTTTGTAGAAACGCAGTACTAGTTTCAACCCGAATAACCTCTCCCTGATAAATCATTAACTTAATTAAAAAAATGAATAATAAAACTTTTGAACCCAAAATTGTCACTGTATTTAAAGAAGGGTATACTTTATCCCGCTTTTTTAATGACCTCTTTGCCGGCCTGATTGTCGGGGTAGTCGCTTTACCCTTGTCTATTGCTTTTGCGATTGCTTCAGGAGTTAAACCTGAACAGGGATTGATTACCGCTTTTATCGGTGGTTTTTTAATATCAATTTTTTCCGGCAGCCGGGTTCAAATCGGTGGCCCCACCGGTGCTTTTATTGTGATTGTTTTTAGTGTTGTTGCCCAATATGGCTATGAAGGCTTGGCCGCGGCGACTTTACTGGCAGGAATATTTTTAGTGATTATGGGGTTTTTGCGTTTAGGTGATGCGATTAAATATATTCCATATCCGGTAACTATCGGTTTTACTAGCGGCATTGCCGTAGTTATTTTTACTACCCAAGTACCTGATTTTTTTGGATTTCATCTGGCGAAAATCCCGGCGCATTTTGTAGATAAGATCTTGGCATATTGTCAAAATATCAGATCGGTAAATATTTATTCTGTCGTCTTAAGTGTAGTGACGATTTTAATAATTGTTCTTTGGCCCAAAGTTACTAAGCGGCTGCCGGGGACAATTATTGCTATTTTGGTGACCACTTTTTTTGTGCATTGGCTGCATATTCCGGTTGAAACTATTGCCGGGCGCTTTGGAGAAGTTTCTCATAGTTTTCCTTTGCCGCATTTGCCTCATTTTAATTTTGACATTATTGTGAAACTTGTTCCGACAGCTTTGACCATTGCTATACTAGCAGGTATTGAGTCTTTGCTTTCGGCGGTAGTTGCTGATGGCATGTTGGGTACCCGGCATCGTTCCAATATGGAATTGGTCGGCCAGGGGATTGCTAACATTATCTCGCCGATTTTCGGCGGTATCCCGGTTACCGGAGCCATTGCGCGTACCGCTACCAATATTAAAAACGGAGGACGTACGCCGATTGCCGGCATTATACATGCTTTGGTAATTTTGATTATCTTTATTTTTTGCGCCAAATGGGCGGGTTTTATCCCCATGGCTACTTTGGCCGGGATTTTAATTGTGGTGGCTTTTAATATGAGTGAATTGCAGCATTTCAGGCGCCTGCTTTTGGGCAGGCGCGGAGATGTTTTGGTTTTGCTTTTAACCTTCGGGCTTACCGTTTTTGTAGATTTAACCGTGGCTATTGAAGTGGGGGTAGTTTTAGCAGCGTTTCTTTTTATGCACCGGATGGCGGAGATTACCAATATAAAATTAATTGATGCCGAAAGTAATGGTGACCATTTGCATGAATACACCGGCATTCCCAAAGGAGTGGAGATTTTTGAGATAAACGGGCCATTTTTCTTTGGCGCGGTGAATAAATTTCGCGATGCGATAGCTTCTTTTGAAAAAATTCCCCAGGTTATAATTCTAAGGATGAGCGCTGTTCCGGCAGTGGATGTCACGGCGGTTAATGCCTTAGAGGTGTTTATTAAGGAATCTAACGCCGAAGGAACGCAGATAGTATTTGCCGGAGTTAATCGGCGCGTATATAATACGCTTAACCGCTTTGGTATCGTTGAACATATCGGCATTGAGAATATTTTAGCCGATGTTGACCTGGCTCTTGCGCAGGCAGTGATCTTAATTGAAAGAGACAAGCAGATTAATACAAATATTAAGGGTAGAAAATGATTTCCGTCAGTAATGTATCTTTAGAATTCGGGCAACGTAAACTCTTCACTAAAGTAAATATTGTTTTTTCTCCCGGCAATTGCTATGGGCTAATCGGCGCTAATGGTTCAGGCAAATCTACTTTTTTAAAGATTCTTTCCGGGGAGATTGAATCTTCTGCCGGAGAAGTGACTATCCCTGTAGGCAAACGCCTTTCCGTTTTAAAGCAGGATCAGTTTGCTTTTGACCAGTATAGCGTTTTAACTACCGTAATTATGGGGCATAAGCGGCTTTATGAAATCATGACGGAAAAAGAGGCAATTTATGCCAAAACTCCTTTTACTGATGAGGATGGTATGCATGCCTCTAAGCTTGAGGAGGAATTTAGCGAGCTGGGGGGCTGGAACGCTGAATCTGATGCCGCTAAGCTTTTAAGCGATCTGGGAATTGAAGAGTCATTGCATAGTTTACAAATGACTCAGCTGGAAGCCGGGCAAAAGGTGCGTGTATTATTAGCTCAGGCTTTATTTGGCAACCCGGATATTTTGCTTCTGGATGAGCCGACTAACCATTTAGATGTGGAATCCTGTATGTGGCTGGAAGAATTTCTTTGCGAATTTCAGAATACGGCGATTGTGGTTTCACATGACCGGCATTTTTTGGATAAGGTCTGTACCCATATTGCCGATATCGATTATTGTAAAATTAAGCTTTACCCGGGTAATTATACTTTTTGGTCAGAAGCCAGTCAGTTGGCTGCCCGCCAGCGCAGCGAATCGAATAAAAAGATTGAAGAGCAGCGCAAAGATTTAAAAGACTTTATCATGCGTTTTGCTAATAATGCTTCTAAGGCCCGCCAGGCCACCAGCCGCAAAAAGATTCTGGAAAAACTTACACTGGATGATATTGGGCCTTCTTCGCGTAAATATCCTTATATAAATTTTGAACCGGAACGTGAAGCTGGTAATGATCTTTTAAGTATTAATAATTTATTCAAAAAACTGGACTCAGAAGCCATGTTTGAACGCCTTAATATTACTATTAATAAGGGTGATAAAGTGGCGTTTGTGGGCCCCAATGATTTGGCTAAGACCATGCTTTTTGGGATCTTGATGAATGAGGCGAGTGTTGATAGCGGAACTTTTAAATGGGGAGTTTCTACCCGCCGGGCTTATTATCCCAGGGATAACTCCGCATTTTTTAATTCTTCCGCCAGTGTCGCGGATTGGCTTAGGCAATTTTCAGCTAACACTGAAAATGAATTTATTCATGCTTTTTTGGGCCGTATGCTTTTTTCAGGAGAAGAATCATTAAAACCGGTTAATGTTTTATCCGGAGGAGAGAAAGCGCGTTGCATGTTTGCCCGGATGATGGTTACTCAGCCCAATGTACTAATCTTGGATGAACCGACTAATCACTTAGACTTAGAGTCAATTACCGCTTTAAACCGGGGTTTGGATAAATTCTCCGGGACAATTCTTTTTTCTTCCCATGATCATGAGCTGGTTCAGACAGTCGCCAACCGCATTATTGAAATTACTCCCCGGGGATATATTGATCGCATTAGCACTACCTTTGATGAATATCTGGCTAATGAGCAGATTAAAGAGCAACGCCACCAGCTATATAAAACCACGCATTAAATAGGAGGATAAAGAGATGAAAGTGATCGCCTTTAACACTAGCGTGCGTAAGGATGGGAATACCGCAATTTTGATTAAACAGGTTTTTAAGGAATTAGAAAGTTCAGGAATTAAAACTGAGCTTATCCAATTAGCCGGCCATAAAATCTGCGGGTGCATTGCTTGCGGGCAATGCTCTATTACTAAAAATAATAAGTGTGCGATTGCGGATGACTTGGTTAATGAGTATGTGGCTAAAATGGTGCAGGCAGATGGGATAATTATTGGTTCTCCAACATATTTTGCGGATTGTACAGCCGGCGCCAAAGCTTTGATTGAAAGAGCCGGAGTAGTCAGTCGGGCTAATAATAATTTATTTAAACGTAAAATTGGCGCGGCGGTGGTTGCGGTTAGGCGCTCAGGGGCGATTCACGCCTTTGATTCTATAAATCATTTTTTTACGATTAGTGAGATGATTATTGTTGGCGCCTCATATTGGAATGTGGGGATCGGCCGGGAAATCGGAGAAGTAGCTAATGATCAGGAGGGCCTAAACACGATGAGTGTTTTAGGTAAGAACATGGTTTGGCTTTTGAAAAAAATTAACGCTTAGGCAAATGAGAATTTGGGATATTCATCCGGGAAAATTATGCCGGAATCATCTTTTGGGTGAACACCGGGAATTACATGCTATCTGGAGTATCCTAACTCGAAATAAAAAAGGGTACGCTCATCATCCGGAAACGCTCAGGTGGAAAGGTAAATTAAAAGCACTTTTTCTAAGGCATGCAAAACTGATTCAAGAAATGCAGAATCGTGGGTATCAGCATAAAAGTAATCTGCTTAAAAGATTAGCTAATGGTAAAAGTAAGCAAAGCCTGTATGTGGATTCTGTAAAACAACAGGTCCGGATTTTAAAAAACAAGCGGTGTAGTTGTGATTTGTAAGTTTCTAGTTAAATTAGTGCTTGATTTCTGTTTGACAAAGTCTTATAATTATCAAGTAAGCAGTTCTAGTTAAGCAGCAAAAAGGAGGAAGTATGGCATATCAGCAAGGTGGTGGGTTTGGTAGTGGTCCTCGGGAGATGCATAAGGCTGTTTGTGGAGAATGTAAAAAAGAATGCGAAGTGCCTTTTAAGCCCAGAGAAGACCGTCCAATATACTGCAAAGAGTGTTACTCTAAACGTAAAAACGAAGGTCGTTAATTCATAGACTAAAAAAGGGGGCGTAAAAAGGGAGTGCTTCTATTTTTCTAAATTAAATTCTAGAGAATAGAGACATTCCCTTTTTACTTATTTTTTAGCTAATTAAAATAACGGTGTTGCTCATTCTTAACCGGAGGATAAAACCATGGTGGTAAAAGCAAGGGATAAGCGGTGTGCGTCAGCTTTGATGTTCGGCGAAAGTATCTCGGATAAGATTCGTAAACGCGCTCAGGTGCTTTTTGAAAAACGGGGGAGTACTCCGGGAGATGCCCTGACGGATTGGCTGGAAGCAGAAAAGCAAATAAAATCTGAGTTAAGAAAGTAATTTGCATAAATATTCATCAATTTTATTTAATTTTTTGACAATAAAGGACTACGGGCAATCCTAGTCCTTTATTGTTTTATTTGATTAATGTTTAAAAAGGCTAAAGCTAGGTAGTAAAAGGAGTAACATATGAAAAGCCGGGTGTATTTTATTCCAGTAAGTAATTCGGATAACCAACAGGTGATTAATCAGAAGCTTAAGCGCCTGATTGATGAAAGCCAGGTTCTGGATTTTATTCGCCAAAAAGATCAAGTCGCTCTCAAGCTGCATTTTGGTGAAGAAGGCAATACCGGCTTTGTCAGGCCGGAACATGTACGCGTAGTTTCTGATGCCGCGCTTGGGCGAGGCGCCAGCATATTTCTGTCAGATACCAATACGCTTTATCGCGGCAGGCGCCTGAATTCTAAGGATCATCTGAGCCTAGCTTATGAACACGGATTTACTAAAGAAATTACTAACGCGGATGTGATTATTCCGGATGATACCCAAGAAGAAAATATCGCTACTGTAGAGATTAATCAAAAATTTGTTAAGAGTGCTAAGGTTGCCCGTATTTTTATGGATGCCGATGCTCTGATTGCTGTCTCGCATTTTAAAGGACATATTTTAACTAGTTTTGGTGGAGCATTGAAAAATGTGGGAATGGGTTGTGCTACCCGGCAAGGTAAACTTGCTCAGCATTGTAATGTGGCTCCGGTTGTCCACACAGAACGATGTATTGGTTGCGGTGAATGCGAAATAATTTGTCCGGTAAAGGCAATTAAGCTGGTGGATAAAAAATCCGTAGTGGATGTTACAAAATGTATCGGTTGCGCCAGCTGCCTGGCGGTTTGTCCGACCATGGCGATGTTCATTGATTTTAATGCCGGCGGCCAAGTGCAGAATAAGATGGTTGAATATTGCCTGGCGGTATTAAAGGATAAGCAAAAAAAGAGCGGGTTCTTAAGCTTTGCTATAAAAATTAATAAAGAGTGTGATTGTTGGGGAATGGAGAATCCCCGGATTGCTCCGGATGTTGGAATATTGGCATCTAATGATCCGGTAAGTATTGATCAGGCAAGTTTTGATTTAGTTAATCAGGTCTGCGGTAAAGATATCTTTAAAGATGCTCATCCCGATCAAGATGGATTCCGCCAGCTGCGCTATGCTCAAAGCATCGGCCTGGGCAGCCTGGATTATGAGTTGATTAAGCTGTAAAGAAGGCAGCGCCTGGCCGTTGGTGCGCCCGGCGCTAAGCGGTCACCTCGCGCTTAGTAGGCACCCCACGCTTAGTTGTATTGCGTGGGTGTCCGTCATGTGACGGAAATTGCGCGAGTGTTCGCCAGGTGGCGAAATTGCGCCGGTGTTGCCTGTCTGCCGGCAGGCAGGTCTAGACAGGTAAGGAGAAATCATGGTAAATAAAATCAAGATTAATTTCGGCGGGGAAGAGGTTGAGGCATTGCCTATTGATGTCAACCAGGCCAATGAATATTGGAATCAATATTTATTAGACGATGGGACAGTAATTAAGATGAAACTGGTGGCGACTAAAGTGCTGCGTGTAGATAATAAATATGACCTGGAAGGTAATCCATTATATATTATCCAATCAACGAACATTACCTCCGTTAATGCGCCTGATAATCTGAAGAAAAAAACTAATTAATTTATGGAAGATAAACTTAAGAAAAATAATCGCCGTAACTCTGAACGTAAGGGAGTTGCTTTTACGCTTACCTATGGCGTAGAGAAGCCTTATAGCTTACGGGTGAACTTAGGATTAAGCGATGACTTGGATGCTTTGATGCTGGATTTAAGCGATTCCGGAGTAGCGATGGTTACTAAGTTTAACCTCCCTAGTGGATCGCAGCTACATATGAAATTTAATTTTATAAATTTATTTTTATCAGGTCAGGAGCGTTCTCATCGTATGGAGGTAATCGGAGAAGTAGTTTCGCATGCCGAATTAGGTAATGGAGACTATCGCATTGGGATATGTTTTCATGAAATTTCAGAGGAAGATAAATTAGCAATCAGGAATTTTATTAAGCGCAGTAAAATTACCGGAGGATCTAATGTTTAGGGAAAAGATTAAAGTTTTAGATTGTACAATCAGAGATGGCGGACTTATGAATAACCATAATTTTGATTTGCATTTTGTGCGCGAGGTTTATAAGGCGCTTTCGGATGCAGGTATAGATTATATGGAGATCGGTTATAAAAATTCCCAGCGCCTCTTTAGTGCCAAAGAATACGGGAAATGGAAGTTTTGTAATGACCAAGACATTAAAGAAGTGATTAAGGGAATTAAATCTCAGACTAAGATTTCGGTGATGGTCGACGTAGACAGAGTGGACATGGATGATATATTACCTAAAAAGGATAGCCCGGTAGATATGGTGAGAGTGGCTACTTACGTTAAGGATGTGGATAAGGCAATCTATCTGGTTAATCATTTTGCGGATAAAGGCTATGAAACCGCGGTAAATATCATGGCGATTTCCCGGGCTCTGGATAATGAGCTGACAGAATGCTTACAACAGCTAGAAAAGGAATGCCAGGCGCAGATTGTATATATCGTAGATAGTTTTGGTTCTTTGTATCAAGAGACAACTGAGTTTTTAATTAAGAAAGCAAAAAGTATCCTAAAAACTAAAGAAGTCGGAATGCATGCGCATAATAATCAACAGTTAGCTTTCTCAAATACCATTGAAGCAATTATTCATGACGCTAATTATGTGGATGGATCGATTTTTGGCCTGGGCCGGGCAGCCGGAAACTGTCCTACTGAATTAATCCTGGGGTTTCTGAAAAATCCTAAATATGATATCCGGCCGATTTTAGATGTTATTTCCAAGGAATTTATTCCTTTGCAGAAAAAAATTGAATGGGGGTATTTTATTCCTTATGCTATAACCGGGATTTTGGATGAACATCCGCGCACCGCAATTGCTTTGCGGGAGAGCGATAAAAAAGAAAATTACCGTGAATACTACGAGAGTTTAGTAGGGGAATCGGAAGATTAATATGGACATAATCAGCTTTAAAAAGAAACCGGTACTGGGTATTTTGCGGGGAGCAGAAGTTGATCTTATTGAACCGTTGGTTGAAACAGTGATCTCTGCGGGTTTGGCGACTCTTGAGATAACCATGAATACTAATAAGGCTGCGCAATTGATTAAGAAAGCTAAACAGGTTGCCGGCCAGCGTTTGACTTTAGGGGCCGGGACAGTGCTAACTCAGCAAGATCTTGAGTCTGCTTTAGAAAGCGGCGCCAGTTTTATTGTGTTGCCGGTCTTAGTTCAAGGAATTGTAGAGTATTGCGTAAAAAATAAGGTTCCGGTTTTTCCCGGGGCACTTACTCCGCAGGAGATTTACCAGGCAGATGCTGCCGGTGCTACGATGGTTAAAGTTTTTCCGGCAAAATTTTTTGGGCCGGAATATTTTAAAGAGATAAAAGGACCTTTTAATAAAATTGAACTTTTAGCTTGTGGTGGTGTCACCGCTGGAAACTTAAAAGACTACTTTGCTTTTGGAGCAAGTGCGGTGACTTTTGGCGCCAGCATCTTTAGAAAAGATTGGCTGGCGGCTAAAAATTTTAAAGCTATCGGCCAGGCGGTTAAGGAATTTATTGATGCCTGGGAGAGCTTAGAAAAAAAAGAGCATAAAGGTGGATAAATACCAACGGGTTGTTGTAATAATTGCAGGTTTAATATTTTTGTTAGGAGCTCAGATGAAAGCTTTTGCAAATGAGCCAAAAAAAGTAAAAATATTTAATACTACTACCGGCCAGGTAGAAGTATTAGACAAGGTTTATAAAACAGATGCTCAGTGGAAAGAGGTTCTTACTCCCCAGCAGTATAATATTACCCGGCTTAAAGGCACAGAAACCCCTTTTGGTAAAGGTTGTATTTTGCCTAAGAATAATGAACGTGGAGTATATCAATGTGTTTGCTGTGGCACAGATTTATTTCTCATTCAAGCAAAATTTGAATCCGGCACGGGTTGGCCGAGTTTTTGGCAGCCGGTTTCCGAATTAAATATTAGGACAGTACAAGATAACAGCTTGGGTATGAGCAGAACAGAGGTGCTTTGCGTCCGTTGTGATGCGCATTTGGGGCATGTTTTTGATGATGGCCCGCCTCCCACCGGTAAGCGTTATTGCATGAACGGCGCCGCACTTAAATTTAAGGGAATCAATATACCTAAGGCGCAACAACTTCAGAAAGCTGCTTTTGCTGCAGGTTGTTGTTGGGGAGTTCAGGCAGTTTTTGAGAAATCCAAAGGTGTAGTTAAAGCTACGGCAGGTTATGCCGGAGGCTCTCTAAAAAATCCCAGTTATGAAGATGTTTGTACCGGAAAAACCGGGCATGCCGAAACCGTGGAGCTGGAATTTGATCCGGCAGTAGTATCTTATGAGGAGCTATTGGATTTATTTTGGAGTATTCATGATCCGACAACTTTAAATCAACAGGGCCCGGATATCGGTAATCAATACCGTTCCGCAATTTTTTATTATACTCCTGAACAAAAAGAAATCGCTTTGGCTTCTAAAGAAAAACTTGAAAAGTCCGGTGAATATAAAAACCCGGTGGTTACTCAAATTGCGGAAACGGGGAATTTTTATCAAGCTGAAGAGTATCATCAAGATTATTTTGAAAAACACGGTTTAAAGCCAATGTGCCATATACCTAAGGCGGCCAGAAATCGCTAGTCATAGTAATACTGGCAGCTATTTAATCAGCGGGAAAATATAAAATAATGGAAGTAAAGATAGTGCGTAGCCCAAGACGCAGGCAGACAGTAAGCGCGCGGTTAGTCAATGGCCTGCTTTTGATTAATGCGCCTTTAATGCTTTCTCAGGATCGTTTAGATAAGTTTGTCAGCGGTTTTAAATTGAAATTCGCCAAGCAAAAGTTAAAAAACCAGCTCGATAAGGAGAAAAATCTTTCGGATTTAGCCAGTGCGCTCAATAAGCAATATTTTGGTAATAAACTAAAAATAGAATCAATTGAATACACGACCAATCAGAACAGCAGATTTGGTTGTTGTAATTATCGCACCGCGAAAATTCAGATTTCGCATAAAATAGGGTTGACGCCTAAGTGGGTTAGAAAGTATGTGCTCATTCATGAGATGGCGCATTTAATTGAGCCTAATCATAGCCGGGCTTTTTGGGATATTGTTTTACGTTATAAGTTAACGGAAAGAGCCAGGGGGTATTTGATGGCTGTTGGCTCGGCTAATTTGTTTGATAAATTTGACGATGTCTTACTCCGGCAGAGCCAGGGTAATTCTTCAGGAGATATGCAAGCAACGCTGAAGTGAGGACGGTTCATAATTACTCGGGTAGATATTTGATTACTAGGTGAGCATTCCTGCTTTACACGATTTGAATTTTGTGCTACATTATTTTTGCAGGTGGTTATTTTTAACCGGGAGAAATAATGAAAAAAATCATAACTTTGTTAACCTTACTTTTAGCAATCTTCCTTACAGCGAGCGTAGCCAGCGCAGAGGAGGCTACGGTTCCGGTTCAGAAGGATATGTCCGATATTGGATATTCGGATACTTGGGATAAGGATGGGGCTTATCAGGAGGGGGTATATAGTCCTGGCTGCGAAAAGGAATGTCAGCCTCATCAGACTATGAAGAATATGATCGAAGGAAGGGTGGCTAATATTGGTTGCCTGCAAACCTGCGAACAAAGAAAAGTCTGGGAAAAACTGTCTACCTCAATTTCGGAAGTGGCGGATTCACTAAAAAAGAATTCTTATAAAGAAGTGCTGGTTCCCATCGAAATGAAGATGGATGAATTAAAAACTAAAGTAGACGCAATTGAGCAAAAGCTGGAAAATTTAAAAAAGCCGGCTGCCAAAGAAGAGGCGTTGATAAAATAGTTATTTTCTGGTATGGTTAATTCCATGACTAGGGTAAGAAATGCCTAGTTTAGCCAAAGGAGGCAAAGATGAGCTGCGGAAGCTGCAAGAAGCCTAAGAAAAAAGCTAAGAAGAAAAAGAAATAAGCTTGTTTAATGGAATGCTCCTACAGTCCAACGGGTAAGTAGGGGCATTCCTAACTTTAAAAAATTTGTCATAAATTATAAACAATCGTTAAAGAGAGGAAATAAAATGAATTATTTGTCACTTGCACTAATATTTTGCGCAGCGGGAATAGTATTTGGTTTATTTATGCTTCGCTATGCTGCTTTGATTATAAGCCTCCAGATCAAAGCCGCAGCACAAGCTAATTGGCGTATCGAGCCGATATCTATGGAGAAGGAACTAAAGAACATAAAAGCTAGTGGTATAAGTTTAGCTCTAGTTTGCATGGTGGCAATTATCTATATTAAATTTTTTATGAATTAAGATAGCAGTCAAATACTATATCTGGCGGATTATTAAATTATCGTATAAGAAAGGAGAAACAAGATGAATCCTGTTGTGGTTACAGCAATATTTACCCTACTTGGTATAGTTATAGGATTTTTGGTGTTTTTGTATCCTGTTTCGGTGATGAGGATGCAAGTAAAATTCTACGAAAAAATTAATTGGCGCATCGAACCCATATCTTTGCAAAAAGAATTTGACCGTACAAGGTATACAGGGCTGTATTTAGTGATTCTTTGCCTGCTCTTTAGCGTATATATTAAGTTCTTTTTAATTTGATCAATATAATAGAAAAGGCAGCTCGGGGTACATTCTTCATTTTTTATATTTGTTTTTTAGTTTAAAACACCTTACGGACTGAGAAGGGAAGATTATTTAAGCTTAAAATTAAAAGCGTGCTTTAAGGTTGGATTAACTATCCAACTTTTATTTTGCTTGACAAACCACACATTTGTGTGGTATAGCTATAAGCATGAAAGAAAAGCCATATTTGACACATTCGACAGTACCTAACAGGCGCTGCTCAGTGTCAACCCTGAGCAAAGTCGAAGGGTTGACACCGAAACAGGAAAAAGTCCTGAATTTTATCCGTAAACGAGTAGGGGAGAGGCTCCCTCCTACAATCCGTGAAATAGGGGAGGAGCTGGGGTTTAAATCTACCGGAACAGTCAGGGATTATTTAAAGGCTTTAGCGCAGAAAGGTTTGGTGAGGCGAATGAATAATAAATCCAGAGCAATTGAATTAACTGAGCGCGTCGGTTTTAATAAGATTCCTATAATTGGTACCATTATGGCCGGTAAACCGAATTTGGCTTATGAAGAAATTCAGGGTTACGTTGATGCCGATGATTTATTTCTTGGGCGCTTAGGATTTGATGATGTTTTTGCTTTAAGAGTTAAAGGCGATAGTATGATTGATGCCGGAATATTGGATGGCGATGTGGCAATTATTAAAAAACGCCCGGTTGCTGATAATAATGACATTGTGGCTGCGCTGTTGGATAATAATGAAGTTACCTTAAAAAGGTTGCGTAGTAAAGCCGGTAAGTTTCATCTGGAAGCAGCCAATACAAATTATCCGCCAATTTTCGAAGAATTTAAAGTGATTGGAAAGTTGATCACAGTAATTAGAAAATATTGATAACCAATGTCACAAGGTTGCAAAGACACAAGGTCACAAGTCACCACGTCGTATGTGGCCTGGTGACCTTGCAACCTTGTGTCTTTTATTTTATACATTATGATGAATCAAAACAGTTTTAGCCCTAAAGCCCGCTGGGACAGATTTGAGCCGGACAAAGCCGGTTTTAATCCGGATGCTTTAAATGAACGAATCGAAGTTTTAGCATATTTTAAACATGCCAAGATTTTCCCCAAAAGCTTTACCTGGAACAATAAAGAATATCAAATTGAAACCATTACCTACAATTGGCAGGAACGTTTAGGCCAGGCTTTGGTCAATTATTTTTCCGTGTTTTGCGCAGGCCAAATGTATCAAATTTCGTTTGATAATTCTACCTTCCGCTGGCAGATTGATAAATTAATTCAATAAGATAACCAGGCCACAAAGTTGCAAGGCCACCAAGTCACCATGTCACAAGATACAAGGTTTCAAGGTCACCAAGTCACAATGACACAGGTGACATTGTGACTTTGCAACCTTGTGACCTCATCATTCTGTGACATGTGTCCTTGTGGCTTGGTGTCTTTGAGACCTTTTGTGGCCTGGTGTTTTGTGACCTGGTGGCCTTGTGTCTTTGTGACCTGTAATCACATTCAGATATGATTTTACACATAGACATGGATGCTTTTTTTGCCTCAATTGAGCAGGCGATTAATCCCCGGCTTAAAGATAAACCTTTAATTGTTGGCTCCCGCGGCAATAAAATGCATACGGTAGTTTGCGCGGCTAGTTATGCAGCTAAGGCTTTAGGGATTCATTCCGGAATGTCTTCCCGGGAGGCCTTTAGTATTTGCCCGAAATTGGAGTTTGTGGCAGCAGATCAGTCTAAATACATCTGGACTTCAGAACAAATATTTGAGTTGCTTAAAGGGTATGATTTACCCTTAAATTATGCCTCAATTGATGAGTTTCAACTGGAGGTTGCCGGTCATCCGGATCCTTTGAATTTAGCCAAAAAAATCAAAGAGCAGATCTATGCAAACTTTAACATTACTGCTTCAGTAGGGATTGCCAAAACCTGGCTTTTGGCAAAGCTGGCTTCCAAACTAAATAAACCGGATGGCTTAACCTTAATTGATGACTCTAATTTTGAGCAGGTTTTAAAGCAAACCCCGCTGGATAAACTCTGTGGTATGGGTGGAAAAGCCGGGGCTAATTTTATAGCTAGCGGCTTAAAAAGCTGTTGGGATCTCTACCTAAACTTACCGGGATTTTTTAACACATTCGATAGCGCCAAAGCTAAAAATACTCAGATGGCGCTACTCAGTGTTAACCCTGAGCAAGGTCGAATGGTTAATCAGAGTTATGATAACTCTAATAGCTCTGATGAAAGTTCCGGTAAGTCTAGTGAAAAGCCTAAGTCAATTAGCCATTCATATACCTTACCTAGAGC
>Ga0182027_10008102_pt1 | contig 15354 bp, 19 predicted proteins | sample 712E1DmetaG_FD_121300 | JGI IMG/M metagenome (GOLD analysis project Ga0182027, IMG submission 121300) | Permafrost microbial communities from Stordalen Mire, Sweden - 712E1D metaG (Illumina Assembly) | ecosystem: Environmental > Terrestrial > Soil > Wetlands > Permafrost | place: Sweden... | reverse complement strand
CCGGGATTGACTTCCATAGTAATTTCGGCCTGACGGTTAATATGAAAATATTTATTCACTGTAGAAATAAGATCGTCAATCTGCACGGCAGAAAGCAGGGAAGGGGTTCCGCCGCCGATATAGATGGTATCAAATGATGAGAAGACATTGCTGTAATATTTTATTTCTTTTTTCAGCGCCGCAATATATTCGGGAATAAGATTGACTGATTGGATAGAGTAAAAGCTGCAATAGCCGCATTTGCTGAGGCAAAAAGGAATGTGAATGTAGAGCCCAGGCTGCGATACTGAATCATATTTCTTTTTTGTAAATTTCACGTCTGTGGCCAATGCGGAGAATAAGAATATTTTTATCAATGATTGTATAGACAACTCTGTAATCACCAACACGCATTTTTCTCAATCCGGCAAATTCGCCTTTCAGAACAGGATGAGTTTCAGCGCATTCGGCAAGATTATTTTCAATCTTGTCAATAATCCTGCGAGCCTCTTTTTTATCCAGATGGCTGATATCGCGTGCGACTGATTTCTTGTAAGTGATATTAAAGGCCAAGGGATTTCCTCAAATCTTTTGAAGAAACAATTTCATCTTTAGGATTTCTCAAACGGTCAATAGCAATGCGTAAATCGGCGAAATCTTCAATGTACATTTCGATAGCCTTTTGAATATGAAAAGATCGAGATCTTTCGGTTTCCTTGGCGATTTCGTCCAGATTTTTAGTTAGTATGTCCGGCAGCCTTATTGATACTGTAGCTTTCATAATGTTTACCTCTTTTTCGAATAGTTGTAATACAGTGTATACTATTTATTGCTAGTATGCAATACAAATTTATTGAACAATAATCAGGCAAGGAGTGCCTGGAATGTTCGTCATTGCAAGGCAACCCTTGGAAGCCGTGGCAATCTCGTAAGTTGCTTGATAAATGAGATTACCACGACGCCGGAGAGGCAAATGACAGACGCTTTGAATATTTTATCCACCTCCGTCACTCAAGTGACACCTCCGCCTGCGGAGGACATTTCTTTTATAATTCTGTTTCATATTCAAGATGATAGCAAGGCTTCCAGGATTGAGACTGTTCAAAAGCGCTCAAATGCAAGGCGTGCAAGAACCGGGTTGCGAGGCGTATATAAGTATACGTTGAGCGACGCGGTTTGCAGCACAACGCAGCAGGTGAGTATTTTTCAGTAGCCGAAATCTAATCGGTATCGGATTTCAGGACGGCTAGGAACGCACTCTGCGGAATACTCACGTTGCCAATCATCTTCATCCGTTTTTTACCGGCTTTTTGTTTTTCGAGCAGTTTTCTTTTCCGTGAAATATCACCGCCGTAACATTTTGCAATAACGTCTTTGCGGAAAGCGCTGATGGTGCTGCGGGCGATAATTTCTCCGCCGATTGCCCCCTGAATGGCAATTTTAAACATCTGGCGCGGTATCTCTTCTTTAAGACGGTCGCAGGCAAGCAGGGCGCGGGATCGGGCGCGTTCGCGATGAACTATCTGGGAAAGTGCGTCAACCTTTTCGCCATTGACGAGAATATCCATCAAAACCAGATTGCTTTCACGATAATCTATAATATCGTAGTCAAATGACCCATAACCCTGAGTAACTGATTTGAAGCGGTCATAAAAATCATAGATGACTTCGGCCAGGGGCATTTCATAAGATAACTCGACACGTCCGGGGCCTGTATAATTCATGTTTGAATTGACTCCGCGCTTTTCCATGCAAAGCTTCATTACCGCTCCCAGATAACGCTCGGGAAGCATCATTGCGGCCCGGATGTAAGGTTCCTCTCCCATATCAATTGACGCGGGATCGGGATAATGCGAGGGATTGTCCACATAGATTGTTTTTTTATCGTTGAGCGTGAAGCGGTAACGCACGCTGGGTACGGAAAGAATGATTGAAAGATCAAATTCCCTCTCCAGGCGTTCCTGTACAATATCCAGATGCAGCAGGCCTAAAAAGCCGCAGCGGAAACCCTGTCCCAGAGCGGCGGAAGAATCCTTTTCAAAGACAAAAGAAGCATCGTTGAGCTTGTATTTTTCCAGCGAATCGGCCAGATCCTGATAATCGTCGGAGGCGATAGGATATATGGACGCAAATACCACCGGCTTGACTTCCTTGAATCCGGGCAGCGGCTGGCTGCACGGCCTGTCCTGTAGTGTAATCGTATCGCCGGTTCGTACATCAGCCACGGTTTTTACGCCGGCGATTATGTAGCCGACATCGCCTGCGGAGAGCTTTTCCCGTTTAGTGCGGGTGAGCAGAAAGTGACCGACCTCTTCCACCTTGTAAGTTGTCCCATTGTACATGAATTTGATGATATCGCCTGCTTTAACGGTTCCTTCAAATACGCGGCAATGGATTATCGTGCCACGGAAAGAATCGTATTTGGCGTCAAAAATCAAAGCGGCAAGCGGATTGGAAGCATCGCCCGTTGGCGGTGGAATACGCGTGACAATGGCTTCCAGGATCTCTTCGATGCCGATTCCTTCCTTTGCCGAGCATTTAATATGAGTAAAGGGATCAAGTCCCAGTTCCGAATCTATTTCTTCCAGCACGCGATCAACATCGGCGGAGGGGAGGTCTATTTTGTTGATAATCGGGATAATCTCCAGATTATGATCGAGCGCCAGATAAAGATTGGCCAGAGTCTGCGCCTGCACGCCCTGCGCGGCGTCAATCAATAACAGGACGCCTTCGCAGGATGCAAGAGAGCGGGATACTTCATAGGAAAAATCAACATGGCCCGGTGTGTCGATCAGGTTGAGAATGTAATCTTTGCCATTTTTGGCATGATAGGGCAGGGAAATGGCATTGCTTTTAATCGTAATGCCGCGTTCCCGTTCAATATCCATATTATCCAGAATCTGATCCTGAAAATTCCTTTCATTGCAGACACCTGTGAATTGAATCAAACGGTCGGCAAGCGTGGATTTTCCGTGATCAATATGGGCTATTATGCTGAAGTTTCTTATGTTTTCCATAACACTCTGTTAAAAAAAGCCCTCCAATGGTTCGGGGGGCTTTTATATTAAATATTTTCTGATCAATTAAGTCAGTTTCTTTAAAAGTTCTTCCGATACTTCTTTGACGCCTACGCTGCCGTCAACAGCAATGACTTTGGTTCTATCTTTGAAGTAGTTGACCGCGGCCATGGTGCCTGTCTTGGTGTCATAGTAAATGCCATGACGTTTATCGATTGCGGCGGTATCCTGATCGTCGGCGCGCGCGGTCATATCTTCGCAGCCGCAGACACGGCATTTAATTTTGCCGTCATGTTCGTGCGGTTTGATGGCATCGATATAAATATTGTTGGGATGGTTGTTGTCCATTTTGCAAAGTCTGCGTCCCATGATGCGTTTCTTGGCTATTTCGCGATCCAGATTTATTTCGATTACATAATCAAGTTTAATGTTCTCTTTCTGCAGAGCAGCCCAGAGAGCTTCAGCCTGCGCCAGATTGCGGGGGAAGCCGTCCAGAAGCCAGCCTTTTTTGCAGTCGTCTTCTTTGATGCGGTCCAGAATCATGGGGATGGTAATATCGTCAGGGACGAGTTCGCCGCGGTCGATAAATGCTTTTGCTTTTTCTCCGAGAGGGGTTTTTTTCGAAATATTCTGACGGAAAATAACACCTGTCTCAATATGGGGCGCGCCATATTTTTTCTGCACGATTGCGCCTTGAGTTCCTTTGCCACTGCCATTGGGGCCAAAAATTAAAATATTCACTTTGTGAGACTCCTTTCTTAAAAAATTAAAGTAGCCGTCTTATAATGTATTATGTAAGTTTTCGCAATATAAAAGAAGAAACTGTTGACCGGGGGCGCATTCATGCAAGGAAGGCGCAATCATGATTAAAAATATTCCCTGCCGGTAAAAACCGAAAAGCTTTTACGAAACGCTCATCTACTGCGTTGCGCTGCAAACAGCGCTGCTCAACGCATAACAAATACGCCCCGCAGTTCGATTTTTGCGCGTCTTGCATCTGAATATTTTCGAACAGTTTCCAGACATGTGGTTTTTCAATAACCGCATGTTTCCCCTCAAATAAAAACGCTTTTAATGACAGGAACAGCCCGGAGAACAGGAAGTTGAGGAACATGATGAACAATTTGACTTTCCGCCTGCAAATACGGACAATACTTTTTGAGGTTTTTTTGTTCCGCATTTAGGGCAGGAAAGCATTTTTTCTTCCGATGGTGAAAAAATCAAACTTTCAAAGATATTTTTACATTTTTTACATCTAAATTCATATATAGGCATCTTAAATTATCCTTGTTCATAAATATTAATGATAAAATATGCAGGAATTCTGCAATGTCAAGCCGTTATAATAATTTGTCTTTCTATTGCTTGGGTTCACTGCTTTAGTTTTCCCACTGGTTTCTGCTTTCCGCCGGTTTCTAATTCTTTAATTGCCTGATTAATGGCAATGCTTCGTTGGGAATCCTTGGGAAAATAATTGAGCGCTTCTCTAAAATGAAACAGGGCGCTTTCCTTCTTTTTATCTTTTTTGAAATGCAGACCAAAATAGTAGTGTGATTCACCCTGATTGTTAAGTTTGCCGTAAGCCATAGCGATCTGATAATTTAGATCATAGTCATTAGTTGATCTGTTTTCTAGTTTTAAAAAATAATCCAGAGCTTTTTGATAATTCCCTGAATCAAGATATGTTTTTCCTAAGGCAAAAGTAACAGCGCTGTCATTCGCGTTTAAACTGGCAGCCCGCAGAAGATAGTCTTGCGCAAGATATGACTCTCCCATTTTTACATAAATCAAGCCGATATTTTTTAAAACATCTTCATCCCGCGGTGATAAACTTAACGCTTTGAGATAGTGTTTGAGGGCGGAGTTTGTTTGTCCGAGTTGATCTTCAACTAAAGCCAGAAAGTAGAGCAGATCAACATCATCAGGATTCTTCTTTAAAGACTCTGTCAGTTCGTTATATTTATTGTTCAGCTGATCTTGGTCCAATGTAATAAGGGCCTGCATTCTGTTGAAATTACCGAATATTTTCGTTTCCCCTTTTTGATGATATTGCGTTGAAATCAAACTATCTATATAAAAAATACGAACATCTGTGCCAGGATGCGTTTGCAGATAAGAAGGCATGGATTTTGAGTAATACTCATACCGTTTCAGTATCCTGAGAAAGTCAGACATTGCTGCCGGACGATAGCCTGCGGCGACAAGATAACTTAAACCTAAACGGTCCGCTTCTTCTTCATGTTCGCGTGAAAATTTTAACGACAGGCTGCTGGCGCCGGCAACAGAAAAGGCAGCAATAGCGGCAGTCGCCTCACCACCGCCTCCGAGGAAAGCTCCGGCAATAATCGCGGCTAATGTGGCAACGTTTAGTTTTTTGGATTTTTCAATCATATCGGCAACGTGGCGGCCATTGGCATGGCCGAGTTCGTGAGCAATAACCGCCGCCAGTTCGGCTTCATTTTCCGCCGCTGATATTAGCCCTTTATTTATATAAACATAACCGCCCGGAGTGTTAAAAGCGTTTATTGCATTGCTGTCAATAATAACAAAATGAAACTCAAAAGGAACTTTGTTGGCTTGTGCCTGAATTAAATTGCCGATTTTGGTTACGTAGCCGTTAAGAACTTCATTTTTGAGGATCAGGTGATGTTGTTCCATTTGATCATAAAATTCCCTGCCGAGTTTTCTTTCATCTTCAATAGTGAAGTCGGCAAGACAAGGGCTTACCCGAAACAATAAAATGATTAATATAACAGCAAAATAAATATATTGATTTTGAGTAAATTTACGCATAAGCAGTTCTAAAATTACATAATTTGCGCGTATATTACATTTTTTATAATTTTAAGACAAGTTTTCATTTATCGGAATAAATTTCAAAATATTGGTGGAGAATATCGTTAATATGAAAAAAAATCTTGTTATAACCATAGACGGACCGGCAGGCGCCGGCAAAAGCACGGTAAGCAAAATATTGGCAAAGAAACTGAACTATATTTATCTGGATACAGGCGCTCTGTATCGGGCTATGGCTTATAAAGCGCTGAAACTTAAAATATCGCCCGACGACGTTTCCACTTTAGCTGATTTGTGTTCCAATACCACAGTAATCCTGAAAAATAACGGCGGCCAAATGAAAGTGTATGTAGATGGGGAGAATGTTGAAGATAAAATCCGTACAGAAGAAGTAGGTTTGGCTGCTTCAAAAATATCCTCTTTTGCCGTGGTGCGTAAAAAGTTACTTAATCTGCAAAGAGAAGCAGGCATTCAAGGCGGTATTGTTGCCGAAGGCAGAGATATGGGATCGGTAGTTTTTCCCCACGCGAATTATAAATTTTATCTTGATGCCAAATTAGAAGAAAGAATAAAAAGAAGGCACAAAGAACTTTCAGCCAAAGATGCATCGGTAAAATATAAATCAATTCAAGAAGATATGCTCACAAGGGATAAACAGGATAAGCAGCGCGAACTTGCCCCCTTAAAAGCGCCTGATGGCGCAATAATAATTGATTCGGATAACTTATCCGCTCAGAAGGTTGTGGAGAAAATTATCTTTTATATTAAATAAATAAATTGAAAATAAACCTTATAAAATATACTGGATTTTATGTTGATATTTAATATTGTGTGTGTTAAATTTTAAAAATTACAGAGTTTCATAAAAAATAGGGGGTATTAGTTTAATGGTTAACAATAACAACAAAAACTTAACAAATGAAAAGGGGGTTGACGTTGACTCTTCGATGAAAAATCAATCATCTCAAGTTAAAGAAGAAGAAATGGATTTTAGAGAACTTTACGAACAAAGCCTTAACCAGATTCAATATGGAGATATAACGACAGGTAAGGTTGTCCAGATTAAAGACGACAGGGTGATGGTTGATGTAGGCTGGAAAACCGAAGGCTTTATTCCAATAGGAGAGCTAAAAGACGCACGTGGAAACATTAATATTTCCGTTGGCGATGAAATAGATGTATTTGTTGATAAGAGAGATTCGGAAGGGAACCTTGTTTTATCAAGAGATAAGGCTTCCAAAGTCAAAATATGGGATGAAATAAAAGCTGCTTGCGAGAATGATACACTGGTTGAAGGTGTTGTTATAGAAAAAATCAAGGGAGGTCTTTCCGTTGATATTGGTATAATCGCTTTCCTTCCCGGGTCCCAGGTAGATATTCGCCCGGTTAAAGATCTGGATAAATTCGTTGGACAAACCCTGGATTTCAAAGTTTTAAAATACGACCGTAAGCGTAATAATGTAGTTTTGTCGCGCCGTTCGATTGTAGCTACGGAAAGAGAAGCTGAGAAGAAAGATATCTTAAAATCTTTACAGGAAGGTAATATTGTAGAAGGTGTAATCAAAAACATCACTGATTACGGTATTTTTATTGATTTGGGAGGCGTTGACGGACTTCTTCATGTCACCGATATTTCCTGGGGTAGAATTGCCAAACCTTCAGAAAATTTCCATAAAGGTGACAAGATTACTACAAAAGTTCTTTCTTTTGATTCTGAGAAAGAGAGAGTTTCTTTAGGTCTGAAACAATTAAATGATAATCCATGGGAGCAAATAACAGATAGATATCCTATCGGCTCGACAATCAAAGGCAAGGTTGTAAACTTGACTGACTATGGTGTTTTTGTGGAACTGGAGTCAGGAGTTGAGGGCCTTGTACATATATCGGAAATGTACTGGACAAGAGAAATAAAGCATCCATCAAAAGTATTGAACGTTGGTGAAGAGATAGAGGTTATGGTTTTGGAAGTAAATCCGCAAACCAAGCGGGTTTCGTTAAGTTTAAAACAGACAACACCGAATCCCTGGGAAAAGCTGAAAGAAAAATATCCGGTAGGCGCCGTTGTTAAAGGCATTGTCAGGAACATTACTAATTTCGGAGTTTTTGTAGGAATTGAAGAAAAAATTGACGGATTAATTCACGTATCTGATATTTCATGGAAGCATAGGGTAAATCATCCTTCCGAATATTTTAAGAAAGGTCAGGAAGTTGAGGCAGTCGTTCTGAATGTTGATGTGGAAAATGAGAAATTCTCTCTTGGTATAAAACAAATCGAAAAGAATCCTTGGGATGAGTTATCCGAAAAATATGCTCCCGGTAGTGTCGTGACCGGTAAAATAAAGAACTTTACGGATTTTGGAATTTTTGTGGAAATTGAAGAAGGAATCGAAGGGCTTGTTCACATTTCCGAAATAAGTCAAAAGCGCGTAAAGACTTCTTCGGAACTTTATTCTGTGGGAGATACCGTATCTGCTGTGGTTAAGAGTATTGATCCTAAAACCAAGAAAATCAGATTAAGCATAAAGGAACTGGAAGCTCCGGCGCCAACTCCTGCGTCTAATCAGTATATCAATAATACGGAAAATGTAGGATCTAACCTAAGTCATGCGTTGGCGGACGTGAAGATTAACAGTCAGGAAAAAGGCGAATAAAAATATGAGAAAACATCCCGTGTTTTTTGGAATGTTGATACTTCTGGTTCTTGGTTTTGTGTTTTATTTTGCTTTTTATAGAGCTGGTTTGTATTCCGGTAAAAATAAAGGTTTTTCCTTAAGGGATAAAATTGGAGTTGTCAGTGTCGAGGGTGTAATTAACGATTCCATGGACATTACCGACCAATTGGATGAGTTTGCCAAAGATGATTCTATTGTTGCCGTTGTTTTACGGGTGGATTCGCCCGGCGGGGGTGTAGCCGTTTCTCAGGAAATTTATGATGCCGTAGTTGAATTGAGAAAAACGAAAAAAGTTGTTGCTTCTATGGGTTCAGTCGCCGCTTCCGGCGGTTTGCTTGTGGCTTGCGGTGCGGATAAAATTGTCGCTAATCCCGGCACCATTACCGGCAGTATCTCGGCAATCATGCAATTTGCCAATTTTGAAGAACTGCTCAAGAAAATCGGATTAAAATCTTCAGTAATCAAAAGCGGCCAGTATAAGGATATCGGCTCTCCTTTGAGAGATATGACTCCTGAGGAGAAAGTAATTCTTCAGGACCTGGTAGATGACATTTACAATCAGTTTGTTGATGTGATTGTGAAGGAACGGAAGCTTCCCCGGGAAAAGGTTATCGCGATTGCCGATGGCCGTGTCTTTTCCGGCCGTAAGGCGAAAGAGCTGGGATTGGTCGATTATCTTGGCGATATGAAGTCCGCGGCTAAATTGGCCAGTAAATTAGCGGGAAAAAACGGCAAATATGATTTGGTTTACCCGGCCAAAAAGCGGACATCTGTTTTTGATTATTTCCTGGAAAGCGCGGCAACACACATAAGCAATTCCTTGAAGGAAAAAATAGAAAGTAAAAGCGGTATAAGTTATTTATATTATCCTGCCAGATAAGAGACAAACAATTCCTTGAAGGAATAATTAGAAAGTAAAAACGACATAAGTTATTTATACTATTCTGTCAGATAAGAGAGGGAATTATTGTGACAAAAAACGATTTAATTAAAAAATTGCAGGAAGAGTTGAAAACTTATTCGCTTAAAGATGTAACTTATGCCGTAGATATAATATTTGATTCGATGACTGACGCGATAAAGCGCGGAGAACGTATTGAATTAAGGGGCTTCGGCAGTTTTGTGGTCAGAGAAAGAAAACCGCGAATGGGGCGAAATCCGAAATCCGGAGCCGAAGTGAAACTGAAGGAAAGAAAAGTGCCATTTTTTAAAACCGGCAAAGAACTGCGCATAATGGTAGATAATAAAAAATGAGTTATCAGACGTTAATTGTTGAAAAGAAAAATGGGTACGCTGTAGTTAAATTAAACCGTCCTCATGAGATGAACGCTATTTCCAAAGAGATGCGGCAGGACCTATACACTGTTTTTGTCGATTTGGAGATTGATCCTGAAGTTAAAGCAATCGTTCTTACCGGCGGAGAATATGTTTTTTCAGCCGGTATGGATATAAAAGAAATGTCCAGCTTGCCTAATGAGGAAAGCGATGAATTTCTCAAATCGATGATAAAATATCTGAAAAAGATTTATTCCTGCAAAAAACCGGTAATCGCCGCGGTCGGCGGGATTGCTTTGGGCGGCGGTTTTAATCTGGTTACGATTTGCGATCTTGCAGTCGCGTCTGAAAGCGCTATTTTCTGCCATCCTGAATTGAAGTTCGGATTTAATCCATTCATTTATCCGCTGAGTCAAATTGTCGGCATAGCAAAAGCAAAAGAAATAGTTATGCTGGGCGAGCCCATCGGAGCCAATGAAGCATTGAATATAGGTTTGATTAACAAGGTAGAGCCGCCGGAAAAGTTTATGGAAGTGGCGGAACAGATGGCGCAAAAACTATCAGGTTATTCCTCGAAGGCTTTCGAAGAATTGAAAAATCTGTGCTCCATAGTTCCACGCATGGACAAAATGGCCGCTATGGATATAGAATCGTCTATATGCGCCCTGCTGTTTGCCAGAGATGAACGCAAAATTCAAATGAATAAGATGTTGACTGAAAAATCACGCAAGAAGAAGTGAGATTATTCTGCCGGCGCCCCCCTCAAAAGCGTCACGATAATTTATTATAAACTATCCCAATCATTTCCCGGAGCTGCAAAATCTTTAAGCTGATCTCTTCTTTTTTTATGCTGAAGTTTCTTTAACGCTTTGGCTTCAATCTGGCGGATTCTTTCGCGTGTAACTCCCATCATGTCGCCAACCTCTTCAAGCGTAAACGGTCCGTAATTACAGGCGACCCATGTACAGTTCAGAAAAGCCTCGTTTTTTAAGCGCCATTCACAGGTGGTATCGGTGCATATTTCGCCGATGAGAACATTCTTTTTTTTGCATTTATATCTATTAATCATGGAGAAATCTCCTTTGTTACGATTGAATATAATAATTTATTTTGGGAAATCAAGTAAAATATAAAAAAACATTTTATTTCTTATAGATAGAGCAAAATTATAAAGGAAAATCTATTTTTTTTCAAAAACTGATCTTCTCTTTGGGCCTTCTTTCCGGAACATACCGGTGTTTAATGCTGCCTTCATTCCATTCGGAAGAAACATATAAATTACAATAACAACTGCCGTATTCTTTGACATCATCCGGCCGGTACCGGCAGGGGCATAAAATATCAGCATCCTTTTCGCGGCTGCCGCTTGCCAGACGGCAGGGACAGGACATATAACCGTATCGATCTTTATTGACTAAAAGATCGCTTAAGATGCTCAAAACCCAAGCTTTGTCTTTATTGAAGAAATATCCCTTGGGCTCCTGAACCTTTTTCATCATTTCATAAAGTTCATCAGAAGTCATTAGATGCCCAAGGCCTCCCTTATATCGTCCTCCCGGAAACCAATAATAATATTGTCGCCGATGATAATGGTCGGGAAAGAACGATTGGGATTATATTGTTCCACTTCTTGAAGAGTCCTCTGTTTGTCTTCACCCTGAAGTAAATCAACGTCAATATAATCAAAAGTAATGCCGTTATCGTGCATGAATTTCTTTGTTGCTTTGCAATGACTGCACGTGCTCAATGTGTACATCTTAACTTTAGCGGCCATGTTCAACTCCTCAATATTTTAGTGTCCTTATTTAACCGTATTTTAAAAAAATCACAACAGGTTATTTGGGAGCGCAAAAATCAGTCGGCGTGTAGCGATCTGCTTGCTTGGTTAAATACTCAATTTTATAGATATAGAATATGTAATTATTTACAACCTTCATTGAGTAAAATAATAATTGTTATATGCGTCGGATTGCCAAGGCGAGCAATCCCTACAGTGGTGAAAGGGATATTTGGGAAACACTCTGTTAAGTCTCATTGTTTAAATTAAAAACTGACAACAATTTCGTCGTAACTTTTTCTCCATTTAGCCGGGGAAAGGGTTTTGGTTTTATCGAAATGGCCGATTGCCAGCAAAAGCGGAATCCAATACTGCTCCGGTATATTAAAAGCTTTCCTTACGCCATCGATATCGAATCCGTCCATCGGATGAGAATCGAGTCCGGCGTCTTTTGCGGCAAGCATCAGGGACATGGCAAAAAACCCGGCATTTTTGCAGGCAAAGGCCAAATTTCTTTCAGGCGAAACACCATAGAGCGAATTTGCCGCGTTGATAAACCAGTCGTACTGCTCCTGTTTCATGCTGCCGACTTTAACCGATTCGGCAAAGTCTTTCTCAAAACCGGCATTGCCTTTTTTAAATCCTTCACGATCGCCCAGCACAATCAGGACAATCGGCGCATCGGTTATTTTGGGCTGATCCCAGGCGACTTTTCGAAGTTTTTCTTTCTTTTCTTTATCCCTTAAAACGATTAAGTTCCAAGGCTGAAGGTTAAATCCCGATGGCGCCAGCGCCGCGGTTTCTATTATTTCCTTTATCTGTGCTTGGGTTACATCTTTTGTCGGATCAAAAAAATTTATGGCTCGTCTTTGTTTCATTGCGTCTTTGAATTCCATAAAAAAACTTCCTTTTACCAGCCGTATGCTTCGGCTAACTTTGTTGGCTACGTCGTCGGCTTCCTCGACGTATCACTAATACGACTGCGGAGTCTCCTTCCTGCCGCCTCGTTATCCTTTGCATACGGCCTGGTATTTATTATTTAATTTAAATTATTATCAGTCATAAGTTTTTAAGTTTCATTTTTCTTCATGCCCGCGGGTTAAGTAAAAAGTTGCCAGGTCGAAAAATATGGTCATACGCCTTTGCAGTTCGAAAGTCATGAAAAGATCAAGATTTTTTTGCAGGGCATCCTGCGCCAGCGCGAAAGTCCAGATGTGCTTGCGAATAAGGCTAAGAGTGCTAAGCGCCTCACTGATTTTAAAGCCGGATTTCTTTCTTTCCTTGCCCAGTTTGGTGTAAAAATTCTTAATTTTGCTGATATCATCGACACCGCCCATCCACAGAGTCAAATGCGAAAGAATCCTGTCACAAATGTTGTACAGCACCGATCGCTCTACTTTATGGTATTCAACGGTGGAAGGATTTACGACGACATCTTCCAGCCATTGCTCGATAATCTTTTCTTTGTTCTTAATGATTACATTGACCAGACGGCGTGTTAAGGAATTTTTCGCCAAAGCGGCCGGAAGTTTTTTTTTATCATCCGTTTGCTCAATAGAATCAAATATCGCCCAGAAATCTCTTCTGCTTTTAATATAGGCATCCAGCGCTCGTTTATTGGAGCGGAAGGCAAGAGGGGGCAATTTACTCACCGGCCAAAACCGTGCCTGCGAGCAGTCGTCTCCGGCGCAGAGTTTTCCGCCGCTTTGTTCAACGACAAAAGTCAAAAAAATCAGATCGCCATAAAAGCGGCTTTTGTAAGAATCTACATCCTGTAACTTTATAATTTTGCCCTTAATCCCTGTTTCTTCTTCCAATTCGCGCAGGGCCGCTTCTTCTATGCTTTCTCCGGCTTCGGCAAAGCCGGATGGCAAACACCAGAGTCCTTTTGAGGGTGGTCTGCCGCGCTTGACTAAAAGTATCCGGCGTGAAGATTCAAGGATCGCGGAAACCACAGGCAGAGGATTTTCATAAAAATAAGAATTACAGGAAGGGCAGAAGTCCCGCCGGACATTGTCTTCGTGTTTCTTGATGGTTGTCCCGCCGCAGTAAAGGCAAAACTGGCGTTTCTTTTTCATGAAGTTTCCTCTGGAATTAAGGCTTGGGAGCAAATAAAAATCCTGTCGTCCTTACACATGGTGACTAAATTATTTTTCACTGCCGTATCCCGCAGTTCAAGGAGAAGTTGATTAATGATGGTTTTATTGTGGGCATCGGTTCTCGTCAGGAAAAAAGATTTCTTAAATTGAAAGTAATCCAGGAATTGGTCAATTTCATGAGGTTTGAAAATCAGTATATTTTTAAAATCAATTGCCTTTATTTCGCTGAAAAACGGACGAAGAAGCGCCTCACCGTTTTCGGCGGAAAACTGGTCGAAAATAATTTCTATTGGCAGGAATTGATTTTCATCGGTTAAATTATTTTGATTAAGGATTTTTTTGATAATGCTTATAATTTCCCGCATGTCCTCCCTGGAATGGGTAATGGTGATGAAAAATCCGTCTTTTTTCAGGACACGGGCAATTTCCGGAATCATGTCAGGGAAAAAATATAAAGCGTAACTGCAAATAACCAGATCAAAGAAATTCGGGGGATATTTTTTTATCTTGTCAATACCGGTGGATGAAAAATATCCTGAATAACCGGCGCGAAGGCATGCCTCCAGAAAGAAAGGTTTATATTCGGGAACAATGTCAAGGCCGATGATTTTTGCCTCCGGGTGCAACTTATCCTTCAGGGCTTCTGTAAAAGCGCCGAAAGCGCAGCCCAGTTCCAAAACATTTTTACAGTTCGTCAGGTTAACCTGCTTGAGGGCTGTTTTTCTGATGTCTTCTTTATTGGTGGAAAACTTGCGGATTAATTGGGCAATGGCAAGATGCTTTTGCACATCCCGGAATACTTTGCGGATTTTCTTTTTATCCAGAACTTCCACCATATTTACCCTCTCTTATTGTGTAACATTATGGTTCATGATACCGGCTTTATTTTACAGGAAAAATGAATTTCAGGCTAGTCTTCTTAAGCCTTCGGCCAGATCATTCAGTCCTTTTTTATCAATAATCGAAATTGAGCGTGTGCTCACCTTAATTAACTTTTCTTCATTCATGCGTTTCAGAATGCGTGAGATGGTTTCGGGAATAGTGCCCAAAAGTCCAGCCATTTGATTTTTTGAGATATCCAGCTCTATCGTTTGGGAATGATTATTGCGATCATTCAAAAAAAGCAGGTAGGCCGCCAATCTTCCCGGTACTTCTTTGAGAGACAGGTTTTCCACAAGCACGGTAAGTTTGCGCAGCCGCAGGGATAGAAGCGCCAGCATACTCAAGGCGAGCGAAGGCTGACGGAGAATCAGCTCTACAAATTTTAGCTTGGGGAAAAAAAGGGCGCTGGTTTCGACAAGAGCCTGTGCGCTGGCGGGATAATGCTCTCCCGCGAAAACAGCCGCCTCACCAAATGGTTCCTGATCTTCCAGAATATGAAGAATTTGTTCTTTGCCATCGGCGGAAAGCTTGAAAATTTTTACTTTGCCGGATAGAATGATATAAAAACCACTACCCTCATCGCCTTCTGAAAAAAACATCTGTCCCCGGGAAAATTTCTTTTTAAGAGCGATAGAAGCAAGACTTTCACAGTAATTTACGGGCAGGCCTTCAAACAGGGGAATAGCGGCAATGATTTTCATTATATCCATAAATTTCACCGTTAAAAAAATAATATCATTTATATTTGACTTAAGTCAAGGCACAACTCTTAGAAATCGTTCATATTGCCTCTCAAATGAAAATAGAAAAAATATAAATATGAAAGGAGTAGATAAATGGAAAAATTAAATATGTTT